>Ga0182793_1000599_pt1 | contig 26832 bp, 20 predicted proteins | sample Passage237A_FD_130498 | JGI IMG/M metagenome (GOLD analysis project Ga0182793, IMG submission 130498) | Cellulose adapted compost microbial communities from Newby Island Compost Facility, Milpitas, CA, USA - Passage2 37A (version 2) (version 2) ... | reverse complement strand
CTGAGATTTTGAGCTTTTATGATGGCGGGGAATTGAAATAACAGCATCATCCACGCCGCAAACAGGAGGGATTTTTTCATAGCATGAAGATATTAATGGAAAAACTAAGTTAATTATTTACTGTCAACTATTTGTAATATAGCAACTATGGATCAATAGTCCAATCCCAACTACCCTGATAGTTGACATAAGCGGTTTTACATTCACCACACTGTCCCTGTATAACATCATTTGAAGGCTTTCCACAAGGATTAGTTGGGTGACCTATAAAGGGATCATAAACTGAGCAGTGGGTGCCGGCAAAATAAACATGGAACACTAGGTCACTTGGATTGTTGCATGGTGGTGATGTTGGTATGTTGGCCATACCGCCTGGAGGAAGTGGAGACGGCCCCTGAACATTACCAGTACACGGTGGAGTACTTGTCGTGGCAAGACAGGCATAATCATACATAAGATCACAATTAGTGTTGTTTCTCAATGTAATGGTTTGGGCTTTAGCTGTAATGCCCTAAACAACATAAATAACAGTGTTGAAAGGAATCTTTTCATGTGGAAAAAGTTTAAGTTATAAATACAAATATAAAAAGGTTGCTTTTTTAAGCAAATATCATAGGGATATATTTTTATCATATTTTATATGCACGGTATTGCTGGGCAGTCTCGTGACTGCGGTTGAGGGGTAGGTTGTAGGCTTATTGTTCAGAGAACAATTTCTCTGTTCATTTACGGACAAAAGAACCGTAACCCCTGTGCCTTCTGGGTGAAGAAATTAATCCGCCATAGCAGAGCCATAGCAAAGCCGTTAGAAGTCATTGAAGCCGTTATTCATCTCCCGCAAAACTTATGAGACATCAACACAGCAATATCCGGTAGTCTCAGTGTTCCATCCTATTGAAAGCTCTCCCTAAATAGCCCCCGAAAACTATTTACTGCAAGTTTTACCGCAATAGTCCCAAAACAAAAAAGACCCCGGCTTTGCCGAAGTCTTGTCTGTCTTGGTGGTCCCACCAGGGCTTGAACCTGGGACCCCCTGATTATGAGTCAGGTGCTCTAACCAACTGAGCTATAGGACCTTCCCGATGCTTCGGGAGAAGGAGTGCAAACCTACAAAAAATTTTGTCTCAGCGCATTTTCTGTAAACCAGTTTTTTGATCCATTGCTGATTCGGCGTAGCCGTGTAAAAATACTTTCTCCAGTCCTTAGCTTTGCGCTCATGTTGCAGGGTATCAGACATATTATCTTCGATCTGGGTGGCGTTTTGCTCAATATAGACTACAACCTCACAGAACAGGCGTTCATCAAACTGGGCATCGAAAACTTCGGCGAAATGTATTCGCAACTGAAGCAATCATCTCTTTTCGACGATTTTGAAACAGGACGAATCAATCGTCAGGAATTCATTACCGGACTCAAAAAAGCCTGTGCCGGAGACTATTCCGACGAGCATATCTGCAATGCCTGGAACGCCATGTTGCTCGACTTTCCACTACGCCGACTGCAATTGCTGCAACAATTAAGACTTTATCACGATTTAGTACTCTTGAGCAATACAAACGAGATCCACGAAGAAGCATTCAACAAAGTACTTTTAGACGAACACGGTATGCGTCTCGCGGCTCTTTTCGACAGAGTCTATCTTTCACACAGAGTAGGTATGCGAAAGCCTGACGCTGAAATCTTTACAAGCATTTTAGAAGAGATGAATTTCAAACCCGAGCACACACTCTTCATCGACGATAGTCCGCAACATATAGCCGGCGCAAAAGCATTGGGCATTCAGACCATTTTCCTCGAAAAGAACATGACGATCGAGGACAATATCTTTCTTCCCCGACAACAGTCTTAGTTACAATATTTCGACTAGAAGTCGGTTCCCAACGAGAAGATCCACATGGGCTTTGCGGTCTGCTGCCCTATATTCCAGGCGGCATCCACTCTGATGAAATACCCAAACAGCATGGTACGCAATCCGGCACCGTAGCCTACTGCCAGTCCGTAGTCAGGAGATGGCAATGAAATGGTAATGTTTGGTATGCCCCCGGTGCTGAAGGTGTAATCGTCATCGCTGCTGTTTGGTGCCCATCCGTTCCAGGCAGAACCTGCATCTACAAAGCCCACTACCTGAAGATTTTTAAGGAAAGCACTTTGGATAGGACGTTTTAAGATACTTGCAAGAACCGGCGCACGAAGTTCAGCATTGATGACACCGAAGGAATTACCACGACGGGCATTCTGCGGATAACCGCGAAGATTATGCGCAAGTGCCTGAAATGCAAAGTTCTGACTGGTAGGCGGCGGCATTGCACTCTGGCGGGCAAAAAGCCAGTTGTCCACCCCACCCATTACATAGTTTACCTGCTGGTTACCGCCGGAATGCGCATAAGCAAGACGCGATGCAAAAATGATATTCCTGTAAATCGGCTGATAATGTCGAACATCCAGCCCAAGGTTATAAAAACCACCATTCGGAGCACTGAGCTTATAGAAATACTCCACAAATACCTTGTAACGAAGTCCTTTGCGGATATTAAGCACCGGATTTACCGTGTTGTCGAAAACATATTCTGCCCGGCTCATGGTCCAGTACTGATGATCGCTCTCCAGATACTTGAGGGCTATAGTGTCTACCGCTTTGAAGTCGAGTTTGTCCTGCCGGAATGCGAGAAATAATCTGAAGCTTCTGATGCGATCGAGCGGATAGGTGATATTTCCTTGTATGAGATTCGACGCGAGCTTACCTGTGTAAGTGCCGGGTGCGGTAAACTGCTGGCCCGTGCTGGTGTCAACCAACGTTACACCATAATTGTAAGTATTTACATCGCGGTAAAAAAGAATACCCCAATCTACCCGTCGTTTAAAATTTTCATACTGCAGGAAATAGGTTGAACCGCTTAGATTGATAGGCAAACGGAATCCACCTGTGAACCGATGATCTTCCATAGCATCATCCAATGTCGCAGTGATTAAGCCGCCCAGATTTTGATTTGGAGGTAATCCCTGAAGAGCACCTGCGGGCTGATACTTGTTGAAAAGAATACTGTTGTCCACCCTTACCGTAAAAAAATCTGGTTTGAAAGACAACCGGTAGGGTTGCGCTTTCAGCCTTATATAAGTACTGTCTACAAAAATGGAATCCACATCGCTTACCGGATAAGGATCGGTGGTTACTATCGTGGCTTCAGGTTCCAACGTATCCGAAATATTTGTAGCAGCCTCGTTCTCCGTTACCACTTCCGTTTCGGTTTCTGCAAACTCCGACTGGAAAATATTTCCGGTTTCGAGGATAGAAGTTTTTTGCGACTCGGGAACGATAACAGTATTTGCATCGTCTGTTACCGGCTCCACATTGATTTCATTCGCTATTGACAACAATGTAGGTTGCAGTTCTTTTGGACTCACATGAATGCCTGGTATTTCCAATGGCTTAATGTAAACTTTGTACTTGTCACCTACCTGTATCACATCTGCTACCTGATCGCTGGCAGGATTGTATTGATGGGAAATGATACTTTGAGAATAGTTTGTTATTGGAACTGCGTAAGCTGAATCCATATTGTTCCTGTCACGACCGAACAGCACTACATATTTGTTGGTAATTCCGTTCATGTCATTGAGGAAGGCAAAATGATCGCTTCCATACTGAATAGGTTGTCTGATGATGCCCTTATCAAGATTGGAAGCCCGAAGCAGCTCTCTCCGGCGGGTTTTGGTATCGTAGAAAAACAGGTTCATTGGTCCTGTCGGCAGCTCATTAATAGCGATAGGTACATCCAGATGCGGTAGGGGACGATTCGACAAAAACAGAATGCCTCTACGGGAACCGCCACTCACAAACCAGGGCTGCATATCGTCCCAGGCATCGTTGGTAATGGGCACGATGCGCGCGCGACGTATGGTGAATTCATAAAGATCTGTCTGACTTTTTTTCACCGCAGAGAATACCATTTTGGTATCATCTTCCATAAACGACATTCCCGTTACCCGATCAAAACGATTATTAGGGACAATGTAATCTTCGAGTTTGGCATTGAGCGAATTATAAATCCGCAACCTTGTCTTTTTTCCCTGCCGGTATAAAACGCCCAGTTTATAACCGTTGTTGCTCCATGCCAACAATGGATAGTCCGCATCCGGTGGCTCATTATAGTCGTGCGAACCTCCGGAAACGATCACTGACTTTTCCTGTTCATTACGAGTATGCTGGATGATCACTTTAAATTCGCCTTCTTTCCATTCCACATAAGCCACATCATTTCCTCGCGGAGACACCCTGATATTTCGAATTTCTTTGCTGCCTTTAGGAACCGGAATATCAATAATCGACTTTTGGTTGCTGTCGGGATGCTCCTGCACCAGGGCATCACGTTCATATACTGAATGGTAGAATTTAACTACAGAATCGTAAGCATCTTTTACCTTCAGACCCAGTGTAAGCCGGAGCCCTTGCGCCAGACTACTTTTCAATTGCATGTTGTAAAGCAGGTTCTTCACAGTATGCTCCCCATAGCTTTCTGAGATAAATTTCCAAAAAGCCTTACCTGCCAACTCGGGTTCTTTCTCAGCCAGTTTATAGAAATCGGGGTTCGCTTCTGCCTGCAACAGATTTTTCCAGGCGGTCTCTGTAGTAGCATCCCAACCATCTACCAGATAAGCGATAAATCCATCGCTAGTCCATTGGGGAAGGTTGAGTAAAACGGCATTCTTCACCATCTCCCGAAAACTCTCTCCAAACAACAAGCGCTGCATCACCACCCTGCTCATTCCCGACCGAAGCTGTCGGCGCACATCGGTATGAACACCTGTAAAGTAAACAACAAGCTTATCGCCCACAATATCTACAGTACCGGCGGGAACATTCTGAAGTTGCGACTCGTATTTTCTACCCAGATTCGTCTCGCGATAGTGATCGTAGTTGTTATAAAGGATAATATTGAAACGGCTGGGGAATTTGCCGCCCATCTTTCGCTCGACCACTTTTATGTCTTTCTCGGCCTGTTCTGCAACGTAACGGGCAAGCTGTCTGCCGGCCGCATCGTAATGATATACACGAAAATGTTCGGTATCGAAAAAACGCCAGTCGTACTTTCTGGTCTGTATACGGTTTTGTCCATAGGTTTCCATGTAGGTCTGCGCATTCGCCTCCGCCACCATGGCAACAGCGCATGCACTCATCATGGTACTGGTTACCAGGGTTCTTAAGTTAAAAATGATCCTCATGCTTATGCTTCCTCTTGATAGTGCAGTATATATCTGATCGATGGGCAATCCTCGGACGAAGTAATAAATGATATGTTTGCAATCTAAATTACTGAAAAAATACCTTCTGAAATGTTACAAGTACGAAGTTTCACTTTCAATCCCTTCCAGGAAAATACCTACCTGATTGTAAACGAACAGGGCTCGTGCTGGATTGTGGACCCTGGCATGTATGACGCTGAAGAGACAAACAGGTTTTCCTCTTATATAACTGCCAATGGTCTTAAACCAAAGGCTGTAATCAATACCCATACACATCTGGACCATATCTTCGGCGTACAGTGGTGCAAAAATCAATATCAGATTCCCTTTCTCATGCATGAAAAAGACCTGCCTGTGCTACAGGGTGCGAAAGGTTCCGCTATGTTGTTTGGCTTCCAGTTCACGGATATACCTCAGTCGGACGGCTTTTTACGTGAAAACGAAAGCCTGGCATTAGAGGAAGAACAATTGCAGATAAGATTTACACCCGGACATTCTCCCGGAAGCGTTATCTTTTTTTATGAAAAAGGAGGTTGGCTGATCGGTGGAGATGTCTTATTTAATGGTAGCATCGGTCGTACAGATCTTCCCGGAGGCAATTTCAACACGCTCATACAAAGCATCAAGACAGAACTATTTTCTCTTTCAGACGATGTCATTGTTTATCCGGGTCACGGACCATCTACTACGATTGGTCATGAAAAACTGACCAATCCTTTCCTGAAGGATATTTAACGCTTCTTTGGATTGGGTCGGATGGATGGCACGATAAATTTGCCTGAAATAAAAAAATCTGATATGAAAGCAGGTATTTTCCTTTTGGGAGTCTTTCTCGTTCAGGTGTCATCCGTCTTTGCTCAGACGGGAAAGTCTGCTCCTGCCACCACACAGCGTGAAATGATTATTATTGACAGAAACGACGGGGGAAACACAAGTATAGAAATAAATGAGGATGGGGTCTTTCTTAATGGTGAAAAAATTGCGACAAGAGCTGAGTTAGGGAACAAGGATATCAGAAAAAAAATCATCGTTCAAGGCAGCAAAAGTGCTCAGCGCAGAGATGTCTATGATCATTATTTTGAATCCGGACGGATAGAAAGGGGACAAAGAGCTCTGCTAGGTGTTTTTACCGATAACAGCAAAAAAACTGAGGGCGCATATATTATCAGGGTATCGCCTAATAGTGCTGCTGAGACTGCAGGGTTGAGGGAAGGGGATGTAATCACACAGATTGACGGTTTGTCTATTGAGGATGCCGGCGATCTCACCAGCACGATCAGGCAATATAAACCCGGTGAGCGCATTACCATTCATTTTGAACGAAACGGAAAGCAGCGTCAGACTACTGCTGTTTTGGGAACAACGCAGGAATCTCCGCGGGAGGTTTTTGAATTCTCTATACCGGATGTGCCTCCTATACCACCTGTACATGACTTCTCGTTTGGCGACGGTTTTCATGACAATCGAAAACCAAGATTAGGCGTAAGTCTTGAAGAGACACGGGATGGGGTGCGTATCAGAGCAGTGCGTCCCAATTCGCCTGCTTTCGAAGCCGGACTGAAACGTGGCGATATAATCACGTACATTAATAACAAGCACATTTCTAGCATTGATGAAATTCAACGAATGGTGACCGAAACAAAATCTGGTGACCGATTGAAAATAGAAGTGAACAGGGACGATGCCCGTGTAACCCTTACGGTCACTTTCCGGGACAGGAATAAAATCAAAGACTTGTAAAATTAAGCCCGCCGACCGGCGGGTTTTTATTCGGCAATGACTAACTCTCTTCCACGGAGGATAGGCACCACCGAATGCAGGTTCGGAGTAGTGCAGTATTCCATATCTTTCTCCAGTCCAAAGGCAGATAGTCGTCTGTAATGCGAACTGTCCTTTAGAAAGTCCAAATACAGTCCGCCAGAACTCTGATACAAATGACTAGCTGCACGCACACTGTCGCAGTTAACATTGAAATGCTCTTTTACTGCTGAAATTACAGCGCCGGCGAAAAGTGTATCTTCCAAATTAAACCGGTCCTTCCAGGCAGCGCAGGCGAGCAAAACAGGTCTGCGTTCTTTGATGAGAAACCTGCATACTGCATCAAGATTTAAAAAAGCACCTGTTATGATCTCAGCCGCATCCTGCACCATATGTAACAAACGGGTACCGTTCGTAGTGGTAAGCACTAACGTTTTCCCTTCAACAAACGAACGCGGATATTCCAGCGGGGAGTTTCCAAATTCCAAACCTGCAGCGACTTTCCCGTCTCGCTCGCCTGCCGTCAAACTATTAGGAATAGATTTGCCCACAGCTATGCACTCTTCCACCGAGGCTACCGGAATAACACATTTCGCACCGTTATTTAAGGCTGCTGCTATTGTAGAGGTAGCCCTAAAAACATCGATGATAACAACTATAGTCCCTTTCGTGTTAAACAAATGAAGTAAGGCAGGAGAAAGGCAAACTTCAAGCGACGGCAAATTCTGATTCAACATAAAACAGGGCTGCAAGATAATGACTATTAAGGTTATAAAGAAAACGCCGCGGTATCTCCGCGGCGTTTTCAAAAAATTCAGGATATATGACTAGTAGATCCACATATCGTGTTCTTTGTTAAATATTTGCTCAGTAACACGTTGACCTTCGTATAGAGCATCGGTACCTTGAAGTCCCATACCAATAAACGTATTGTCGAAAGGATTGCTAACCTTCATGATATAGCTTGAGAAGAAACGATTTTCAAAAAACTCATCCCAAGTCATACGAGCCACATCGTTTTCAGGGTTGAATACCTCATACTGAGCCAGCACATCACGCATCTCAGGATAATATACCCAGAACATAGGTGTAGAGGCACGATAAGAACCATCTTCGTTATATACATCCTTCAGAGGTGCCATACCGATAATACGTACCACCATTCTTCCGAGGTTACGGTCAAATATCCAATCCTCTTTCAAACGGAATTTTGTCACAATCTCAGGATTAAAATCTTGTCTCTTAATTACCTGAGTACGCTCACCTGTTACAGGATCATCAACCCAAAATGTATCAAGCGTACCACTTGTCATCTCGAGTATTTGTTCCTTACTCAGGGCAGAAGTAAAGCGATCATCCATGGTAGAATAAGCCTTAATCTTACCCTTCTTTACCGCGTCGAGAATTATCTCAATAAACATTCCACCACCACTATTGTCATCACCAGGAAAACGGAATGCCATATTTTGCTTCTGCCTCGTATCAATTTCGCGCCATACACGCTTCTTCCAAAGTACATCTGCCTCACGGATAGGCTGCCAGTATAATGGACGGCTTACATGGGGAACATTGTCAATAACCCCGTCTCTGACAAGCGACGGCTGCCAATCGGGAGTTACGGTTTCAGTGCCAGGAGTCTGCGCTTGTGCCTGATCCATAATTCCCGGATTTCCCTGAGCAAACGCTGCTCCACTGGTAAAAATCAGCGCTGCAGAAGCTAACAATCTATATGGTCTGAGGAAATTCATAATCCTTAAATGATTTCTGGTTAAAGTTAGTTAAGAGTTAGCGTGATGCTGTTAAGTAATCTTGTTCTTTTATCTGGACCTACCGCCCGGATATTCTCAATGAAAACCTTATCGCCAGGTTTGGCCAGAGTCGTCTGATACTGGTTCACCTGAGGATTACCCTTGAAATAGGCGCCCTGCACACTGAAAGGGCCTTGATATTCACCTCTCTTAGGCAGCCAGCTCACATCAAAGCTAGTAACGGTAAAGCGGGTATCAAAATCGAAATTCTCAAGCACCGCAGGAATACCTGTTTGCGCCCTAAAAATCGCCGCACCCAAAACACCTCCTGTTTTACCGCCAATCTTAGCTACAGGATCAGGAATAGTCTTCACACGAATCTCCATAGCACCTACAGGCTTCACACCTCCTTCTGTTTTGGCGTTAATAGAAGCGGTAATCTTACCAGGATTCGTCACTGTTACATCCCATTTACCTTTACCGGTAGGATTAAGTGTCGCACCCGGAATACTTACGGAAATGTCTTCTATAGAATAACCAGCAGCTGATACTGTGATCGGGTTGGGAACGCCGATATAAAAAACGTTCATCTTATCGAGCTGTATTGATGCTCCTGTAGAACCTACCATGTATTGGAATTCGTAGTCATCCTCTTCTATACGACCTCCCATGTCAATTTTCACTTTACCACGAACGGTCTGCAATCCTACACCTCCGGCAGTGATTTCCCAACTGGCAATTCCATTTTCAACTTTGGCAATACGACCAGAACTCGCAGATACTTCCGGATTCACAGCTTTATTGTAGGCTGCAAGAAGAATGTTTGCTTCTACCTTCTGCCCAGCAAGTACGTAACTGTTCTTCGGGATAGCTATCGCCTGAATAGCATCAAACTTTAACTGAACATCGCCCGCTTCCTTTGCAAGCTGGTTGATAATCTGCGCTTCACTATTTCTTACGTCGTTTTGAAACTTCGAGAACAACGTTACAGCAGCCATTACAGGCATACTCTGAAAGTAGCCTACTTTCCAATCAGCATTAGGATTATTATCCGATTTACCGGGTTCGATAATACCCAATGGAAGCTGTTGTGCAAAAGCCTCACGCACATCGGGACTGATCACACTCAGCATCTTCTCACGTGTTTCCAGAATTTTCTGCTTCACGCTATCACCGCCTTTACGCTCTACGAGAAGAAGTGTAGTCGCATCGATATCATCCTCTCTTTTAATTACAGTCTTCTCAGGGTCGTCATATCCACCAGCCTGTTCGATTATTCTTATCTTCCAGTTTTCCAGGTAGTCATACATTTGCTGAGACACTGCGCGAACTTCTTTGGCTTTGTCGTTGTATGGTTTTACACGTGCTTCCTGTCCTGTCTGAGCCTGCTGTTCATCAAAACTTTGATATAACTTATTGTTTTTGTCTTGTATCGAAGCGTTAGATGAATTGATACTCTGGTTAATCGTCTTAAACGCGTGCAGGATTTCGGATGATACGTTTAAGGCAAGCATGGCTGTCAACACTAAGTACATTAGGTTGATCATTAGTTGCCGTGGCTCTTTAGGTAGAGACATCCTGTTTGTTTATTTACTTGTTATGGACTAATTTTTCTTTCCTCGTCTTATCTTATTGCTAAGAGATATTATCTACCCTGCATTGCAGAGAGCATGTTGCCGTATATCTGGTTCAAGGTTGTAAGATTCTTCGACAGCAGAGCAATTTGTTCTTTTGCTGCCTGAGCATCTGTCGCACTTGAAGCCATTGCATCTGATGCACTTACCAGATTACTGTAAAACTTATTCATCGCTTTCAGGTGGTTGTTAGCATCCTGAAGTTCCACTTCATAAATCTGATTGAGAGAGCTAAGATTTTTGGAAAGAACCTGAACCTGTTGATGAAATTTAGTTGTATCCTCAGCAGCATTGTTAAATGACTGCATTGTTTGAGAAGCTCCCTGGAAGGTAGACTTCATCTGACCTAAAGCTTCAGCTGCCTCGCGGGCACTTTGAGAGTATATATTAGTAGAGCTAGTAACATCAGCGATATCTTTTACCTGTTCTACCACCTGTCCAAAACGTTGAAAGTTCTCGCTCAACTTCTTCATGTTTGCAGGAGTAATCTGTGCTTCTTCCAGCATTTGATCCATAGATCTTGAAGCAGAAACTTTCAGGGTATTATCAGCTTTTCCACCTTTACGATATGCTTCAACATGTGGATTTTCGTCGAGATTAGGATAATAACGCTCCCAATAGTAGTCTTTATGCGGCGGGAGCAAACCCAGCATCGCAAAAAGGAAAGCTTCCGTGATCATCCCAGCTGTTAGCATAATACCTGCACCAGGCCAGTGCTGAATCTTAAATAATGCGCCCAACAATACTATCGAGGCTCCCAGACCAATAATAAGGTTTTTGATGTACTTACCTTCTTTGGTTTCGAAAAACAGCGCTATTGAATTCATGTTATTAAGTGATTTTTTCTTGCTTGTTGATGAATGAGTAAAGTTTTGTTATTGTCTTACCGGACTGTTTGTAAGAGCCGGGGCAATTTCCTGATAGATGCAACGGAAACCAATATAAGGTTTAGCGGTATCTGCATATTCCCAATCACGAGCCCCTACTTGCAGATAATAAGCTACGTCTCTCCAGCTACCACCACGCACTACCATGCGACGCATCCATTGAGGATCGTTCTCACGAAGTTTGTACTGAATTTCCGGATTTACATCGGCAACGGTTGAATAAGCAGTTCCGAAATAAGCGGAAGAAGTCCACTCACTCACATTACCAGACATATTGTAGAGACCATAGTCGTTTGGCCAATAGCGATCAACCGGGACAGTATAAAGACCTCCATCTGCCGCATAATTACCACGTTGTGGTTTAAAGTTAGCAAGATAGCAACCCTTCTTATTTACAAGATAGGGACCGCCCCATGGATAAGGAGATTCCAAGCGTCCGCCGCGGGCTGCCCATTCCCATTGCATTTCGTTAGGCAGGCGGAATTCACCTTCAAAATATTGTCTGTTAGATTCTCTTTCTGATCTCCAGAGATTTGTACGCCAGTTACAGAAAGCATTTGCCTGGAACCAATTTACACCTACCACAGGATAGTTATTAAAAGCAGGGAACCAGTTGTACTGCATTGCAATCGGCTCATTATAAGAATAAGCAAACTGACGCATCCATACTGTAGTATCCGGATATACAGCTATGTCGTATTTACGAATGAAATTGGTACGAGGTTGACCAGGATTCTTAACCGCCTCATCATAATCGAATGTCTCGTAATGGTAAATCAACTTGGAGTTATCAAACTCACGTTTACCCCAACCAGACTGCTCAGCAGGAATGTAAAGATTTGCTAACTGATCCTGAACATCCGGATCATTATAGTTGATTCTCTTCCTGAAGTCAACGCGCTGTCCTCCGTTCGGATCGTCGATAAAGTCTCCTAATTGCACATGCGCTATCGAATCACGCACCCATGTTGTAAACTGACGGTATTCCGCATTTGATATCTCAGTTGCATCCATGTAGTAACCGGTCATCTGGACAGTGCGAATTAATGCGTCATTTCTTCCGCGAACATCCTCATCGCTTGCCCCCATTTTAAGTACACCTGATGGAACATACACCATGCCAAGCGGTACAGGCGCCTTGTAGTTCATGGTTGTAGGGGTTCCTACAAGCTGACCACCGGGACCCGATTTTCCGCAGCTTGCAGCCAATGCTATCAACGCTACAGCCGAGATCTTCAGGGAAAATTGTTTCATACTACTGTTGTTATTGTTTTTTGCGATTAGGCAAATAAAGTAAAATTTTTAGTTCGAAGTATTTACACCTTTCGAAACTGGCACACAATATTTAAAGTTTTTTCCAAAAATGCAAGCGTCAAAAAAAATTTTGTTGCTGGCGTTCTCTCTCTATTTAAGGGAAAAGACTTTAACGTACAATCTTCTCAATAGGCTGAAATTAAATGCAAACTCTCCTCGACACTGCCTACAGGTGCTAAGCAGGCTTCCTGTGTACAAACAAATATAAGCGATTCACCGGAAAATTCTTTACCGTTCAAAACAGGCAAATCAGATTTTTCTTTTCCGGAGGTAAGCAGGAAACAATGGGGCAAATACTTGCCTTGTAATTGCCGATGAAATGAATGGGCATCTGCACCGGTAATTACTACCGTCAGGGGTGTTGTAAACAATCGCTGCGCCATGATGGCCCAGTAACCGAATGATGATGGATAGCGTAATGCTACCTCAGCCATCTGTCCGACCATAGACTGCGACTGCCTTAACCAATCTGTATTGTCCGTCACCATCCCCAGCAATAGCAGATTATGCGCCATAACGGCATTGGCAGAAGGAGTTGCACCGTCATAACTTTCAATCTTGCGCACAGGAATATCTTTCCTGCGGGACGATGTATAGTAGAAGAAATTCCCCTCTTCATGCCGAAAATCTCTTATTACCTGTTCAGTCAGTTTCGCTGCTTCCACGATCCAATGCAAATGTGCGGTAACAGAACCAAGCTGTAGCAATGCCTGGATCAGATAAGCATAGTCATCAAGGTTTGTGTCAATTCTTGCACTACCCTGTTTCCACACATGACACAACCTGCTTTCTGTGTAGAAATGCTGAAGCATAGCACCCATGTGTTTTTCTGCTCGGTGCAGGTAAGCATCCTCTTCCAGGGCAACCGCTGCCTTGGAAAGTGCAAGATTCATCAGGGCATTCCATGACAATAGACTTTTATCATCTGTAAGTGGGCGAATTCTTCCGGATCGCACTTCAAAGAGAGACCTCCTTGCACTTTCAATTCTGGCAACCGCTTCCTCCTTCGAACAATTATAGCTTCCGGCAAGCTCAGCCACAGAAACAGCTTCGTAAAGGATATTAATATGCTCCCAGTTTCCTTTTTCTGTCACGCCAAAATATTCGGTAACAAGAGGGTCATCAACCACTTCACTCCATTCTTCCCAAGTCCATGTGTAGAACTTTCCCTCTACGCCTTCGCTATCGGCATCCAAAGCGCTATAGTAAAGACCGGATTCATCTCGAAGCTCACGTTCTACAAAATCAAGTGTTTCTTCAATGCCCTTCCTGTAGCGCTCGGATTTTGTGATCTGGTAGGCATCGCAAAGCGAAAGAACCATCAATGCATTGTCATAAAGCATCTTTTCAAAATGAGGAACCAGCCATTTGGCATCGGTCGAATATCTGGCAAATCCCCCTCCCAGTCGATCATAAATGCCTCCTTTTATCATACAGTCAAGACTCAATAACGCATGGCGCAACGACTCCTTGTGTCCGGTAAAATGATAATGCTCGAGTAAAAAACTGATTGCCATCGTGCCGGGAAACTTAGGTGCCGCACCAAAACCACCATACAGGGGATCCGCCTGCTTCAACAGGTTTTGAACCATTATCTCAATAGATTCCTTGTTTATAGACGGGGGCTGAACTACGGAAGCTATTGCTGAGGATTGTCTCAGAAACTGAAACATCTGATCGGATTGTGCAGCAACTTTTTCATATTCCTTAGTCCATATTTCATGCATTCTGTTGAGCAACTGTAACCAGGAGGGGCGATTATAGGCAGGAACAGGGGGATAATAAGTGCCTCCGTAAAAAGGCATTCGTTCAGGCGTTACAAAAACATTTAACGGCCAGCCTCCGGTGCCACTGATAGCCTGTATCGCATCCATATAGAGCTGATCCACGTCGGGATGTTCTTCGCGATCGACTTTAATGCAGACGAAATGTTCATTCATATAAGCTGCAACCTGCTCATTTTCGAAACTCTCCCTTTCCATGACGTGACACCAGTGACAGGCTGCATAACCAATACTTACAATCACAGGTTTGTTTTCTCTCTTCGCCCGCTCAAAGGGTTCATCGCTCCAGGGATACCAGTCGACAGGATTGTGTGCATGCTGAAGCAGATAAGGGCTCTGTTCGTCGATAAGTCTGTTAGCCATCCTGAAAGTTACTGAAAGTCGTGCGATGCTTACATGCAAAAAGGCTCGACAATATAGATCGTCGAGCTCTAAGATATAATTTGAAAACTTCTACTTGTTTGCTTCCTGAAGATAACGTTCCAACGCCGAGACCATAGACGGGGCATTGGGAGCAGGCGCTTTCACATCTAGTCTTAAGCCCGCTTCTTCTACCGCCTTGGAAGTAGTAGGACCAAATGCACCGATCAGCGTACCATTTTGCTTGTACTTGGGATTGTGTTCAAACAAGGTCTGCACACTGAAGGGACTGAAGAATACAATCATGTCGTATTCAGAGGTCATCACCGGTGCTATATCGTTGGAAACGGTTCTGAAAAAAGTTGCTTCGGTAAATGTTGCATTATGGCGCGCAAGAAAATCTCTCACCTCATTCTTTCCACTATCGGAAGTAGGCACAATGAACTTCTCATTGTTCTTATGCTTATTGATCACCTCGATCAGACCATCTGTAGAACCATCAGCACTATAAAATACTTTGCGCTTGCGATAAAGAATGAATTTTTGAAGATAGAGCGCAACCGCTTCCGTGATACAGAAGTATTTCATTTCCTGCGACACTTTCACCTTCAGTTCCTCACAGATTCGAAAGAAATGGTCCACGGCATTTCTGCTGGTAAATACAATCGCGGTATACTCGTTGATATCGACGCGCTGTTTTCTAAAATCCTTTCCTGACAAGCCTTCCACACGAATGAATGGATGAAATTCAAGTTGCAGATTGTATTTTTTAGCCAATTCAAAATAGGGAGACTTATCAGTATCCGGACGAGGCTGGGTAATTAAAATTGTACTGACCTTGAGATCCTTTTGCTCAGTGCCCTTAATCGTAGAACGAACAGCTTTAGCCATATGGGGTCGAAAACAGTTGTTTAAGGGTTAATAATGCTGTGGACGGCTTTTTATAACCTGCTGATCAATACATCAGTCCGCGTACCAACAACTTCATCAACACTGCCAGAGGCAATAATTCCGAGGCGCAAAGGTACGTAAAAAAATGGAACTTACTGTATTGAAAGAACGAGCCGAACACTTGCCACGAGCGAAGATAGCGGTTGACGAACAAGAAGAGAATCAGCAAAAACGAGAGAATCAGCGCCGGTTGCGCGATCGCCGGATCGGCGAAGGCAAGCAAAACAATAATCGGTAGCAGTATGATTGCTAATATTTTGTTCACCAGAAACACATTGAACAGATAATGCTCTGTAATGCCCTTCACTCTGAATGCCCAGCCACTAAATTTGATCACTGCATACTTTCCTGCGTAAATTGCCATCATACCACCCATGAGCATAATCAGCAACAAAGACGGCGGTATTGTTCCTGTTCGTTGGGGCATGAAATTCCGCATGATGAAGAAGCCATATGCAGCAGCAGACATCGTAAAGAATATATTCATCAGCAAATTGGACAAAGAGGCTCCCTGCAACTTTTCCTTCAATTGACGACTGGATGACGAAGGACTTTTGAAAGCATGCCAAAGACTCTGAAAATAGCGCGGGTCGGAAAGTCTGATAAGTCCTAACAAGACGATCAAAAACATAAGCAGGTAGAAATCTACAGTCTTGTCGGTAAAATGTCTGGCAGGAACTATGGCACTGATCACTGATGTAGGATTGAGCTGCCCATGAGTTATCATCAGGCTATCCCATGACGCTTTGGTTTTTTGAGCCACTATCAACGCTACATTATGGCGATCTACGTCGAGGTCATATCGTGTCAATATTGCCGAAACATCAGCACGAACTGAAGTCTGTAACGGCAGAGTCAGTACAAGGAACAATAAAATCTTTCGGAGAAACGGCATACGATTGCTGCAAAGTTAGCTTAGTGAAATGGTTCGAAAGGTTGCTTTTTAAAAATACGCCACATACCCGAAGTGAATCTTCGATTGGCGAAACTGCACCGGAAAATCTTTGTTTCTGCCCAAAGCATAACTAATGGTAAACAAACCGGATTTGGTTTCCAGCGTGGCGCCGATTCCGAAGCCATTGTAGATATCGCTGCTGCGCATAACGTTGTAATTGCTTTCTACATACCCATTGTCGCTGAATAAAGAGACGTACGAGTTTTGCCCGAGCAACAATCGCAGTTCCAGCGAAGCTACATGGTAGTGGTTGGTAAAAATGCTTTGTTCATCAAAACCGCGCAAAAGCCGAAAACCGCCAATCTGATATAGTTCGTTTCGAAACAAATACTCTCCCCCAACCCATCCGCCATCGTACCCTATTTTAAATGTCATCTTACGCCCTACAGGGACAAATACATTCAGGTTGCCACTAAGCAAATATTGATATTGACGCTTAACAAGCGTATCGTACAGACTTGCGTAATCAAAACCCGAACCATCGTTCAATTCCGTAATGGCATCACTTTTTCTTACCGCCCTGACCAGACCACTTCCAATAAAACGCGCGCTCCAGCCTTTCCTCGGATTGAGTCGATAATCTGTCCGATTCCATCCTGCCTCCAAACCCGCACCATTGGCTGCAACATCTATATTGTCCGGGAGACGTTTGTTAACTCTTACAGCTGTCGTGTCAATGCTGATCAGCCGGTTGCTTTGGTTGTGATAAAAAACCCGGAAATAATCCGTCGAAGAAAGTTGATACCGTACACCTGCCTGCAGGGAAGTTCGGCGAAAACTGGTATCCTTCTTAAACAAATCGAAATTCATATCCACCCCAAAAGGTGTATTGAAAAGGTACGGATAGGTGAAACTCGTTTTCAGTCGCGGCGATTTATATTGTAAGTTTTGATACGACAGATTAATACTTTCACCCTGCGCAGCTATATTCTGAAAAGCAAACAAGGCATCCATCGTCAATAGCAGCTTTCCCGTTTCTGCATTGTTCGGAAGTAAGCCAACAATGGCGTAAAGCTGATTGGCTTTTTTTTCTTTCAGAAAAAGATTGAGTTGATTTCCTCCCAGCTTAAACTCAAATGTCCATGGAGTAGACTCTTGCAGAAAAGGAAGTTCGCGAAGTCTTGTGGATATGTTGCGCAGTTTTTTCTCATTGAAAGGCTCGTGTTGCTTCAGATCAAGATACTGCAGTAAGAAATTTCTGGAAACCTTCACCGTTCCGTGGATCGCAATGCTGTCCATACGCTGAAAAGTACCTTTGTCCAGCATGAAACTTCCCGATACTGCTCCGTTATCCTCAATGTTCACTGCTTCCAGCCAGACTCGTGCAAAGGGATAACCATTGTTTTCTGCCCATTGCAGCAAGCGTTCAGAAACCCGTGCCATCTGACGGGGATTCAAAATTCTGTTTTCCCACTGTTCCTTCTTCACCGCAGCCAGCGCCATCACTCCTTCAGAGATCGCGTCGAAATCGACTTTCGCCCACTTATACTGCTTACCCATAAATACAAATACCTGATAACTCCCTTCCTCTATCGCCAGACTATCTATGGAAGCAGAGAGATAACCCTTTTCCTGTAGGTTCGGAACGATGTTCTGAACAAATCCAAATGCTGCGGCAGCATTGGCAAAACCTGCGGGTGGCTTTATGATTTCGTCCAGCAACGACCGGGTGTTATCTATAGCATGAATATGTACTGAATAGGATTGTGCGCTAAGTCGAAAAACTGCGAGACAGAATAAAAAGAGAAAACAGAGGATATTTTTTTTGCAACCACCACCACGAAACATAAAAAACCAATCGCCGGCGCTGCATTCTTTGCGAACTTTGCACTCGTTGCGCCCGTTGCGGATCATTGCAATCATTCTTTCAAAATTAACTTATGGCCGGTATTTACCTGCATATACCCTTTTGCAAACAGAAATGTAATTACTGCAATTTTCATTTTTCCACTTCACTGAAGATAAAAGATGAATTGTTGCAGGCAATGCATGAGGAAATTGCCATGCAGAAAAATTATCTGAATCAGCTACCGATAGAAACGATCTATTTCGGTGGAGGCACTCCTTCTTTACTTTCTGCCGATGAGATCAATCGATTGTTTGATACCATTTTTAAAAATTTTCCGCATCAAAACCTGAAAGAATGCACTCTGGAAGCCAATCCAGACGATCTGAACAAAACCTACCTGAACAGTCTGCGCACCACTCCCATTAATCGCCTGAGCATCGGGGTTCAATCTTTTAAAGAAGCTGACCTGATGTACATGAACCGTGCCCACAATGCCCAACAAGCCGACTATGCTATCAAAGCCGCTCAGGACGCCGGTTTCACCAATCTCACCATCGACCTGATTTACGGCACTCCTGGCTTAACCGAAGCAGAATGGAAGTACAATCTTTCACAGGTAAAAAACCTGCAAATACCACACTTCTCTGCTTATGCCCTAACGGTGGAAGAGGGTACTGTATTGCATCACGCCATTCATAAAAAGCAGGCAAAACCGGTAGATCAGGAACAGGCGGCGCAGCAGTTTGAAATCCTGATGGAACAGGCAGAGGCAATGGGCTTCGAACATTATGAAATTTCAAACCTGGCATTGAAAAATCACTACGCCGTTCATAACACGAATTACTGGAAAGGTGTTCCTTACCTGGGAATAGGACCTTCAGCGCATTCTTTCGACGGGAAAAACCGACGCTGGAACATTGCCAACAATGCTCTGTACACAAAAAACATCCTGCACGATCACCGGTTGCTGTATGAAGAAGAAAGGCTTACACCAGTGCAAAGGCTTAATGAATATATCATGACCTCTCTGCGTACTCTCTGGGGTTGTGATTTGAACAAAATTGAGCAGGAATATGGACTGGACGCAGCGAGGTCAGTCGAAAAAAGCAGTCATTTATTTCAGGAAAAAAACTGGATTATTCAAAAAGAACGCTTATTGCTCTTGACTCCTTCCGGAAAACTTTTCGCCGACAGAATAGCGGGTGAACTGTTTCTGACAGAGGAAAGTTTGTCTTTTTTGCGAAAATAATCGCAAATTTTTACATCAATTTTTCGAAAGCAATTGCACATTTCATGATTTCCAGATTTTTGGAGCAATCTCTCTTGCCAAAATTGAAAGCAGAAAAATCTATTTCTACGATAATGGTTTACGCAATGCTGTGATCAATCAGTTCACCCCTTTCGCTTTACGAAACGACATGGGTGTCCTCTGGGAAAATTTTATGATCACCGAAAGGATGAAATTTCTTTCCTATCGCCAAATCCATACCAGCAGATTTTTTTGGCCACGCATACGCAACAGGAAATAGACTACATCGAAGAGCATAATGGCAAAATGAAGCTTTCAAGTTCAAATGGAATCCGGAAGCCAAAGCGGAGCGGATCATTCTTGACAATGAAACCGAAAATCCTTAAATCCGTTTTCGACCGCCTACCTATACTATCGAAACCAACTGATTCAACTCGCTGATTAATCATTATTTTAGCCCCTTCAAATCCACTCTGAATGAAACTTTTGGAAAATAAGGTAGCCCTTATCACCGGCGCCAGTCGCGGCATCGGCGAAGCTATTGCACTGAAATTCGCAGAACACGGCGCCAATATCGCCTTCACTTATCTTTCGTCCGACGAAAAAGCTAAAGCGCTGGAAGAAAAGCTTGCAGGATTTGGCGTAAAAGCGAAAGCTTATAAATCAGATGCAGGCGATTATGCTGCCGCCGAACAATTGGCTTCTGCAGTAATTGCTGAATTCGGAACGATTGACATTTGTGTAAACAATGCAGGCATCTCACGCGACAACCTCTTGCTTCGTCTCTCACCTGAGCAGTGGGATGAGGTAATGCAGGCAAACCTGAAATCGGTATATAACCTCACCCGTCAGGTGATAAAACCGATGATGAAGGCACGTACAGGAAGCATCATCAATCTGAGTTCGATAGTTGGAATGAAGGGCAATCCCGGACAGAGCAGCTATGCCGCTTCCAAAGCCGGCATCATCGGCTTTACCAAGTCTATAGCTCAGGAGATTGGCAGTCGTAACATCCGCTGCAATGCAATCGCGCCTGGCTTTGTTGAAACCGACATGACTCATTATCTGAAAGACGGTGGTGCGGAAAAATGGTTTGAAAAGATTCCGCTGCAGCGTTTTGGTAAGCCTGAAGAAATTGCCAATGTAGCCTTATTCCTGGCATCCGACATGAGCAACTATATGACCGGCCAGGTATTGAGTGTCTGCGGAGGTATGAATACCTAAAACCTGTAAAAACTCCCAAAATGCAAAAGGTTAAATTCCTACGTATGAAAAACCTTTTAAGGCTTTTGGCTTTTTACTTTTGACTTTAGTCTAATTTTGCCTTTTTAAACATTTTTAAATGCAGAAAATACATGCTGCTATTACAGCAGTAGGTGGTTATGTTCCCGACTACGTGATGACCAACGCGGAACTGGAAACAATAGTAGATACCACAGATGAATGGATTACGACCCGCACTGGCATAAAAGAACGCCGCATCCTGAAAGGCGAAGGCAAAGGTTCTTCTGACATAGCAGTTGAAGCAGTGAAAGACCTGCTGGCAAAACGAGGCATCGGACCGGAAGAAATAGAACTGGTTATTTGCGCCACCACCACTCCGGATTATCAATTTCCCGCTACATCGAACGTCATTTGTGATAAAGCAGGCATGAAAAATGCCTTCGGATATGACGTAAACGCTGCCTGCAGCGGTTTTTTATTTGCACTCACTACCGGGGCGCAGTTCATTGAAAGTGGTCGACACAAAAAAGTACTGGTCATCGGTATTGACAAAATGAGCTCCATTCTCAATTACGAGGACAGAACTACCTGTATCATCTTCGGCGATGGGGGCGGCTGTGTACTGCTGGAACCTAACACAGAAGGCTACGGACTGCTGGATTCCATCCTCCGTACCGATGGTTCCGGACGGGTGCATCTTCACCAAAAAGCAGGCGGATCGGTAAAACCCGCTACTGTTGAGACAGTAATGGCAAAGGAACATTTCGTTTATCAGGAGGGGCAAACGGTTTTCAAATTTGCTGTCAAAAACATGGCAGATGTGGCGGCGGAAATTATGGAACGCAATAGCCTTAAACCCGAAGATATTGCCTGGCTGGTACCTCATCAGGCAAATAAAAGAATCATCGCTGCCACTTACGAGCGCATGGGCTTGCCCGAAGAAAAGGTGATGATCAATATCGAACGTTATGGGAATACTACCAACGGTACTTTGCCGCTTTGCTTGTGGGAATGGGAAAGTAAACTCCGTAAAGGTGATAATATTATCCTCGCAGCATTCGGCGGCGGCTTTACCTGGGGGGCCACTTATATCAAGTGGGCTTACGACGGGAAATAATCAGAACGTTTTGCATAAAACAAAGAAGAGCATCTTTTCATCGATGCTCTTCTTTTATGATACGGATGCCACGACTTCCGGATGATCTACATTGGCTAGCTGTCCACATGCAGCATTTATATCCTTACCTCTGCTACGACGCAGACGCGCATTCACCTTTTTCGATTCCAAATAACGCATAAATTTCTCTGTAACAGCTTCGTCCGGCTTTTGGAAATCTGCTGCAGAGATGGGATTGTATTCGATAATATTTACAAGATCTGCAGGCACTCTGCGGTACAACTTCACCAGATCCTCCGCATCTTTCAGACTGTCGTTGAAATCTTTGAACAGGATGTATTCAAAAGTGATCTCGTTCTTTGTCATCAGATAAAAATAATTCAACGCATCTACCAGTTCCTTCAGGCTGTTGGTTTCATTGATGGGCATAATCTCGTTGCGCTTCAGGTCGTTGGCCGCATGGAGCGATAAGGCAAGTTTGAATCGCACCTGATCATCGCCCAGTTTGCGAATCATTTTAGCTACGCCTGCTGTGGATACGGTAATCCGCCGGGGGCTCATGCCCAAACCTTCGGGAGAGGTAATCTTTTCAATAGCCTGGAGCACATTTTTATAATTCAGCAAAGGTTCTCCCATACCCATAAAAACAATATTGGTAAGCCCCTTGCCGTAATGTTTCAACGCCTGTTCATTTACCGATACTACTTCATCTACAATCTCGTCGTAATCCAGATTTCTCTTTCTCGGCAAATAACCCGTAGCGCAGAATTTACAGGACAGAGAACACCCTACCTGCGAAGAAACGCAGGCGGTCATGCGCTTTTCAGTGGGAATAAGGACACTTTCCGTAAAATAGCTGTCGTGTAGCACCAGCCGGTTTTTAATAGTTCCGTCGGCGCTGTATTGACTATGATGAATCTTTACTTTGGGAATAAAATAACGCTCCGCAAGCTTGTCGCGAAGTCCTTTGGGAAGATTCGTCATCTCCTGTATATCTCCCACAAACTTTTTCCAGAGCCAGTCGTAAATCTGCTTTGCGCGAAAACGCGGCTCTCCCCAATCTGCGAGCTGAGCCTGCAGCGCTTCCAGTGTCAAATACCTCAGATTATTCATAGTGTGCAAAGGTACGCATGTACCTGCGATTGATACGTTAATGTCTGATTGAAGCAGAATAAAACGCACTTTATCTTAAGTGATTTTTTTATATTTTTCGACAAAATTTTTCACTTATGCGAAAATTCTTACGTTTTATCGGCTTCCTGCTACTGATTATTGTTCTGGGTGTGGTTATCCTGGGTCTGGTTGCGCCTAAAGATTTTGGCGTAGAAAGGACTGTAATGGTGGATGCCCCAACAACAGTAGTGGAAAAACAGATGTTGCTGTATCAGAACTTTCCTAACTGGAGCCCCTGGCAACATCTTGATTCCAATATGAAAAGCGAGGTGGTAGGCCCGGAAATGACCCCTGGCACGAAGTACGTATGGGCAGGAAATGACGATGTAGGTAGTGGAGAAATGGTTATCAAAGAAGCCACTCCCGGCGAGATTAAGTATGAGATGAATTTCAAAGAACCCTGGGAATCTCATGCCGATGGCTATTGGCGGGTAGAGGCTGATGGCGATGGAAAAACTAAGGCTATCTGGGGATTTACAACACACGCCTCTTTCCCATGGAACGGACTGATGATGGTTATGGGCATGGAGAAAATGCTGGCTAAAGATTTCGACAAAGGACTGGCTAATCTGAAAGCGGTAGCAGAGAAAAAAGCCAAAGAAGGACCGGAAGCTGAATTTACCATTACAGAAACACAATTTCCGGGACATACTTATGCCTCCATCAGGAAAACCATCGCTATTCAGGATGCTGCCATGATGAAGTTCTTCGATGAAAGCTACCAGGCGCTCGGTAAAAATGCAGGCAACCGGATCGCAGGACCCGCATCCTGCCTGGCGTACAACTGGGATGAAAAAAGCCAGACCGCTGATCTTGCTCCTGCTTTTCCGATAAATGGAACTGATCCTGTTCCCGGCGCCGACATGGTAACGGTAGCTCCTTCCAAAGCATTGATGACCGTAATGAATGGCGACTACAAAAACATGATGAACGCTCATGACGCCATGGGTGCCCACATTGCGAAAAATAATATAACGCCCAAACTGGTTATCGAAGAATATATCAAAAGACCGGGCGAGGAGAAAGACACTGCCAAATGGGTCACCAATATTTACTATCTGATTGACTAAACATTACCTCTTTTCATAAAAGCTGCCCGACGCAATCCACGGGCAGCTTTTTTCGTTATTAGCATTGTCGCGCTATATTCGCAAACACGTGCGTCCATGAAGGTTTCCGTCATCATCGTCAACTACAATGTAAAGTACTTCCTGGAGGTATGTCTACATTCCACTTTACGCGCACTGGAAGGAATATCCGGCGAAATATTCGTGGTCGACAATCATTCAAAAGACGGAAGTGTCGAATTGGTTAAAAAGCATTTCCCTTCCGTACATCTCATCGAAAACAAAGAGAACGTCGGTTTTGGCAGAGCAAACAATCAGGCTGTCGCCAAAGCCAGCGGAGCATACATTCTGTTTCTCAATCCGGACACCGTTTTACCGGAAAATTTTTTCCGGAAAACCCTTGCCTATATGGATGCTCATCCTGAGACGGGAGGTATCGGTCCGAGGCTGATTGACGGAAAAGGAAAATTTGCGCCCGACGCGAAAAAATCTTTCCCTTCGCTTTCAGTGGCGTTGTTTAAAGGGACTGGTATCAATAAACTATTTCCCAAATCCCCTTATTTCAACAAATATTACGCAGTACATATCGGCGAACATGAAACCGCTGTGGTAGATGCACTTTCCGGTTGCTGTATGATGATGCGGCGTTCTGCCATCGAAAAAGCAGGCGGTGCTTTCGACGAGGATTATTTCATGTACTTCGAAGACGGCGATTTGTGCTATCGAATCCGGAAGGCTGGCTTTGTTAATGTCTATTATCCGGAAGTAACGGTTATTCATTACAAGGGTGAAAGCACAAAGAAGACGACACTTTCCTACGTCAAAATCTTCAACGAGGCTTTTGCCATTTTTGCCAAAAAACATTACAGCAAACAATACGCACAGGCGTTCTTGTTGTTCATCAACATCGGCGTGGTGTTACGGGCAGTAATCAGTGCCATCAAAACCTTGCTCAAGGTGCTTAAGATGCCGCTTTTCGACGCCATCATCATCTTGCTGACACTTTGGTTTTTCAAAGAATTCTGGACAGAAGAGGTAAAAAACATCAAACCCATACCGTACCGTTCTATTTATCTGACCTTCCCTGCATACATTCTCATCTGGATCGTTTCGCTGTTTCTGAATGGCGCCTACGACCAGCCTTATCGCGGTGTGCGTGTGGTACGGGGAATGCTCATCGGCACCGTGTTTTGTCTGGCATATTTCGGACTTATCTCGCCGGAACTGCGTTATTCCCGGGCAATCATCATCCTTACCGGTTTTACCGTTCCCATCCTGCTGCTGTCCTTGCATGAGTTGTTTTACAAGCTGGGCATTTTCCGGCTGGTACGTTACGACACAATTCCACGCAAGGCAGTGATTGTGGCAGAAGAAAGTGCTTTTGAGCAAACCGCAGAAACGCTGCAACAGGTTTCTTACGCGCCCGATATTTATGGCAGGGTCAGTCCCAACGACAATACAAACTCCGGCGCACTGACCACTTTATCGGATATTCGCAGCGTGTTGTTCACTGCAGGGATTGACGAAGTTATTTTCTGCGTCAACGGGCTTCGCTATGAAAAGATTATCACGCAAATGGAACAGTGCGGAAGTCGTTATGAGTATAAGATCCACCTGCCGGGCAGCAACAGCTTTGTGGGTAGCAATTCCAGTCATACCGCAGGCGATCTTTATACTGCCGACAAACGATACAATCTATCCAAACGCCCACATCAGCGCAACAAACGCGTAATTGATCTTGGCGTTTCTCTTGCGCTGCTTTTATTGGCACCGGTAATGATATTTCTGGTAAAAAATGCAGGCGGTTTTCTGAACAACTGTATAAAGGTATTGCTCGGTAAAAAGACCTGGATAGGATACTCCTGCAGTCAACACGAACAAAAATTGCCGGATATAAAACCGGGTGTTCTGCCGCCTTACAACCTGATGGGTGATTTTAAACCCGGCGAAACGTTGCAGCAACAAATGGACTGGATATATGCGTCCAAGTATAATGCTGGACAGGATGTCGGACTGATTCTGAAAAACTTTAGGTTTCTCGGAAGAAAATCTTGAAAAAAGATTTTGCAAAAAAGATTCGGTGACTATCTTTGCAATCCCAAAACGCAGTCCTCCTTAGCTCAGTTGGTTAGAGCACCTGACTGTTAATCAGGGGGTCGTTGGTTCAAGTCCAACAGGGGGAGCAGAAAAAGAAAGGCTTTTAGCAATTGCTAAAAGCCTTTTTCGTTGGTAAAAAAATCTACGGCACCTTTCTTAAGCTTTGGACCGTGTTTTCGTTCGTGGGAACACAAACCCACTACCCAAATGAAGTTTATTCTTTTATGCCGTTCTAAAAAATCTTACAGGTAATAAACGCTCATTGCCTGTAGACTCTTTTCGAGAGTGACAAGCGGTGTAATTTTATTTGTCATCTCCTTGGGAATCTATACAATTCAGGAGGCTGATTTCTGCACAAACGAAATTTTAATGTTTCACAAAACTCCGGCTTCGGGTCTGACCATCTTTGCCAATAACCCTGATGAAGTAAACGCCTGCATCTAGTGTTTCGATGTTGATCGTTTCTTTTTCTCCGTGAGTCTGT
>Ga0182793_1000597_pt1 | contig 26843 bp, 22 predicted proteins | sample Passage237A_FD_130498 | JGI IMG/M metagenome (GOLD analysis project Ga0182793, IMG submission 130498) | Cellulose adapted compost microbial communities from Newby Island Compost Facility, Milpitas, CA, USA - Passage2 37A (version 2) (version 2) ... | reverse complement strand
GGGGTGTTCTTCACCCTCAAGGTCTCGCGCCTGCTGGGCGTGGAGTACCAGGACGAAGGCGACCTGCGCCGCTACCGGGTGGGGGGCCAGGTGTTCTTCGCCTCGGCCGACGCGTTCCTCGACGCCTTCGATCCGCGGGCACTGCCCGGCAGGCGGGTGGAGATCGCCCTGGACGGGGCGCGGCTGTGGGACATCACCGCGGTGGCGGCGCTGGACAAGGTGGTCACGCGCTTCCGTCACCACGGCGTGCAGGTAAGGGTGCACGGACTGGACCCGCACAGCCGCGGGCTGATGCGCCGGGTCCGGCGCGCGGGCGAGTGGGCCGACTACGGCGTCGAGGGCTTCTGATACGATCGCGCCGCCTCGTGGGGGGAGGGGGAATGCTGGACTATCTCGCGCACATGCTGGAGCAGGCCCGGGCCGGTGAGCCCCGCGGCGTGCTGTTCTTCGTCTGGCTCTACATCTCGCTGACCTGCGGTGGCAGCGCGGTCCACCTGCTCCTGCTGCGGCGCTGGCCGCAGGTGCCGGCGCGCCTGCGCGGGCTGGAGCAGGCGCCGGTCGGACTGGAGCCGGTGTCCGCGCAGCGCCACTACCGGCTGCGCGTGGAGTACGAGTACCAGGTCGGGGGCCAGACCTACCTGGGCACGAGGCTGTCGCCCTGGAAGATGACCGCCAGCGGCGTGGCGCGCCTGTTGCTGGCATTGCAGGCCCGCCAATTGCACGCCGGGGAGCCACTGCGGGCGATCCACCATCCCCGGCGTCCGCACCGGTCCTACCTGCGGCGTCCCGGCTGGGGCGGCATCGGCTTCCTGCTGCTGCTGGCCGCCGCCGGTCCACTGGCCTGGTGCTGGCGCTACGCGGCCGGCTGAGCCGCGGCCGCCGGTGCGCACCGCGGCCCGGCGCCGGGCAGGCCGCGGCGGGCAGGCCTAGAATGGCCGCCCCACGTCCAAGGAGCCCTGCATGGCCACCTACCTGATCACCGGCGCCAACCGCGGCATCGGCCTGTCCCTGACCCAGCAGCTGCGCGCCCGCGGCGACAGCGTGATCGCCGTATGCCGGCGCAGCAGCGAGGTGCTGGAAGCCACCGGCGCGGAAGTGATCGGCGGGGTGGACGTGGCCGACGCGGCGGCCGTGGCCAGCCTGCCGGCGCGCCTGGCCGGGCGTTCGCTCGATGGCCTGGTGCTCAACGCCGGCATCTTCAGCAACGAGACCCTGGACGGGCTCGACGCCGAGGCCTTCGCCCGCATCCAGCGCCAGTTCGAGGTCAATACCCTGGGTCCGCTGCGGGTGGCCGCGGCGCTGCAGGGCCAGCTGGCCAGCGGCGCCAAGATCGGCATCATCACCAGCCGCATGGGCTCGATTGCCGACAACGGCTCCGGCGCCTACTACGGCTACCGCGCCTCCAAGGCGGCGGTCAACGCGATCGGCAAGTCGCTGGCGCGCGACCTGGCCCCGCGCGGCATCGCCGTGTTCCTGCTGCACCCGGGCATGGTCGCCACCGACATGCTTGGCGGCCACGGCGACATCACCCCGGACGAGGCCGCGGCCAACCTGATCGCGCGCCTGGACAGCCTGGGCCTGGCCGACAGCGGCAGCTTCTGGCACGCCAACGGCACCCCGCTGCCCTGGTAAGGGCGGCACTCAGGGCGCGGCCGCCGGCAGCGGTGGCCGCGGCCGTTCGATGAAATCCACGATTGCGGCAATCCAGGCCGGCTGCGCGTCCTCCACGTGGGCGGCGTGGTCGGCATCGGGCAGCACCACCCAGCTGCGATCGGCCGTGCCCAGGCGGGTGAACAGGCGCGCCAGCGCCTCGCCGCGCACATAGCCGTCGGCCGCGCCGTGCAGGAGCAGGGTCGGGGTGGTCACCTGCGCGGGCTGGAAGGCGAACTGTTCGGTGTGGCGCCAGTCCACCCGCACCGGGTCGCTGGCCAGGGCCTGGCTGACATAGGCCTGCACCACCGCCTCTGCCGCCGCGCCGGGCACCACGAAGTCCGCGGCGGCGGCCTGCGCGGTGGTGCGCGCGCGCGCCGGTCGCGGGGTACCCGGATCGGCCGGGCGCGGCTGGTCCACGTCGGCGGGGAAGCCGTACAGGACGATGGCCGAATAGGCCTGCGGCGCACGCTGGGCCGCCAGCAGGGCGGTCAGCGCACCCTGCGAATAGCCGACCAGCACGGGCGGCGGCAGCCGCGGGTGGCGCTGGCGCAGCAGGGCGGTGGTGGCGGCCAGGTCGGCCACCGCGCGCTCCGGCTCAAGCCAGCCGCTGGCATCGCGCGGGCTGGCGCCGTAGCCACGCTGGTCCAGGGCATAGGCGGCATAGCCGGCATGGGCCAGGGCATCGAGCACCGAGCGCGGCTGCCCGGCCACCTGCAGGTCGAAGTTCGGCCGCGCGCTCCAGGTGCGCCCATGCAACAGCAGGATCACGCCCTTCGGTTGCGGCGGCAGCTTGCTCCACAGCACCAGGCCGTGGCCGTCGTCGGCGACCACCTGCAGCGGCGCGGCGGCGGAGGCGGGCGCCGGCGGGGCGGCATGCAGGAACGGGGTGGTCAGCAGCAGGGCGACAAGCAGCAGGCGGGAGGTGGCGCGCATGGGCGTATTCCGGCGGGGACCGGCCCGCATTGTGCCGTCCCGGCCCGTATGTCGGCCCGGACCGGCGCGGCCGCACTTATGACCGGAGCGGCACTGCAAAGCGGATAAAGTGATCAGCAGGGGCCGCCGCGCGCGGCCTGCGCTCCCGTAAGGTCCGGTCCTGCCATCCACCCGGAGTCGTCGCCATGAGCCGCCTGACCGCCAAGGATTTCGCCCCCGGACTGCTGGAGCTGTACGACGGTTACGTGCACGGCCGGATCAGCCGGCGTGAATTCCTCGAGCGTGCCGCGGCGTTCGCGGTGGGCGGTGCCAGCGCCGCCGGGCTGCTGGCCGCGCTCAGTCCCGACTACGCCCTGGCCCAGCAGGTGAAGTTCACCGATCCGGACATCGTGGCCGAATACATCCGCTATCCCGCGCCGCAGGGGCATGGCCAGGTACGCGGCTACCTGGTACGCCCGGCGGCGGCAGGCCGGGTGCCGGCGGTGGTGGTGGTGCACGAGAACCGCGGGCTCAATCCCTATATCGAGGACGTGGCCCGGCGCCTGGCCAAGGCCGGCTTCCTGGCCCTGGCCCCGGACGGCCTCAGCTCCGTGGGCGGCTATCCGGGCAATGACGAGGCCGGGCGCGAGCTGCAGCGCCAGGTCGATCCGCAGAAGCTGATGAACGATTTCTTCGCCGCCATCGAGTTCCTGCTGGGCCACGCCCGCAGCACCGGCAAGGTCGGCATCACCGGCTTCTGCTACGGCGGTGGGGTCTGCCATGCCGCTGCGGTGGCCTACCCGGAACTGGCCGCGGCGGTGCCCTTCTACGGCCGCCAGGCGCGGCCGGAGGAGGTGCCGCGGATCCGCGCGCCGCTGCTGATCCACTTTGCCCAGAACGACCCCAACGTCAACGCGACCTGGCCGGATTACGAGGCCGCGCTCAAGGCGGCCGGCACCCGCTACCAGGCGCACTTCTATCCCGGCACCAGCCACGGCTTCCACAACGATTCCACCCCGCGCTACGACGAGGCCGCGGCGAAACTGGCCTGGGAGCGCACCCTGGCCTGGTTCGGCCGCTATCTGGCCTGAGCCTTCAGCGGCGCTGGGCCAGCACCCCGTCCAGGGCCAGCTCGGCGCGGAAGCCGGCCTTTTCCAGCCGTCGCGCCACTTCGCGCGGCACGTCGCGGCCGCTGGTCAGGCGGTTGGGGCTGCCGGTGTAGTGGAACAGGCGGCCGCCGCGGCGCAGCACCCGCGCCAGCTGGGCGTAGAACTCCTGCGAATACAGCTCGCCGGCAATGCCGAAGCGCGGTGGGTCGTGCAGCACCGCGTCGAAGCTGGCATCAGCCAGCGCGGTGATCGCCACCGAGACATCGGCATGGGCCAGCTGCAGGCGGCCGCCGGCCCCGGCCGAGTCCGGGTCGGGCGACCAGGGGTTGAGCGTGCGCAGCCACAGCACGCTCTCGTTCTTCTCGAAGGACTGGATCCGGGCCACCCCGGCTTCCAGGCAGCAGGCGGCGAAATAGCCCAGGCCGCCGCAGGTATCGAGCACCTGGCGTCCGCCCGGCTGGACCAGGGCGACCTTGCGCCGGGCATCGTCCAGCGGCGATTCCCTGGAGGTGGGCAGCATCTTGATGCCGTCGATCTCGAAGGTGGGCACGCCCCAGTCGGTGGGCACCAGCTTGAACAGCGCCCCGGCGTAGCGCGAAGCCGGCGCCCAGTCCTGGCCATCGAACCAGTAGATGGTGCGGTCCTTGAGCTTGCCCGGCCACGGATAGCGCACCCCGTTCCAGCTCCAGTGGTCGGCCGCCAGCAGGGCCTGGCCCTGGCTGCGGCCCAGGTCCAGCGAGCCCTGCCAGTGGCCGGCGCCGGCCTGCAGGGCCTGGCGCATGGCCTGGGTGGTGGCGAGGGTGAGCAGGGGCTGGGCAGGCACGGCGGACGGGGGCGGGGCGGGCCGGGCATCGTACCCGAGCAGGGCCTGTGACGGAGTCCATGCAGTGATGCCGCCGTGGTTGACGGCGGGCGCCTCGCGGGTGCTAATGACCCCGGCGTTCATCCTCGGGGACGGATGGACCCCGGGTCCCGCATCCGCTTGGGGCCTGGTGGGGATTCACCGCTTTGGCAGTGGGTGTCGTCGCCCCGGGCGACCCTCGGGGCTGGAGGCGCGCTGCGCCTGGAGCAGAAGGCGGCAATGCCGGAGGCGGAACCGACAACCGGGGCGGGTGCGTTTTCCGGGCGCCAGGAGGCGCTCCGGGCGCGGCTGGTCTCGCCAGCCTGGGCCCTGCTGGTGTTGCTGGCCGGGCTGCTGTGCACCGCCGAACTGGCCCGCCGCGAATACGGCGCCGCCGCCGAGCGCACCCTGGCTGGCCAGGACCAGCTGGCCGACGCGGCCCAGGTGCGGCTGCGCCAGCCGCTGGAGGCGGCCTCGCTGTCGCTGCGGGCGATGCAGACCGTGTTCCTGTCCAACGACCGCATGGACCAGGCCCTGTTCAGCCAGTACCAGGAGAACCTGCGCGCGCAGGAACTGGTGCCGGGCTACGTGATGACCGGCTTTGCCCGCCATGCCGGCGGGGCCGGCGGCATGGGCTATGTCTACCAGTTCGTCGCGCCGTTGCAGCGCAACGAGAGCATGGTCGGCTTCGATATCGCCCGCCAGCCGGAAAACCTGCAGGCCCTGCGCGAGGCGCGCGACGCCGACGTCCCGATCATCTCGGCGCCGTTCCGCCTGGCGCAGTTCCGTGACGCCCAGGGCAATGCCGCCCTGGGCGTGACCCTGCGCCTGCCGGTGTACTCGCGCGGCACCGCCCCGGTCACGGTGGAGGAGCGCCGCCGCCGCGAGATTGGCGCCCTGGCCATCAGCCTGCGCCTGGATCCGATGGTGCGCACCGCGCTGGAAGGCCGGATCCTGGACGAGATGCACGTGCTGGTACGCGACCTGGACGCGGCCCCGGGCCGCGGCACCGTGTTCGCCAGCGAAGCGGAGGAACTGGCGGCCGACGCCAGCCTGGTGCGGCGGATCGACTTTGGTGGCCGCCGCTGGGAGCTGCGCCTGGCGCCGCGCGCGCGCGCGGTGGCCGCCAGCCGCGCCGGCCTGATCCTGGCCGGTGGCAGCATCATCAGCGTGCTGCTGGCCCTGCTGCTGTGGTCGCAGGCGACCATGCACGGGCGGGCGATCGAGCTGGGCCGGCGGATGTGGACCCGGTTTGGCGAGAGCGAGGCGCGGTTCAAGGCGCTCAACGAGCTGCTGCCGGCGCTGGTGCTGCTGGCCGAGGGCGAGCAGGGACGGGTGGTGTACGCCAACCAGGCCGCGCGCGCGCGCCTGGGCGAGGTCGCCGGCAAGCCGCTGCCCGGGCTGTTCGCCGACCCGCTGCTGGGTGCCCAGGCCCTGGCCGAATCGGCCGGCGGCCAGGGCTGGAGCAGCAAGGAGGCGGTGATCGTGGCCGCCGACGACAGCCGTTTCTGGGCCAACGTGGCCCTGGCCCGGGTGGAGATGGAGGGCGCGCCGCACCTGCTGCTGGTGGCCACCGACACCAGCGAGCAGCGCGAGCTGACCGAGCGCCTGCGTTACCAGGCCGCGCACGATGCCCTGACCGAGCTGCCCAACCGGCGCGAGTTCGAGCGTCGCCTGCAGCAGGCGCTGGATGCCCATGCCGCGCACCCGGGCGCGCGCCCCTTCGCCCTGCTGTACATCGACCTGGACCAGTTCAAGCTGATCAACGACCTGTCCGGGCACATGGCCGGCGACCAGCTGCTGATCCAGCTGGTGCACGTGATGCGCCAGCGCCTGCGTGCCGGCGACCTGCTGGCGCGGCTGGGCGGCGACGAGTTCGGCCTGTTGGCCTTCGACGTGGACGAGGCCGCGCTGGAAGCGCTGGCCGAAAAGCTCCGCGCCTGCATCGAGCAGGTGCCCTTCTCCTGGCACGGGCGCAACTACAGCGTCAGCGCCAGCATCGGCACCGTGCTGGTGGACCGCCCCGGCTGCACCCTCAAGGACCTGCTGGCCTGGGCCGACACCGCCTGCTACCAGGCCAAGGAAGCCGGCCGCAACCGCGTCTGCCGCTACCGCGAGGACGAGGACGCCAGCCGCCGCTACAGCGAGATGGAGTGGGCCAACCGCCTGCGCCTGGCGCTGGAGCAGGACCGCCTGCTGCTGGACTACCAGGAGGTGGTGCCGCTGGACCCGGCCCTGCGCGGCGGCCCGACCCGGCTGGAGCTGCTGCTGCGCCTGCGCGAGGAGGATGGCAGCGTGGTCCAGCCCGGCGCCTTCCTGCCGGCGGCCGAGCGCTATGGGCTGATGCCGGCGATCGACCGCTGGGTGATCCGCACCAGCCTGGCCAATTTCGAGCGCCTGCATCCCAGCGGCGCCCAGCTGGGCACCTTCGCCATCAACCTGTCCGGGGCCAGCATCGAGGACGACGGCCTGGCCGACTTCATCCTGGCCTGCATCGCCCAGTACCGGGTGCCGGCCGAGCGCTTGTACCTGGAGATCACCGAGACGGTGGCGGTGCGCAACCTGCTCAAGGTGGTGCGGGTGATGGAGCGGCTACGCGCGGCCGGCTGCCGCATCGCCCTGGACGACTTCGGCGCGGGCATGTCCTCCTTCGCCTACCTGAAGAACCTGCCGGTGGACGTGATCAAGATCGACGGCAGCTTCGTCCGCGACCTGGCCATCGACCCGATGAGCCAGGCCATCGTCAACGCCGTGGTCCAGATCGGCCACCAGCGCGGGCTGCGGGTGGTTGCCGAGTGGGTGGCCGACGAGCACACCGCCGAGGTGTTGCGCACGCTGGGCGTGGACTACGGCCAGGGCTTCGTCCTGCACCGCCCGGAGCGGGTGGTGTTCCAGCGCTAGCCCGCCCCGGCCGGGCGGGCCCGGGCCGGGGCGGTGCGGCCTGCACGGCACCCGTGCAGGCCGGTGGGGCTTACCTGTCTTCGCTGAGCAGGTGGTGCACCGCGTTGGCCAGGTAGATGTAGCGCGCGCCCAGGTCGATCACGTACTCGTTCTCGCCCCACAGGAACGGCCAGTCGTTCTTGTTCTCGGGGAAGTCGGGCTTGAGCACCAGCACGCCCGGGACCACGCCGCCGGCGATGAAGCTGAAGTCGGCGCGGTTGTTGCCATAGGCCACGGTCTTGGACTGCGCGCCCACCGCCGAGACGAAGGACAGGTTGGAGTCCGGATGGGTGCCGAACAGGTAGTTCAGGCCCGCCAGCGCCGGCTCGCGGTCGAAGTGCTCGGGGAAGGCCCGGTGCAGCTGGTAGTGCAGGCTGGCCATGGCCACCACCATGCCGTTGCCGGCCCAGCCGCCGCGGGTGACCGGCACTCCGTAGGGGTTCTCCTCGGTGAACCGGCGGTACTCGTCCTTGAAGCGCAGGGCGCGCTCCAGCACCCGCTGGCGGAAGGCCGGGTCCATCTTCGGCAGCGCCGCCAGCACCGCCGAAGCGTTGAAGCCGAAGCGCTCGTCGATCGCCGGCCACAGCGCCTCGATGGCCTGGGCGTAGCGTGCATCGCCGGTGCTTAGCAGCAGCTGGGTGGCCGCGTCCAGTTTCTCGTCGTCCGGGTGCCCGCCGGTGGTGTTGCCGACCCGGAACAGGTTGGGCGTGCGCCCGGCCTCGAACTCCCATACCCGCTGCGCGGTGGCCAGGCATTCCTCGGCCAGGGCGTCGTTGTAGCCGCGCAGGGCGCGGCTGGCCGCGGCCAGGGCGGCGGCCGAGCCGTAGTTGAGCGCGGTGGTGTTGCTGGTGAAGGCCCAGCGGTCATCGCGCGGCGAGTCCGGGTCGGAGTGGTCGTCGACCTTGCCGTCGGTCTTGGTCACCGCGTCGCCCAGGTGGGTGTACTGGCCCAGGTCCGGCTCGACGATGCCGGGGATGGCGTGGCCGAACACCCGGTGCTGGGCGATCAGCATCAGGGTGCCGTGCTCGATCTGCTGCAGCAGGTCGGGCACGCCATCGGGCACGTGCAGCTCCACGTGCTTGCGCTTCTGGTCGATGGTGGTCTCGTCGCGGGTGGGGCGGAACTGCTCCCAGGTATCGACCAGCGACATCACCGTGGAGTAGTGGGTCTGGGTGCGCAGGTCGAAGTCGCCGGCATCGAACCAGCCGCCCACGTCCAGGCCGGGGATGTGCTCGCCGGGCTTGAACGGCGAATCGAGGTTTTCGTCGATGCCGTACAGGTCGAAGTGCTCGGTGTTGGGCGCCACCTGGCGGGCGTCGTCCATGTGCGAGCGGCCGTGCCAGACCCGGTAGGCCTCGTTGACGAACATGTGGTCCATCTGCACCGGCATGAACACGTCCAGGGTCGGGTGCCAGGTGGAGGCGTAGACGTCCTCGGCGATGCGGAAGGCCGAGGTCACCTGGCCGGCGGCCTCGATCTGGTACAGGCCCGGCTCGCGCACGCTGCTGAAGTCGAAGGTGTAGTAGCGGTAGCGCAGGTAGCGGCCCCACTCGCGGGTATCGGCCTCCAGCACCGTGTGCCGGCTGCCGTCGGTGGCCACCCGCACCAGCCGCGCAGGGCCGGGCGCGGCGCCGCGCGGGTCGGTTTCCAGCACCGCGACCTTGCGCTGGGCCGGGTGGTAGCCGACCTGCGAATGGCCGATCACGGTCGGCCGGGTCCAGCCCGGCACGGTGTTGCCCTCCACGGTCCACTCCAGCACCGTGCCCTTCTTCCCGGCCGGCAGCAGGCCACGGACCACGTACCAGCCGTTCTGGGCGTTGTTGCGGCCGTCGTACAGGGCCAGCCCGCCGCCGTGGCTGCGGATGCTCACCCGCCGCTGCGGATCCTCCGGCGCCAGCACCAGCTGGCTGCCCGCCTGGGCGATGGGCAGGCGCAGCGGCTTGCCCGCCGCATCGCGCCCGGTCGGACCGGACGGGTACAGCGGCAGCTGGCCGTGGCCGCTGTCGCTGCTCCAGGCCTTGCCGAAGTAGGCCGAGGGCAGGAATTCCAGGTTGAAGCCGGCGCGCCCTTCCAGCGCCTTCGGCAGCGGCTTGTCGAGCACCACCTGGATGCGCACGCCCTGGCCTTCGGCAGCGACCTTGATCGTGTATTCGAACTTCTCGTTGGGGAAGCCCAGGCGGGTGCTGACCGTGCCGGTCCTGGCATCGACCTTGCGGTCCAGCAGCAGGGCCACCGGGTCCCACTGCTCGGGGGTGGCGCTCAGGCGCACGTCGCCATTGGTGGCCGTGCGCACGCCGTGGTGGATCAGCTCGATGCCGGCGATCTTGGAATCGCTGAACAGGCCGTCGTAGTAGTTGTTGAAGGTCAGCACGTCCAGCCCGGGACGGCTGAAATAGCCCTGCTCGGTCAGGGTCAGTCCGCCGTCCGTGGCGTTCGCCGCGCCGCCGGCCAGCAGCAGGGCGGTGGTCAGGAGCGCGCGGCGTAGCCCGCGGCCCCGGCTGGAGCGATGAAGCATGTGGGTTCCCCTCCTCGTGAAATCATGGGAACGCTAACATCGGTCCCGCGCGCGGCCCAGTTGCAGCGCAGCAAGCGCCGCCGCGGCGCCGGGGAAGGAGGGCGGCCCGGGGCCTATCCGCCCAGGCCGGGCAGGTCCAGCCCGTGCTCGCGGGCACAGGCGATGGCCTCCGGATAGCCGGCGTCGGCATGGCGCATCACCCCGGTGGCCGGGTCGTTCCACAGGACCCGGGCGATGCGCCGGTCGGCCGCCTCGCTGCCATCGCAGACCACCACCACTCCGGCATGCTGGGAATAGCCCATGCCCACACCGCCACCGTGGTGCAGGCTGACCCAGCTGGCGCCGCTGGCGATGTTGAGCATGGCGTTGAGCAGCGGCCAGTCGGAGACCGCGTCACTGCCGTCGCGCATGGCCTCGGTCTCGCGGTTGGGGCTGGCCACGCTGCCCGCATCCAGATGGTCGCGGCCGATCACGATGGGCGCCTTGAGCTCGCCCCGGCGGACCATCTCGTTGAAGGCCAGGCCCAGGCGGTGGCGTTGGCCCAGGCCGACCCAGCAGATCCGCGCCGGCAGGCCCTGGAAGCGGATCCGCGCGCCGGCCATGTCCAGCCAGCGGTGCAGGTGCGGATCGTCCGGGATCAGTTCCTTGACCTTGGCATCGGTGCGGGCGATGTCCTCCGGGTCGCCGGACAGGGCCACCCAGCGGAACGGGCCGATGCCGCGGCAGAACAGCGGGCGCACGAAGGCCGGGACGAAGCCGGGGAAGGCGAAGGCTTCCTTGCAGCCGGCGTCGAAGGCCATCTGCCGCAGGTTGTTGCCGTAGTCGAACACCGGCACCCCCATGCGCTGGAAGTCCAGCATCGCCTCCACGTGCACGCGCATGGATTGCCGGGCCAGCTCGCGCACGCGCCCGGGCACGACCTCCTGCTCCTCCTCCCACTCGGCGACGGTCAGGCCCAGCGGCAGGTAGCCGCGCAGCGGGTCATGCGCCGAGGTCTGGTCGGTGACCGCGTCCGGGCGCACCCCGCGCCGCACCAGCTCCGGCAGCACCTCGGCGGCATTGCCCAGCAGCGCCACCGAGCGCGCCTGGCCGGCAGCGGTGTAGCGGTCGATCCGGGCCAGGGCGTCGTCCAGGTCGTGGGCCTGCTCGTCCACGTAGCCGGTGCGCAGGCGGAAGTCGATCCGGTCCTGGCGGCACTCGATGGCCAGCATGCAGGCCCCGGCCATGGTCGCGGCCAGCGGCTGCGCACCGCCCATGCCGCCCAGGCCGGCGGTGAGGATCCAGCGCCCGGCCAGGTTGCCGCCGTAGTGCTGGCGGCCCATTTCCACGAAGGTCTCGTAGGTGCCCTGGACGATGCCCTGGGAGCCGATGTAGATCCAGGAGCCGGCGGTCATCTGCCCGTACATCATCAGGCCCTGGCGGTCGAGCGCGTTGAAGTGTTCCCAGTCGGCCCAGCGCGGCACCAGGTTGGAATTGGCGATCAGCACCCGCGGCGCGTCGGCATGGGTGCGGAACACGCCCACCGGCTTGCCCGACTGCACCAGCAGGGTCTGGTCGTCCTCCAGGCGCCTGAGCGTGTCCACGATCCGGTCGTAGCAGTCCCAGTCGCGCGCGGCGCGGCCGATGCCGCCGTAGACCACCAGCTCCGCCGGGTTCTCGGCCACCGCCGGGTCCAGGTTGTTCATCAGCATCCGCAGCGGCGCCTCGGTCAGCCAGCTGCGCGCGCTCAGGGTGGTGCCGGTGGGGGCATGGATCACGCGGGAGGGATCTTTCCTGTTCATGGCGGCTCGCTGCATGAGGGAGGGGAATGCGTCCTGGTGGGTCCCGGCTCAGCCGTCGCGGGCAAAGCGCAGGCAGGCATCGATGACCTGTTCCAGCACCGGCCGCACCGGCGCGCCGCCGGCGCGCAGGGGCGTGGGCCAGTTGCCGGGGGTGGGCGTGTCCGGTTCGTCCATGTAGCCACGGCAGGCCAGCTCCATCTGGATGCAGTGCACGCCGGCGTGCGGGGCGGCGTGGTGGCGGGTGATCCAGCCGCCGCGGAAGCGGCCATTGCGCACATGGCCCAGGCCGGAGGCGGCGCAGGCCGCCTCCACCGCGGCGGCCAGGGCGGGCGCGCAGCTGGCGTCCACTTCGCCGGGTGCGCTGGCGGTACCGATGTTGAACTGCGGCAGGCGGCCTTCGAACAGGTGCGGGATGGCCGAACGGATCGAATGCGCGTCATAGACCACCACACGCGGGTGGCGCGCGCGCAGCCGCGCGATCTCCGCGGCCAGGGCCTGGTGGTAGGGCTCGAACCAGGTGGCGCGGCGCCGGGCGACCTCTTGCGGTCCCGGCTCCTGGCCGGGCAGGTACAGCGGCTCGTTGTCGAAGGTGGTGGTCGGGCACAGCCCGGTGGTGTTCTGCCCCGGGTAGAGCGAAACCCCGTCGGGCCGCCGGTTCACGTCCACCACCGTGCGCGAGATCGTGGTGCGCAGGGTGGTCGCGCCCAGGACGTGGACGAAACCGTAGAGCCGGTCCACCCACCAGTCGGTGTCGCGCCGCGCCAGCCAGGGCGAGACCAGGCGCGCGGCGATGTCCTCGGGCAGCACGGTGCCGGTGTGCGGGAAGCTGACCACCAGCGGCGCGTCGCCGCGCACGATCTCCAGCCAGGGATGGGCGCTGTCCATGGCGTGCTCCACTCAGGCCGCGGCGCCGGGCAGGTCCAGGCCGGCGGCGCGCTCCACCGCGCCCGAGCGCACCAGCGCGGTGGCGGCCTGGATGTCGGGATGGAAGTGGCGGTCGGCGCCCAGCATCGGCACCTGTTCGCGCAGCAGCCGGCGTACCGCCTCCAGCGGCGCGCTGGAAAGCAGCGGGGCATGGAAGTCGCAGCCCTGGGCCGCGGCCAGCAGCTCGATCCCGACCACGTGTTGCAGGTTGGCGGCCATCTCCAGCAGCCGGCGCGCGCCATGCGCGGCCATGGACACGTGGTCCTCCTGGTTGGCCGAGGTGGGGATGGAATCCACGCTGGCCGGGTAGGCGCGCTGCTTGTTCTCCGAGACCAGGGCCGCCGCGGTGACCTGCGGGATCATGAAGCCGGAATTGAGCCCGGGCTCGGGGGTGAGGAAGGCCGGCAGCGCCGACAGCGCCGGGTCCACCAGCATCGCCAGCCGGCGCTCGCTCAGCGAACCGGTCTCGCAGGCGGCCAGGGCGATCATGTCGGCGGCAAAGGCCACCGGCTCGGCGTGGAAGTTGCCACCGGACAGGGCCTGGCGGGTGTCGGTGAACACCAGCGGGTTGTCGGACACACCATTGGCTTCGCGCTCGAGCATGCCGGCCGCCGCGCGCAGCACGTCCAGCGCCGCGCCCATCACCTGCGGCTGGCAGCGCAGGCAGTACGGGTCCTGGACCCGGGCGTCGTTGTCGCGGTGCGATTCGCGGATCGCCGAGCCGGCCATCAGCGCGCGCAGCGCCGCGGCGACCTCGATCTGGCCCGGTTGCCGGCGGATGGCGTGGATGCGCGGATCGAACGGGGTGTCCGAACCCTTGGCCGCCTCGGTGGACAGGGCGCCCACCACCAGCGCGGCGCGGAAGGCGCGTTCGACCTCGAACAGGCCGGCCAGGGCGTAGGCGGTGGAGAACTGGGTGCCGTTGAGCAGGGCCAGGCCTTCCTTCGGCCCCAGCTCCAGCGGCTCCAGCTGCAGGCGCTGCAGCGCGGCGGCGGCCGCCAGGCGCTCCCCGCCCAGCCAGACCTCGCCCACGCCCAGCAGCACCGCGGCCATGTGCGCCAGCGGCGCCAGGTCGCCGGAGGCGCCCACCGAACCCTGCGCGGGCACCACCGGCAGGGCGTCGTGCTCGAGCAGGCGCAGCAGGTGCTGCAGGGTGCGCGGGCGGACGCCGGACGCACCCTGGGCCAGGCTGGCGACTTTCAGCGCCAGCATCAGCCGCACCACCGCCGGCGGCATCGGCTCGCCGACGCCGGCGGCATGGGAGAGCACGATGTTGCGCTGCAAGGCGCGCAGGTCGGAGGCCTCGATGCGCACGCTGGCCAGCTTGCCGAAGCCGGTATTGATCCCGTACACGGGCTCGCCGCGGCGCACGATGTCCTCCACCACCCGCGCCGAGGCCTGCACCTGCGCCAGGCAGGCCGGATCCAGCCGTGGCGTGGCGCCGGCGTGGATGGCGCGCCACTGTTCCAGCCCGGTCGCGCCGGGTTCCAGGACTACCTCGTTCATGCCTGCTCCTGAATGCGGGGCCGTGGCGGGGCGCATCCGGCATCCATCCAGCGCGCCCGCGCGTGCAGGCGCCGTGGAGGCCCTGCACGCCTGCATGCCGCGCCCGGGTCCTGGCGCGGCCGCCGTTTATTTGTATATACAATAAGCACGTGCCGGAAACGGTGTCCAGCCGGGAGGTGGCGATGGCGCGCAACGAGGAAGGAACCCGCCTGTGGGCGCGGCATGCGCTGCTGGGGGAGGGCTGGGCGCGGGATGTGCGCCTGCGGATCGGAAACGGCCGGATCACGGCGCTGGAGCGCGGGGTGGCGCGCGGGCAGGAGGACATTGCCCTGGGGGTGGTCGTGCCCGGGCTGGGCAACCTGCACAGCCACGCCTTCCAGCGCGGCATGGCCGGGCTGGCGGAAGTGGCCGGCGCCGGCGCGGACAGCTTCTGGAGCTGGCGCGAGCTGATGTACCGCTTCCTGCACCGGCTGGACCCGGACGACTTCCAGGCCATCGCCGAGTTGGCCTATATGGAAATGCTGGAAGCCGGCTTCACCCGGGTCGGCGAATTCCACTACCTGCACCATGATCCGGAGGGCCGTCCCTACGCCAACCGCGCCGAGATGTGCGCGCGGGTGGCCGCTGCGGCCCAGGCCACCGGGATCGGCCTGAGCCTGCTGCCGGTGTTCTACGCCCACTCCGGTTTCGGCGGCGCGCCGCCGGCGCCCGCGCAGGCGCGGCTGCTGCATGACCTGGACGGTTTCGCCGCGCTGCTGGAAGCGGCCGCTGCCGCGATCACCCCGCTGGGCGACGCGGTGCTGGGCATCGCCCCGCACAGCCTGCGCGCGGTCACCCCGCAGCAGCTGCACGCGCTGTGCGCGATGGGCGACGGGCCGCTGCATATCCATATCGCCGAACAGCAGGCCGAGGTCGAGGCCTGCCTGGCCTGGAGCGGGCGGCGCCCGGTGCAGTGGCTGCTGGAGGAGCTGCCGGTGGACGGCCGCTGGTGCCTGGTCCACGCCACCCATGTGCAGGCCCGGGAGCTGGCTTCCATCGTCGCCAGCGGCGCGGTGGTGGGCCTGTGCCCGATCACCGAGGCCAACCTGGGCGACGGGGTGTTCCCGGCCAGCGATTTCATCGCCGCCGGCGGCCGCTTTGGCGTGGGCTCGGATTCCAACGTGCAGGTGGATGTGGCCGCCGAACTGCGCCTGCTCGAATACGGCCAGCGCCTGCTGGCGAGGCGGCGCAACGTGCTGGCCCCCGATCCGGCGCGCTCCACCGGGCGCTTCCTGTTCGAGGCGGCGCTGCTGGGCGGCGCCCAGGCGCTGGGCGTGGCGGCCGGGCTGCAGCCGGGGGCCAGTGCCGACCTGGTGGAACTGGATACCGCGCACCCGGCCTTGCTGGGCCGCCAGGGCGATGCCTGGCTTGACAGCTGGCTGTTCGCCGCACGCAATGGCGCGATCCGCTCGGTCTGGCGCGCCGGCAGGCAGGTGGTCGCCGACGGCCGCCATCTCCAGCGCGAGGCCATCCTCGGCCGCTTTGCCACTGCCCTGGACCGCGTGCTGCACTGAGCCATTGCCCCGCAGACCCATACGATGAGCCACAGCCCCGCCGCCAGCCTGCACCAGCGCATCCGCAGCGACATCGAACAGCGGATCCGCAGTGGGCGCTGGCCGCCGGGGCACCGGGTGCCGTCCGAGCATGCGCTGATGCAGGAGTACGCCTGCGCGCGGATGACGGTGAACAAGGCGCTGACCGCGCTGGCCGAGGCCGGGCTGATCGAGCGCCGCCGGCGCGCCGGCAGCTTCGTGGCCCGGCCGCATCCGGCCATCGAGCAGGTCGCGCTGGAAATCCCCGACATCCCGCTGCAGGTGGCCGCGCGTGGCCACGCCTACGGGTTCCGCCTGCTGTCGCGGCGCCTGCGCAGGCCGCGCGCGCGCCCTGCCCAGGAGGGCGAGGTGGCAGGGAAGGGTGAGAAGGTGCTGGCCCTGCAGAGCCTGCACCTGGCCGATGGCGTCCCCTTTGCCCTGGAGGACCGGGTGATCAGCCCGCAGGGCGTGCCGCAGGCGCTGGAGCAGTCCTTCCGCGACATCGCCCCCGGCAGCTGGCTGCTGCAGCACGTGCCCTGGACCCGCGCCCGCCACCGCATCAGCGCGGTGGGCGCCGACGGGGAACAGGCCCGGCTGCTGCAGGTGCCGGCCGGTACCGCCTGCCTGGTGCTGGAGCGCCAGACCTGGCGCGGCGAAACCCCGGTGACCTTCGTGCGGCAGCTGTTCCTGGGTGATTCCTACGACCTGGTGGCCAGCTTCACCCCGGGCATGCTGCGCCGCACCGGCGCGGGGCAGGCATGAGCGCGCCCTGGGACGGCCTGCTGCTGGGTGCGCGCCTGGCCACGCTGCAGGGCGATGGTTACGGCGTGGTGGCCGATGGCGCGCTGGGCTGGCGTGATGGACGCCTGGCATATGTGGGCCCACGCGGGGACCTGCCGGGTGCCCCGCATTCGCTGGCGCGCGAGCTGGTGGATGCGGGCGGGGCCTGGGTCACGCCCGGCCTGGTGGACTGCCATACCCACGTGGTGTTTGCCGGCAACCGCGCCGGCGAGTTCGAACAGCGCCTGCAGGGCGCCAGCTATGCCGAGATCGCCCGCGCCGGCGGCGGCATCGCTTCCACCGTGCGCGCCACCCGCGCTGCCAGCGAGCAGGCGCTGCTGCAGGCCTCGCTGCCGCGGGTGGCGGCGCTGGCGGCCGATGGCGTGACCACCCTGGAGATCAAGTCCGGCTATGGCCTGGAGCTGGAGGCCGAGCGCCGGATGCTGCGGGTCGCGCGCGCCCTGGGCCAGCGCCTGGGGCTGGAGGTGCGCACCAGCTTCCTTGGCGCGCATGCCCTGCCGCCCGGCTATTCCGGCACCCCGGAACAGTACCTGGAGGAAGTGGGCGCCTGGTTGCGGAGCCTGCACGGCGAAGGCCTGGTCGACGCGGTGGACGGCTTTGCCGAACACATCGCCTTCAGCGTGGAGCAGTTACGCCCGCTGTTTGCGCTGGCGCGCGGGCTGGGCCTGGCGGTGAAGCTGCATGCCGACCAGCTCAGCGATGGCGGTGGCGCGGCCCTGGTGGCCGGCTTCGGCGGCCTGTCGGCCGACCATGTCGAGTACACCTCGGCCGAAGGCGTGGCGGCGATGGCCCGCGCCGGCACGGTGGCGGTGCTGCTGCCGGGGGCGTTCCATTTCCTGGGCGAAACCCGGCGGCCGCCCATCGGCGCTTTCCGCGCCGCCGGCGTGCCCATGGCCGTGGCCACCGACTGCAACCCCGGCACCTCGCCGCTGCTGTCGCTGCGCCAGGCCATGCACCTGGCCTGCGTGCACTTCGGCCTGACTCCCGCCGAAGCCCTGCGCGGCGCCACCGTGCACGCCGCGCGCGCCCTGGGCCTGGATGACCGCGGCGTGCTGCGGGAAGGCGCGCGCGCCGACTTCGTGCTCTGGGACATCGGCGAACCGGCCGAGCTGTGCTACTGGATCGGCGGCAGCCCCGCGCGCGAGGTACGGGTGGGCGGGCGCCGGCTGCAGCCGGCTAAGGGCTGATGCCGTCCCCGGCAGTCTGCGCCAGCCCGGCGCGCACCTGCCGTGCGTAGGCCTGCAGCTGCGGGTAGAAGGCCTGGAAGCCGGCGTCGATCTGCGCCTCGTGGCGGCGCAGGTCGTCCAGGCAATCGACCAGGCGCTCGCCATTGCGCGACAGGCGGGTGGCGATCCGGCTCACCGCCAGGTCCACGTTTTCACGCTGGCGGTAGGAGCCGAGCCAGTCATGGGCGGCCATCCGCGGGGCCAGGGCGCGCAGGCGTCCGGGCAGGCGTCCGCGCTGGGCCAGCAGGTGGGCGTAGAAGCGCGCGGTGAAGGCATCAAGCGGTTCGTCCGCATGCCGCGCCCAGTCGCGTGCCAGCAGGTGGTCGTAGTACACGTCCAGGGCGATGCCGGCATAGCGGCGCAGGCCAGGCGCGAACAGGGCGCGCGCCTGCGCCACCAGCGGGTGCTCATCGGTGTAGCGGTCGACCCGGCGGTGGACCAGGATCTCGCGCCGCTCCAGCGCGCTGTAGTCCTCCAGCGCGGTGCGGCCAAACACGAAATCGCCCAGCAATGCGCCCAGCATCGCCTCCGGATCCGGGGCGGCCAGGTGGATGTGGGCCAGGTAGTTCATCGCGGCAAGTCTGACATGCGCCGGCCACGGGCGCGGCCAGGCCTGCCGGGCGGCTCAGAGCAGGCGCGAGAGCACGGCCTCGGCGGCGCAGGCCGCGCACAGGGCGATGAACAGCACCCCGCACCAGCCACGGTCGAAGCCGCCGGACTGCGGCGAAACCAGCCGGCCCAGCGCGGCCAGTCCGATCGGCAAGGCAAACAGCAGGGCCGCCTGGCCCAGGCCCATCAGGGAAATGTCCATGCTGCGACTCCCTCGTCGGCGGAGTACCGCCATGGCCCGATCCTCGGCCCGGTACGGCCGCCGGGCATTGATCGCGGTCAAGCGCGGGCCGCCGCGGCGATTTTCCTGAATAGAGGCCTGACAAGGCGTCCATGGGGCAGCCGGGCCAGCTGCGCCGGTTTGTGCAATGCAGCATAATGCCGTCCATGTCCGTCTCCCCCCTTGCCCCCGACGCACCCGAGGGTGCCCCGGCGCTTGCCGTGTCCCCGCGCCAGCGCGCCCTGATCCTGGCCGCCCTCAGCCTGGGTGGCTTCGCCATCGGCACCAGCGAGTTCGCCGGCATGGGCCTGATGCCGAACATGGTGGCCTCGCTGGGGGTGAGCGAGCCGCAGGTCGGGCACCTGATCAGCGCCTATGCCTCCGGGGTGGTGGTGGGCGCGCCGCTGCTGGCCATCCTTGGCGCCTCGCTGCCGCGCAAGGCCCTGCTGCTGGCACTGATGTCCTTCTACGCCCTGGGCAACCTGGCCAGCGCGTTGGGCCCGGACTACCACAGCCTGCTGCTGTTCCGCTTCATTGCCGGGCTGCCGCATGGCGCCTACTTCGGCGTGGCCGCGCTGACCGCGGTGGCGATCAGCCCGCCGGAGGCGCGCGGGCGCGCGGTGAGCATGACCATGGTCGGCCTGACCCTGGCCATCCTCGCCGGCACCCCGCTGGCCACCCTGGCCGGGCAGTGGGTGAGCTGGCGCTGGACCTATGCGGCGGTGTCCGTGCTGGCGCTGCTGACCGTGCTGCTGCTGGCCCTGCATCTGCCGGCTGGCGGCGAAGGCCCGCGCAGCCGCCCGCTGCAGGAGCTGCGCGAGTTCAACCGGCTGCCGGTATGGCAGGCCCTGCTGATTGGCGCGATCGGCTTCTCCGGCATGTTCGCGGTCTTCAGCTACCTGGCGCCGACCATGGTCGAGGTCACCCGCGTGGCCCCGGCCTGGATCCCGCTGGGGCTGGCCGGCTTTGGCCTGGGCGGGGTGGTCGGCAACATGGTCGGCGGCTGGCTGTTCGACCGTCTGCGCTTCCGCGCCGTGGCCGTGGTCCTGGGCTGGGCGCTGGTGATGCTGCTGCTGTTCCCGCTGTCGGCGCGCTCGCCCTGGAGCCTGTTCCTGGCCACCATCTGCATTGGCGGCATGGGCGCGCTGGGGACCATCCTGCAGTCGCACCTGATGGACGTGGCCGGCCGCGCCCAGACCCTGGCCGCCGCCTCCCACCACGCCGCGTTCAACGCCGCCAATGCCCTGGGCCCGTGGCTGGGCGGCATGGCCATCAGCGCCGGCCTGGGCTGGACCTCGACCGGCCCGGTGGGCGCCTGCACCGCCAGCGCCGGCCTGCTGCTGTACGCCTGGACGGCGTGGACCGCGCGCCGCCGCGCCCAGGCCCTGGCCGCCGCGGCCTGATTCCGCGCCGCGGCCCTGCCCCGGTTGCCGGTGCTGCCGCCCCGTCGTGGCGGCGTGGGCCTGCGCGCTCCATACGCACCGGAAGGGTCTGATCCGGGCCGGACGAATTAGACTGTGGCGCTTCACCGCGGCGGCAACGCCCGGTGGCCCCCATCCGCTTTCGAGAGAGTCCGCGTGGTCATCCATCCCAAAGTCCGAGGCTTCATCTGCACCACCGCCCACCCCGTGGGCTGCGCCAGGAACGTGCTGGACCAGATCGAGCACGTGAAGGCCGGCGGCGTGCGCAATGACGGCCCCAAGCGCGTGCTGGTGCTGGGCGCCTCCACCGGCTACGGCCTGGCCGCGCGCATCACCGCCGCCTTCGGCTATGGCGCCGCCACCCTGGGCGTGTTCTTCGAAAAGCCCGGCACCGAGAAGAAGACCGGCAACGCCGGCTGGTACAACTCCGCCGCCTTCGACCGCTACGCCAAGGAGGCCGGCCTGTGGTCGCGCTCGATCAACGGCGACGCCTTCTCCGACGAGGTGCGGGCCAAGGCCATCGAGATCATCCAGCAGGAGATGGGCGGCCCGATCGACCTGGTGGTCTATTCGCTGGCCTCCCCGGTGCGGCGCCTGCCTGATACCGGCGAGATCAAGCGCTCCTCGCTCAAGCCCATCGGCCAGCCCTACACCGCCACCGCGGTGGACACCAACCGCGACCAGGTGATCCAGGCCACGGTCGAGCCGGCCACCGAGCAGGAAGTGGCCGACACCGTGAAGGTGATGGGCGGCGAGGACTGGGAGCTGTGGATCGACGCCCTGGCCAAGGCCGGCGTGCTGGCGCCCGACGCCCGGACCGTGGCCTTCAGCTACATCGGCACCGAGATCACCTGGCCGATCTACTGGCATGGCGCCCTGGGCAAGGCCAAGGAAGACCTGGACCGCGCCGCCCATGCCATCGACGCCCGACTCAAGCCCAGCGGCGGTTCGGCCAACGTGGCCGTGCTCAAGTCGGTGGTCACCCAGGCCAGCGCCGCGATCCCGGTGATGCCGCTGTACATCGCCATCGTCTACCGGATCATGAAGGACAAGGGCCTGCACGAGGGCACCATCGAGCAGCTCGAGCGCACCTTCCGCGAGCACCTGTACGCGGCCAACCCGCCGCCGCAGGACGAGCAGGGCCGCCTGCGCCTGGACGACCGCGAGCTGCGTGACGACGTGCAGCAGGCCTGCCGCGAGCTGTGGCCGCAGATCACCACCGGGAACCTGTTCGAGCGCACCGACTATGCCAGCTACAAGCGCGACTTCCTCAACCTGTTCGGCTTCGAGCGCAGCGACGTGGACTACGACGCCGACGTCGATCCGGTGACCCCGTTCGACGTGGTCGACATGACCGGCGAATGAGCCGGCCGCGGCAGCCCGGCCGTGGCCGCGGCTGCCGCCTGCCTCAGCGCCCGGCCGTGGCCTGTTCCACGGTCTGGCGCAGTTCGCGCAGGCCGAAGGGCTTGGGCAGCATGGTCACCCCGGAGGCCAGTTCCACGTCGGCGTAGCCGGAGACCAGGATCACCGCCGCCTGCGGCAGCCGCTGCACCACCGTCGTGGCCAGTTCCGACCCGGACATGCCCGGCATCAGGTGGTCGGTGATCACCACGTCGGGCACGGCCCCGTCCTCGATCAGGCGCAGGGCCTCCTCGGCGCTGCCGGCCTCGGTAACCTCGTACCCCATGTCCAGCAGGGCGTCGGCCGTGCACATGCGCACGCCGGGTTCATCGTCCACGACCAGGGCGGATTTGGGCATGTGTAAACCTGTCTTGCGGTGGGCTCAGGACTGCCCGGAAGCGGGCAGCCACAGTTCGATGATGGTGCCCACTCCGGGGGTGCTGTCAATGTGCATCGTGCCGCCCAGCTGCTGGGCCAGGCCGTGGGCCATGGACAGGCCCAGGCCGGTGCCCTTGCCCACGCCCTTGGTCGAGAAGAACGGCTCGATCGCGCGGTGCAGGGTTTCCGCGTCCATGCCCACGCCGGTGTCCTGGACCCGGGTGACCACGTAGCGGCCCGGCGCCAGCCCCCGCTGGCGCGCGCGGCCGGGTTCCTGCATGTGCACCGCCAGGGTCAGGGTGCCGCCATTGGCCATGGCGTCGCGGGCGTTGACCCCGAGGTTGAGCAGGGCCATTTCCAGCTGGTTGGCGTCGGCCCGCGCCGGGGCCAGGTCCGGGCCGACGTCGACCACGATGCGGATGCGCGGGTCGAAGCTGCTGCGCATCAGCTGGGCGATGCCTTCCACCAGCTGGCCCATGTCCACGTCGCGGGCCTGCAGCGGCTGCTTGCGGGCGAAGGCCAGCAGGCGCTGCACCAGGACCGAGGCGCGCTCGGCCGACTGCAGGGCCACGGCCACGGTGCGCGCGCGCCGTTCCGGATTGACGTTGGGGTCGGAGGCCAGCTCCAGGGCGACCACGATCGGTGCCAGCAGGTTGTTGAAGTCGTGGGCCACGCCGCCGGTGAGCTGGCCCATGGCCTCCAGCTTCTGCGACTGGCGCAGCGCCTCCTCGGCCTGGCGGCGGCTGGTGATGTCGATGGCTTCCGGGACCACGCCGGCGATCGCGCCGGAGGCATCACGCATGGGCCGCATGCAGATGTAGAGCACGCGCTGGCCCACCGGCAGCTGCAGGGTGAGCTCGTCGCGCACGGTCTCGCCGCTGGCCGCGCGCTGGAAGGCATCGCGGATGCGCTCCAGCGCGCCCGGGGTGCGCTGGAACCAGGGTGTCTCCCAGAACGACTTGCCCACCACCGCCGACAGCGGCAGCTTGATCGCGTCCAGCGCGGTCTGGTTGACGTCGCGCACGGTGCCGTCCAGGTCGCACAGGCCCTGCAGCTGGCTGCTGGACTCGAACAGGCTGCGCAGCTGCGCCTGGGAATCGGCCAGGGCCTTGGTCGCGGCGCGGATCTCGGTGACGTCGCGCGCGCTGCAGTAGATCTTGCCGCCCTCGCGCGAGGCCACCCAGGACAGGATCCGGTAGCCGAACTCGCGGGTGCGCACCCGGCACTCGAAGTCGCGCAGGGCGCCGCCGGCGTGCAGGTGCGCGCGCGCGGCGCGGGCCTTCTCCAGGTCCTCGGGGTGGATCAGGTCGCGCGCGCGCAGCCGCACCAGGTCGGCGTGGGTCCAGCCCAGGACCCGCTCCCAGGCCGGGTTGGTGGCCTTGATCAGGCCGTCCTCGCCGATCACGCCCAGCATGTCCGGCGACAGCAGCCAGGTCATGGAGCGTTCCTTGGCCTGCTCGGCGACCTGGCGTTCCAGTTCCTCGTTGAGCAGGCGCAGCTCGCTCTCGCGCCGGCGCAGCGCGTTCTCGGTGCGGGTGCGCGCGGTCACGTCCACGCCGGCCACGAAGATGCCTTCGGTGCGGCCCTGGGCGGAGATGATCGGCTGGTAGACGAAATCCAGGAAGAACTCGCGCCCGGGCATGCCCGGCGAGGGCCGCGACTGGAACGGCACCGCGTTGGCCACGAACGGCACGCCGCTGGCGTAGACCCGGTCCAGGATCCGCAGGTGGCCCTGTTCGGCGGCCTCGGGCAGGACGTCGGCCATGCGCCGGCCGATCACCTTGCGTGGGCCGAGGATGCGCAGGTAGGCCGGGTTGGCGAACTCGAAGCGGTGCTCGGGCCCGCGCAGTACCGCCATGAAGTTGGGCGCCTGCTCGAACAGGTTGGCCAGGCGCCGGTACTGCCCGGCCAGCTGGCGCTCGGCCTGCAGGCGCTGGGTGGTCTCGTGGGCCACCACCATCACGCCCAGCACCTGGCCGCCGGCGTCGCGCAGCGGCGCGTGGCTGAGGGTCCACCAGGTGTCCTCGAGTCCGCCGTTGCGCTCGGCCTGCAGGTACAGGTCCTCGCGCAGGCTGGACTGGCCGGCCTGGGCGGCCTCCACCAGCGGTCGGATCTCGTCCCACTGGCCACACCAGGCCTCGGCCATGGGCGCGCCCAGCGCCGAGTCGGCGCGCAGGCCCAGGCTGTCCATGTAGGCGTCGTTGTAGAGCATGTGCAGGCGCGGGCCCCAGCCCAGGCACATCGAGGTGGGGCAGTCCAGGATCATCGCCAGCGCGTTCTGCAGTTCCACGGGCCAGCGCGCAGGCGGGCCCAGGGGATGGTCGCGCCAGTCCCGCTCGGCAATCCGCCGCGCCATCTGTCCGTTCCCGTGCAGGAACCAGGGCAGTGGGGGCAGGTCGTGCAGGGGTATCGCCATTGCCACTTCCACCAGGTCTCGGGCCCATGCTCGCACAATCGCGCCTGAAAGCCGCAAGCCCGGCCCGTCCGGCCGCGGGAACCGGCCGACCGGCGGCGCGGTCTGGCTGGATTCACTTCACTGGAAACCAGACGTGGCGCCACGACCCGACGACGAGGCCCCGGCCCGCGGCCTGGCGGCCCTGGCCGCCCTGCTGGTCCTGCTCGGGGGCGCGCGCCTGCTGGGCCAGGCCCCCGTGCGCGGCCTGGCGGGCCGGGCCGAGGCGCGGATCCAGTTGCAGCTGGTGGCAGCGCCGGCGGCGCAGGCGCCTGCGCCGGGCCAGGCCGGCCCCCCGGAAGCGGGCGGCCGCCCGGGCCTGGCCGCCACTGCTGGCCCGGCGCCAGGGGGCGCCGGGTCCGCGCCGGCGCCTCCGGCCGCCGGACCGGGGCCGGCCACGAGCGACCTGTTCGACGCGGCCGGGCGGCCCCGCCTGCCGCCGGGCGCGGTGCCGCAGCCGCCCGCCGCCTTCCACGCCCCTGATCCGCTGCAGCGGCCCAATCCGGTGGACTACCGCGGCACCCGCTTCGAGCAGGACTGGGCCAGCGATGGCGACCTGGGAGAGGTCGCCCGGCGCGGCATCGCCCGCGCGCAGAAGAAGGTGGCCGAGCTGGTGTTTGGCAGGGACATCGAGCACGCGCGGGCGCGGCCGCCGCCGCAGGTCCGGTTCAACCCGGCACGCCACGAGCGCCCGGCCGACCTGGGCAGCGAGGCCAGCGGTGACGCCTGGAAGGCGGCGCCGATCAGCTACGAACCTGCGCCGGGCCTGGACGGGGAGGCCAGCCGCCGGATCCGCGCCGAGGTGGCGGCGCTGGAGCGCGAGCACGGCGCCTGCGCGCCCGCGCGCCTGCAGGCGCTGGCCGGGCCGATCCTGGAGCAGCTGGAGGCGCTGCAGCGGGCCGAGTACGCCCACGCCCGCGGCGCCGATCCGGTGCGCGCCGCGCACCAGTTGCCGGCCGCGGCCAATGCTGCCTGGGACCAGGCCCGGCGCGCGCTGTGGCATGCGCGCCGGCAGCTGGCCGACTGCCGCGGCCAGGGGCTTACTCGGCAGCCTTGGCCGGGGTGAGGAAGTAGGGCTCGACCGTGCCCTTGAGCTTGATCGTCATCGGGTTGCCGCGACGGTCGCGGGCACGCCCGGCCTGGACCCGGATCCAGCCTTCGCTGACCGAGTACTCCTCCACGTCATCACGCTCCTGGCCGTTGAAGCGCACGCCCACGCCGCGGTCGAGCACGGCCGGGTCGTGGAAGGGGCTGCGCGGGTCCACCGCCAGGCGGTCGGGAGGGGTGTCGCTCATCGGGGTTCTTCGTGGATCAATGCCGGGTCCGCCGGCGCGGTGGCGCACAGGATACGGCCTGCGCCGGCCCGGCGCAGCGCCGCGGCGTATCATGCGCATCCCCTTCGCGCCCGCGCGCGGCCCCGCAGGCCGCCCAGGGCCGCCACCGCAGGACACCATATGGCGCTCAAGGCCACCGTGGTCCGCGCCGAGCTGCAGCTCAGCGACATGGACCGCCACCACTATGCCCACTATCCGCTGACCCTGGCCCAGCATCCGTCCGAGACCGGACAGCGGCTGATGGTGCGGCTGCTGGCCTTCGCCCTGTATGCCGACGAGCGCCTGGAATTCGGCCGCGGCCTGAGCACCGACGAGGACCCGGACCTGTGGCAGCGCGACTACGCCGGCGATGTCGAACGCTGGATCGAGCTGGGCCAGCCGGACGAATCGCGCATCCGCAAGGCCTGCGGCCGCGCCCGCCAGGTGGTGGTGCTCAACTACGGCGGCCGTGCCGCCGACCTGTGGTGGGAGAAGAACGCATCGGCGCTGGCCCGCCATGCCAACCTCGCCGTGCTCGACCTGGCGCCGGCCCAGCTGGAGGCGCTGGAGGCCATGTACGCCCGCGGCATCAAGCTGGACGTGCAGATCCAGGATGGCGAGGTGCGGATCATGGACGAGGCCGGGCGCGAGGCGCTGCTGGTGCCGGTGGTCCGCAAGGCCTCGGCCTGAGCCGGGCATGGGCGCGCAGTACGACGCCATCGTCATCGGCGCCGGCGCGGCCGGGCTGATGTGCGCCATCAGCGCCGGCCAGCGCGGGCTGCGGGTGCTGGTGCTCGACCACGCCAACAAGCCGGGCAAGAAGATCCTCATGTCCGGCGGCGGCCGCTGCAATTTCACCAATACCGCCGCCGGCCCGGGCAACTACATCTCGGCCAACCCGCATTTCTGCAAGTCGGCCCTGGCCCGCTACACCCCCTGGCATTTCATCGAGCTGGTGGACCGCCATCGCGTCGCCTGGCACGAGAAGGCGCCGGGCCAGCTGTTCTGCGACGAGTCCTCCAAGCTGATCGTGCGCATGCTGCTGGACGAGTGCGCCGCCGCCGGGGTGGAAGTACGCACCCTGTGCCCGGTGCAGCGGGTGGCGGTGGGCGACGATGGCGGCTTCGTGCTCGACACCGCCCAGGGCCGGCTGCGTGCGCCGGCGCTGGAGGGGGCCACCGGCGGCCTGCCGATCCCGAGCATGGGCGCCACCGGCTTCGGCCCCGAGCTGGCGGGGCGGGGGGGGCCCCCGGGCCGGCCCCCCCGCGGG
>Ga0182793_1000596_pt1 | contig 26846 bp, 25 predicted proteins | sample Passage237A_FD_130498 | JGI IMG/M metagenome (GOLD analysis project Ga0182793, IMG submission 130498) | Cellulose adapted compost microbial communities from Newby Island Compost Facility, Milpitas, CA, USA - Passage2 37A (version 2) (version 2) ... | reverse complement strand
TGATAAAGCGCCTTCAACTATCTACGGGTAAGACCGCAATTGTAAGGGAGCTGAAGGGCGTAGATATGACCGAGGTAGAGAAGCTGACGGACGGCGACACCTCAAAAGTGTTCCCGGCTATTATAGCGGTAGCAACAAAAATAGACGGCGGATTTATTGTTATGGAGGACGTTCTCCAGTATAAGGCCAAAGACTACAACCGCCTGAAAATAGCCGCCTCTGCGCTAAATTTTTAGTAAGTGCCGAGAACGTCATGTTCCTGGCACATTTCTCCAATACGGCGCTGGACGTCATTATGCAATGGCCATCCAAGAAGATACATTACTGGTACGTGGAAGCGGAAAAGCTATTTAAGAAAATGAACCCGGAGGGATAAGGATTAGTGGATAAGCAAACGAAAATAGCGGTCATACTTACAGCGTATGACCGTATGTCTTCCGTAATAAATAAGTCCGTCAATAGCGCGTCGCAGAAAATAAGATCGCTAAAGAAAGTAAGCGAGGGTCTCGACAGCTTCGGCAATAAGGCGCTCGTGGGCGGTGGGCTTACTACCGCCTATTTTGCTACAACGGTACAGGCGGCGGAGGAAAACGAGGTAGCGGTAAACCGGTTGCGGCAGGTATTCAAAAGCATGGGCGAGGCAAACGAAAAAGCAGCCCTGCAATCCGAAGCCTACGCGTCTAAACTGGAAATGCAGATAGGCGTAGAGGACGAGGCTATCATGGCCGTACAGGCTAAGATCGCTACTTTCAAAACGGTAAGTAATCAGGCCGCGCGAATGGCGGGTATGTTTGACCGCGCTACAAAAGCATCCTTTGATATGGCAGCTACCGGGTTTGGTGAGGCCGATCAAAACGCTGTACAATTGGGTAAGGCGTTGGAAGACCCGATTAAGGGTATTACTGCCCTGCGGCGCTCCGGCATTACGTTCACCGAATCGGAGAAGGCAAAAATCAAGGCGTTAACCGAGTCCGGGCAAAAGCTGAAGGCGCAGGACATGATTATGCGGGCGGTAGAAAAGCAGGTCGGCGGCGTTGCGGAGAAAACCGTTACTACAACGCAAAAGGCTAAGGTAGCGTGGAGCGAGGTAACAGAGAATATAGGTAAACGCTTATGCCTACAATTGCACTCCTGGGCAGCAAGTTTGTAAACGACGTAATACCAAAAGTTCAGGCATTTATTGAAAAGCACCCGGAGTTGATTAAATACGTTGCTGCAGCAGGTGTAGGGCTATTGGCTTTGGGCGGAGCATTCAAAGTGATTGCCTATACCATAAACATGGGTATTTCCATTTTTAATGGTGCCACTAATGCCATACAATTTATGGGTAAGACGTTTTCCTTTGTCGGGAGATTGGTCGCCGCAAACCCGATCTTGGCCATTATCATAGCCGTTGCTGTGGCGGCGTTCCTTATTTACAAATATTGGGGGCCGATCAAGGCATTTTTTACCCGGTTGTGGGATAATGTTACCGCTGTCTTTGGCAGGGCATGGAACTGGATTAAAGGGCTATTCTTGAACTATACGCCTGCCGGCCTTGTTATTCAGCATTGGGACAAGATTACAGCATGGTTTTCCGGGTTATGGAATAAGGTAATTTTTGTTTTTAAAGTCGCGTGGGAGGGTATCAAATACTTGTTCTTTAACTATACGCCGCATGGCCTTGTTATAAAGCATTGGAATAAGATAAGAGCGTGGTTTGGCGCACTGTGGAATAGTGTAAAAGCAATATTCAAAACAACATGGGAGAGTATCAAGTCCCTGTTCCTGAATTACACGCCGCAGGGATTAGTAATTCAGCATTGGGATAAGATAGTGGCGTGGTTCGGTGATTTATGGAAACGTGTAACAGTTATTTTTAGCGGCTTTGTAAAATGGTTGTTCGGATTAGGTACTACGTTCTGGAACGCAGGAAAAAATATAATTGACAGCATCTGGAAAGGCATGAAAAGCGTAATTCATAAACCCGTTGAGGCTATCAAAGGCATGGTAAGCAAAGTGCGGGATTATCTGCCCTTCTCTCCCGCAAAGACCGGCGCGTTAAAGGATATACACCGCATCCGATTAGTAGAAACTATTGCGCAAAGCATAAAGGCTAACCCGCTCCTAAAGGCAATGAGCCACGTAACCGATCAGGTGTTCCACTACAAAGGACAGCCTTTTAACCCGTCACCTGTACTTGCTGGAAACCGGGAGCCAGATCACGTAACGATCCACTTCGCACCGGTCATTCATCTAAGCGGCGGCGCGACGGCAAAGGACGCAAATCTATTGACCTCAGAAATGAGAAGGCAGTTTGAAATGCTGATGAAAGATTATGAGGCAAGGATAAAGCGAGTAAGATTTTAACTTTGTATTCCATTAGTTTTCTATGTATAGGAATTTTATAGATCGCTTAGAGAAAATAGATAAACTTATCCGTCGAAAACAAACCGGAACCGCCCTGCAACTCGCAGACAAACTTGGTATCTCCCGGCGGACTGTTTTAGAGTACTTGTCGCTGATGAAAGAAAGAGGTGCTCCCATTTTTTTTGATAGGGTACGAAAAAGCTACTGTTATTCACAAGAAGGAATTTTTAAAATTTCTTTTATAACAGTGCAATAATATTGCACTCTCTATATTATATTTTTGTTGCAACAAAGGGTACTCTATAATTAGTCTGATGCTTTGTTTTTGGTGGAATGTTTCGCCCAAAGTAAGGTGTTAGTTTCATATCATACCTTCCGCAAAAGCAGCGCTATTCCATAAAACGGCATTGGGTTAAAAAGTTTGATGCATCAAAAGGGATTATAAGTCCCTATGAATTCCTGCGTATTGCGAAATGATTAGGGCATAAAAACTTTATTCGTAAAATTTTATCGTTTTGAAAAAAGTAATCGCTACAATCACAGCATTTTCACTGTTGTCGGCTAACCTTGTATCCTGCAAGAAAGATTCAACATTTTCTCCGGCAACTTCTAACACGAAAACTGTAAATACAACAGAAAAAGTATTAGAACTGAGCAAGAGATACCAGTCCAAATCAACGGGTCACGGAAATGTTGCGCTCAGATCATGGAAACAATATGCAGCCGCAGACGCAATTGGGGCTCTGGACGGCGCGGGAACAGGTGGCGCGGTGGCTGGCTTATGGGGAGCTGTATGCGGCGGCATTACTTACGGTGTTTTTGCGTCCTGCGCTTTAGATATGTTTGATAGAGTCGCGCCTAACCCGGACAACCCGACCTTAGAAGGCTCTAACCCAACTATTCCTGGTACTACGCTTAGCGCAAATGATCCGGGTAACCGCCATAATGCAATGCTTGCATACGTTCTGGGCAATCCGAATATGTTCGGTGGAGCTGGTACTCCTAAACTCGATGATTTGAAAACATATTGTATTAGTAATGTAAGTTCTACTTACGGATTCGATAATAGCTCTCTAACTAATATAGTTGGCAATTGCAAGCCTTACGATTCAATCGTTCGCTACACAGAAAATCCATCTGCCTATTTCGCATCGTTAGGAGAAAATGATTTCAGAACCGTAAGCGAAACATTTTATAATACTGCGTTTGGCATTACAGATAACGCTCCCTTAAACAGTATTACAATGATTTCGTAACGATCATAAACGGCTCATCCGATTTTACTGACACCCAAAAGGCGGCGTTAATTACTTATAGTAGTATTGCGACGGCTTCAATATTGTATCATAATAACTAAATTCATGAAAAATAAACTCTGGTTTTTTCTGTCGCTGATTGTTACCCTATGCTTTGGAGCTTTGTTAGTTTTTGTATGCGAATCACCACGACTTCCTATGAGGCTTACAATTGCTATATTAGTGGCCGTCGGGTCTATCAGCACAGCTTATCGTAGATTTATGCGAAATAGCTTTAAAAGTTAATTAGTGGAGGGCTGAACCCAACGGCTTTAAACAATTTCAAAGCCCCTTTCTGCCGGAGGGGCTTTGAAATTTATATAAGGTAGTCGCCGCTTAAGCTGCCAGCGTTTTAGAAATTCTCTTGTTTCGTTTTGTGTTTTCTGGAGCTTCACCCTTATTCATGGTCTGGACATATCAGAACTTACTCTCTCTAAATCCTGAATGCTCCATTTTGCCAAGTATCGCCACTGAGATACTTTCGTTTAGTTCGTCCATCTTTTCAATAGCGAGGTCGCAGATAGTAGTGTGATTCGGCTTTTTAGCTTCCATTTCCATTATTGCGTCACTGGCAACATTTATTACTTCCAGTAGCAGGTTTTTAGCTTCACTATAGTTTCTCATTTTTATGCTTTAAAAACGTTATCAATAGCCGCCATCAGACGATTGTATTCTTTACTGATTTCGTCTGATTTTTCGGTATTCCAGTATCCGAGCAGGCACTGGCGTATGTAGCTGTCAGATACGTTGTAGGCTGCCGCCATTTGTTTTATGACCAGCGCCCGCTGTGTTTTATTTTCTTTTTTTCTACTTTTATCGGTTCGCGTCATTGCTTATGGTTTGCGTTAGTCTGTTATCTGGCTACAATATTAGAAAGTATATTCTAAATAAGCAAATAGCAGCTTTCTAAATTTTCTAAAATATTTTTTTATGCTAATTGATGTTGTCTTAAAGTATATACAAGACAAAAAGCTTAGTAAGTACGCCTTTGAACAAGCTGTAGGCTTATCTAATGCTTACTTAGCCAACATCAAAAAAACGGGGAGCGAAATACAACCTGATAAACTGAAATTGATTTTGGAAAAATATCTTGATTTAGAAAATTACTTAGAAAGCAATACGCCTTCTGATGGCGCGCCCTTAATCTCTCATGAAGCTGCGGCAGGTTTCGGCACAGCGATCTTCGCTATAAAGGACGAGGATATTATGGGGCGGTATGTAGTGCCCGATTTCACTAACATTGACTTCATGATCCGCGTAAAGGGAAGTAGTATGTACCCTAAGTATTCCAGCGGAGATATTGTAGCCTGCCGTATCATCAGAGAAAGCAGGTTTATACAGTGGAACAAGCCTTATATTATAGCTACCAAAGAACAGGGATTGCTGTGTAAGAGGCTCAGACAGTCAGAAAAGAAAAACCATATATTAGCCATCAGCGATAACAAAGACTATCCGCCTTTTGATATACCTTCTAATGAAATCACCGGCATAGCACTTATTGTAGGCACTATCCGCCTGGAATAAATGGGCAAACGAAAAAGACGAAACGTCCGTAAACTTTTACGAAACTATCGTTTTAGCCTACTTTTTTGTTTTTATATATAAATGAAACAAGCTAAAACCAGCTACAGTAGCGGACTTTAGCTTGTTTCTTTGTTTTTATATCCGTGTACAAAACATGCCAGTTTCGCGCGTTTTTTGTACAAAAAGCATGTTTTTTGGTCAAAATTGATAGAGATAACGGCTTTTAAAAACCAGCAACTGTAACCCCAACTGTAACCCCAACTCTTTTTTTGTCTAAAACAGCATGTTGCCTGTACTGTACATTCTGCGCAAAAATCGGGTCTATTATTTGGGCAGCAAAACCGCTAAAAGCCTTTATTTATAGCGGTTTTCAGGCTGTAATGTAAGTTTAGGAGCAGTATTGTTTAAATACTCGCAGCGGAATAGAAGCAGAATCGCATCAAGTACAAGTTTTGGGACGTTTCGTTTTTTCAGTTCATCGCACAAAAAAAGCGCGGAAACCCGCGCCAGTAGTGCATTTTTAGCACTTTTTACATATTCTTATTTAAGGACGGTTGGTTTTATCCCCCATACAGGAATAATGCAGTGCAAGTTTTCGCCGGATAATCAGTTCACCAATACCCAGTTAAAGCCAAAGCGAATCATGGCATCCTGGGCCGGATAGCCGGGAGCATTGATCACATTTCTTGCAAAGAAAGTTTGCAGCTGGTCGCCCATCACATAAGCCCGGAAGCTCTTGATACGGAAGTTGAAGAATAGTGCCATTTCCGGAGCATTGTTTACCCTGTACGTGTCCTGAAAATAAAAGCGACCGAAGAAAGGTGAATAACCGGCAGAAGCATAGGAGGAATGCCAGCGCGCATCAATACCTGTGGCTATTTTCAGTGCATTCCCGAAAAGATGAGTTTCAATACTTAGCTGATGACGACCTGCAACAGCCGGGAGATTTATCGGTGCGTTTCTGGTTGGTTGCTGATAAAGCAGGTCATTTTCCAACACCCAGATCCTCCATGAGAAGGTCTTTTTTAGCCATAATTGCGTGAGGTTGAAAGCGTCTGCATATTGATCGGGACGCTGGTTGCCGTTCAGAAAAAAATAATTGGCAATAAGATAGTTTTTAATGCCTAAATCAAGTTTGAGAGGATCGTTTTGTATGGTCGCATATAATAACGTGATCGTTTCCTTGTTGAAATCTTTTCTGAAAGAATGGTAGTTGTTTTGATATACCTGATAGCTGTAGGGTGCCTGGTTTACCCGTTGTTCAAAACCTGCACTCAAACTACCCATACGTCGGCTGATGTGTTTCCCTGCACGCGCCTGCAGCAACAGACTTCCCGCGGCAGTTCCGGTTACAAAGAATTTTGCCGAGGCATCGTAAAACCATTGTCCGGCAGAAAGTGCTTCTTTTTTTAACTCGCCTACAAGGTAATTGCTGATGATCTGTTCCCTGCTGCTGCCATTCCCATACGCTGTGCGAAACTGGTCAATGCGATTGCCCAAACCCGCGGCGAACGTAACCTGACGTTCCTCTTTGCCGAGATACCCATTGAGCATAAGTGCATTATCTACATAAAACCATTTCTGTTCTGTAAAAACAGAATCTTCGCTACCGAAATTCTGCTCGAAAAAGCCTGTGTATCGCAAAGAATCCGGACGCAGGTCTTTAAACTGGTATTTCTCGGTGCTGAACTGAAACCGATGGGATACTCCAACCCGCGGTGTTAATGTATGCGTGAAATGTGTTGAGTCTTCATTGTAAAGAGTATCACTACGGCCGAAGATGTAACGGTGTACTAACAAAGCGGTAAAATCGCGTTGCAGGGTGGTAACGCTTGAGCGGCGATTGCTGTAAGCATCGTTCTGGAAACGAACAGGAATGGTGCGTCTGTCGTCAAAACTTTCAAGGGTCAGGAAACTGTCGGAAACGATACCTCCGTTTTCGTCGTTCTGAATTTTGTTATAAACCAGCGCAAGATTCAGTTCGTAATGCTTGTTCTTACTTTTATAGCCACTGGTCAGGCTACCCATATCGTGATTGGTGCGCTGCACTTTGTAATTGCCCTGCGAGCTGATTTTTCGGTATTGTACAGCCACGTTCCAGTCGGGTTGAATGTTTTGCGTATGCAGCAGCCGCGCCATTTGTTCAGCTCTGCTTCCCAGTTGGTAAGTGAATACACTGTAAGGGCGGTTTGTATTGTAAAAGTTCAAACTGTCGGTCTGGAAACGGTAAGGGTCGAAAGTATGATAGCCCAATGTAGGTCCGACCCGATGTTCAGGACGAAACAATAGTGAGGTTATCGGAGAACCCAGATTGCCCAGGTCTCGGTTCCATCCCATCTGAAAAGGGCGACGATGAAAGCTGTGGATTTGGGTGTCGGGAACATTTGACCGCTTTGAATGCAATTTGCGAAACGTGATGCGTGCCTGTTCAGATCGCCACTGTGCAGTGTTGGTTTTATTCGCCGTATCACGCTGCGGTGTGTTCTGAAGGGTGACAGGCGCACCGGGAACCGGTTGAGAAACCTGCTGAGCGGAGCCAGAACTCGAAATGCAGATAAAATATAACAGCAGCAGCCTGGTTTTTATTGCCGCGAAATGTAAGGTCTTTCGTATCATTGGGTACAACGGACAAAGTTAGTTTTTTGCAACCAGCCCCGCGAGGTATTCTATAAGCGTTACTGCGACTTGGGACAATCGGACTTTTTTATAAAAGAAAGAACCGGTAGAAACCGGTTCTAGATTAGAGTAAAATCGCCCTTTGGGTCGATCTCCATTACACACATCTTAAATCTCTTGATGACAGGTGATTAGCGCACCTATTGCTGTGATGCAAAAATGGCTAGCCGCTTCATGCAATCCAATAACTCGAATTAGTGGTTTTGGAGGGAAATATGCATTGTGAAATGAGCTAAATTGTCTTTATTGTTCATTCCTGAAGATGCGGGAAATGCCTGAAGGCAAAATACTGATAGGAATTTTAGTCGTCGTGGCGTAATTGTGAATCGTAAGCTTGTGGCTATTCGTGCATTTTCTTGCCAAACATCTTTTCTCCTGCTTCTATTTTCAAAGAGAGGCGGTTGGCCTCCGGTGGAATGGGACAATTATAGCCATCGGTATAGGCGCAGTATGGATTGTAAGCCTTATTGAAGTCGATAACGATGGTATGGTTCACGATCTCGTTTCTCGACACATCAAGATAACGACCGCCTCCGTAAGTTTCTTCATAATTGGTAAGGTCTTTAAAAGGTATAAAAAGGTGGTCTTTAAATTCCTCTTTTTTCATCAGTTCCGGACTTTCATATACTTCGAGTTTACAAGGTTCACCGCGCAGTGTAAAATTCAAAACGCCATATTTCCGGTAGGTTTTTGATTTTCCGCTGGAAGTGGGTATTTTAAAGGGAGTAGCTTCCGGCGTGAGTTTTAGTTCGGCTGTCACACGATATTTTATGTCGGGAGCAAAAAAGCGCAGAAAAGAAGTGTCCTGAACACTGAGAGGGCTGTGCTCATGGTCAATGAACTCCTGACGGTAGCTTTCACGATATCGCTCAATGCTGTCTGCATATGATTGCGCCCTTGCAGACGGTATGGAAAATATCACGAAAAAGAGGATCAGGACGTTTTTCATGGATACTAAGGTAAAAAGAAACCACCGTCGGCGACGATGGTTCTTTGTGTCCGTAGTTATTTCTTAATCAGTTCTCGGTTCGCTCCGGTCTCATCTGTGGGAACAGCAGCACATCCTGGATGGAATGTTGTCCGGTCAGCAGCATTGCCAGTCGCTCGATGCCGATGCCGATACCTGCCGTTGGAGGCATTCCGTACTCAAGCGCGCGAAGGAAATCATAGTCTATGTACATCGCTTCTTCATCGCCTCTTTCCATGAGCCTTACCTGTTCTTCAAAACGCTCGCGTTGATCGATAGGATCGTTGAGTTCGCTGTAGGCATTGGCAATTTCCTTGCCGTTGATCATCAGTTCAAACCGTTCCACCAATCCTGTCTTGTTACGGTGTTTTTTGGTGAGCGGACTCATTTCGATGGGGTAGTCTATGATAAATGTAGGCTGCACATAATGCTTCTCACATTTTTCACTGAAAATCTCATCTATCAGTTTGCCTTTACCCATGGTCTTATCTACGTGAATATTCAGTTTGCTGCACACCTCGCGAAGTGCTGTTTCCTCCATGCCTGTAATGTCGATGCCGGTATGTTCCCGAATAGCGTCGAAGATGCTGATTCTGGCAAATGGTGCTTTAAAGCTGATCTGTTGTCCGTCGACTATTACCTCTGTGGAGCCATTCGTCGCAACAGCTGTTTGTTCCAGCATTTGCTCTGTTATCTCCATCATCCAGAGATAATCTTTGTATGCGGTATAAAACTCCAGGATGGTAAACTCAGGGTTGTGTGTCCTGTCCATTCCTTCGTTGCGGAAGTTCCGGCTGAACTCATACACCCAGTCGAAGCCTCCCACGATCAGTCTTTTCAGATATAGTTCATTGGCAATCCGCAGATAGAGTGGAATGTCCAGTGCATTATGGTGAGTAATGAAAGGACGTGCGATCGCACCCCCAGGGATGCTCTGTAATACGGGTGTATCTACCTCCAGTGCACCGCGCTCATTCAGGAACGAACGGATGGCGTTTTTCATTTTAGTGATCTTCACAAAAGTGTCGCGCACGCCGGGGTTGACGATCAGGTCGGCATAGCGCTGACGATACTTGAACTCCGGATCGCTTACCGCATCGAAGACCTCGCCATCTTTCTCTTTTACTACAGGGAGCGGACGCAATGCTTTCGAGAGCAGTGTAAACTCCTGCACATGTACAGAAGTTTCTCCTGTCTTGGTAATAAACACGAATCCTTTCACACCAATGATATCGCCTATATCTACCAGCTTTTTCCAAACGGTGTTGTACAGTGTTTTATCTTCTTCCGGACAAATGTCGTCGCGCTTGATATAGAGTTGTATCCTTCCGGTGCTGTCCTGCAGTACGGCAAAGTTTGCCTTACCCATATCTCGTACGCTCATCACCCTGCCTGCCAGCGATACAGATCGGAAAGCTTCGGCTTTTTCTTCGGAAAATTCCTCTTTTATAGCCTTCGCATAGTGGGTTACTTCATACAGCGGGGCAGGGTAGGGATTGATACCTAAACCCTCAAGTTCTTTCAGTTTGTCGCGACGGACAACCTCCTGTTCGCTAAGTGGGGCCTGTACCATAATTTTTTATCAGAGACAAATCATTAATAATTAAAACCCGCCATACAGCGGGTCGGCAAAAATACTAAGCTTATCGGTTAAACCTTCTGCGATTTCACAAGGGTTGGGGTACCACCCTGTAGAAAGCGGCATTGTCACCGCAAACCAGGAGGCTTCCGTCTTCACGTGCTACGATGCAGCGAAGGGCATCATCGGTAAATTTTTCAAACTCCATCCAGTGATGTCCGCCATCGTCTGAGTATAGAAAGATGCCGTTTTCTCCTACCGCGTAGCCATGCAGCCGATCGGTAAAGGCGATGTCCAGCAGACGGTAGCGGCGTTTGGTGAAATCATTTCCGTCACGCATTCTTTTCCAGCTTTTTCCCCCGTCAGTTGTATGAAAGATGCTGCCGTTGTATCCGCAGGTCCAGGCTTCGTATCTTCCATAGGTACGGATAGACGTGAAATTGTCATTCTCCACAGATTGAATGTGCCAGTTGTAGCCACTGTCTTCTGTTTTCATTACCAACCCATACCCCGCTATGTAGCCCTCTTTTTCATTGATCATTTCAATATCATTCAGTTCATACACCAGTGAATCCCAGGGCGCGTAGGTGCCGTCGCTATTTACATAGGTTTTGCAGCCGGTGTAAAAGCTGATGCCCCCGATAGCAAGACCCCGTTGGGGGCTGAAAAAGGCAATGTCCTTATATGGCAGATACCAGAGCTGATGAAAGCTCCAGTTCAGCCCTCTGTCGTCGGAACGCAGCAATTTGCCGTCGAAACCAATCGCATAGAGTGTTTTATCAGGCGCTTGTGTAATGTTGTAAAGTCCCTTTGGCGCTTCATTGAGATTGTGATAATTCCAGGTTTTTCCCCCGTCATCGGTTCTCAAAATAGTACTGTTGAAAAAACGTTGTCCGCCCACAACGAAACCTGTCGTATCGTCGATGAAATAAATTCTGTTGAGTCGGTCAGCACTACCCGGAATGTCAATCTTTTCCACAGATCTCCAGCGTACCAGATCTTTACGGCAGGCAGCGCTGCATATGCTTATCAGTGCCAGCAAGAGAATGACGGATTTCATGAGGATGGCAAAATTAATATTAGCAATCCTCAGTTACAGTAGTGCGGAAAAATGTATCTTTAAATTGTTGTATAATATAAAAAATGAAGCAGATTTTTGGAGTACTTGCTTTGCTGGCGCTTGTGTTTTCTTCATGCAAGAAGGAGATTGGTGAAAACAAGAAGCTCGATCCTAAAGACCAGAAGAAATACGACCTGATGACCGATCGTCCGGGCTCCTGGTGGATGTATGGTGGTTCCGACAGTACTGTTACCATTCTTTCTGCCACAGGGCGCGATTCTACGATCAAAGACCTATTCTTCAGTTATTATGAAAGGGTGGATACCACCTCGGCTGAAAAAAATATTATGCCTGAGTTTTTTGGTAAAAATGCCGACAGATACATTTTTCTGCAGGATCTTGACGGCAGTTTTACGAAGTGGATCATCGTGGTGTTTTATAAGGACGGAATGCTGAAAGATGAAAAGTGGATCAATATTGATGAAGTGGATTATATGGGTCTGAAGTTTGAAATAAAAGTAGAAAGTGCCATTAAGGAAACGGATGGTGTAATGACGCTCAACTCAGGGACATTTACAGATGTGATCAAAATTCATCATGACTTTCTGGGGCGCGTCAATATTTCAGGTTTTGACTCAGAATATACAGAGCTGGGGTATCTGGATGTATGGTTTGTGAAAGGTATCGGGATCATCAAAAAAGATCTGAACATTGCAATTTCTGCCGGTGGTTTTAGCAAACAATACAGAGACTCCTTGCTTGATTACCATTTTGAAACGGAGTAGGTCAGTGGCAATTTTTTATGAGCGGGACTAAAATTTTTGCCATAAATAGTTATTTTAGTCTCTTCAAAAATATTCATACACAGATGCTTCGCATAGGATCCCTGGCAGTATTGCTGTTTGCAATCTTGTTTGCAGCGCAGAGTTGCAGCAATAAGAAGAATGAGAGTTGTCCGTTTATAGCGCCCCAGATGGTGTTTGTAGGGTTTACTGAGGATGAATCAGACACCCTGGTGATCCGCCGATTTGAGAAGAATACCAACTTCACTAAACTGATCGATACGGTACTCATCAACAAAGCGCACCTACAACGGATCCCAGTGGGTAAAGATTCCATTCGTTTGGTGCCCGACAACTACCCTCAATTCGAAGCGCACTATTTTGCGCACGACTGGCAATTATATCTGCCCAAGGCAGAACGTGTGGTTCCGATTATGGACGCCACGCCTAAGTTTGTGGCAGAAAAAGAACCCAGCGCTTTGTGTCAGAGCTACCTTGCTTCAGTGCGTTTCGACAGCCAGTTCTACTCATTTAAGTCCTGGTTTGACACACACTACCGGGTATTTGCAGTCAGGTAAAACGGTCATAATTTTTTCAGAAGCAGGTTCCCCGAAACCTGCTTTTTTTATTGCCCTGCTTTTTTCTTGTCAGCCACAACCTTCTTTACTTCCGGCATTACCACAGTACCCAGCAGTTCTATGGCGCGTAGTACTTTTTGATGCGGCATGGTGCCCACGGAGATATGCAGCAGGAATCTTGTGTTTCCGAAAAGTTCGTATTCATACAGTATTTTGTCGATCACCTGTTGAGGGCTGCCGACCAACAAGGAGCCCTTTGGACCACGCATCAATTCATATTGTTCGCGGCTCGTCGGAGGCCAGCCTCTTTCCCTGCCTATGCGACCCATAAGCATCGCATAAGGTCCGTAAAATTCATCGGCTGCCTGTTGCGAATTGTCTGCTATATAACCATGAGAATTGATCGCCAGTTGAAGTTCTGAAGGATTGTGAGCAGACTCTGCGTATGTTTCCCTGTACAATTGCGTTAGCGGAACAAACCGTTCGGGCATACCACCAATGATGGCTAATGCCATGGGAAGCCCTTTTTTTGCAGCACGCACTACAGATTCGGGCGTGCCGCCTATGGCGACCCATATTGGCAATTGCTTCTGATAAGGACGTGGATACACCCCTCTGGATTTCACCTCGTGTGTATGCCGGCCTCCCTGCCAGCTAAGCAGCTCCGCTTTGTTTATCTCGGTAAGCATTTCCAGTTTTTCTGCAAACAAAGTATCGTAATCGTTCAGGTCGTAACCGAAGAGTGGAAAAGACTCAATAAATGAGCCTCTGCCGGCCATGATCTCCGCGCGTCCCTGAGATAAAAGGTCGACATGAGCAAAATCCTGAAATACCCGGATGGGGTCATCGGAGCTCAATACGCTCACCGCGCTGGAAAGCCTGATGGTCTTAGTGCGCGCTGCTGCTGCCGCAAGTACCACTGCCGGAGACGAAACCACAAAGTCGGGACGATGATGTTCGCCAATGGCAAACACATCAAGTCCCAGTTGATCGGCAAGCTCAATTTCCTCCATGAGGTTCTTCATACGCTCGTAAGGAGAAAGCAATTTTCCGGTTGCAGGATCCGGAGTGTTTTCGACGAAGGTGGTGATACCAATTTCCATATGCCTGAATTTTCTGAATGCAAGGTAAGAAGCGAATCAAGCTGCCTGTATTTGGTTTTGTAATACCTGCATTATTGCGAATTGCAAGAAAAAATATAAGCAGGGTTTTATATGTTGGTTGTTACATTTGTGTGCAAAAGATATTTTATGGCATCAGTAAACATTTACCTCAACTTCAACGGAAACTGCGAAGAGGCTTTCAACTTTTATAAATCGGTTTTCGGCGGTGAATTTTCCTATGTAGGACGCTTTAAGGATGTGCCATCGGAAGGCAACAGTGCAACTATTTCGGAGGAGGAAGGTAATAGGATCATGCACATTTCATTACCCATCAGTACGGAAACCACCCTCATGGGAAGCGATACAGGCGGTGAATGGGCACCTTCATTTACGCAGGGCAATAACTTCAGCATCTCAATCAATGCAGAGTCCAAAGAAGAAGCAGACAAGCTTTTCAACGGGCTATCGGCGGGAGGCAAGGTAACCATGCCAATGAACAATACTTTCTGGGGCGACTATTTTGGAATGTTTATGGATAAGTTCGGTATCAACTGGATGGTGAGCTTTTCTGTGGCTCCGAAGCAATAGTGAGTTTTCTTAACCGGTACTTGAAGGTGGCATAAGTCCACCTTTTATATTTTATAATTGACGAGGGATGCTTCGAAATGACAAGCCGGATTTATTTGCGATGCGGCGTATATGCCGTGAGAAATAGATTTTTTTAGATAAATTACAGGTTCTTTGAATTTTTTATGAAACGAATTTTTACTACACTATTACTCGCTGGCAGTTTCTTTTCTTTTGCACAAAACTATTCTGTGCAGTTGCATTCAGGAAGCTTTATGCCTTTGGAAAAAGTATTTCAGCCTGAAGTGCCCGGCGAGATGATTAATGGACGATACTACCGGGTAGTTCAGTTTTATGAGATTCCCACAGAAGAGCAGAAGCAAAGCCTTGCCGCGAAGGGAGTGTTGCTTTATAACTACCTTCCCAATTATTGTTTTATGGCTTCGCTGCCTTCGGGATTTGCGCCGGAACAGTTGACACGGGATGCCAATATCAGAAGTGTATTTACGCTTGAACCCAGGTATAAACTTACCGAGGATCTGAGCGCTCATAACTACCCTTCTCAGAGCCTGCGCGGATCAGGGAATATAGAACTGATCGTACTTCATCATCCCGATATCAGCACAGAACAGGTGGCTAAAATGTTGCATACAGAAGGTGCAAACATAAATCACCTGCTAACCGACCAGGATGGTTTGAGGATCACGGTGAAAATTGCAGATCTGGAAAAAATTTCAAAACAACCTTATCTCTATTTCCTGGAGCCGGCAGATGCAGATCCTGTTCCAGACAATCTGGTGGGACGAACCGATCATCGCTCCAACTATATCGCCGACGATCTTGTAAGCGGACTGAAATACGATGGTACAGGGGTTTCGGTAGCGCTCAATGACGATGGTGTTATCGGACCACATATCGATTACACCGGACGAATTATCAATCAGTTTATTACCAACAACAGCGGCAATCATGGAGACCACTGCGCCGGTACTATTTTCGGGGCAGGAAATATCAATCCCACTACCAGAGGGATGGCTTTTGGTGCTCAACTGGGCGTGTATGGTGTGGGTGGTACTTTTGCCAATTACTATCAGGCTTTCGACAGTATATACAGTCATTACAACAAGCATAACATCCGTATTACATCCACTTCTTACAGCGATGGAAACAATACAGGATATACCTCAAGGGCAAGGCTTATGGATATCCACATCAACGCTATGCCCGACCTGATGCATGTGTTTTCCGCAGGTAATGCCGGTACTTCAAATTTCAACTACGGAGCAGGTGCAGGCTGGGGGAATATCACCGGCGGACATAAACAAGCTAAGAATGTGATCACAGTTGGCAACATTACTTTCGATGATTTTCTTGCAAGTTCCAGCAGTCGTGGACCTGCAAAAGACGGTCGTATCAAACCAGAAATCTGCGCTGTAGGTACTAATGTTAATTCTACGGTCAACCCCAACACTTATCAGTCTAAGACCGGCACGTCGATGGCTTGTCCGGGAGTAGCAGGTACTGTGGCTCAGCTTTACCATGCCTATAAAGACATGAACAGTGGAGCTAATCCTCCTTCAGCACTGATAAAAGCATGTATTCTGAATACAGGAGATGACCTTGGAAATCCTGGGCCGGATTTCAAGCATGGTTATGGAAGGGTCAATGCCCGTCGTGCGTTGAGTATTCTTCAAAACAACCAATATCTGCTCGATTCTGTAACGCAGGGTGGCAGCAAGCAGCATACCATCGTTGTACCTGCCAATGTAGCGGAACTGCGCGTAATGGTTTACTGGCATGATAAAGAAGCTACAGCCAATGCCGCAAAGGCTTTGGTCAATAACCTGAACATGACGGTCACGACACCTTCTGCTCAGGTAGTGAATCCCTGGGTACTGAACAAAACACCCAACGCGACTTTGCTGAATGCTAATGCTACACAGGGTATAGATACGCTTAATAACATAGAGCAGGTGACCATTTCGAATCCAGCTGCCGGAAATTACACTATTACGGTTGCAGGCTTTGCCGTACCCAGCGGACCTCAGCGATATGTTGTAGTTTATGAGTTCGTAAAGGATGAGATCGTTGTTACTTATCCCAAAGGTGGAGAATCGATAGTGCCGGGTATTCAGGAAACTATTCGCTGGGATGCGATCGGCAATAGCGGAAATTTCTCAGTACAATATTCTACCAATAACGGCGCGAGCTGGAATACCCTTAGCAATTCCGTAGCAGGCAGTTCGCGGCATTACAATTGGTCGCCACCATTTACGGTAACGGGACAAGCACTTATTCGTGTGTCAAGGGGAGCCATCAGCGATCAGTCTGATGCCACGTTTTCTATTATCGGTGTTCCCTCCGGGCTCACGGTTGACTGGGTATGCGTTGATTCGTTCAGGGTGAGTTACAATGCGGTAACAGGTGCTACTGGTTATATTGTTAGCGCTCTGGGTAATGCCTATATGGATTCTGTAGGATTTTCTCAAACCGTTTCCTGCGTCGTAAAAGGTATGAATACAGCTACTGCGGGATGGTATAGTGTACAGGCTGTGGGTCCTAACGGATGCATCGGCAGAAGAGCTATTGCACAAGTACGGCCGGCAGTGCCCGTCAATTGCGTCATCAATGACGATTTGGGTATGGCAGCAGTCCTTTCTCCTTCAGACAGCAGCGTGATTAATTGTCAGTTTAGTGCGCTTACAGAGATGGTCTCAGTTCAGATCAAAAACAACAGTGTGACACCCATTAACAACACCGTGCTAAAGTACAGTGTAAACGGGGGGGCTCCTGTCATAGAAAACTACAGTGGCAGCATCCCCGGACAAGTTTTGGTAACGCATACTTTTTCGCAGCCTGTAGTATTTAATGCTCCTGGTATTTATACGATCAAGATTTGGCTGGAAAACCCTCAGGATACCAATCCTGCAAACGATACGATAGAGCTGACCAAACATATAGTTCAACCACCACTCCTTAGCTTCCCACTGCATGAAGATTTTGAAAGCTTTGCGGCCTGCGATACTTCGGCCAGTTGCGAACTGGAGCATTGTGTCTTGAATACAGGCTGGCTGAACGAATTGAATGGTGTAGATGATGATATTGACTGGAGGATTCATAGCGGACCGACACCTACGCAAGCTACTTCAGGTACTACAGGTCCTGTTACAGACTGGAATCCAGGAACTGCTACCGGTCAGTATGCTTATCTGGAAGCAGGTGATTGCTATGGCAAGACTGCGGGACTTGTATTTCCTTGTGTCGATTTAAGCAATGCATCGTTTCCGGCACTCAGCTTTGCGTATCATATGTACGGAAGCGGAGTGGGTTCGCTGCACGTAGATGCATTGGTAAATGGTGTTTGGACCAATGATATTATGCCGGCGATCAACGGAGGTCAGACGAATAACTGGATCGTAGCAATGGTGCCGCTTATTGCCTATCAGGGACAGGTGATCAGCCTTCGCATTCGCGGCGTGACCGGTACGAATGAAGCAGGTGATATCGCCATAGATGATATTGCTATTGATGATTTTCTGTCGGTGTCTACTCTTACCACCAAAGCACTACAGATATTCCCGAATCCGTCAGAGGGAATCTTCAATATTCAATGGCAACAAACAGGGCAGGCGGAACTTCGGGTTACCGATCTGAACGGTAAGACCGTCCTGCAGCAGGAGGTAAACGGAAGGTCTGCTGTGATCGATCTGAAAAATTATGCAACAGGCGTCTATCTGCTTACGGTTCGATTTGCAGATGGTGTAGTCACTAAGAAACTTATCAGACAATAGTTTTACTTCTAAATGAAAACGAGAGCCGTCCAAAAGATGGCTCTCGTTTTTCTTGCAAGGGAAAGGACTATGATTGATATGCCGAATAGTGGTTGTTCCCTTAATATAAAATTCCGGTTGCTTCGGTGAGTAATATAGGCTTACCGTAGTTTCGATGATCGTATGTTCATGCTGAGCATGTAGCCAGCTTTATTGAAGGAATTCCGCGACAAAATTCGTGGTTTAACACCAATGAGGTCCAACCAAGGAATCATGGGTGAGCAACGGAGTAATTTGTTAGAGGAAACTTCTTGTCAACAAATGTTCATTTTGCATTATTGTCGATCTGTTCTGCCAGTCCGATGAGCAGTCCTTCTACGCCACGAATGTAACACAGCCGGTAGACGCTCTCGTAGTTGACAATTTCATCGACAAGTTCCGCACCCTGCGCGACAAGTCTTGATACCAGTTCGTCAATGTTGTCAACCCTGAACATCACCCTCAAATATCCCAAAGAATTGACAGGCGCCATTCTATGGTCTGAAACAATTGCCGGTTTAATAAATCTGGAAAGCTCTAGCCGGCTGTGACCATCGGGCGTGACCATCATCGCCACTTCTACCGACTGATCTTTAAGTCCGGTTACGCTACCTGCCCATGCTCCTTCGATGAACGATCGTCCCTCCAGTTTCAATCCTATTTCTGTAAAAAATGCTATGGCTTTGTCAAGGTCTTCTACGACAATGCCCATATTATTCATTTCAATTAGATTGCTTCTTGCCATTTCTTTTTGTTAAAAGGTAAAGGTTTTTTGTCGGTTGTTTTATTCCACACGCTTCATATATTCTGTCTGGGCTTGTAGCCATTGTTGAGGCTGCAACTGATAGAACTTCGCCTCAATTCATTGTTAGACAACCTGCGTTTTTCCTCCTTTATTTTTGATTGTTTGACCCGTTTTATTTTTCGTTCCTATCCATGCACATGCAACATCATTCAATGAGTGTTCGCTTTGCGGTGAGGTCAGGTTTGTCAGAGTTGTTGCCGCTGAACCAGATGCTAAAGTTCCACCTGCCTGCAAAGAAATCCATTCCGTTGTTAATTCACGCCTTTTTGCAAGGAACTTAACTGTTGCAGCAGGTTAGTTTGTCCATTCAGTAATTTCCATTGCCCATTTCTTTTGATCACAGTTCCGGTTTCTGCCAGCAGATAGATTTCTTTGTTGCCCGCAGTATCTGTCATTTCCGAGCGCAGTCTTGCGGAGTAAGAAGCAAACTCTTTTGTCAGCGGAATGATGACCAGGGTGTCAAATGAATTGTTCACCATTGAGAAGATTGCGGCATTTTTCTTTATGATTGCCGCCACGCTGTCATAAGACAAAGGAGAAGTGTAACCGGGCGGAAGCCAGAGGAAATCTGTAGCACTGTCGAGGTATTTAAATTCTGCCATCAATCCATCTTTTTTAATGTCATCACAATAAGCCGTCAGCATTGTTCTTACATCCTGAACAATTTTAGCTTTTTCTGCGGAGGATAAAGTTGCGGATTGCTTGCAGGAAGAGGTGAGGAACATTAGCCCAATACTCAAGAACAGCATTGTTGGAATACGACAGATCATTGATGCTTGCAAGGTTCAAGGCGTTTAGAAGATAGTAAGACCAGCAGCCTATTGCTACTAGTCTTACCTAACGGAAATTAGTCAAAATAATGCGAACAGGTATGAAACGGGACTTTTCTGTAAAAGAAAATCTCCCATTCTTTTATTTTAAATCCTTTTCTGCCTACTTACCCTTCTTCAAATAAGTATTGATCAAAGGACGGATCAGACTGTAGCCACTGTTGTGCAATCCGTGAAGTAAGATGCGCGAACGATAAGCAGGGTTGTTTAGCAGCCAGTTGAATTTCATTCCGATCTCGGGAATAAAATTCTTGCGTCCGTGTTGCTTTCGAAGATGTCGCAGCGTTTTGTCAATTCTCCGCGTCAGCGCATGTTGCTCTCTTATGCTTAGTTTATACTTGCAGAATACCCCGCGAAATTCATTCACCAGCAATTCCAGATAATAATTCAGAATGAAGTCGCGATTTAGCGCGGTTTCAGAAATCAGGTATTCGTAAATGTCGTCGAAAGCATCCAGTCTGTCTGTTGCCGATTTCAAACCTCGCTGTTCCAGGATAGAGCCCGGCCGGTTGCGACGGTAATAGTAAACTTCGTGAGGGGTGGCAATCACCTGTTGCGCCTGATGGAAAAGTCTCAGGTTAGTAGGCGTGTCCTCGAAGTATTTTCCTTCCGGAAAACGAATATTGTGTTGAAGAAAAAGCTCTTTGGGATAAATCTTTGCCCAGGCTGTGTCGAGAATGCCATCGTAGATCACCATTCTTCGTATGGCCTCGTCTGAGCTATAGTGCTTTTGCTCTGTCACTGTGAACCAGTAAGGTTTTAACACGCCTTCTTCCAGGGCTATGGTGTTACCGCACACGATCGTCCGTGTTTCGCGTGCTATCGTTTCGTACAGGTGTCGTAGGGTATTTGCAGGTATCCAGTCGTCGCTGTCAACAAACATGATAAACCGTCCTTTGGCGGCTGTAAGTCCTGTGTTTCGGGCAGCAGATAATCCGGCGTTTTTTTCATGGCGAAGGATGCGGTAGTTAACACCCGGACTTGCAGACAATAAAGCCAATGCCTTGTCTATAGAGCTGTCCTGGGAACAATCGTCTACCAGCAACAACTCGTAGTTGTGAAATGCCTGTGAAATGATCGAGCGAATGCATTCCTCGATATATGCCTCCACATTATACACCGGCACGATGACCGATATATCGGGCTCGGGGAGTGTTGTATTCATTATGTGTTCTATTAAGGGGGATGTAAAGGTGGGCAATTCCCAGATAATATCTCTAACGAAAATATAAGAATAACATCTGCTTAATAATCGGGTGGTATAAAAATAAAATACCGGCTGTGTCAACAGCCGGTACGTAGTTAGCATTAGTTTCGATGTTATATCTCTGCAACGAGTGTTGTCACCAACGCAGCGAGTCTCGGTGCGGCAGCGTTGGCTGCTTCCAGTACCTCTTCGTGAGAAATGGTATTCAACTCGTCGCGGATGCCCAAGTCGGTTACCACGCTTGCAGCGAAGACATCCATGTTCCCGTGTCTTGCCACGATCACCTCCGGTACGGTGCTCATACCCACGACGTCGCCGCCTATCACATGTAGCCAATGGTATTCTGCTCTGGTTTCGAAAGTAGGTCCCTGTAGTCCTACATATACGCCTGTATGTACCTTGCAATTCTGACGAGCAGCAATTTCCTGTGCTTTAGAAATTAGTTGCAGATTATAAGGTTCGCTCATGTCCAAAAAGCGTACGCCCAGACGTTCGTCGTTGGGGCCGCGTAAAGGATGTTCCGGGAAAAGATTGATGTGATCTTTGATGATGACGAGGTCGCCGACTGCGTAGGAAGCATTCATGGCACCTGCCGCATTCGATACAATCAGCGTTTTTACACCCAAAGCACTCATCACTCGCACCGGAAAGGTAACTTCCTGCATGCTGTAACCTTCATAATAGTGAAAACGTCCGGCCATCAGCATTACATCCTTCCCGCCTAGTTTTCCGAAGACAAGTTTGCCGGCATGTCCCTGTACAGTTGATACCGGAAAATGTGGAATATCGTTGTATGAAATCTCCGTTTCGATCGTAACAGCATGTGTCAGTCCGCCCAATCCGCTGCCCAGAATAATGCCAACGGAGGGCTTTTGTCCAATCTTTCCTTCGATAAAAGAAACCGTCTCGCGGATCTTGTCATATAAATTCATAAACATGTAATTGCCGTACAAAGGTAGGTCTGAGCGTGGAATTAGTGCTTTACGGTTGTGGAGGAAACACCGTTGTCGTTGACCGGTGTTACGTTCGCCGCGGCTTCGTATAAAGGCAGTTCCGAGAAATGTCTTTGCCAAAGTCCTTGTATGGATGCTTTTCTACGGAGATGCAGTCCCATCAAAGCTTTGGTATTTCTGTCTGCAACTGCCAATGCCCGATTCTTCAGGCGAATCTTACGCGTCATACGTGCCATAGCATAAAAAAGTATGGTCATCAAAGCCGACATCCCATGCACAGCAATACTGAAGTACTCACTTTCTTTCAGGAGCAGGAGCTCTTCCGCAGAACGGATGTACCGTACATTCACCAGATCGGCGAAGGGATAGAGACGGTTCATCACGATGGTGAGCGTGAGCGCGCCGGAAGCAGCGAGATAAAAAAGTATTTCCATACAGATAAGCCAGCTGTTGTCTGCCAGTTTCTGCGCAGCGGTCGTACCCAATGCTCGTCCCAGCGAGTCGTACAATTCTGCTTCTTCTGCTACCGTCTGTTTCTGCGAGGTGAAATCATTCAGCAGGTCTTCCTGCAACCTTGTCATAGACATGTTTTTACAGGGGCTTTTGTCGCAAAGCTAGTATTCGGAATATATAAACCATAGGGAGTTAACAACATTCTATCCACATTTTCGCTTATTTACTGCGCGGTTTTTCGCAATTTTGCGGCTTCCTGAAAAAGAACGACCGCTCCGGATGTTCCTTTCACTGCAATAGACATGAAGTACGAAAAAGAAATCAGCCGCCGCCGCACCTTTGCCATTATCTCTCACCCCGATGCGGGTAAAACCACCCTTACGGAAAAATTGCTTCTGTTTGGTGGAGCGATACAGGTGGCCGGTGCTGTAAAAAGCAACAAGATCAAAAAGCACGCTACGAGCGACTTTATGGAAATAGAGCGTCAGCGTGGTATCTCGGTGGCTACTTCGGTCATGAGTTTTGAGTATAGAGATACGCTTATTAATCTCCTTGATACTCCCGGTCACAAGGACTTTGCGGAAGATACCTACAGAACGCTTACCGCAGTGGACAGCGTTATTCTGGTGATCGATAGTGTAAACGGGGTGGAAGAGCAAACCCGGAAACTCATGGAAGTATGTCGGATGCGCGATACACCGGTGATTGTCTTTGTGAACAAGATGGACCGTGATGGCAAGTATCCGTTCGATCTTCTGGATGAAATAGAAAAGGAATTGAAGATTTCGCTGCATCCGCTATCCTGGCCGATCAACATGGGTAAAGACTTCAAGGGCGTGTACAATCTTTACGATAAAAGTCTGAACCTGTTTACTGCCAACCAGAAGGCTACAGATGAAAATACAGTACCCATTTCCGATCTCAGCGATCCATTGCTGGATGAGAAAGTCGGGGAGAGGGATGCAAATCAACTCCGTGAAGATGTTGAATTACTGGAGGGCGTTTACGGAGAGCTGGATGTGGATGCTTATCTGAAGGGACAGGTTGCTCCGGTGTTCTTCGGAAGTGCGGTGAACAACTTTGGAGTAAAGGAGTTGTTGGATACCTTCATTCGCATTGCGCCGCCGCCGCTGGGAAGAAATACCGACAAGCGTTTTGTTGCTCCTGATGAGGACAAGTTTACCGGCTTCATCTTTAAGATTCACGCCAACCTCGATCCACGCCATCGCGACAGGATTGCGTTTTTGCGGGTATGCAGTGGAAAGTTCGAACGCAACAAATATTTCAAACACACAAGGCTGGAGAAGGATGTTCGTTTCAGCAATCCTTATTCGTTCCTTGCCCGCGAAAAAGATGTAATCGATGAAGCATATCCCGGGGATGTGGTGGGATTGTTTGATACGGGAACCTTCAAGATCGGTGATACACTTACCGAGGGAGAGATGTTGCAGTTTACAGGTATTCCTACGTTCTCTCCCGAGATATTTAAGGAACTGGTCAACAAAGATCCGATGAAGACCAAACAGCTTGAGAAAGGTATTCGCCAACTCACCGATGAGGGGGTGGCGCAACTCTTTACCCAACACGGAGGTAATCGAAAGATTATTGGTTGCGTGGGTGAACTCCAGTTTGAGGTAATCCAATATCGTTTGTTGCAGGAATATGGAGCTTCCTGTGCTTTTGTGCCGCTAAGCTTTTATAAAGCATGCTGGATCACCGGCGATAAGAAGAAAATTGATGATTTTGTCCGTTTCAAACAGTCGAATATCATGGAGGATAAAGACGGGAATCTGGTGTATCTCGCGCAAAGCGAATGGTTCCTCAACACTGAGCGGCAGAACAATCCCGATATTGAATTCCACTTCACCAGCGAGTTCAAGACGAGAAAGGAGTAGATATTCATTCATGGCTCATGTTGCCCATTATGCTCACTCAAGGGGAGAACCGTAACAAACTTTTGAAAATGTTTAGTTCAACTTTTTTCCTTGGCCAAAAGTTGATCAAAAATCCGGCCCGCAAAATAAGACAGCCTTTTGCGGGCCGGATTTTCTTGTTTCGCTACTCTTTGTGACTATGTTTTGCAAGGTCTAAATAAAAGCCACAGTAATTAAAGCGTCCTTTCAACCGCAGGAGAATCTGGTAATAATTCCGCCAGGACGAAAACTATCTTCATAGCTCCAGCTCCATTTCATACTGACTGAGTTGCCATTTCATACCGATTGCCGGAAAGAAGCCATTTATACTTTCGCTGCGATCATCAATATTGATTACCAACAACGCTTCGGGATTTTGCGCAGCAATATGTTGCAATAATGCAGTTCCGATACCCTTCCTTCGATGTGCGGGAGCAACTGCTATCTGCTGTAGTCGATGTCGATTTTTGTTGTAATGAGCATATCCGGCAATGACATCATTAATCTGTACTACATAAGTTAAGATATCATTTCCCGGATTCGCCACGCGCTTGTTCATCTGCTGCCACGCCGGTTGTACATTGCCTAGTTTCAACAGAAAGTTGTAGTCGGCATTTTGCAACAATGCTACCTTGTGCGGCGAAGTTTTAGCACTTTGTACAATGCCTTTGTATGCATTCAGCTTTCTTGTTACAGTAAACCCCAGCGATTCATAAATGCCGCGTGCCCCTGTGTTACGTTCCAATACTTCCAGCAAAATTTTCTTCACACCTGTTGCCTTCAGCACCGGCAACATAAAGTCGAACATGCGCTGTGTGAGTTTTTGTCCCCGGTGCTCAGGAATGACGCCGGTGCCTCCATCCCATGCTGTTTTTACACCCTGCACATCATCGTCCATTCCGAAGAAAATAAATCCAACGAGTTTGTCTCCGTCAAATGCGCCGACAGAAAAAGAAAGGTCAATATCTTCTGTTCTGAACTTTTGCGATAAATCTTCCGGAGTTAAATGAAAAGGAATTTCATAATCTGCAAAGGCAAGATTAAATGTCTCTGTCAGAATATCTATGGTTGAAGTTTCGAGTGTGCGGAACTGCATTGCCCAAATCTACTAAGCAGAGTTTGTACCATTGGGGGGATTTTCCTGCGATACTTTCAGGATTTGATGTATGCGGATACGGAGTTCTATAAGGCGTTTACCGAATTGGGTTAATTGTTCTTCGAGTATCGGAAAGGATTTGTTTAAAAACGATAAAATTTTTAAAAATATCCTAAATGCTGCACGATCAAAATCGGTTAATTTCCCTATCCGAACTGAAAATTAATACTTCTTTAGACGTTTTGTCGTTTGACATTCCATATTTCCAGTGAGGTGTGATTATTTGAAAGCCTGCATACAGATCTCTGATTTCTTCGCAATCATTGTAGGACAAAATCCATTGGTCTCTGTTTTTTAAGATTGCCGACAGACTTTCATGATCAAAATTTTTGTGAGCACTTCCATTCCTTCCGTATAGAGCACTTTTGATTAAGTAGGGCGGGTCCACATAGGCAAAGATGTTTCGATGCTTTTTTAATGAATCTCTGAAATCCGCTGCCCCAATATGAATGTTTGAATTTTTAAAATTTCGCAGTCTGTCGATGGCGCTCAAAGTAAATCGAGGATGTCCGGGTGACATACCGCCCGATAAAGTTGCGCCTGAAAATGAAGAACGGTTCAACACATAGTAGGCAGCAGCTCTTTTAATTTTGCTTTCAAAGATGGTCTGCGTTTTCTGAAGTTCGTAGAAGCGTTCTTTAGATAGCGGAAAATATTTTTTCACCTCGGTGACAAGCGCCACAAGGTCTGTCAGAAGGCATTGCCAGAATTCGACCAATGGAGAGAAGATATCAAAGCCATAAACCTGTACTCCTCTTGCCGCCATTGCCAGTTCGATAGATCCTCCGCCAAAAAACGGGGAAACAAGTTCGCGTAGATCTTTGGGAAAAAGCTGTACGACGAATTTAACCGCCCTTTTCTTTCCGCCTGGGTAACGGAGTGGTGAACGGAAAGAGTAATTGATTGCAGGAGCATCGATCAAAGCATTGTTGAATTGATTAGGAGCATTGCCCCTCTTAAGGTTAGTATAGGCGCGCGAAGAGTAACGAGTCAATTCTTTCATGCTACAAGTCTTATTCTCTAATCGATGCGTGGATCAACTGCCTGAATCTGAAGATGATGATGCGCTTGACGACGTGGAAAAATGTGTAGAAGTTAAAACTTAATCTGACAATTGATATTTATTATTAATTTTCAAAACCGATTAAGTTTTAAGATGACAACAACGCAGAAATTAATTCAGCCCAAGTTAGGTTTATTGAAGTTAGCTGAAAAGCTTGGGAATGTTTCAGAAGCCTGC
>Ga0182793_1000595_pt1 | contig 26874 bp, 21 predicted proteins | sample Passage237A_FD_130498 | JGI IMG/M metagenome (GOLD analysis project Ga0182793, IMG submission 130498) | Cellulose adapted compost microbial communities from Newby Island Compost Facility, Milpitas, CA, USA - Passage2 37A (version 2) (version 2) ... | reverse complement strand
CCAGAACGATGGTCTGGCCATCTGGTACCAACACCTGTGTTTCCAGTTTGGTGATCTCGATGGTCGGACCGGCAGAAGTTGTTTCGCCGGGCGAATCCTGGTTGATCACCAGATCCATAATGATCTTGTCATCTGGAGTGATCTGCGGAGTTACATCCAGCTTCAGCAGAGCCTTCTTGAAGGAAATGCTGGCTGCCACACCGCCACCGCCACCACCAGCGCCAGTTGTTGCTGTCGCATCGCGGTACGGAATTTCGGTACCGGATTCGATACTGGCCTGCTGTTTGTCACCGGTAATGACTTTGGGCTGGCTTACGATTTCCGCATAGCCGCTATCTTCCAGAGCGGACAGTTCCAATCCAAGGAACACATTATTGCGAATGATGTTCCAGGCAAGCTTGCCGGACGCAGCGTTTTGAGTTCCGGTGGCAGCGAGATCGAAGAAGTCTGTCGTCGTAACTGTCTGTCTGCCATCTGCGTCAGTTTCGATATCGTCTGCGCTCAGATTATTGCCAGTAAAGATATTGGAGCCATGGCGATCACCGGCCCATACCGCGCCACCAATAGCGGCTCCCAGCTCTTTTCTGAAATTGTTATTGGCGATAACGATACGCGCCTCAATCATCACCTGACGAATCGGGATATCAACTTGGTCGATCACCTTTTTAAATGCAGCGATCTTTTCCTCAGTGTCGGTGAGGATGATGGAGTTGGTACGTTCATCCACAATCGCGTGACCGCGTTCGGAAAGAATGCTTCCAGTGGCATTACGATCTTGCGCCGAACGTGCTGAACCAGCACCTCCTCGACCTTCACCATATTGAGGAATAAACAGATCAAACAATTCACGGGCATTGGCATAGCGCACGCGGACGTATTCTGTACGCAAAGGTGCAAGCTCCTGGAGCTGCTTACGAGTTTCCAGCTCCTGGCGCTCCCGCTCTGCAATTTCTGCAGCAGGTGCAACCATCAAAACATTGCCAATTTGTCTCTTGTCCAGACCTTTGGTTTTCAAAACCAAATCCAGCGCCTGATCCCAAGGCACATTGTCCAAACGCAGAGTGATATTGCCTTTAACTGTATCGCTGGCAACGAGGTTTAATTGCGTCACATCCGCAATCAACTGCAACACGCTGCGCACTTCAATATTTTGGAAGTTCAACGAAAGCTTTTCGCCGGTATAGGCAAACTGCGACTTTTTCTCTTCCGCTTCGGCACGGGTAAGCGGTTTGACGCTGATCACATATTCGTTGTCAGCCTGGTAAGCCAAATAATCGTACTCACCGGTGGCTTTGATAGAGAGAGAGGAACGCACATTGTTGGATGTAGCGGAAATCATTTTTACCGGCGTAGCAAAATCGCCGACATCCAAGCGACGCTTCAATTCGTCCGGCAGAGCGGTTTGCATGAAGCTGACTTCAATACCACCAGCCACTTCCTCAACATCGATACTCACACCAGGATTGGTCAACTGCACAATCACTCGACCTTCACCCGAATCTCCTCGACGGAAATCTACAGAGGTAATGGAGGATTTGGAGCGGTCAAACGTATTCTTGGAACGCGATGCGACAACAGGAGCACTGGTTGCCTCGGCACTGCGGATGACATCGGATTCCGCAACCGAACTCTCAGCGCCCACGAGGACGATAAATTCGTTACCTTCTCTGCGAGTGGTATAGGTGGCAAGCTTGTCCATATTGACAATCAGCCTTGTTTTACCACCGCTGGAAACCACTACCGCGCTGGATACGTCACCGATATCCATCGCAAATTTTTTCTGCTGCAGTGAATTATCTGTGTTTTCGAAGTCCAAGACGATGCGCGCAGGCTTATCAATGGTGTAACCGGCGGGATCTGCGGGAAGTTCGTCGAAGCGCAGACGCAGCTCAACTTTTTCTCCTGGCATCTCTGCAAATTTGACATCTTGCAGCTCCGCCGCCCACGACAGCGCCGGTGCAAGGCAGGCACTCAGTAGAAACCCAGCGATCTTTTTATGTTGTACAAACATGCCAGTTATTCCTTCTCAGATAATTTCAAAGTGCGGGGGCGCTGCAGCCAGCCGCCGAGACCGTCAGATACAATCTCGATTAAGTCGAGTTGTGTCGCCGAGGCAGACACGATCTTGCCGTGATCTTTACCGAGGTAATTACCTACAGTGACACGGTTGATCCCACCCACACCATCTTTCACTAGTGCCCAGAAACGACCATCTTTCTGTAAGGTTCCGACCATGGAGAGGGAGTCAAAGGCAAAGGTTTCCAGATATTCCTTCTCACGACCAAAGTCGGGTTTGATTTTGGGATCTGTGGACTGAACGATTTCCTTAACTTCCACAGGGGCATCAAAAGGGCTGCGCATGGCGGTTACGTTATACACATACGCGTCATAAGTTCGCAAAGGCGGCAAAGGCTCGATTGCACCTTGGGGCTTTGCTTTAACTTCCGCTACATAGTTGCGCAAATCCGCGTGATCATCGCCAAAGGAACAACCGACCAGAGTCAGAAGGCCGCAGGAGGCAAGAATTATCCGCAACCGCGCAGGGCTTTTTATTAATGTTGTAACCATCCGCACTATTCCTGCTCTTTATATCTGTAGGTTTTGGCTTGAATGGTCATCTGAAGTTTGCCCGCCTTTTCGTCACGTTTGATGTCGAAATCGTGCAGGGTCACTATCCTAGGCATTCCAGCAACACCACTCACAAACGCGCCGAACTCGTGATACCCACCGGCGACTTTGATTTCGATGGGGAGCTCGACGTAAAACTCGGAGGCGATCTCAGGCTTCAGCGTGATGCTCTCGATGTCCAGTCGGCTATCGATACCTTTTTCATCAATATCTTCCAGCAAACCGGGCACTTCCGTATCTTTTGGCAATTGTTTTTTCAGCGCGTCAAAAGACTCTTCCATTTCGGCCATCTGCTGACGATATTTTTCCAGGTTGGCTGCTTCGTAGGCCTTCTTTTCGAAAGTCGCTTTCAGGTCAACTTCTTTGCGCTGAGCTCCTGCGAGCTGCATATTTTTGTCTTTCACAACAAGAAAGTAGGCCCCAGCGATAATGACCGCACATGCGAGCAGGCAAACAAAAATGCGCGCAGGAACAGGCCATACACCTATGCGCTCCCAATCGAGATCCGACAGATTGAGATTTTTCAGTTGTTCCGCGTATTCAGACATTCCAGCCATGTTTAGGCACCACCTTCCGGTTTTTCGCTAGCAGGCAATACAGCATTGAATTGTAGGAAAAACTCAGATGCCTGCTCGCCATACTTTCCTGATGCAGTAATCGATTTTAAATTCGGATTGGCGAACCACTCAGAATGGTCAAGGTTGCGCATAAAACTTGATACGCGGTTACTGGATTCAGTAACACCTTTAACCGAAACAAGACTGCCTTGACGGGTCAGATTCGTAAAAAACAAACCATCAGGAACAGCGCGAACAATCTCATCAAAATAACGAACGATAGTAGGACGCGTACCCTGAAGATCCTGAATCACCTTCATGCGGGCGATCAGCTGCTGGCGCTTCTTCTTCAGCTCGTTGATTTCCTGAACTCGTTTATCGAGTACAGCAATCTCATTCTGCAGAATTTGATTACGCTGGTTTTGGTTCTCGATGGAACCATCCACATAACGGACCCATCCAAATGCGACTATTGCAGCAAACACGCAGACAGCACCGAGTTGGGTGAGGAACTCTTTCTTTTTCTCCTGGCGATATTCTTCACGCCAGGGAAGGAGGTTAATTCTAGCCATCGAAATCAAAACTCCTCAGAGCCAAACCGGTTGCGATCATCAATGCAGGGGCATCATTCGCCAGAGCAGCAGAATTCACGCGGGACGATATAGACATATTAGCGAAGGGATTGGCAACGCTAGCGGAAGTACCTAACTTTTCCTCGATCAGTTCCGCAAGACCTGCCATGGATGCGACACCGCCAGCCAATACAATATGATCTACGTCATTGTATTGGCTGGAAGAAAAGAAGAACTGCAGTGAGCGGGTAACCTGCTGAACAACAGAGTCTTTGAATGGATCGAGCACCTCGGGCTCATAATCATCCGGTAAGCCGCCTTGTTTTTTGGCAAGCCCAGCTTCCTCTTCAGAAAGTCCGTAACGCCGCTGAATTTCTTCTGTTAATTGGCGACCGCCAAACAACTGCTCTCGAGTGTAAACCGTTCTACCATCAACCAGGACACTGAGCGTCGTCATGGTCGAACCTATATCCACAATCGCCACGACTTGATCCTGCTGATCCGCCAACTGATCGCGAATCAACGCGAATGCGCGCTCCATAGTATAGGCTTCCACATCCACGACTTTCGGATGTAAATCCGCCAGTTCCAGCACAGCTGCGCGAGTCTCGACATTTTCTTTTCGGCAGGCAGCGAGCAGAACTTTAACTTGATCAGGAGATTTATCTGAAACGCCCTGGATGTCAAAATCCAGCGCAACTTCTTCAAGGGGGTAGGGAATATATTGATCAGCTTCGAGAGAGATTTGCAGTTCCATGGCGTCTTCACTAAGTCCTGCCGGCATATCGATCATCTTGGTGATCACGGCAGATCCCGGTACAGCCACGGCGGCATCTTTGAGCTTGGAGCGGGAGGACTGCACAGTCGCTTTGATCGCCTGAGCTACCGCTTCCACGTCATTGATGTTTTTTTCCACTACCGAATTTGCTGGTAGCGCCCGAACTGCGTAGTTCTCTACGCGGAAGCCACTGCCTTGGCGACTCAACTCCAACATTTTGACTGTAGTGGAACTGATATCCAGGCCAAGCATCGGCTTTGTTTTTTTATCCAAAAAACTGAGAAGGCTCATTTTTCTATCTATTTCCACTACTTAGCTGATGTTTATGTTATAGCACTTTAACAAAAGGCTGCAACTTGAGGCCGTACGTGTAAAGTGTGAAAAAGGTCTTATAATAGCCAGCCTGCTGGGATGCTCCACAATCAGAAACCAACTAGACCAATTCAATGAATCTAAAACACATATTATTGGTACTGTCCTGGATCCTGCTAACCGGCATAGGAGGTTCTTTTGCCGTTTTGGCCGGAACCCACTTATACCTTAGCCCATCTTTGCCATCTGTGGAGAGTTTGCGTGATATCCGCCTTCAAACTCCACTACGTATTTATTCTAGTGATGGCAAGCTCATCGGTGAGATCGGCGAGATGCGCCGCACTCCCGTCAAGTTTCAGGAAATTCCTCAAGGCTATGTTGACGCCTTATTGTCAGCGGAAGACGCCCAATTCTACTCCCATCATGGCGTTTCAATTAAGGGACTTCTGCGAGCATCTTCACAATTATTGATGTCTGGAGATATCCAGGGAGGCGGCTCCACAATCACCATGCAGGTCGCCCGCAACTTCTTTCTTACCAAACGCCAGGAGTTCAAACGCAAATTTAACGAGATCTTACTCGCTTTGCGCATCGAGAGGGAACTGTCCAAAGAAGAAATTTTGGAGCTCTATGTCAACGTAATCTTTATGGGCAACAGGGCATACGGCATACACGCTGCCGCCCAGGTTTATTACGGTAAAGACCTAGACCAATTGTCCATCGCCCAACTGGCTATGCTTGCGGGCATCCCCAAAGCCCCTTCAACCATCAATCCATTAGCCAACGTCCGCCGTGCGACAGAGAGAAGAGACTGGATTCTCGGTCGCATGCTGGCACTCGGAAAAATCGACGAAGCCTCTTACCAGTTGGCAATCAATGAACCCGGGGCGGCAAAATATCACGGCAGCAATCTTGATCTGAATGCGTCCTATGTTGCTGAGATGGCCCGCCGTACCGCCCTGGAAATGTTCGGCCCCAAGGCCTATACCGATGGGTACAGGGTGTATACAACGCTCGACAGCCAGCTGCAGTCGGACGCACGGGAAGCCGTAATCCTCGGCTTGCAAGACTACGATAAACGTCATGGCTATCGCGGCCCCGAGCAAAAAATTCAGCCATCTGAAGAAATAGAAAAAGCGATCGCGGCCGGTGCAGATGCGGACGATGATCTGCTGAAAAACTGGTACACATCCCTCCAACAAACTCTCGCCGAATTGCCGGTTTACGCAGAAATGCGTCCTGCCGCCATCATCAACATCAGGGATAGCGAATTACACTTTTTGTTGAGTAACGGTGAACAGGTAAAACTGCCTTGGGAAGGTGCATTAACGGAATGGCGACCCTATGTTTCCGTAAACCGTGTCGGCCCTAAACCGTCCGGCCCGCGGGATTTGTTTGAAGTGGGCGACGTGGTCCGCCTGCGTTATCAGGATAAGAAATGGGAGCTGACACAGATTCCTCAAGCGCAGGCCGCGCTGGTGACACTCAATCCGCGCAACGGCGCCATTCTGGCGCTGGTAGGCGGTTTGGATTTTCAACAGAGCAATTTCAATCGTGCAATTCAGGCACGGCGCCAGCCCGGTTCGAGCTTTAAGCCTTTCCTTTATACGGCAGCACTGGAAAACGGCTACACCGCCGCCAGCATTATCAACGACGCCCCTATAGTCTTTGAAGATGATCGCCAGGAAGCCGTTTGGCGACCTGAAAATTCCGGTGGCGATTTCCTCGGCCCCACACGTCTACGCAAAGCGCTGTATATGTCGCGCAATCTCGTATCCATTCGCCTTTTGCACAGCATGGGAATCGATAGGGCGATTTCCACTTTGGACCGATTTGGTTTCGACTCCAAATCATTCCCCCGCGACCTGTCCATCGCACTCGGCAGCTTTGCAGTGACACCGCTCAATATTGCGCAGGGTTATGCGGTGCTTGCTAATGGCGGCTACAAAGTTGAGCCCTATCACATCGAACGCATTCTCAACTTCGAAGGTCGGTTGGTTTATAAAGCCCGCCCCGCACCCGTCTGCCGCGGCTGCGAAGAACAACTCGCGGATATCCAAAACCCGCAAAACAATGATCCCTTCTCATTCTCCGGAGATCCCTTCGCCATCAGCGAATCTCTGCGCAACCTGCTCGGCGGCATGGAGCCCGAGGAATATCCTCACGCTGCCAAGGTCATTGATGACCAGGTTGTTTACATCATGGATTCCATGCTCAAAGACGTGGTGCGGCGCGGTACCGCCACCAAAGCCAAAGTGTTGCAGCGCAATGACCTCGCCGGCAAAACCGGTACCACCAACAGCGCCACCGATGCGTGGTTCGCGGGCTACGGCGGCGACTTGGTAACAGTGGCCTGGCTCGGCTTTGACGATACCACCACTCTCGGTCGCCAGGAGTACGGCGGCACCGCTGCTTTGCCAGTGTGGATCGAATTCATGCGGCAAGCCCTGCGCGGCAGGCCCGAAGTCAATCAGCCGCAGCCACCTGGCTTGGTGACTGTTCGTATAGATCCCGATACAGGCAAGCGGGCTGACCCCACGGCACCCAATGCGATCTACGAGATTTTTCGCAGCGACGAGGTACCGGCGTTGGAAAACGATGGAGACGTGGAATCACCCTGGCAAAAATCCGGTGAAGTGCGTACTGAGTCTATTTTTTAAAGCTAGGAGAGCGAGGGAGGTGTCGACAGGGATGTGACTATATAAAAGAAGAAGGAGATGGGGCTGGGAACCAGCCCCGCAAGCATTAACCCGCGCGACGGCCGGTGAAGCGCTTGTTGAAGCGGTCAATACGACCACCGGTATCAACCATTTTCTGTTTGCCGGTGTAGAACGGGTGGCATTCGGAACAGACGTCGATAGTGATGTTTTTGGCAACGGTTGAACGGGTTTCGATCACGTTACCGCAGCTGCAGGTGGCGACCATTTTGCCGTATTTGGGCTGGATGCTTTCTTTCATGGGAGTGCCTCATGTGCGTATGCCGCCACCCGATCTTGTGCCGGGCACCGCATACTGGTTAAAGTTGCTGGCGTTTAAGGGCGCGAATAGTACCAGAAAGCAATGGATCCGCAAGCGAAACCTGCGTAAAACTTAATCACATTCCCACTCATCCGACAGCCGCGTCCTATCCGTCAATGCCGAAAATCCTGATCGTCGCCCTGCCAACCCCTTTGCGGCGCCTGTTCGAATATCTTCCGAATACGGAATCCGCCAATGTACAGCCCGGCATGCGGGTCGAGGCGCCCTTCGGCAAGCAGGTGTTGGTGGGAATTGTCGTGGATGTCGCTGACACGGCCACATACGCCTTAGACAAGCTGCGCCCAATCCACGCGGTATTGGATAAACATCCGGTACTGCCGCCGGACATAATCGCGCTGTGCCGTTGGACCGCTGATTACTACCAGCATCCGCCCGGAGAAGTATTCCACGCCGCCCTGCCTACCCAATTGCGCAAGATCGAAACGGCGCCGGCTTCCGTTATGTATTGGCGCCACACCACCAAAGGCAAAGGCCTGCCCGAGCATGCACTCCGGCGCAGCCCCAAGCAACAGCAGGTGCATCAACTGTTGCTTCAGCACGGTCGCCTGAGCGAAGCAGAACTCAAAGCGTTTGGCGTCAGTCGCACAGCGCTTCGATCCTTACTCGAAAAAGACTTGATATGCAGCGAGGCTGGCGAACCTGTTCAACAGCCTGCCGCACCTATAGCAACCGATTTGTTGCTGGCGGAAACGCCACAACAGCTCAACCAGGAACAGCAAATCGCCCTGGATCGCATCCGCTACCACCACTATCAAACCTATCTGCTGGAAGGCGCGACCGGCAGCGGCAAAACGGAAGTCTATCTCCACGCAATCGCCCGAACCCTGCAAGCCGGCAAACAGGTGTTGATGCTGGTACCGGAAATCGGCTTGGCACCCCAAACCCTCAGCCGGTTTCGCAATCGCTTTCGGGTGCCGATTGTGCAGCTGCACTCCCACATCGCCGAGGTCGAGCGCGCCAATAACTGGCGCGCTGCCGCCAATGGCGAGGCCCGCATTGTTATAGGCACCAGACTGGCCGTATTTACGCCCATGCCCAACCTGGGCCTGATTATTCTGGATGAAGAGCACGATCTCTCATTTAAACAACAGGACGGCTTGCGCTATTCCGCCCGGGATCTTGCCGTGATGCGCGCTTATAAGGCGGAGATTCCGCTGGTTCTCGGCTCGGCAACACCGTCACTGGAAAGCCTGCAAAATGCATTGGGTGGTCGCTACGAGCACCTTCAGCTGAAAGATCGCGCGGGCGGTGCGCGGGCACCGAAGCTGGAAACGGTGGACATGCGCCATGAGGACATCAACAGCGTTCTGAGCGTGCGGGCCATGACCGCGATCCGGCAGACTCTCGGGCGCGGCGAGCAGGTACTGGTGTTCATCAATCGCCGCGGTTTTGCCCCGGCCCTGCTGTGCCGGCACTGCGGGTGGGTCGCCAACTGCACCGCCTGTTCTGCGCGCATGACTCTGCACAGTCAGCCCTACCATCTGCACTGCCATCACTGCGACCTGCAGCGTCCAGTTCCCAAACAATGCCCCAGCTGCAACTATCCCAAACTGGCGGCGCTCGGGCAGGGAACTGAACGGTGTGAAGCGATTCTGCAGCATCATTTTCCGGAAGCGCCGGTGCTGCGGGTGGATCAGGATTCCATGCGGCGCAAAACCGCCATGGCAGATTTAAACCAAAGGCTGGAACAGGGCGAACCCTGCATCCTGGTGGGCACGCAGATGCTGGCGAAGGGACACCACTTTCCCAAGGTCACCCTCGCCATTCTGCTGGATGTGGATCAAGGGCTTTTCAGCGGGGACTTTCGCGGCCCTGAACGCATGGGCCAGCAGCTTATCCAGGTTGCGGGCCGCGCCGGGCGCGGCGACCTGCCCGGAACGGTATTGTTGCAGACCTATCAACCGGACCACCCACTCCTGCAGCTGCTGTTGCGGGAGGGTTACCACGCTTTTGCACAATCGTTACTGCAGGAGCGCTCCTTCGCGCGCCTGCCGCCCCACTGGGCCATGGCGCTGATGCGGGCGGAATCCAAACGCGCAGAAAATGCCGTGGATTTCCTTAAACAAGTTCTGCAAATCGCGCGGACCCTGCGTATGCCCGGGCCGGACCACGCCTACCTTGGCCCATTACCGGCGCTGATGGAGAAGTGCAATCATCGCTTCCGCTTCCAATTGCAGATCAGCAATGCGCGGCGCGGCGAACTACAATTGTTTTTAAAAAATTTGGTGGAACGCGTTGAAGCTCTACCCCTCGCACAGCGCGTGCGTTGGAGCCTGGATGTCGATCCCCAGGACATGAGTTGAAGCCTTGTCTACCTCCGCCTATTCTCAATGCGCGGTGTTTTAATCCTAATCACGAGCTACAATGAGCACCGCTTCTCAAAATTTCCTGGTGACCAACTAGATCATGGCCAAACAATCCTCCAGCTCCAAAGTCCCCGGTTGGGTATGGCTATTCACGGGCGTTATTCTCGGCGCGTTCATCATGTTCCTGATGCGCCTTAGCGATCTTCAACCTGCGCCGGGCGTACGTACGTCGCCGACGACGAAAGCCGTGCCCGCGGAGGAAACCAAAACGCCGGCGAAATACGATTTTTATAAAATCCTGCGCGATACCGAGGTGCCGGTAACCACCTCGCGCACCCCAAACACAACAACCGCGCCCAAGAAAGTGGAAGAGAATGTTGATTATCTTCTGCAGGTAGCGTCGTTTCGCTCTGCCTCCGAAGCCGAGCAGGTGAGAGCGGAACTCACTTTGTTGAATTTCAATGCGCGTATTGAGCAATCGCCAGCCAAAGAAGGGCAAGTCTGGCACCGCGTGATCGTCGGTCCCTTTGCCAATCGCTCACAGCTGGCCAAAGCCCGCGACACACTATTCTCCAATCGCTACCAAGCGATGCTGATCACCCGCAAACGCAACGGCTGAGCCAGCTCCCCCTTCTTTAATTCCACTCCGAACCGCGCGTCCGCCGCTTGAAATAGCGGGCGCCGCCCCAACTTCTGCACCTTCAATTCACCGCAGCTGCCAAACAATTGCAGCTCCTACTGATTAAGGGTTTTTTGTGGAACAGTACCGCGGCACCACTATTGTGTCCGTGCGTCGCAACGGCAAAGTCGTCATCGGCGGCGACGGCCAGGTCTCGCTCGGCAATACCATCATGAAAGGCAATGCCCGCAAAGTTCGTCGGCTCTACCGCAATCAAGTTATTGCCGGTTTCGCGGGCGGCACCGCCGACGCCTTTACATTATTCGAACGCTTCGAAGCCAAATTGGAAAGCCACGGCGGCAATCTGGTGCGCGCTGCTGTCGAATTGGCAAAGGATTGGCGCACCGATCGAGCCCTGCGCCGACTGGAAGCTTTATTGGCGGTGGCTAATGCCGAAGCTTCCTTGATCATCACCGGTAACGGCGACGTGATTCAGCCGGAAAATGATTTGATCGCCATTGGCTCCGGCGGCGCTTTCGCGCAATCAGCAGCTCGCGCGCTGTTGGAAAACACTGAATTGGATGCCCGCAGCATCGTCGAAAAAAGTTTGAATATCGCCGGCGATATCTGCATTTACACCAATCACAATCTCACCATCGAAGAACTCGAATTTTGAGCCTGCCATGACCCAGATGACTCCCCGCGAAATCGTGCATGAATTGGATAAACATATCGTCGGCCAACAGGCGGCCAAACGCGCGGTGGCCATCGCCTTGCGCAACCGCTGGCGCAGAATGCAGTTGAGCCCGGAACTGCGCAATGAAGTCACACCCAAAAATATTTTGATGATCGGCCCCACTGGCGTGGGCAAAACCGAAATTGCCCGCCGCCTCGCCAAACTCGCCAACGCGCCGTTTATCAAAGTGGAAGCGACCAAATTTACTGAAGTCGGTTATGTGGGACGCGATGTGGAATCCATCGTGCGCGACTTGGTCGACAGCGCCATTAAACTGTATCGCGAACAGGAAACTCGCAAAGTGCAACACCGCGCAATGGATGCTGCGGAAGAGCGCGTTCTCGACGCTTTACTGCCGCCACCGCGCCATGAAGAAACCGCGAACGAATCTTCCACTCGCCAGATCTTCCGTAAAAAACTGCGTCAAGGCGAACTCGATGATAAAGAAATCGAAATTGAAGTGAGCAGCGCATCTGTCGGTGTGGAAATCATGGCACCTCCCGGCATGGAAGAAATGACCAGCCAATTGCAGAACATGTTTTCTTCCATAAATAGCGGCCGCACCAAAAAGCGCAAAATGACCGTTAAACAGGCGCTCAAAAAAATAACCGATGAGGAAGCAGGCAAGCTCGTCAATGAAGAGGAAATCAAAGCCGCTGCCATAGCGGCCGCTGAGCAGAACGGCATTGTCTTTATCGACGAAATCGACAAAGTGGCCAAACGCGAAGGCACCACTGGCGCAGATGTTTCTCGCGAAGGTGTGCAGCGCGACCTGCTGCCGCTGATTGAAGGCTGCACTGTAAGCACCAAACACGGCGTCATTAAAACCGATCACATTTTATTTATCGCATCCGGCGCGTTCCATTTGTCGAAACCATCGGATCTGGTGCCGGAACTGCAAGGGCGACTGCCTATCCGCGTTGAGCTGGATGCACTCACACCGGATGATTTTGAGCGCATTCTGACTGAACCCAATGCGTCGCTGACGGAGCAACATATCGCGCTGCTCGCAACCGAAAATGTAAAACTCAGTTTTACGCCTGACGGGATTCGTCGCATTGCGGAGATTGCCTACAACGTCAATGAAAAAACGGAAAATATCGGCGCGCGTCGCTTGCATACAGTGCTTGAGCGCCTACTGGAAACCGTTTCATTCGGTGCCGGCGATACGGAAACCACGGTTACCGTGGATGCCAATTATGTGAACGAGCAGTTGGCTAATCTGGCACAGGACGAAGACCTCAGCCGGTTTATTCTGTAAGCCATGGCAGTCCCATCTGATATCAAACTGCGGCGCAAATCCAATTTGTTGGAATTGCGCTTCGGCGATGAAGTGTTTCAACTGCCCGCAGAGTTTCTGCGGGTTCATTCGCCATCGGCGGAAGTAAAAGGTCACGGCCCTGGTCAGGAGCAATTGCAGCACGGCAAATTGCATGTGCAATTGACTGGCGCGGAACCGCAGGGCAATTATGCGTTGCGCCTGCTATTTGACGACGGCCACAACAGCGGTATTTTTACCTGGGATTATCTGTATGAGCTGGGACGCAATCAGGAACGACTCTGGCAAACCTATCTCGATGCGCTGAGCAGCAGCGGCAAAACTCGCGATCCACAAACCAGCGTAGTCAAATTTATTAACTGAGATACGCGCTAAAATTAGCGTTATCAGCTGCGGAGCTGCCCAGGATTATTAGCAAAAAATAATGCCTTCCCCTGATCCACATATTCCTGAATATGTTTTGGTTTGCCAAATAAATATCCCTGCAAAGATTCGCAGCCCTGGGCAATCAGAAAATCGCGCTGCGCTTCCGTTTCCACCCCTTCCGCGACTACTGTTAAATGCAGCTTGTGCGCCATGGCAATAATCGCCGTGGCGATTTCCGAACCGTGCGGGTCGTGGGGAATATCTTCCACAAATGAGCGATCGATCTTGAGACAATTAATCGGGAAACGTTTGAGATACGCGAGCGAGCTGTAGCCGGTACCAAAATCATCGATGGAAATTCGACACCCCAAATCGCGCAAACGCCGCATCACATCGATGGCCATCTGTACATCATCCATGACCAGGGATTCGGTGAGCTCGAATTCAATTTGTTCAGGTTCGACTCCCGATTCCGCCATTATACGTTTGATATCGCGCAGCAACGTGCGCGAATAAAATTGGCGCCCGGACAAATTCACGGAAATCCCGGTAATTCCGACGTTTTGTAAATAGCCTCTATGCTGCGACAAGTGAAAACACACTTGCTCCAACATCAATTGACCGAGGCCATGAATCAAGCCGGTTTCTTCTGCCAGAGGGACAAAACGCGCAGGACTTATAGGGCCGTCTTCTGGATCGAACCAGCGCACCAGTGCTTCCGCCCAAATGACTTTCCCCTCCGCAGACACTTGCGGCTGCAAAAACGCTTCAAGCGCTTGATTGCGGATTGCATTACGCAGCTTTTGCTCCAAACGCAAACTTTCGCGCAATTCGAAATCCAGTTTATAAGAGAAAAAATTAACGCGATTGCGCCCCGAGCCTTTGGCCTCGTACAGCGCCATATCAGCATTGCGCAACAACTCATCGGCTTTTTCACCATCCGCCGGATATAGCGCCACACCAATGGATGCCCCGACTTCCAATGTATGCGCGCCGACGGTAATGGGTAAATTCACGGCGTCGAGAACACGCTTCGCCAAGCTGGTGACTTCCGATATTTCATTGACTGGCGCGAGCATAATCGTAAATTCATCGCCACCCATGCGCGAAACCGCATCCTGTTCCCGCACTGCCGCGCGAATTCGCTGCGCCTGCTGTTGCAATAATTGATCACCGCCGGCATGCCCAAGCAGGTCGTTAACGCGTTTGAAATTGTCCATGTCGAGCACCAGCACCGCAGCTTTGGCGACACTGCGCTTGGCTTTTGCTAGGCCAAAGCCCAACAAATCAATAAAGAACCGGCGATTGGGCAAACCGGTGAGAGGATCGTAAAAAGCGAGCTTTTCCAATTCTTTTTGCGCGTTTTTTAATTCCGTTACATCGGCCAGGGTGCCAATCATGCCTTCCATGCCCAAGCCAGCAGTCAAAGGCGCAACGTTTTCCATTAAAAATTTTTCGCTACCTGTCTCGGTTTGATAGCGATATTCCACCAATACTGGCTGATTTTTCTTGCGCGCGCGCTCCCAACTGGAGTGATATAAATCCACATCATCTTTAACCACATGGCTTTCGTGTGTATCCCAAGCCTCTTCGCCAGGTTGAGTACCAGTAATTTTGTACCAGCGCTCATTGGCGTAAACCAAATTATTGGCTGCATCGAGTTGAAATATTCCGATCGGGGCATTGGAAGTCAGCGTGCGGAAACGGTTTTCCGAAGATTGCAAAGCGCGATTTTCGTTTGCAAGGTTATCCAGCATACGATTAAACACATCCACCAGTTCGCCGATTTCGTCATCACTGCGTTTAGTGGCACGTCTGGATGAATAAGCATCGTCAACAAGGGCTTGTGCAGTTGCGTGTAATTCTTCCAGAGGCTGTGCAACCGCTACCATCACCCGCTTGAGTATGCGGGTCACCAGCAGCAGAACCACTGCGATAAGCACAAGCAAAAGCGGAACGAAGAAAAGGAGATTTTCAAAAATCGAACTGCGATTCGCCACCACTACGATGGTGCCGAGACTTTGGTCGAGGTGCCACACCTCACGCGAGACGATCATCTGCCATCGCGATTGTTGCAGCATGGCATCCTGTAGGTTTGCTCCGCACTGATATTCCGCATTGCCGCGATTGTAGTCGCTAAACAGCGCGCCGGCCTGATCGTACAGGCACACCGCGTCGACATATTTTTGATATTTAGCGGACGATAAATTGAGTTGACCGGCGTTGGTGTCGCCGAATTCAAGAGCGGCGCGGGAACGATTGCCGAGAATATCCGCGAGCACTTCCATGTCTCGGTGCAACTTTTTGTCGTTGAGCCAGCTCTCGATCATCACCAGTCCCAAACCGGTCAGGCCGAGGGTGATCAAAATGCTGGATAAAATTCTGCGCAGTACCTTGGTACGAAAGGAGCGATGTCTGGCAGCTGACATAATTTATTTCCTCACCACAGTCGCCAACTCCAGCAGCTGAGCATCTAAAGCTACACCGCTGCTCCTGGCGCGTGACAAGTTCACTTCAAAACTTACCCTCTGCTGCCGCAAGCGCAGCTGGATAATGGCGTCTTCACCCAAGCCGCGCCGACAGCCGTCACACACCGTCAGCATCGACTTTTCATTAGCCTCGATGATCAGGCGCTCGTATTCACCTTCATTAATGTCTCCACCAATCACCACGACCTGGCAAGCATCCAGCTGGCGCTTCACCGGTCGCACATTGAGAACGCGGGTTGCCACCTTCTGCTCGCCGCTAATAGAAAGAAGCACTGATTCAGAAACCGGCTTACCCACCAAGCAGACGTCCAGCATGGATTTATCCACTGGATCCGCCTGCCAGGAAGTAAACCTCATGATGGCAACAATCACGGCGGCGCGCAGCTCGCCCTCGCTGGGCGCAGCACCTGCGTAACCACTGCTGAAGATGGCAATACCGAGCAACCAGCGCGCCAGCCATAAGCACATGGTGCCGCGCCAGAACCCGGAGCCCTGTTTGAACATGTCGGTCCTCAATCATTTCCAAGATGCCATCGGAATGTGCGATGTTGCGGGCTACACGCTGCACATAAGAAACGTAACCGGCTCGGTGCACGCATCACTTTGAACGCGGCCACCATAACGCCTAATTATTAGCCAACCCAGACCATTCAGATGGCTCCACTGGCTCGCCGATCTAGTACCCCTTATGAGAATAGAGCAGCGGGCCAAGGAGCGCCAATCTAAAGATCCTGCCGCCCCTGCCTCAGGCAAGTGTGCTCGATGGCAAAATTTAGAAGTAAAGAAGCGAGAAAAATAAAAAAAAATGAAATAAAAAAATCTTGCCAAATTCAGATATTGAATTTGATTTTCTCAGCTCATGAATCATTTATTTGGCATTTGTTACCAAACGACCATTATTGACACCCTGAATTTCTTATTGTCTCTGCAATTAATATTAAAACAAGCGTTAAAATATTCTGGCGCGCAGAGTGTCGTCTTATACCGCGTTGTGAGTGAAAAATTCGGCTTATATAATCCCCCGGCGATTTTCCCGCAACGAGGAACTGCCATCATGAAGCCCTTTAATAAATCTACAAAAACGCTCTTTGCATTATGTGCATCATCCTGCCTGCTGATATCCGGCTGTTCCAGCAGCGATAACACTCCAAGTAGAAATGCTGTTAGCAATCCGCAACAATCTCCCGATAATCAAGTAAGCCAAACGGAAATTAACGGCAGTGTCATAAAAGGGGCAATTAGCAACGCAGATGTTTATCTGTATTCACTCTCTGGCAAAGGCATTGGCAGCACACCGTTCGCCAGCACAAAAACGGATAACAGTGGTTCGTTTAATATAACCATACCAAGCGCCTCACTCGGCGACGCAATTTATGTGGAGGTGCAAGCCGCGGCTGATGGCTCATCTACCATGATATGTGATGTCGAAGTCTGCGGCGCTGTAGGTGAAGTTTCTGGCGAAGACACCAACGGCAATGGTCAGTTGGATTTCGGTGAACTGGTTAATTTAACGGAAGAATTTTATCTTTCGGGTGCCATTACCGATTTCAAAAATAGCGAGAGTCTGCAAGTCAGTGTAACGCCGATTTCCCATCTCGCAGTGCAGAATGCAAAGCGCAAAGGCAAATTGGACGCAAATTCTATCAATGCGGAATTCAATGCGCTGGCGCAACTGTTCAACCTGCCAGTATCGCTTTCTCAAATAACGGCCCTGGATCTCACCCGCCTGCCCGGCGGCAAACCCGACCTGGACGCCATACGTTACAGTCTTTATAACGCCGCTGTCGCAGGTTACGCCAAAAAACACCACCTCACTATTGCGGCCGCGATTACAAAAATCGAAGCTGATTTATACAACAAAAAAGGCGAGGTGAATCGCGAGCTTCTGGTAGAACTGCTGGAATTAGCACATGAAGGGGCCACGTGGCTGGCGAAAGGCAATGTAGCACTACAGGAATTGATTGCGCAGATCGCACTTTGGATCGAACGCCACCATTGCCACGGCAAGTCAAAAGAGTGCGGCCAGATAGATCCACCCGATCAACCTGAACCACCGCATGGAGAATTGGCAAAAGTTAAAGAACTGGTGAGTGATTTCCGTTCATGGGTGCGCGAGCTTACGCTGCAAAACAATCCGGCCCTTGCCAATTTCAAAGCGCGTACGCAAATGGTGGGCCGCGTATGGGAGGACGATATCAAAGTATTGGCATCCGCGCTCAATGATGTATTGCCCGGTGTCGCGCAAGCGATTTCTCCTACTTACGATTTTTGTTACTACTGCGAAGTTGACGGCTTGGCATTCGCCGCTGCCAGCGTTACCAAAGAATTAACCCTGGGCAACTTGCATTACGTGCTCTCCAGCGACGGTACCCTCGACATCGAAGGCACCATCCGCGACGTGGACGTCGATATTCAACTGCTCCTACCCGCACCGGAAGATTTCGCTGCAGAGCATTCCATAGCCATCCAGGCCGGCCGCTTGACCCGCGACAATATGGAACTGGTTATCGGTAAAGGTAGCCAAATCAACGCGGTTTTCCCGGAAGATGTGTTATTTGATGATGTCATCTCCGGCATTCGCAATCATGTCGCTCCGGTCGCAACCCAGCTCACTGCCGAGGTGAATTTTGCCATCGAAGCGGAATACGGCATTGCTCCCGGTGGCACAATCGACTTTGAAACTCCGATCAATGTGGATTGGCTGGATACCGGCGACTGGTCTGTAGCCGACACCAAAGGACGCAGCGGCACTTCTTCACTGCGCTCTCCGCAAATCGGCGACGGTGCGTCCGCCAGCAGCAGTGCCACCATCAATACCTGGGGCGGTTATTTGAGCTTCAACTACGCGGTTGAATCCGAAGCCGGTTACGACTTCTTCAACGTCTACGTCGACGGCGAGAAAGTTTTGACTGCTAGCGGATTCCAGCCTGAGTTCAAAAGCGCGAATATTTTCCTCGCGCCCGGTGAACACACCATCGTGTGGGAATACGCCAAAGACGATTCAGTCGGTCATAACAAAGACGCGGTCTGGATAGACGATATTCAATACCCGACTCTGGCCGGCGACGCGACACAAGAACTTGTCTCTCACAATATTCTCAGCGGCAGAATGGCGGTCAGCGCGTTCAAGCTTGATCAACCCTGGTATTTCGCTTCACAAGGTTATTTGCCAGGCGAAATCCGCGTAAATGCCGTTTTCTCTAACCAGTTCATTGTGGGCGACAGTATCGAAGAGGATGAAATTTCCCTGGTCATCGCCGCCACCATCGAAAATGCTGCGGAATTTGTACCGCCACAACCTTACGATGAAGGCACTTTGGGACTGCTCGGCAATTACACGGTCAGCCCTGATCTGTTCACCTTCAATTTGCAGGATTGGAGCATCCGCATCACACCCGAAGGCGATCAAACCTATCGTTACGAAGTGTACCGTACTGGCGAAGAGACCCCGATCCAGTCGTATCTGGCAACGTCCAATAAAACTACGATGAAAGACGTAGCGGGAGACCTGATCGAAAATTCCGGTATTGGTCTGCACATTGTGGTGCCGCAGGAAGGTCTGTACATCACAACGCTGCTCCGATCATCACCCTGGGGGAATTACACCGAAAGCCGTTTCGACGCCGCTGGCGGCAATATTTATGGCTACTTGGTAGAGCCGTATCAGCCGACGGAAACCGAGGAACAATTCCTGCGGATTGCCGCTGCTTTCGAAATGCAGGTGCGGCCTTACGATTTGCCTGAAGTCACTCTCGGCAGCAATTTCACCAGAGATACTTTGAATGAAGGCACTTTTGAGTTCTACCTGGTTGTAGACGGCAAACGTTTCAACTTCAGCTCGAACTACTGGTATAACCTGGCGGGCTACGGTGACAGTGATTCGTCTGTGGACGCAAAATCGCCCACGCTGACCATCACCAATCAAAACGGTGTTGCACTCGAATTGGCATTCCCGGATGTCGACGATGCGGGCGGCAAAAAAGTACGTGTTTTGGAAGGCAGTTTGCGGTACAACAACAAAGTCTATGGTACGGTCAAACGCGAGAAGGGCATCACCTTTATTCACTATATTGATGGCACTGGAGAGTCTATCGAATAATGGTGATAACACGGTGACGCAAGGGGCGGCCTCGGCCGCCCTTTTTTTTACCTAATCGGATATTTACTTAACGCAAAAGGTGACTCTGTTGCATACGACTGGAATTGCCACCCTAAGCACGATTATGGTCAGCTGCGCTTTGTGTATGACCGCCACCGCCGCCAGTCCCTTTCCGATCGGCGGAGAACTCAGTATCAACTCCATCAACCTCAGCGAACCTGTCACCATCAAAGCCAATTTCGATGATTGGGAAACAGATGAACTAAAGCCCGGCAACCGGTTGTATTCCAAACATGTCGCGCGAACCAGTCTAGTTCTCAATCACGTTCAAATCGGCTACAGCAAACATCTTTATTATTTTCTAAATTTTTCCAACGACACGGCACGGCTGCATTATCTAGAACAGAATGGCGGCCTTGATCAGGAAAAAGGCACCTACAATATTTATTTGAAAGCCAATAATGCCGAAGCCGAGGGACTGCATTTAGGCTATACAGTTTCATGGCGCGGCCTTACGGTAAAAACCATTTTGACCTATCTGAATTTGCAGGATTTGTATTACGGCGAAGCATCCGGCTTTTTTGATCCAGCAGAAACCCTGAACAATCAAACCAATATCGTCCTTGACTACGCCTATCCTGAGGACAAGATTTTTGATCACCCGGTGGACCCACCGGAGGGTAAAGGCGTCACTCTCGATATCAATGTGCAGTACGAATGGCGCGAACATTATGTGAATCTGAATATTGGCGAAGCGTTTTCCGACTTATATTGGAATACCGCTCCCGGCAGCAGAATCGAAGGCAATATCAACCGCCTCGTCTCCAACGACGGCCCCACGTTCCAATACAGCCATTTCCGCACCCGCTTTCACCAGCGTTTACCCGTGCATACAGAGCTGAGTTACCGATATCGGCTGGAGGAGCGTTTCGGCGCGGGTGTAGATTACGAAAAATTGGACAGAAAAGATTGGCTGAAATGGGTTGGCGACTGGCATATCAACCAGGATTGGACCGGCAGCCTTACTTGGTCGTCAGAGGATCATATTTGGGGGCTGCAGATTGCGCATCCAAATTTTTTATTGGGTTTAGAAACTGATGATACGGATTATCGCAAAAGCCATTTTCTTAAACTGCAACTGATGGCGCGGCTGGTATTCTGACCAAAGTCAGAATGCGGGATATATAAAAAAGCGGACATCCATGTCCGCAGCAATACAGGCGGCCAAACAAACGTTTCCGGCCGCGTAAGCGGGTGTTAGTGCAATGCGGGCTCGGGATAGAGCGCGGAATAAACGTTAACGAAGGAAGAGCGGGTGTTGATGTTGATGTCCAGGTGCAACTTGCGCGCAAGATCACTGGCCGATATCACCCCGCGAATTTTGTGTCCTTTGCGGTCCACCACCAGATAGTGCTGATGCTCGTTATCTTTAAGCGTCTGCACAAGATCCCCCACCGTTGCCTGCCGCAGCTCGTGATAATCGAGCGCGCGCAGGGCATCTTTATGTCGCATAAAATCAGCGGCTGACAGATCATCCCGCGACATACCTTTCGTCACACGCTTCAACATTTCCTGCGCATTGAGATCGTCCAGACTGACGATGCCGACGAACTGATCCTGATCATTTACCACCAGCTTCATCCGCACATGCGCGCGCAGCATGGCTTGCTCAATATCTGCGGCGCGGTCGGAACTGCCGACGACCAACGGTTCGTGATATTTAAAATCGGTCATCACCGAAAGCGCGGGTGAATCCAGTGAAATGGAACTGGAAAATTCCGGATGAGCTAATTCATCAACCGATTCAATCGGATAAATATTAAAACGCTTCATAAAAAGTCCTCCGCCGGGTGCCGACGCGACCAATAGCTCCGCAACTGCAAGGCAAAAGCAGTGGATGGTCGGCAGTGAACCAAACGTAAGCTAAAAAATTTGTCCCAAATCTTTACAGCATTTCGGGAGACGAAATGGTGTTAAGCCTGCACAGGTGGCGCACGAATGGGATAATAAGTAGTGGTGTCGAGCTGAAGCGAAAATGCAGAATATTGAACTGAGCGTACGGGAGGTACAGGGTCAATCAGTTCAATTGAGGAAAGGGGATGTAAATCTTCTTTTTCGGTATCGGCTTTTTTATTGTTTTCCGGAGAGGCAAAACTCTGAATGTGATCCGCCACTACAACGAAGCGTTTTGTCTTCGCAACATCCTGTTGACGAGCATTTTCACTGGGCAAAAATGCCAGCAAAAAACTCAGCAACAACAGATATTTTATGGAAGTCTTAATCACATCACTTACCGATGTAGGTAAAAATACGGGCCGTTTTTGCAAACGGCACTTGGCATAATAGCACCGCAAGCGATGCGGCCTGAAATCAATTTTTCGTTAGTTTCGCTAATTGATAAACACGTCTTCCTATAAGACGCGTTTATCGACCTGTGCATCCATTGGCTGGGCACCTGCGGACCCAGCCGCAGAGGGCTCCTCCGGCGTGTCAATCTGCTGTGCCATAGCGCCGGTTTGACCGTCCGGCTCCTCGGGGGAAAACGGCTCGAGAGGGCGCCGCTCATCCATCTGCACCTGCACGCGATTGCGCGGCAGTGCGCCGGGATGTTCTTTCTGCAACCACATGATCATCTTTTCGCGGATTTCACAGCGCAAGTCCCATGCAGTAGGACTGTTCTTCGCGCTCATCAACGCGCGCAATTCCATCGTCTCGGGTCTGGAATCAATGATTTGCAGCACTTGGACATTGCCGTCCCACAGTTTGGATTGCCCGAGAAATTCCTTGAGCTTCTCCCGCATCTGCGCAATCGGCACCGTATAGTCCGTATGCCAGGTAACCGCGCCAATAATCGAGGCGCTCTCCCGCGTCCAATTCTGAAATGGCTTCTCGATAAAGTAACTGAGCGGCACGATCAGGCGGCGCCAGTCCCAAATTTTCACCACTACATAGGTAGACGTGATTTCTTCGATCCACCCCCATTCACCCTCCACCACAACCGCATCTTCGATACGAATGGGCTGAGTCAGCGCGATTTGAATTCCAGCCAACAGATTGCTCAACACCGGACGCGCCGCAAAACCGACCACAATCCCCGCCACCCCCGCCGACGCGAACATGGAAACGCCGATGCTGCGCGCCCCAGGGAATGTCATCAGCATGGCTGCCACCGTGACCAGCGTGATGATCATTATCAATGCCTGGCGCAGCACCCGGAGCCGTGTGCGCATCTTGCGCGCTTCCAGATTGTTTTCCACGTCGATGCGGTGGCGCGATATGGAAAAATCCGTCAGCACCGTCACCACCAGAAACGCCACCCAACCCACCACACCAATGATGCATAGAGTCGTAATTTGCGAAATGGTTGCTTCAGCGCGCGGCGGCATTTGCACTAAAGGCAGGGTGAGCTCCACCGCCACAATCATCATGCCGAGACGCACCAACCCGCGTACGCGCTCGACCAAATGCGGCCAAGGGACGTGATGACTGCGGGCGGCAATTCGCCGCAGCAGTTTGAACAACAGCCAGTGCGCGATGACGGCGAGCAGAACCGCGGCGATAACCAGCGCAACGCCTACGAGATTTTCAATTCCCACGTGATCGGTCACTTGCTCCATCACAGTGGCGGATTCGGCAGTTTGGGCGACGGCTTCTGGCATGGCGTTTCTCCAGGCAAAGTTTGATAAACAAAACGAGAAGGAAGGTCGGTAGCACGCCGTTGCAAATTATTCGCCAGCTGTCGGAAAACGCATGCGCGCCGTCATATAACGATCAGCGCGAGAATATCGAAGGGAAAACAGAGCGCGGGTTGTAAATCCTTCCCCCGCGCCCCGTCAAAATTACAGATGCGGTTTTGAGAAATCAGTCCCGCGCGACGACATTTAACAGGGGAAATTTGTGCCGACCAAAAGAGAGCGTCAAGGACACCACTTCATGGCCGTCAAAGGTTTGCTTGAAGGTCTGAGGTTCACGCCGATCACCATCGGCGAATAATCCCAGCAGATATTGGCTCTCAAAAATACGGCTGCCTGACGACGTATTTTTTAACGTGACAATCGCCCAGCGCTCGCCCTGTTCACTGCTCATGGGCACATAACTCACCACTTGAAAGGGGCTGGAGCGCGGCTGGATATTGCGTTCATTGGGAAATGCCAGTTTCACATCGGAGCCAATGCTCTGATCGATCATCAAAACATCGGTCTGCGCCGACGCATGCGCGGCAAACACAAGAAAAAGAAATGGCCAAACGCGTTTCACTATGAATCTCCTTGAATAGGCCTACGCCTGCGCGATCAGGGTTTCGCCGGTTTCGGCGCTGCGGGTTTGGGTGTAGCGGGTTTGACACCCACTTTGAGCACTTGGTTGCCTTCCATTTCCACCACTGTCCACACCAGCCCGCTCCATTCGAAGTGGTCCCCTATGACTGGCTTGCCACCAATGCGCGATGCCACGAACGCACCCAGCAGCATCTGACCATCGACAGCGCCTATGTCCAGCGCATAGAGCGGGGCCAACTCGTGCAGCGACACATCGCCATTCAATATGAAGTCGCCGAAGAAGCGCATATCCGACGAACGTTTAGGCGCAACACTGAACAACTTGCCCAGGGCCGGCAAATCGTGATCATGGCCGATCACGCACAGAATATCGCCGGCCATCAAACGGGTGCTGCCGCGGGGATGGAGCAGCTGCTGATCGCGAAACAGCGCCGCAATACGCGTTCCTTCGGGCATATGCAGCTCGCGCAAGGCCGCGCCTATGCACCACTTTTCTGCGCCCAAGCGATAGATGAACAGCTCCCACTGGCTGGTGATATGCACGCCCAGCCCCGCCCGGGAAATCGGCATGGGTATCGAGGGAACCACCACATCCGCTTTTTTGGCCGCCCAGGTAAGCGTGGTGCCCTGCACCAGCAGCGATACCAGAACGATAAAGAAGGCGACATTGAAAAAGAGTTGTGCGTTATCCAAGCCCGCCATCAACGGAAACACGGCGAGAATGACCGGCCCCGCGCCGCGCAAACCCACCCAGGAAATAAAAAAACGCTCGCGCAGATTAAATCCTTTGAACGGCAACAAGCCGAGAAATACCGACAGCGGCCGCGCGAACATAATCATCCACACGGACAGCAAGAGGGCCGGCACGGCAATGGGCAACAACTGAGTCGGGGTAAGGAGAAGACCCAGCACCAGGAACATGCCGATTTGGCTCAACCACGCGAGGCCGTCGAACATGTGCAAAATGCCCGAACGATTGCGAATCGGGCGGTTGCCCAACCACAGGCCGCACACATATACGGTGAGAATGCCGCTGCCGCCGACCGCCCCTGAAATCGCATAAAGCATGATGCCGCCGCTGACGGCCAGCAGCGGGTAGAGGCCGTCGGCGATATCGAGATGATTGATCAAGGACAGCAGCAGCCATCCGCCTGCCAAGCCGAGCACGATACCCACACCGAATTGCTGCACGAGACTGAACAGAAAGTCCCAGGAAAAACTGCTTTCACCCGCCACCAGCATCGCGATCAGCGACACTGTCAGGAACATCGCCATAGGGTCGTTACTACCCGATTCGATTTCCAGGGTGGAGCCGACGCGTTCGTTGAGACCTTTGCCATTGAGCAGGTTGAATACCACTGCCGCGTCGGTTGAACCGACGATTGCGCCGATCAACAGACCTTCAAGCAAGTCCAGATTAAACAGCCACGCAGCTGCAATTCCGGTCAAACCGGCCGTCAGCATCACCCCCAAGGTGGCAAGGGACAACGCCGGCCACAATGCCACGCGGAATGTTGACGCCCGCGTGCGCATACCGCCGTCCAACAGAATGACCGCCAGCGCGAGGTTACTGACCAGATAGGCCACGTGATAATTGTCGAAGACGATTCCGCCGATGCCATCCACCCCAGCCAACATGCCCACGCCGAGGAAAATAACCAGCACTGGAATGCCGATGCGGGTGGAAAACGAACTGACGAGAATACTGGCGGCAACCAGTGCAGCTCCCAAGAAGAGAAGATTGTTGATGGTACTGGCGTTCATAACCTTCCGGCGGTGGGGAATGTGAAAAATTGGATTGTAAACGGCCGTGCCGCTCAGGTGGCGGATAATTCTTTGGTGATTTCAAACACGGCTATGGCACTGGCCACCACCACATTCATCGACGAATTCTGTCCCAACATCGGGATGTGCACGGTCTGCTCGGACTCATCGAGCAACTCTTGCGCGATCCCCTGATTTTCACTGCCGACGATTAACACGATCGGCACATCCGGCGAAATTGCCACGCGACGAATATCGACACTTGCGCTGGTGATTTCCAAAGCCAAAATCCGCTGCCCACTGCTTTTCAATTCCTTGACCAAACTCAGCGCATCCTGCGCGTAGGACCAGGACACATATTGCTGAGTCGCGCGTGCGCTGCGACGAACTTTAGGATTTTGCGGAGTGGTGCTGGCGCCGGTTAAATAAATATGGCGCACACCCAGCCCATCCGCCAATCGAAATAAGCCACCGATATTCGCCGGATCGGTTACATCTGCCGCCAATAGACTCAATGCAAATGATTTGCCCGAGGGCACATGGGCGGCGTGCCCGAGCTGGACGTTGGCATCGGTCACAGCGACGACCTCTTATACACCCAATTCTGTTGCACGTTGTCGCACACCAGTATTTGTTCACTGAGTCCCATGCACAGGGCGATGGATTCCGGTAGCGCGTCATTGTAGTGAGACTGCACCCCCATGCTGGCTTTGTCTTTTTTCAGAAAATCAAACATGGCCGTCAGCCGCTCACCAAAACGCGTGCCTCTCGCCTGCGCTTCCATAAAGGTGTGGTAGAACTTGGTGAACGACATAGTGGAAGAACCCAGTCCTATCTCCAACATGGCTTCGATATAACGCCTATAGGCACCCGTGGCGTATTCCATAAGCGCAGAACTGTCCCCGGCGCTGCCCTGATATTCGGCAAAGAGCACGCGCTTTTCTGGATCGAGAACACCGGGGGCCAAGCGACTGTTGGGCACATTGCCCTGCAACTGGTAACGCTCAGCGCCGCAGCGAATACTGCTGGAGAGCAGCTCGCACCCGGCCAAAT
>Ga0182793_1000589_pt1 | contig 27010 bp, 26 predicted proteins | sample Passage237A_FD_130498 | JGI IMG/M metagenome (GOLD analysis project Ga0182793, IMG submission 130498) | Cellulose adapted compost microbial communities from Newby Island Compost Facility, Milpitas, CA, USA - Passage2 37A (version 2) (version 2) ... | reverse complement strand
GCGCAGCGGGCTTTGCCGGCGCGGCGGGTGTCGCCGACTCTGCGGGTGCGGCGGGCTCGGCGGGCTTTGCGGGTGCCGCCGGACGCTCCGGCACCACCGGCGCAACGGGCGCCGCGGGCTGGGCGGGCACCCCGGGCGCCACGGGCTCGGCAGGCTTCGGGGGCGCGGCCGGGACCTCCGCCTTCGGCTCGCGCTTGGGCTCTTGTCTGGGCTCTTGCTTGGGCGCCTCGTGGTTGGGCTCGGGCGCGACGATCGTCGTCCACGGATCCGGCGAGTCGCCGGGTTTAGCCAACGCCGGGGTGATGCCGCCCGTCAGCGCGGTCAGGGAGACGACCACGCCGGACGCCAGAACCGCGACGACCCCCCGCTTTGAACAGAATTCCAGTGGTCCACCCATCGTGCTTTGACTCCTTTGGTGTCAAGGAGCGCCACGGCACGCCACTAGTGCACTTGCACGTCATCCCCCAACGCCGGCCTGGTACCAGCAACTGCCGCGACGCTGTTGTGTCGGACCGGAACGAACACCTGACGGTGACCCCGACGCTCCGGTCTCGTCTTGTTCATCGCCGCGGCGGTGGTGGTGTTACACGCGGGTGATCCGGATCATCACGTCTTGCGGCGCCACGCGCCGACCGCGAGCGCGACCCCGACCAGCGCGATCAGCGGTCCCAGGATCGACCAGGCGGTGGTGTTGGTCATCGGGCTGTCGCTGACGATGACGCCGAACCCCTGCAACGCGAAAATGACGCCGCACAGCGCGACGAACACACCGACGATGGCGATCGCGATCCGCATGCCCCCACAGTAGGCCCGCGCGGCGTTGCCGTCGTGCGCATCTGGGCCGGAAATCCACAGGTGATTAGTCGGCGGCGGGCCTGCACCTCGATCGCCCCGGTGTCCGGTTGGGCGGCATACGGTCGGGGAATGATCTACCGCTCGTTGGTGCGCCGCCTGGCCCGCAGGGGGTGGCAGCGCTGGAAAACTAGGCGGACCGGCGGGCCGTTTGCGATCACCCTCACCCGCGCGTCAGCGCCGCCGCGACAGGTACTTCTCGTATCGCTCCGCGGCGGCGGCCAGTTCGGGTCGGGCGTCGAGAATCGGCTGCATCTTTCGCCGCGCCTCCGCGCGCTTGTACGGCAGGAACTCGGTCGGGAAGTTGCCCTCGTGCGGGCGGTAGTCGCGCAGCACCCGGCGGGCCACCGTGGCCTTGTGCACCTCGTCGACGCCGTCGGCGATCCCCATCGTCGGCGCCGAGGCGTACATGGCCTGGATCGGCGTCAGATCGGTGGTGCCCAGCGAGCCGAGGATGTGCAGGGCGTTGAACGACACCTCGCGCAGCACCTTGGACATCGTGAACTTCACGGCGGCGATCTCGGTGCGGGCCTCCTGCGTCGACGTGTTGTCGATTTTCCACGCCGTCTCCAGGACCATCAGCCGCAGCATCTTGATCATCGCGTAGGACTCGGCGATCTTCTCCTGCACCATCTGGTGTTCGGCGATGATCTTGCCGTGCGACTCGCGGCTGAGCGCTCGTTCGCACATCATGTCGAAGGCCAGGTTGCACTGCGCGATCGTGCGCATCGCATGGTGAATGCGCCCGCCACCAAGTCGCCGCTGCGCCAACACCTTCGCGCCGTCCTCGGGCCCGAGCAGATGATCCAGCGGCACCCGCACGTCGCGGTAGATGATGTGGTTGTGGTTGCGCGGTTCGGGCATGATCTCCACGCCCGGGGTGTCGCGGGGCACGATGAACATCCCGTTGGTGCACATCACGAACAGGATGTCGGCGACGCGGCCGGCCGAGGTGAACCACTTCTCACCATTGATCACCCACTCGTCGCCGTCGCGCACCGCGTGCGTCTTGAACAGGTTGGGGTCGCTGCCACCCTGCGGTTCGGTCATCGAGTAGGCCGAGAAGATCTCCTGGTTGAGCAGCGGCTCAAGCCAGCGTTTCTTCTGCTCCTCGGTGCCGTAGGCGGCGAGCATCTCCATATTTCCGGTGTCCGGTGCCGCGGCGCCGAACATCTGCGGCGCACCCGGGTAGCGGCCGATGACCTCGTTGAGCAACGCGAGCTTGAGCTGCCCGTAGCCCGGCCCGCCGAGTTCTCGATCCAAAAAGATCGCCCACAGTCCCTGGTCCTTGACCTCCTGCTGCAGTTCCCGCACGTAGGCCTTGACCGCCGGATCGGGTGAGCGCACCGCGTACGGGAACACGTGGTCGAGCGGTTCGACCTTCTCCTCGCAGAACCGCTTGACCCAGTCCAGCTTTTCCTGCCACTCCGGTTCGGTGCTGAAGTCCCACGCCATGGTGGGCAGCCTACGGACCCGCCTCGGCGAAATGGGTGCGTTGCGCGGTTAGAGCGCTGACATCGGGCGGCGACGCCGACCCAACCGGCTGGTCACCAGATGCGCCGCAGCTGTGCCCCGGTGCGCCGGTGGCGCAGTTGGGCCTCGCGCTCCTGTGGAGTCAGCACCGGGGTGCCCGCGGGCAGGTGGTCGAGCACCTCGGCGACCCGGACCTTGGTCACCGTCGCCTCGGGGAACTCGTCGGAGCGGTAGAACCGGGCCTGCAGTATCCCCCACGGCCAATCGGCCTTGTCGAGCCAATTGTGTACGCCCGGATCGCGTTTCGACACCACACCGCGGAACCACCCGTCGGGGTCGATGCGCGCCTGCACGTCGTTGAGGCTGGACTGTCGGTTCACCCAATCGACGGTCGAGAAGCGATCGTCGGCCACCAGGATCTGCCAGTAGTAGCAGTTCCTCGGCACCGGGAACTCGACGATCAGCGCCTCGTCGTCGTCAAGCTCATAGATGCCGTCGTAGTACGCCTGCTTGGTCGCCAAGCCACCGCCCTGCTGGATCCACTGCGACCGCAGCAACACGTTGATGCCGTGGTGTTCGCGGTAATACCGCACCAGTTCCATGTCGAAGTCGATCATGCCCTTGATCCAGTCGCCCAGCTCGGAGAACCGGCGCGCGATCTCCTCGGGCGACATGTCGGCACCGCCGTCGTCGAGTCGGTTGATGGCGACCTGCGCGTCGACCTCGTTGTTCCAGTCGCAGGCACACTTCCGCAGCAGCAGCTTGCCGGCTTCGGGATTCAGCTGCCACCAGTCGCCGTCATAGCCCGCGGGCCGCTCGGCGCTGAGGATCACCCGGAAGGAACCATCCTCGGCGATCGTCAGCTCGTCGAGGTCGTGGGTGATGGCGTTGAATTTCATCTGCTGCTCTACGCCTTTGAGGCTGCGCATCATGCCAGGTGCCGACTGGGTGATCTCGACGAACCGGATGGTGCCGCGCCTTCCGACCAGTTCGTAGACGCCGTCGCCGTCGATCTCGGCGTTCAGGTACACGTAGTCGGGATTCGGACCGCCCTGATTGCAGGCGTAGTTCCACAGCGGCATGAACACCGGCCGCCGGGTGTCGGTGTAGACGTGACACAGGTAGCCGCAGGCCAGGATCGACAGCGCCAGCTTGTTCATGTCCTGCACCTCGGCCTCGGTGGCGCCGTCGGGGCGCCACGTGGCCAGCAGGTGGTCGGCGACCCCCTTCAACTTCTCCATCTGGTCGTCCCAGGTGGGCAGTGCACTCATGCGGTCATCCCTCCACCGCCACGTCGAAGTGGCGGATGTAGAAGTCGTAGTCGGACCGGATCTGGTCGGCGCTGAGACCGAACTGCTCGGCGGTGTAGCGGTGAGCGCCCTTGGCGCCCATGGCATTCTCCTGCTGCCAGGCGAAGATCCTCTCGGCGACGTCGGGTTTGAGTTCCAGACCCAGCCACTCGTACACGCGACACACCGTCCCGCGCGGATCGGCGACCAGTTCGCGGTGATGCACGTCGAGGAACCGGTATTCGCCGAGTCGCGCGCGTTCGGCGATCGCGCGCTCCATGCCCTCGCGCAGGTGTTCACAGACCTCGCGGCCGAGCGCCTCGAGATCGCGCTCACCGGCCGGCCGCGGGAAGATGGTCGAGACCAGGCTGGTGTACGACGGCACCACCTTCGCCGGATCCCGGTGCGTCATCACGAAGCGGACGTCGGGATAGGCTTCGGCGAACGCCGCCAGGTGGAACTTGTGGTGCGGCGCCTTGAACAACCACAGATCGGGCGGCCGCCGCGAGCCGAGCAGTTTCACCACCCGGCGGTGATACTCGTAGGTCTGAGTCAGATCGGCGCTGCGCCACCACTTCCGGTAACCCGGCACCGGCAACGTCATCTGCTGGCCGTGAAACGCCATCCCGAGGATCTCGGTGTCCTCCATCGTGGCGTCGATCTCGAAGATGTGCATCGCCTCAGAGGGCCGCTGCTCGTGGGCGCGCAGGAACGCCAGCCGGCGCGGATCGTCGGCCTCGTTCGCGGCGACCGGCGGCGGCACGGGTTTGACCTGCTCCCAGCCGCGCAGGCACCGGAACTGCGGATCGAGGGACAGCATGTCGGCCAGCGCGGTGGTCCCGGTGCGGGGTAGGCCGTTGATGTCGATCGGACCGCTGATGACGACGTCCTCGGTGTCGGAGTGCCCGGCGTAATAGGCCTCCACCTCGAGCCGGTTGACCAGTCGTCGTCGCAGGTCACCGACCACCTGTGCGTCCGTATCCGGATGGAGGTCACCGTCGCGTTCGAGGCTGTCGAGGAGAATTTCGAGGCCTTCCCGGAAGTCGCCGGGGCCGAAATCCGTGTGCCCGCATTCGGCGACGGCCTCGTCGAGCAACTGGTCCGCGCTCGGGTATCGCATGTCGGTCAGGCCTTCACGCGGTCCGGATAATAGTGCTGCGCCAAGGCTTTGAAGCCGTCGCGCCAGTCGACTTGGCAGGGTCCGGTAATCGAGACCCGCTTGGCGTGGTCACCGACCGACCCGACGGATGCACCGGGAACCGACTGCACCTGTACGTGCGGGGTGACTCCGAGCAGTTCACCGAAGTAGGCACACCACTGCTGCACGCTGACGGGGGTGTCGCCGGCAAAGTTCACGATCGTGGCGGGCACGGAGGCCGCGTCAAGCAGCGCGGGTATCTGGGCGTTGATGTCGTCGTAGTGGATCGGGCTGTAGGGCAACGGATCCCACCGGACGACGACGGGCTTGCCCGCCGCGATCGCCTGCAGGTGCCACACCGGCACCCCACCGCGTTCCCCGTATGCGAGGCCCATCCTGGCGATGGTGATCGGTAGACCGAACTCGCGGGCGCAGTAGCGCGCGACGGCCTCCTCGGCGATCTTGACGATCGAATACGGTCGCGGTGTCGGCAGTCCGGCGTCGCCGATCGGGTCGTCCTCGCGGAACGGATGCCACGGGTCCGGATGCGGCCGGGACACGGTGATCGTCGACATCACCAGCGCGGCCCTGGCCGCGCGGCAGTGCGACAGCAGCAGGCCGGTGCCCTCTGCGTTGACGCGCAGGCTGTGTTCGTAGTCCTCGCCGAAGTCGGCTGCGATGTGCAGCAGATAGGTGAAATCGGTTGGCAACTGGCTGAAATCGGGATCACCGAGGTCGACGGTGCGGGTGGTGACACCCAGCGCCTCGACCTCTTCGCGTGCGGCCGGATCGGTGAACCGCGCGATCCCCCACACCTCGTTGTCGCGGGCCAGCGTCTTGGCTATGCCGAAGGCGATGCGCCCGGCCGGTCCGGTGATGAGCACCTTCTCGCCACTCAGCACCGAACACTCCCCGGCGTGCCATGATCGACCGCATGACGCATCCGCTGTTCGAACAACCCTGGCCCGAGGGCGACTTCCGGTTCTTCCAACTGGGCCATGTCGTGGATGACATCATCGACGCCTGCTCGCGGTGGGTGGAGACCTTCGGCATCGGGCCGTTTCACGTGCTGCCGATCGTCGAACAGCGCGCCGACTACGCGGGCGAACTCCGCACGGCCAGAATCCAGGTGGCCGTCGCACAGGCCGGCCCCGTGCAGATCGAACTGATCCAGCAGCACTGCGATACGCCGACGATCTTTCGGGAGTGGAGTCGCAACGGCACGTCGACGTTTCATCAGATGGCCACGCTGACATCCGACTACGACAGCAAGACAAGGCATTTCATCGATCGTGGCTATCCGATCGCTGCGCAGAGTGTGTCCGGCGGGTTCCGTGTCGCCTACATCGACACCGCGGCCGACTTCGGCTTCTACACCGAGATCGTCGAGGCGCCGCCCAGCTTCCTCGACCAAGTGCGGGCGATCTCCGATACCTGTGCCACCTGGGACGGCACCGATCCGGTACGGATCCTGACGCGAGACGGCTACCGCGTGCCGGACGGCGGGCGGTGACGGCATCTGCGACAAGGCGATCCCTACGTCGATGTAGTGAGCTAATCTACGTAACGACTCTAAGGTCTTGGAGATACGGGAGGCAAGGGTCATCGATACGACCGATCTGACAGGTCCGCTTCGGGGCTCGTCGTTGGAACCGGCGGTTCTCGAGGCACTCAAGACCCTTGAGCAGGCGCTGCAGTTGGAGCCATTGGGTGACAACCGATTCCGTGCAAGCAACGAGCGCGACAGGTTCGGTCGCATCTTCGGCGGACAACTGCTCGCGCAGGCGATGCAAGCGGCGGCCGCGACCGTCGAGAACCATCCGCCGCACTCCCTGCACGCCTACTTCGTGCAGACCGGCGATTCCAGCGTCCCGGTGGAGATCACGGTGGACCGGGTGCGCGACGGGCGGTCGATGGCGGCGCGCACCGTCACCATCACCCAGGGTGACCGCGTCCTGTTGAGCGCGTCGGCGTCGTTTCACACCAACCCGAGCGAGCCCGAGCTGGTCGGCCCGCCGCCGCCGGCACCGCCGCCGCAGGAGGTGCCGATGCTGCAGCACTGGGTGGCCGGTGCGCCGCCCGAGATACGGCCGAACGCCCAGAAGTGGATCGACGCGCCGCCCGCGGTGGAGCTGCGGATCGCCGAGCCCACGACGTTCTTCGGCGGCAAGCAGGTCGACGGCCCGCGCTCGCACTGGATGCGGCTGCCCCGCGACGTCGGCGACGATCCCCGCCTGCACTGCGTGCTGCTCGCCTACGCCAGCGACTACCTGATGCTCGACATGGCGCTGCGCAACCACCCGCTGCCCACCGACTACAAGTCGACGGCGGCGGTGAGCCTGGACCACGCGCTCTGGTTGCATCGACCGGTGCGGTTTGACGAGTGGCACCTCTACACGCAGCAGGCCGAGGCGATCACCGGCCACCGGGCGCTGGTGCGCGGCACGATTCGCGATGCCGGCGGGCGCGTGGTCGCCAGCACCGCGCAGGAAGTGCTCATCCGCCCCCTCGCGAGGTGACATAGTGGGCACCGTCGGCGGGAGGACAGCGATGGTGCGCAGATCGGCAGCCTGGACCGGCGCCGCCGTGGTCGGCTTCGCGCTGCTGGGCTGCAGCCCGGAGCAGCCGGCCGCAGCCCCGGCCACGTCGCCGCCCCCCTCGCAGCCGCCGGCCGTGACGGCGGTACCGCTGGACCAGCCGGTACCCGCCCCCGTGCAGGGCGCGCAGCCGCGGCTCGCCGACGATCCGGCGCGGCTGGCCGACGACCTGGTCGCCGACGAGCAGGCGCTGCGCGATCCGGCCACCCCGGAACCGGCGCGGGTCGCCGCCGCCCGCCGCCAGCAGGCGGCGTACCGCGCGATCGGCCGCAACGGCGAGTGGGACGCGATCATCCGGCCGCGCATCCCGGCGTCGCTGCTGGCCGTCTACGACCTCAACGTCGACGCGCGCCGTCAGCTCTATCCGATGACCGAGGTCAAGGACACGCTGCCGGCGTGGCGCATCGTGCCGCCCATCCCGGCCGACGAGCTGATGACCTACTACCGCGAGGCCGAGGCGGCCAGCGGCGTGCCCTGGACCTACCTGGCCGCGATCAACCTGGTCGAGACCCGGTTCGGCAGCATCCAGGGCACCAGCACCGCCGGCGCGCAGGGCCCGATGCAGTTCCTGCCGTCGACCTTCGCCGCATACGGCGAGGGCGGCGACATCTACTCCCCACGCGACGCCATTCTGGCCGCCGGGCGCTACCTGGCCGCCAACGGATTCGCGACCGACCGTGACCGAGCGTTGTTCCGGTACAACAACTCCGACCGCTACGTGCGCGCCATCAACGACTACGCCGAGATACTGGCGATCGATCCCGCCGCGTTCGACGGCTACTACCGCTGGGACGTGTACTACCGCACCACCGCGGGCGACGTCCTGCTTCCGATCGGCTACGAGTCGACGACGCCGATTCCCGTCCAGCAGTATCTCGCCGAACACCCGCAATGACGGTGCGCTTGCGTAACGCTATGGCGAAAAATCCGCATTAGATTCGCCGCAGCGTTACGTAACGTGCTCGGCCTTCCTGTCGTATACCGGGCCCAGGAACCGTTGCAGCATCTGGTATTCCGCGTCGGCGTCCTTCATCGGCCAGGTCCACAGCGCCAGGAACACGTGGATCAGCCACTGCTCGGCCAACGGATCTCGGTTTTGCAGCCCGAGCATCTCGTGGGCGAACAGCGCGACGACCTCCGACGACGGCAGCCAGTCGCTGTCGGTGGGCGGATGGGCCGAGCGGATGGCCTTCGTCAGCGGGTCGGAGCGGGCGCGCTGCAACGCCAGCGCCGTCGCCTTCACCACGCGCTCGCCACCGGTGAGCCCGCGGATGGCTGCGCGCACGGTTTCCACGGTCCGGGCCGCGTGGATGCCGACGACGGCATCGCGGATCGCGGTCTTGCCGCCCGCGTGCCGATAGATGGTCGCGGGCGAACAGTGCACCTTCTGCGCGAGCGCCTCGATGGTGAACGCCTCCCAGCCGCGACGGGCGATCAGCTCCGCGGCGGCGGCGTAGATCCGTTTCTTGGCCTCGGCATCACGGTCCCGGCCGACCAGCCAATCCGCCACACCCATCCCCTCCCGCACTAAGAGCCGTCAAACCTCTCTCTCATGATGAGAGATTCTTTGCCGATTCTCTCACGAATTTCGGCAGGTGAACACCGGTCGGTGAGAAATCAACAGCGTCGCGCCGGCCCGGTCGCCTGTCAACTTCCCGCGCAGCCGTTGACGCGCCGGAATCGGACTCCAACGCTGAGACCATGACGGTGTTGGACGACCCGGTTCAGTTCTTTGGCACGGATGCCATCCAGGATCCGTACCCGCTCTATGAGCGCATGCGCGCCGAAGCACCGGTGCACCGAATCGGCGCCTCGGACTTCTACGCGGTCTGCTCCTGGGACGCCCTCGTCGACGCGGTGAACCGGGTGGAGGACTTCTCCTCCAACCTCACCGCGACCGTGACGTTCAACGAGAACGGCGAGGTGAACCCGCTGCCGATGATGCCACTCGGCGACCCGATGCACGCGCTGGCCACCGCCGACGATCCCGCGCACGCCGTGCACCGCAAGATCCTGCTGCCGCACCTGTCCGCCAAGCGAGTTGCGGTAATCGAGGAGTTCGCCGAGAAGACCGCGCACCAACTGTGGTCGGACGCGTTGAGCGACGGGCGGATCGAGTGGATGAGCGCCATCGCCAACCGGCTGCCGATGAAGGTGGTCGCCGAACTGCTCGGCCTCCCCCACGACGACGTGGACAAGCTCATTCAATGGGGATACGCCACCACCACCCTGCTCGACGGCATCGTCACCCAGGAGCAACTGACCGCCGCGGGTGTGGCCGCCATGGAACTGAGCGGCTACGTCCTGGAACACTTCGAAGCGGCGACCAGCAATCCGGCGCCGGGACTGATCAGCGACATGGCCGCCCGCTGCGCCTCCGGCGAACTCGAACAGCAGACAGCCCTGGGCATCATGCTTACCCTGTTCAGCGCCGCGGGTGAGTCCACCGCCTCACTGCTCGGCAGCGCGGCGTGGATCCTGGTGAGCAAGCCCGAGATTCAGAAGCAGCTGCGCGAAGACCGCTCGCTCCTGACGGTGTTCATCGAGGAGGCGCTGCGCTACGAGCCGCCATTCCGCGGTCACTACCGCCACGTGCTGCGCGACACCACGCTCGGCGGCGTCGAGCTGCCCGCGAACTCGCACCTGCTGCTGTTGTGGGGGGCGGCCAACCGCGATCCCGCACAGTTCGACTCGCCGCAGGAGTTCCGGCTCGACCGCGACGGCGGCAAGGGCCACATCACGTTCGGCAAGGGCGCACACTTCTGCGTCGGTGCGGCGTTGGCCCGACTGGAGGCGCGCATCGTGCTGGGCATGCTCCTCGACAACACCGAATGGATCGAAGCCGTCGACGTGGGAAACTGGTTGCCCAGCATCCTGGTTCGTCGCCTGGAACGCTTGGAGTTGGCGGTCCGATGACCGTGCGCCACTCCCCTCTCGGGTGGGGTGCACGGCGATGATCAAGGTATACAGCAAGAAGGCGTTGCGGATCGGCGCGCTCATCATGGTCGCGCTCCTCGCGGGAATCTCGACGCTGACCTACCTCTTCTACTCCGGCACGTTCATCCCGGTCGACACCGTTACGGTGACCTCATCGCGAGCGGGACTGGTGATGGACCGCGACGCGAAGGTCAAGTATCTGGGCATCCAGATCGGCAAGGTGTCCGACATCGAATACGACGGCGCGCAGGCGCGACTCACGCTGAAGATCCGCCGCGATCAGATGAAGTACATTCCGGCCAATGTGACCGTCCGCATCGCGGGCAACACGGTCTTCGGGGCGAAGTCCGTGGAGTTTCTCAGCCCTCAGGTCCCCGACAAGACCAGGTTGGCTCCCAATTCGCAGTTGCCCGCCGTCGACGTCGCCCTCGAGGTGAACACGCTGTTTCAGACGCTCGTCAACACCATGAAGAAGGTCGACCCCGTGGAGCTGAATGCCACGATGACCGCGATCGGTGAGGGTCTGCGTGACAACGGCGAAGACCTCGGAGCGACCATCTCGATGCTCACCGGGTACCTGGGCGCGCTCAACCCGCACCTGCCGACGGTGCACGCCGACATCCGCAAGTCCGGCGAGGTGGCGGAGATCTACGCGGCCGCGGCAGAAGATCTGGTCACGCTGTTCGACAACACCGCACCGCTGGCCGATATCGTCGTCGATCAGCAGGAGAACCTGACGGCGACACTGATGGCCGCGACGGGGCTGGGCAACACCGCGGCGGACGTGCTCAGCCCCGCACAAGGTGACCTGATCGCGGCGATCCAACGGCTGCGCGCCCCATTGAAGGTGCTCGGCGAGTACTCACCCCAATTGGGCTGTGTCATCGAGGGAATGGCCAACACCCTGCGCGAGTTCGAGCCCGCGTGGGGTGGCGTCGTGCCGGGGGTCTTCATGAACGCCTTCTTCATTCCCGGTGTCGCGCCGTACACGTACCCGGAAAGCCTGCCGATCGTCAACGCCTCCGGCGGACCCAACTGTCGAGGGCTGCCCAACCTGCCCGGAAAAATGAAGAACGGCTCGTGGTTTCACCCGCCGTTCCTGGTCACCGACAACGCCTATATCCCCTACCAGCCCAACACCGAGTTGCAGTTCGATCCGCTGACGACATTCCAGTTCCTGTTCAACGGGGCCTACGCCGAACGGGATGACTACTGATGCCCAAGGATCGTCTCGGAGCCAAGGTTGCGGCGTTCACGGTCGTGATGCTGCTCGTGCTTGCCCTACTGGTGGTCACATTCGGCAAGTTCCGCCTGGGCTCGACGGTGTCCTACCGCGCCGAGTTCGACTCGGTGTCGCGGCTGAAGCCCGGGCAGGACGTGCGGATCGCGGGAATCCCCGTCGGCACGGTCACCGACATCGCGATCGACGGCGACCATGTCGATGTCCGCTTCGACATCGACAAGGAATACCGCCTCTACACCTCCACCCGCGCGGCGGTCCGCTACGAGGACCTCGTCGGCAACCGTTACCTGGAAATCAGCACCGGCACCGGCGAACTGCGGCCGTTGCCGCCGGGGAGCACCATCCCCCGCTCTCACACCACGCCGGCGGTGGACCTCGACGCACTGTTGGGCGGTCTGCGCCCGGTGCTCAAGGGCCTCGAGCCGCACAAGGTGAACGAAATCAGCAACGCGGTCATCGAGTTGCTCCAGGGCAACGGCGGCACCCTGGCGCAGGTGCTGTCGGACACCGACTCGTTCACCCACACGCTGGCCGCGCGCGATCGGTTGATCGGCGAGGTCATCGACAACCTCAACACCCTCCTGGCCGCCGCGGACGGCAAGAACGCACAACTGGATGCCAGCATCGACCACTTGCAACAGCTGATTTCGACCCTGTCGAAAGGGCGCGGCCCGATCGCGACGGCAATCGAACCGCTGGCGTCCGCGGAGGCCGACCTCACCGAACTGTTGACCACATCGCGGCGGCCGATCCAAGGGGTGATCGAGAACGCGCGGCCGCTGGCGACGGTGCTCGACGACCGCAAGGCTGAGGTGAACGCGGTGATCGAACCGCTGGCCGAGAACTACCTGCGGCTGAGCGCGTTGGGCAAGTACGGCGCGTTCTTCAACATCTTCTTCTGCGCGGTGAAGATCAAGGTCAACGGTCCGGCCGGCAGCGACATCCTGATACCGCTGCTCGGGCCCAGTGACGAATCGAAGGGGCGGTGCTCCGATGACGGTTGACCCACAAACCCGGCGAAACCCGCTGCGCACGGGCATCTTCGGGATCGTCCTCGTCGTTCTGCTGATGCTTGTCTCGTTCGGTTACACCGGTCTGCCGTTCATGCCTCAGGGCAAGGTGTACACGGCGTACTTCACCAACGCCGCTGGCGTCAGCGGCGGCAGCGACGTGCAGATCTACGGGTACAACGTGGGCTCGGTGAAGTCGGTGGAGCTCGACATGTCCGCCCGCGCCGCGAAGGTCAGCTTCACCGTCGACCGCAAGCTGCGCCTCGGCGACCAGACGATGGTGGCGATCAAGACCGACACCGTGCTGGGCCAACGGATCCTGGCGGTCACTCCCGGCGGCATCGGTTCGGTCCCGGTGATCCCCCTGGGCCGCACCACGACCCCCTACACCCTCACCGAGGCGCTGCAGGATCTCGGCCACTCCGCCACCGACCTGGACACCGAGGCGTTCCAAACCGCCCTGCAGACCCTCACCGACACGATGCGCGACGCCACCCCCCAACTGCGCGGCGCGCTCGACGGCATCGCCGCGCTGTCGCGCAGCATCAACGCCCGCGACGAGAAGCTCGAACAGCTGCTGGTGCACACCAATTCGCTCTCGGGCATCCTGGCCAAGCGCGCCGGACAGCTCAATCAGCTGATCGTTGACGGCAACGAGTTGTTCGCCGAGCTGTCCAGACAACGCACCGCGCTGGCGTCGCTCATCGCCGGGATCGGCGACGTATCGCGGCAGATCTCCGGGTTCGTGGCCGACAACCGCCGCGAGTTCGGACCCGCGCTGGCCAAACTCAACCTCGTGCTGGACAACCTCAATGAACGCCGCGCGCATCTCGATGAGGCGCTCAAGCGCCTACCCGCCTTCTCCACCACGTTGGGCGAAGTCGTGGGCTCTGGACCCGGCTTCTCGGTGAACATCTGGGGCGTGCCCACCCCGGCGGTCGCCGGCGTGCTGCTGGACACCTACTTCCAGCCGGGCAAGCTGCCCGACAGCCTGGCCGACATGCTGCGCGGATTCATCAGGGAACGGCTCGTCATCAGGCCGAGATCACCATGAGCACACTCCTAGCTCGGCGACGACGGACCCGCGTGGCGACGGCGGGACTGTTGGCGATCCTGCTTGCCGCGGGCGTGTTCACCGTGTGGCCGAAGCCGCCGCAACTCAACGTCACCGGTCTGTTCACCTCCGCGGTCGGACTGTACGTCGGCGACGACGTGAAGGTCGCCGGCGTGCCCGTCGGCCGGATCACCGCGATCGAACCCGGCCCGGCGCACACCGCCGTGTCGATGACGGTGCGCGCGGACGTCCCCATCCCGGCCGACGCCGCTGCCCTGATCATCTCGCCGAACCTGGTTTCCGCCCGGTTCATCGAATTCGCCCCGGTGTATGACGGCGGTCCGACACTGTCCGACGACGCCGTCATCGGACTGGAACGCACCGCGGTGCCGATCGAATGGGACCAGGTCAAAGACGAACTCACCAAGCTGGCTTCACAACTCGGCCCACAGCCGGGCTCGGTCCAGGGACCACTGAGCCAGTTGATCAATCAGGCCGCGGACACATTCGACGGCTCCGGCCAGTCGTTCCGCAACGCGGTGCGCGAGCTGTCGCAGGCGGCGGGGCGTCTCGGCGACTCCCGCGCGGATCTTTTCGGCACGGTGAGGAACCTCCGCGTGGTGGTGGATGCGCTCTCGAAGAGCAACGAGCAGATCGTGGCGTTCACCTCGCACGTGGCATCGGTGTCGCAGGTGTTCGCCGACAGTACCCGCGACATCGACCAGGCACTGGGCGCGCTCAACAACGCGCTGTCCGAGGTCCGAAACCTGCTCAGGGACAACAACGATGCCCTGGTCGGTCAGATCGACCGTCTCACCGAGTTCACCAATTTGCTCACCGCACGCAGCGATGACATCGAGCAGGTGCTGCACCTCGCGCCGACCGCGCTGGCCAACTTCTACAACATCTACAACCCGGCGCAGGCCTCGGTCGCCGGCATCGTGACGCTGCCGAACTTCGGCAACCCGGTCCAACTCATCTGCGCCGGAATGTTCGAGCCCGCCGAGACACCGGACAACTACAACCGTGCCGAGATCTGCCGCCAACGGATGGCACCGGTGGTCAAGAGGTGGCAGATGAACTATCCGCCGTTCCTGTTCCGCCCGATCACCAGCATCACTGCCTACAAGGGGCAGATCATCTACGACACACCGGAAACGCAGGCCAAGGCGCAGACGCCGATCACCCACCTGCAATGGCAGCCCCTGCCCGGGGTGACCCCGCCGTCGGTACCGCCCGACGCCGACCTGACCTCGATGATGGTGCCTGCCACGTCCACTCCACAGCCGGAGCCGGGCCGATGATCGCCGCGAGCATCGGTCGATGGGCACGGCGCGCGACGGCGATCGGCGCGCTCGCACTGGTGCTCTCAGCGTGCGAGTTCAACGGCCTCAACTCGGTGAACATGCCCGGCACCGCCGGGCGCGGCGAGGGCTCGTTCAAGATCTACGTCGAACTGCCCGACATCGCCTCACTGCCGCAGAACTCGCCCGTCAAGGTCGACGACGTCACCGTCGGCAGCGTGTCAGGGGTCAAGCCGGTGCAGCGCGAGGACGGAACGTTCTACGCGTTGGTGCAACTGTCCCTCGACGGCACGGTGCACCTTCCGGCGAACGCCACCGCGACGGTCGCGCAGACCTCGCTGCTGGGCTCGCGCCACCTCGAACTGGCCGCACCAGCGACCGAGCGGCCCGTCGGCAGGCTCGGCCCCGGATCGCGGATCGGGATCGACAACACGGGGAGTTACCCGAGCACTGAAGACGTGTTGGCCTCGCTGGCCCTAGTGGTCAACAACGGCAACCTCGGTGTGCTGCAGGACATCACCGACGAGATGTACGCGGCGGTCGCGGCGCGTGCCGGACAGTTCGCGGCGTTCCTGCCCCGCCTAGCCGAACTGACGGCGGCGGTCGACGCCCAGGCAGGCGACATCGTGACGACGATGGAGAACGTCAACGTCTTCGCCGGCCGACTCGCCGGCGGCGCCGACAAGATCGAGCGCGCATTGACGACGCTGCCCGCGGCTACCCGCGTGCTCAAGGACAACGGTGACCAGATAGTCGAGGCCTTCGCGGCGCTCGGACGGCTCGCCGATGTCGCGGCACCCATGCTCGCGAAGACCAAGGAGGACTTCGCCGCCGACCTCATCCACGCCTATGCGGTGATCAAGGCGCTCAACGACAACGCCGACACGGTGGTCGACGCCCTGCCTATCCTGCCCGCGTTCCCGATCCCGCTCAACGACGGGCTGAAGCGGGCGGTCCGGGGCGACTTCCTCAACGTCTACGCCACCTTCGATCTCACGGTGCGACGGATGGGTGAGAACTTCTTCACCACCAGCGGGCTCGACCCGAACATGAAGCGCCTCTCCGAGGTCGTCTCCATCCCCGACTACCTGATCGGGGCGACGTCGTCGCTGTCCGGACAGGCCGCCGACCCGTTCAAGATTCCACCGCTGAATCCACCCGAGCCCTCCGACTCATCCGGTCAGCCCTGATGCTGCCCCGCTTCGTCCGTGTCCAGTTGGCCATCTTCTCGGTGGTCGCGCTGATCAGCGTGTTTGCCATCGCGGTGTTCTACGTGCAACTGCCGAAAGCGTTCGGGTTCGGGACATATCAGGTGGCGGCGAACTTCGCCGCCAGTGGCGGCATCTATCCCAACGCCAACGTCACCTACCGGGGCACCACCGTTGGCAAGGTCACCTCGGTGTCGCTGACCGAAGACAACGACGTCCGCGTCGAGATGCGGATCGAAGACGCCGCGAAGATTCCCGCCGATGTGAATGCCTACGTCAGGAGCGTGTCGGCGATCGGCGAGCAGTACGTCGACCTCATCCCGCCCGCGCAGACCCAAGTCACTTCGGGGTATCTGCACGACAACTCGCACATCGGCCGCGACCGCACATTCATCAGTGGCGATATCGCCGGCCTGCTGCGCGAGGCCCAGGCCCTGGTCGATTCGCTGGATCGCAGCCGGTTGCGCGACGTACTGAAGGAGACCTTCGCCGCGTTCAACGGCTCGGGTCCCGACCTCGCCAGGCTGCTCGAATCCTCGCGCCTGCTCGTCGAGGAGGCGCGCAACGCCACCGACGACACCGTCGGTCTGATCGAAGGTTCGCAGCCCCTGCTGGACACCCAGATCACCTCCGGGGACGACATCCGCGCGGTGGCAGACGGACTGGCGCGGTTGACGACTCAGCTCCGCGAAGCCGACCCGCAGGTCCGTGAGATGCTGCAGACCGCCCCGTCCGCGGCGGACCAGGCCACCACCCTGTTCGACGGTATCCGCCCGACCTTTCCGGTGCTGGCGGCCAATCTCGCCAACTTCGGCCGGATCGGCGTCATCTACCACAAGTCGATCGAGCAGGTGCTGGTCATCATCCCGGCCGTCACCGCCGCGATCATCACGATCGCCAACCAGTTCCCAGCCGACGAAGGCGCCAAGGCCGACTTCAAGCTGAACTTCGGCGACCCGCCGCCGTGCATCACCGGATTCGTGCCGCCCTCGGAGATCCGCTCGCCCGCCGACACCACCCTGCGGGACGTGCCCGGCGACCTGTACTGCAAAGTTCCGCACAACGATCCGACGGTGGTGCGCGGTGCCCGCAACTATCCGTGTCAGGAGTTCCCCGGTAAGCGGGCACCGACGGTGCAACTGTGCCGCGACCCGCGCGGGTACGTGCCGCTCGGGAGCAACCCTTGGCGTGGGCCCCAGGTTCCGGTCGGTACGCCGATCACGGATCCGCGAATGATCCTGCCGCAGAACAAGTATCCGTACATTCCGCCGCAGGTTGATTACGACCCGGGACCACCTGTCGTGCAGTTGCCACCGGGTGTACCGCCCGGACCGGGTCCGGCGCTCACCGCGCCGTACCCGACGCAGGTTCCGCCGGTCACGCCGGGGCCGCCGCCACCGCCGCTGCCCTTCCAGCCCCCGCCGGATCAGGTCATCCCGCCGTATGTCCGGCCCCCGGCCGAAGCGCCGCCGGCACCGGCCGCTGAGGCGCCGCTGCCCGCGGAGTCCCAGCCCCAGGCCCGTCGCACCGACGTGGCCACCTACGACCCGGCCACCGGCAAGTTTCTCGATCCCCACGCCGGGATCAGCGTCTATGCCGGCGGCGTCGCCGGACCGCCGATCGCGGAGAACTGGGTGGACCTCATGCTGTATCCGCGGGTGGCCTGAACCGTCCGGAGTCAGGGTTCGATGCCGCGCAGCAGGGCGTCGATCACCGCGAGGTAGCGTTTGGTCGTCTCCCGCGCAGACGACGTCACGCTGAGCGTTCGATACAGCGTCGCTCCGATCAAGGCGTCGGCGGCGGCCTCGATGTCGACGTCGTCGCGAATCTGGCCCGCCGCGACACCGATGCGCAATCGCTCCACCAGGGCATGGTGGAAGCGGCCGGTGAGTTGCCGGTAGAGCGTGTCGCGGTCGCGCAGGTCTTCGGCAGCGGCGGCAGCGAGCGCGCGGACCAGTGCGACGTTCTCTGCGGTCGAACCGATTTCGGCGAACATTTGCATCCAAGTCGTGAGGTCCGCCCGGGTATCACCGGAGTCGGGAAGAGTGAAGTCGGCCTGGTCGTACGCCCGCATGACCGCCTCGGCCACCAACGGCGCCTTCGACGGCCACCGCCGATACACGGTCTGGACACCGACGCCGGCGATCGCGGCGACCTTGTCCATCGAGACCCCCCGGTAGCCCGATTCGACCAGCAGCGTCCGCGTGGCAGCCAGGATCGCCTCGTGCGCGGCCGCGCTGCGCGGCCGCCCCCGCCGGGTTTGGCTCATACGAACACGGTAGAGCCTCTGGACAACCGCCCCGGCGCATAGCACCATTAACGAGAATTTTCTTCTCGTAAATGTCAGCCGCGCAGGATCGGAGCCCGGGTGAAGACCGACCGACAGCTGGTGGGAATCATGGTGGGCCTGATCGGTGCGGCGCACTTCCTCGTGCCACGCGTGTTCGATCCCGTCAACCGGCTCGGCTTCCCCACCCGCGCCCGCACCTTCACCTACGTCAACGGCGGGGTCGAGACCCTGATCGGGATCCTGATGGCGGTCCCCCGTACTCGCCGCCTGTCATCGGTCGTATCCACCTGCTACGTCGCCTATCTGGCGATTGCGATCCTGCGCGCCCAGCTCTGGTCCCGCCGAGGGCGCCGATGAACGGGACTCTCGGACTGGTCGGCAACGCGATCCGGATGAACGTCGCCGCCGCGGTCCGCACCCGCCGGCGCGGCTACGGCGGGTGGACCGGCGCGATCAACCCCGACTACGCCCCACAGGACCCGGCCCCCGCCGCCCAGCCTTTCGACGCGTATCGGGCCCTGCCCCGCGGTGGCCGCGTGCACTACAACCCGCGGCGTGCCACCTTCATCGTGGCGCGCCTCGACGACGTACGCGCCGCGCTGCGCGACACCGACCGAGTCACCAGCAGTCAGGGCGTCACACGGCTGAGGTTCTCCGCGCCGCTGGCCGTGCTCACCGACGGCGATGAACACGCCCGCCTGCGCAGGCAGGTTCAGCCCGGCTTAAGCAAGGGCGCCATGGAATCCTGGCAGGAGATAGTCGAGCGCCTCGCCGCCGAACTCGTCACCGATCTGACGGACAATCCCGGTTGCGATGTCGTGGAGCGCCTGGCGATCCCGATGCCGATCCGGCTGATCGCCAAGATTCTCGGCGTCCCCGATACCGACCTCGACGACTTCCGCCGCTGGTCGGAGCGCGGCGTGGGGCTGATGGAGGTCAAGCCCACGCTCCCCGGTATCGCCGACGCGGCCAGGTCCGCGGTGGCGATGGCGGCGTTGTACCGGTACTTCCGAACGCAATTCGCCGCCGGCGGGCTCAAGGGGTCCGATACCGTGCTCGGTAGGCTGCTCGCGCACAACACCGACGGAAGCCTGACCGATCAGCAGCTTCTGCTCATCGCCGTCCATCTGCTCATCGCAGGCAACGAGACGACGACCAATCTGCTGGGCGGGATGTTCGACACCCTGGCCCATCGCCCCGATCAGTACGACCTCATCCGCGCGAACCCGGACCTGATACCGCTGGCGGTCGAGGAGCATCTGCGGTTCACCACGCCGATCCAGAATCTCTACCGCTACACCAGGGCCGACTATCGCATCGGCGACGTCGTCATTCCCGCCGGGTCGCGCGTGCTGCTGTCCTTCGGTGCGGCGAATCGGGATCCCACCGTCTTCGAGGAACCCGACGAGTTCCGCGCGGACCGCGACCCGCGCAAGCACATCGCGTTCGGCTACGGGGCACACATGTGCCTGGGAGCCCCGCTGGCCCGCATGGAGGCACAGGCGGTGTTGCGCCAACTCGTCACGCGCGTAGCGCGAATCGAACCGGCGGGCCCGACGCAGTGGTCGACCCACAGCTCGCTGCGGGGACCCACCCGGCTGCCGATCCGCCTCACGCCCGCCTGAGGGTCGCTTCCTACCGCACCTGTCGCAACAACATCGCGGTGGTCCCGCTATTGGCGGCGCCCACCCCAACCGCCGCCAATGTCGCGTTGTCGATCTGGCGCGCCCCGGCCTCACCCCGGATCTGCAGGCACGCCTCGTACAGGTGCCCGAATCCGTGCAACCGGCCACCCGACAGCTGCCCACCCGCGGTGTTGATGGGCAGGTCGCCGCCGGGCGAGATCCGCGCCGGATCGGCGACGAAGTCGCCGGACTCACCGACGCCGCAGAAGCCGAAGTCCTCCAGCCAGCACAGCACGAACACGCTGAACCCGTCGTAGAGCGAGGCGCAGTCGACGTCGGCGACGGTGAAATCGGTTCGGTCCCAGATCGATGACCAGCGCGAGCTGATCCGGGTGATGTCCTGTCCGCCCTCCCACGTGAACCGGTCGTGATGGGCACAGTCCACCGCCTCCACCGTGACCGCCGGATGATCCAGGGCGCGAGCGTGTTCGGCGCGCGAGATCACGAATGCGGTGGCCCCGTCGCAGGCGATGTCGCAGTCGTACATACACAGCGGTTCGGAGACCATCCGCGCGCCCAGGTAGGTGTCCAGATCCAGCGGGTCGGTGTAGATCGCCGACGGGTTGCGGCCGGCGTTGGCACGCTCGACCATTGCGATCGAGGCGAGTTGTTCGCGGGTGAGCCCGTAGCGGATCATCCTGGCGCGCACCTGCATCGCGGCCAGGTTGGCGGCGGTGACCCCGTAGGGCAGCTGCCATCCCATCAGCCCGCTCGGCCGCCCACCCCGCGCCCCGTAGCCCTGCCGGCGGCCCGAGCCCTGGGCGGTGCCCTCCCAGATGCTGCGCCAGCACAGCACATGGTTGGCCAGCCCGCCCGCGACGGCGAGCATCGCGTCGACCACCGCACCTAGCTGGCCCGGCGACTCCACCCCGCCTGCCACCCAGTCCGGCCTGATGCCCAGTGCGTCGTGGATCTCCCGCAGCGACGCCCCGGAGAATCCCGGACCGGCTTGGGAGGCACCGGGATACGTGGTCAACCCGTCGATGTCGGACAGCGTGAGCCCGGCGTCCGCCACGGCGGCCAGGCATGCCTCGGCGGTCAACTCCAGGGGGTCGCGACCCAGTCGCCGGCCGATCTCGGATTGGCCGACACCGCTGATGACGACCTTGTCGGCGAGCGGCGAGGCCATCACAGGTCCGGCTCGAACAACGGAATGAACACCTCGTCGTCGCCGTCGGTGTGTCGCTCGAACGTCACCCGCACCGACATCCCCGCGGTGACCTCCTCGGGTAGCACGTTCACGAGGTTTGTCAGCACCCGAACACCCTCGTCCTCAACCGGATTCACGAATGCCACCAAGTACGGTGGCGGAAAGCCCGGAAAGAACGGATGCTCGTTGACGGTCCACGTCTCCACCGTCGCGCGGCCGCTGAGCGCCACGTAGCGCAGGGCACCGTGGTCGTGCGGGCAGCGCAGCGCCGGCGGATGGACCAGGCGTTCGCAATCGGTGCAACGCTGCAGCCGCCACGCACCGTCGGCACCGCCGGTCCAGTAGGGCCGGTTCAGCTCCGTCAGCAACGGCACCGGCCGCTGCGGTGTCGCCCCGCTCACCGGCCGTCGACGCCGAAGATGAACCGGTCGGCGATCGCGTGCTCGTTGCGGATCGACATCTCCTGCGCGGTGTTCAGCCAAAGGCCGTCGAAACCACGGGAATGCATGCCCGCGTGGATCGCCTCGATGTTCTGCAGGTCCTGCGTGGGCAGCTCGCCCCAGCCGTCGTGGTCCTGCCAGCGCTCGAACTCCTGCCAGCTGGTCTCGGGAACCTCAGCGGGAGCGAAGTGTTCGAGCGTGAACATCTCGAACGTGCACTTGTTCGGGTCCGCCGCATCGGGCAGCATCCGGTATCCGAGCAGACACGACTTTTCGACGAGGATGACCAGCGTCGGGAAGATGTGCCAGTCGCCGTTGCCCGCGAAGTACTCCTCCATCGACATCCGCGGGAAGTCCACACCCTCCGCCAGCGCGAGCTCCTCGCACATCTGGTGATAGAGCACGAACGGCGGGATCTCGCTGGGTTCCATAGTCGCCAGCTTCTGCGCGGCCCGGTAGTCGCGCTCGGTCACCAGCGCGTTGACCCCGAGGTAGTTGTACTGCATCGCGTTGGCGAATACCTCGGGCCGCGAGGCCTGCTCCCGGCGGCCCTTGTCCCGCTCGGCCGTCTCGGGCCGCTGGGTGTAGATGAACCTCGAGTGGTTCCGGTACGCGATTGTCGGCGTGTATGGCGCGTAGGCGTACTCCTGGGGCTTCGCAGGTTCGGTGCTCGGGTGGGGTCCCTGCGCGGTACGCAGTGTCTGGGGGTGCGTGCCCGGTGTGTGGTAGCCCTCGATGAACGCGTCGATCACCGTCTTGTAGTTCGCGGGCAGCGTCGTCCGCTTGCGCCAGCGATATCGCATGTCCTGCAGTCGGAACGGCGCCAACGCGGTCGGCACCGGATCCAGCCACTCGAGCAGGTCCGGCGGCTCGTCGGCCATGCTGATGAACACCCAGCCACCCCACGTGCCGACGTGGACCGGCCGCAGCCCCCACTGCTCGCGCGGCCGGTTCGCGAACTCCTCGCGGCACGGCACGAACGACGAACGGCCGTCGAACGTGTAGCGCCACCCGTGGAACCCGCACCGCAGCTCGCCTTCGGCCGCGACGCCGGCACCGCACACGATCTTCATGCCCCGGTGCGCACACGCGTTGTAGAACGCCTTGATGCTGCGGTCCTTCTGACGCACCACCACGATCGACTGCCTGCCGATGCAGTACTCGTAATAGCAACCCGGTTCCGGAATCTCCTCCTCGCGACAGGCGGGCTGCCAGACCTGAGTGAAAAGCCGGTCGAGTTCGAGTTGCAGGAATTCCGGGTCGATGTAGCGGCTCTTGGGGACGAACGTCTCACCGCAGGCGTATTTCTGCGGCACCCGGTGGGCCGTGAGCTCGGTCATTCGTCACCTCATCGGTCAGGTCACTTGGCGGGCGGCTTGTCGAAGATGTTCGGCCACAGAATGGCCTCCTTGAACGACGATTCGATCTCGGCGAAGGCGGTGGGGATGTCCCAGGTGCCGCTGGCGGAGACGATCTCGCGCTCGATGACCGGGTTCGACATCAGGCTGATGCGGCCGTTGCCTGCGAAGATGACACGACGATTCAGCCAGTCGGACTGCGCGCTGGCCAGGTAGACCACCGGCGGCACGCAGTTCTTCGGGGACAGCCGCACATTGGAATCCGAGTAGTCCATGCTGCCGCCGCCCTTGATGCCCTGCGTCATTCGGGTGCCGGCGATCGGTGCGATGGCATTGGACGTGACGCCGTAGTTGCGCAGCGCGTTGGCGCAGGAGAAGGTGAGCCCGACGATGCCCATCTTCGCGGCAGCGTAGTTCGGTTGACTCGGCGCGCCCTGCAGCCCGGACATCGACGTGAAGTTGATCAGCCGGTACTGGCCGCCCCGGTTCTCCCGCCACCATGCCGCGGCATGCCGGGTGATATTGAACGTGCCCTTGAGATGAACCGCGACGACGGCGTCCCAGTCCTGCTCGGTCATTTTGAAGACCATGCCGTCGCGCAGGATGCCCGCGGCGTTGACCACCACGTCCAACCCGCCGAGGGTATCGGCGGCGCGGGCGATCAGGTCCTCGCAGGCAGCGAAGTCGGTGATGTCGGTGGTGTCGGCGAACGCCTTGCCGCCCCGCTGGTTGATGGCCTCGGCCACCGACTCGGCCGGTCCCGCGTCGTGCCCGGTGCCGTCGACCGCGACGCCCGCGTCGGAGACCAGGACGGTCGCTCCCTCGGCCGCCAGTCCCTCGGCGACGGCGGCGCCGATGCCCCGGCCCGCACCGGTGACCAATGCCGTCCGCCCGTCTAGTACACCCATCTACCACTCCTCACCGCAGGCTCATCATTTCGAACATATAGACACCAACTGTACAATTGTTTCAACTATTCGAAGCCCCACTCCCGGTAGCGGCGCTCGAGTTCGGCCAGTGCCTCGCGGGCGCCCCGCGCCGAGCGCTCCTTCATGAAGTTGAACTCGTCGTCGCGCCACGACAGATTGCTGAACACGCTGTGCGCCATCGGAACCCAGTCACCGAACTGGGCCATGCCGACCGCGTGCCAGAAGGTGATCAGCCCGTGTTTGCCGACCATCAGCCCGTCGGCGGAGTGGTGGGCGATCGCCCGCGCGTAGCGCAGCGCCTCATCGCGCAGGTTCGCCGTGGGCACCACCGAGGCCGCCACCCCCCAGTCCCGCAGCTCCTCCGCACGTACCTTGCGACCGGTGATCATCGCCTCGTAGCCGCGGTTCGGGCCCAGCTTGAGCAGGATCAGCGGCATCGCGGTGGAGAACCCGGCGAACCCGATCCGCGCCTGCGGCCGGGCCAGGTACATGTCCTCGGAGACCACCAGGATGTCGGCGGCCAGCGCCAGGTTCATCCCCGCTCCCAGCGTCGCGCCCTGGCACGCGGCGATGACCGTCTTCGGGAATTCCAGCCAGTTGGTCAGGTGCCGGTGCAATCGGCGGGCGTTGCCCATCCGCGCCGTCTGCGGCAGTTTCTTGCCCTTCTTCAGACCGGCCTGCTCGACCGGCAGCCGTCGGACGTCGTCACCGCTGCAGAAGTCCTTGCCCTCCGCGGCCAGGATGACGACCTTCACCTCGTCGTCGGCCTCGGCCCGGTCGAGGTGGGTTTTGAACAGAACATGCATGTCCGGCGACAGGATCGCGTTGCGGCGATCGGGCCTGCTGATCGTGATCTGCGCGATGTGCGGCTCGACGACCTCGTAGCGGACCCAGTTCTCGTCGAACTCGATATCGCCCGCGGCCCGATCGTCAGCGCTCACGACTCCCCGATTCCACCCGCCGAATTGCACACATGAACATATTCCGCTCTATTGTTACATAGGTGGTAGGGTTCGCCACATGCCGACGCTGACAGTCAGCAAGGATGTCTCGGCGGGCGCCGAGGCGGTGTGGGCGCTGCTGGCCGACTTCGCCGATGTCCGGTGGATTCCGGTGATCAACGACGTCGAGATCGAGGGCGAGGGCCCGGGCATGAGTCGCACGATCCGTGGCTCGACAGAAGGTGAGCCGACGGTCGAGACGCTGTTGTGGATCCGACCCGAGCAGCGCCAGATCTCCTATCGGATCACCGGCAGCCCACTGCCGGTCAACCGCTTCGAAGCCGTCGTTTCGGTGACCGAGGCCGAGGCCGGTGGCTGCCGCGTCGCCTGGGAGGTGGACTACGAACCGTCCGTTGGCGACGCCAGCGCGCGAGAGAGCATCGAACTGGTCTACGGGATGATGGCCGACTGGCTCGCAGCCGCGGCGGCCTCCACCACCTAGCGATTGGAACAGATATACATTATCTGTTCATTAGTTTAGAATCGTGCCGGTGATCGACCCTCTGGACCTCGTGCTGATCAGCGTCGACGACCACACCGTCGAACCACCCGACATGTTCAAGGGCAGGGTTCCGTCGCGATACGCCGATCGGGCGCCAAAGATCGTGCAGGACAACGACGGCGTCTGCTTCTGGGAGTACGACGGTCTGCAGTTGCCCAACATCGGGCTCAACGCCGTGGCGGGCCGGCCCAACGACGAGTGGGGCTTCGAACCCTCGCGCTTCGAGGATATGCGTCGCGGCTGCTACGACGTCGACGCCCGGATCGACGACATGAACGCGGCCGGGGTGCTGGCCTCACTATGCTTCCCGTCCTTCCCCACCATCTCCGGGGCGCTGTTCACCTACCGCGGCGACCGCGATGTATCCGAGGTGATGGTCCGCGCCTACAACGACTGGCATCTTCAGGACTGGTGCGGTCGGCATCCGGACCGCTTCATCCCGCTGGGCATCCTCCCGCTGTGGGACCCCGTCCTCGCGGCGGGCGAGGTGGCCCGGCTCGCCGCGAACGGCTGCCACGCGGTGACGGTGCCGCAGCACATCGGGAACTACGGGCAACCGCCGTGGCAGGATCCGCAGTGGGATCCGCTGTGGGAAGCGGTCTGTGAGCACGACACGGTCGTCAACATCCACATCGGCACCGGTGGCGGGGTGCCCGTCCCGTCCGACCAGACCACGTATCTGGCGTACAACTCGATGCTGGCCATCGACACACTGCGGTTCACCGCCGACCTGTTGTTCTCCCCCGTGGTCGTCAAGTTCCCGACCATCAAGTTCGCGCTGTCCGAGGGCGGAATCGGCTGGATTCCGTTCATGCTTGAACGGTTCGAGGACCTCTACTCCCGCCAGCGCGCGTGGACCGGCGACGACCTCGGCGACGGTGTGTCCCCGACCGACGTCTTCCGCCGCAACTTCATGTCGTGCTTCATCCGCGACCGCGTCGGCATCGAGATGCGCGACCGCATCGGCGTCGAGACCATCTGCTGGGAGATGGACTACCCGCACTCGGACAGCAGCTGGCCGGACGCACCCGAGCAGCTCGCCGCACAGTTGGAGGGCTGCACACCCGACGAGGTGGAGGACATCACGTGGCGAAACGCCGCGCGCGCCTTCGGCTATGACGCCGTCGAGCGGCTGGGACGGCAGAACTGCACGGTGAAGGCGCTGCGCGAGAGAATCGCCGGGCTCGACCTGTCCGCGCCGAAGGTCGAGTCGGGTCGCGCCCCCAAGGCCGGCGCCACCGCGATCACCTACGGCGAGATGAAGCAGCGTATGGCGTCGATCATCCGCGGCGGCACGTGACGGACCGCGATTACGGCGTCGTGCTCACCGGCGCCGACCTGGCCTTCCGCGACGAGGTGCGCGACTTTCTGGCGTCATCGTTGACCCCGGATCTGCTCAGCCGCGACGGCGACGAGACGGCTCGACTCGATCGGCTGCGGCGCTGGCAGAGTCGCCTGCACGCCGCGGGACTGGCAGCCATCTCGTGGCCGGCCGAGTTCGGCGGACGCGCGGGGGGCCCCCCTCAGCAGCTGATCTTCCACCGCGCGGG
>Ga0182793_1000582_pt1 | contig 27264 bp, 20 predicted proteins | sample Passage237A_FD_130498 | JGI IMG/M metagenome (GOLD analysis project Ga0182793, IMG submission 130498) | Cellulose adapted compost microbial communities from Newby Island Compost Facility, Milpitas, CA, USA - Passage2 37A (version 2) (version 2) ... | reverse complement strand
GCCAGCTGGCGAAGTTGTTGCGGCTGGAGATAGTCATCGGCGTAGTGCCAGATATCCAAACGTGCGGTTTCGGATTCCACGATGGTGGTGTCCCTGGGTGCCTTTATGGGCGCCGTACCGAAGAAGATGCGGGTACCCGATTTACTGAAACGTATATTGGGTTGTTCGCTAACGGTAAACCCGTCAGGCATGCCGCTTGTAAAACGGTTAATTCTTAACTGAGCCGAATCGTCGCCCTTGTTAAAGGTGTACAGGCTATAGAATTTCTGCAGGGCTTTGGTGCTGCTGTCACGTTCCGCGATAAACGCCAGCTGTGTACCCTCTTCATTGAAGGTATAGGATTTGACATCATTCGCATTTCGGAAGATAACCTGCACCCTATCGTTTGCGAAATCGTAAACATGAACTTCCAGTTCGCTCGTTGAGTCCTTTTTGTTCGGAGTGACTTCCAGCACCAGGGTCGTTCCGTTCTTGTCGAAAACGTATTCGCTGACGAAGGGGAAAGATTTTCGTTTGCCGTTGATGAGGTCATACAAAACGAGTTCGGTACCTTCATTCATTCTTTTGTTGGCCGGGGTTGTATCGGGAGGCAGGAATCCGAAATCCGCGAACAGTCCATCGGACATGGATTTCACTATTCGCTTCTTCTTTTTTCCGCGGGCCTCGTTTTCGGATAGAATTTGCTGAAGGGAGTCGATTACTTTTCTCAGGCTATCGGCCAGAGGGTTGGCAACCGCCGTTTTTTTGGTGCGGGCAGCCGTATCCGCCGGAGCCTTATCCATCAATACCGCCAACCAGGCTTCGTTTTTTTCGGGAATTTTAAAGGATTTGTATTGGGTAATCCGCATTACGGAGTCCGTACCCAATTGAAGAACCGCCAGGGTATCTTTCGGCATTTCCTCAGGTTTCTTTTTTTTGATGCGGGCTTCGCGCGTGTCTTTGTGGAAGGGTTTGATGGTAAACACCAGTGCCTTATTGTTGGCCGTCAGCTTCGGTGCCGTGCCGCGATCGATAACCTTTCGGTAGGAACCATCGGTTTTCTGAACAATCAACTGGCCGTCGCCCTCCTGGGGCACTACGGTATAAACAATCCATTGACCATCGCTGCTGATTTTCCGATCGCCGGTGGATTGCCAGCTGTCATACACACTGTGGTCAATCGGCTTTTTCTGCGCCTGAACGGTACCTAAAGAAATTACCAGGGAAAAAAGGGCTAAAATTCTATTACGCATCAGATCTGATTAAGCCCGGAAGTTACTGAAAAAGCATCATTTTTTCCGACCTGCGGCAGACGACACGCGCAGCATCTGAAGGCCTACCGCAAGTAGAATTAGTGCTAGTCCAATGTAAAAGCTAAGGTTGAGATCCTTGTTTTCGTGGAATAGGGCAAAAGCGAGTACAATTCCGTAAACAGGCTCAAGATTATAACTCAGATTGATCGTAAAGGGAGAAATCTTTTTCAGTGCTTCCAGTGAGAGGTTGAACGCCCAAACCGTACACAGCCATCCGAGAATAATTAACCACAACCAATCGATGCCCACCGGATTTTGCCAGGTAATATGGAAAGATTTGAAGTAGAATGGCAGAATGGCCGACAACACCAGAAAGCCCCCCGTCATTTCATAGCGGGTAACCAATGGAGCTTCGTGTTTCTCCATAACCGACTTGTTGAGTACGGTAAACAGAGCCGCTAAAAAAGCCGCTACTATACTGAAAACGATTCCCTTTTTGTATTGCGTGTCGAAGTGAAAGATCAGCGCTACTCCGGCAACAGCAATCAGGCCAAGGGTGATTTCAACAAGATCTGGCCTTCGCTTCAGCACAATGGGTTCAATGATGGCGGAAAAGAAGCCCAATGTGGAAAAGGCGACCAGTGCTACGGATACATTGGCGTATTTTATTCCGCCGTAAAAGCAAAGCCAGTGAGCGGCGATAACACCTCCTATCCCGACGAGCCGAAAAACCGTTTTGCGCGAAAGGTTATGACCAAAATCTTTGCGCAGGCCGGCAAATAGCCAGAGCAATCCCACGGTTATGAGCATACGAAACCATACCAGCGAACCCTCATTTATTGAAATGAGTCGCCCCAGAACTCCCGTCATGCCGGCAAGTACTATGGATAGATGGAGTTGAAGGAATGCTTTTTTCATGAACGCTCTTCGCCGCCGGCCAGGATTTCCGGCTGAAAGAAAGTACGGGATTCGGCAGGTTTGTTCTTCACCCGCGCGCTGTAATTTTTGAAAATACTGTGCCACCTCAGCTTGAGCACACCGAGGATGCCTTCTTTTACGATTCCCTTATTCATTTTAGAAACACCGAATTTCCGGTCTTCAAACTGAATGGGAACTTCCACGATGCGGAATCCCAGTTTCCAGGCCGCAAATTTCATTTCAATCTGGAATGCGTAACCCACAAAGCGGATGGCATCGAGGTTGATGCTTTCCAGCACTTCCCGTTTATAGCACATGAAGCCGGCGGTTGGATCTTTTACCGGCATCCAGGTAATCAGTTGTGTATAGATGGAGCCACCACGGGAAAGGAAGACCCTGTCCCAGGGCCAGTTGACAACGCCACCGCCCTTAACATAGCGCGAACCAATGGCCACATCGCCGCCGCCTTGTTTGCAGGCCAGATACAGGCGTTGTAAGTCGGTCGGGTTGTGGGAGAAATCGGCGTCCATTTCAAATATGTAGGCATAGCCATGTTTAACGGCCCATTTAAACCCGTGAATATACGCCGTACCCAACCCGAGTTTGCCCTTTCTTTCTTCCAGAAAGAGCTGTTGGGGATATTGGTTTTGTAGTTCCTTCACGATGCCGGCGGTTCCATCGGGAGAGCTATCGTCTATCACCAGCACATGAAAATCCTGCTTCAGATCGAAGACCGCCTTAAGGATACTTGCAATATTATCCTTTTCGTTATAGGTGGGTATTACTACTAACTTTTCCAAGACTATAGAATATACAGCAAAATTACGTTATCAGAATGAGTCCTTACCGAACAGTCCACCCTTTATCCTTTCTTTAACAGCGTACGATTGAGGATTTCTGTGAGTTTTTGCTTGGTATGAAGCGGGAAATCGCCCTTCATCATCCAGTCGTAATACTGGGGTTCAGCCTTTAGGACTTCCGCTACGGATCTTCCCTTATACTTTCCGAAGTTAAATACTTCCGTGCCATTTTCCATCACAAATCTCCGGGCAAAATCCACAATCTGGTCGTCGCCGGTGAATTTGATGATCGATTCGACGCTATTGCCCAGTTGGGGATATCTTTCCAGCTGCGCCTGAAGTACTTCCCAGGTGGCAGCGGCGTCCGCCTCGGCACTGTGGGCACCATCCAGATTCTTGTTACAGTAAAACTTATAGGCCGCACTGAGGGTACGTTGTTCCATCATGTGGAATATCTTCTGGACGTCCACCAGTCTTCTGCCCTTCATGTCAAATTCCAGCCCGGCCCGCAGCATTTCCTCCATAAGGAGCGGAATATCAAAGCGGTTTGAGTTGTATCCTCCAAGGTCGCAATTGTCGAGAAATTGCTTAATCTCATTGGCTACCTGCCGGAAAGTCGGCGCGTCCTTCACCATTTCATCGGTAATTCCGTGCACATCGCTGGAAGCCTTCGGAATGGGCATTTCCGGGTTAATCAGTTTCCTTTTTACCAATTTCTGACCGTCGGTCGTGATTTTCACGATCGCGATTTCCACTATCCTGTCACTGCTAAGACTGATTCCCGTTGTTTCAAGATCGATGAACGCGAGCGGCTTTGAGAGCTGTAATGCCATGATTATTTTATACTTATGAAAACTATCGTTTCGTTAACTGTTGCGCAAAGGTAACGATATTAAAGCCACCGAAGTTACCTGAGCTCATGAATAAGAGTACGGAATTGGTAAAATCCTGGTTTTCAACCCACTTAACCAGGGAGTCCGGCTCGTTGAACACCATAAGATCCGCCCGGGCAAAGCCGGTTTTTACCACAGCGGCGTCCAGCGGCGGCATTTTCTTGATTTCCAGGGCATGGGTCGAATAAAATACGGCCGCCGCATCCGGTCCATCCAGCGCCCCGGCATATTCCTTCATGAAATCGGCGTTAAGCGAGCTGTATGTGTGTAATTCCAGAACAGCGATGATGTTTTGCCCGGGATACTGCATCCGAACGGCTTCAACGGTAGCCCGAACTTTGGACGGCGCATGGGCAAAATCGCGGTACACCACCAGATTATCGCTTTGCCCGATCTTCTCAAGTCGTCTTGCCGCACCGGTAAAACTGGAAATCGCTTTCAAAAATTCGTCGGAGGGGATGCCCAACTCCTTAACCACCAGTCCGGCTGCATTCAGATTCATCAGGTTATGATTCCCGAATACCTCCAGCGGGGTGTGTTTCCCTTCCCTTTCCAGATAAGTCCGGCCATGCGCAATGCGATGTTCCGGGACCCCATAGGGTATAAATCGGATATCCGTACGTTTCTCCTCTTCCACCAGTTTTTTCAGCACCGGGTCGGTTTCGTTGTAGATGAGTACGCCCCCCTTTTCGATCTTGCGGATAAAGATCCTGAATTGCTCCAGATAAAACTCAAAGGTGGGGAAAACGTTGATATGATCCCAGGCTATACCAGTAAGAACGGCTATATGCGGATAGAGAAAATGGAATTTGGGACGTTTTTCGACTATGCTGGCGGGGTATTCGTCGCCCTCACAAACGATCACCGGCGCATCGGAAACATTTACCGATTGTTCAAAACCTTCGAGGCGGGCACCTACCAGATAGTCAAACTCCTTTCCGGCCTGTTTCAGAACATGCATGATCATAGAGGTTGTGGTGGTTTTCCCATGGCTTCCGCCCACAACGATCCGCTTTTTGTTCTTGCTTTCCTGATAGATATATTCGGGGAAAGAATAAACGGGAATATTAAGCGACTGAGCCTTAAGTAGTTCCGGATTATCGGCACGGGCGTGCATCCCGAGGATGACGGCATCCAGGTCCGGGGTAATTTTTTCGGGATACCACCCTTCTTTAGCCGGAAGCAGCCCAACATTGCTCAGATTGGTTCGGGAAGGCTCGAATATTTCATCGTCGGAGCCGGAAATGGAATATTTTTTTTTATGCAGGGCAATGGCCAGCTGATGCATTACGCTGCCGCCAATTGAAATAAAATGGATCTTCATGAGTATCTTTACAATCGAAATACAAGGTAAGACGTTTATACACTAAACCAATAACGATGACTAAAAGATTTTTTATAGCCGTTTTAGCGTTATTCCTTGTTGCAGCATTCACGGCCTGTACGTCGGCCAGGAAAGGTTGCAAGGTCAGCAGTGGTTATGTGGGTTACTAATAAAATAGAAAATGAATTGGATTGATCTCAGCAGTCTGGAACAACTCGAAGAAATAGCCAAAAAATCGAATGAAAAGACCCAGATAATTTTCAAGCACAGTACCAGATGCTCCATCAGCAGTGTCGTCTATAATCGCCTCAAGGGATTGAACCTGCCGGAAAATGCCGATTTTTATTATCTTGATCTGATCCGCCACCGCGACGTTTCCAACACCATCGCCGAACGATTCCGGGTGCAGCACGAATCGCCCCAGATTCTGGTTATCCGGAACGAACGTTGTGTCTACAACGAAAGCCATACCGGTATATACCCGGAACTTGTTCTGGATCAGATCTAACCGATATGAAGATGGCGTGCCACGCGGCTGACGGGTAATCCCACCACATTATAGAAGTCGCCCTCAATACCCGAGATTCCAATTACGCCAATCCATTCCTGTATGGCATAGGCTCCGGCCTTGTCGTAGGGTTGAAGTTTGTCAACATAATAAACAATCTGCTCCGAACTGAGGGGATGGAAGGATACCTTTGTTATTTCTGCGAAAGCGATTTCCTCTTCACCCCTGCGGATGGTTACGCCGGTAATTACCCGATGCGTCCGTCCCGACAAACGACGAAGCGTGTCGATAGCTTCTACCCTATCAGTAGGTTTTCCGATGACTTCATTTTCGAGAACAACGATGGTGTCTGCCGCAAGCACCGTATGGCCCGTCCCCAATTTTTCCTGAACCGCCATTGCTTTCTGACGCGCGATATGGACAGGAACCGTTTCCATCTCCATTTCTGCAGGGAAAGACTCATTGGTAGGAATCACTTCAACACGGAAGGGAATTTCGGCCCATTCCAGCAACTGCTTTCTTCGGGGCGACTGGGAGGCAAGTATGAGGGGCTCCTGCTTGGAAACCAAAAACTCAGGCATAAATTCGGAAAAATAACATTGAAAGAATACCCGTAAGCATAATCAACTTTACCCGGGAACTGATGCGGCGATAGTGGTCGGGTGTGGTTGCTGCCTGCAGGGGCTTAAACAGCGAAACTACGGGAATCAGGATGAAAATAAGACAATAGACTGCGGAAAGCCACCAACGCAGTTGAACGGCATACACCAATACAATCAACATGGCTCCGCCGAGTACGACCAACCAGGTGAATACAAAAACCTTGCTGGCCTGAATTCCCCATACAATGGGCATGGTGCGGCATCCGTATTTTTCGTCGCCGATCATATCCTCCATATCCTTTACCGCTTCACGGATCAGCGAAATGATAAACGCGAATCCGGCATACAACACGCCGAACTTATAAATTCTTTTCTGCACTTCCCGGAAACCTGGATCCGTATACCCAAAACGAATTTCACAAAACCAGATCACCAACACCACCCAGGCGGTAAGCAGGGAAATCAGCACATTCCCAATCAGAAGTTTTTTCTTGAATGTTGTAGAATAAAACCAGAGCACTACTACACAAAGTAAATTAGCCGGTCCAATCAGAAGATTGCCTGTTCGCCATCCTACCCACACGCCCAGAAGTACCCCTGAGAGGGAGAGCAGCATATGCCAAAGAATCGCCCATCGGCGGGAAATCTGTTTTTCAATTACCAGTTTATTCGGTTTATTGACCCGGTCGATGTTGAGGTCGAAATAGTCGTTGATCACGTACCCCCCCGCGGCAATCAAGACGGACGACAGCGAAACCAGCAAAAAAAGAGGCAGGCTCAGTTTATAGGCGTATTGAATTCCCCGAAAATCGAATGAGGGTAGTTGGATACAGAAATAAAACAGACATTGTGTAAGAGCAATGAACAGGAGGTTAGGCCATCGTACCAATCTGAAAAAAGCGCCGATCTGTTTCATCCGATTTATTTGTTCCGGAAGTTAATGATAATTCAGGAGAGATCAAACCCATTAGCGGGAAGCGATTTCCGAATCGATTTCCCAGTGATTGTTCAGTTTCAGAACCTTTTCGATGACTTCGCGGACACAGCCCTGTCCGCCGTTGATGTTGCTGATAAAGCGGGACACGGAACGGATTTCCGGAACGGCATCTGCGGGGCAACAGGGCAGTCCTACCATGGTCATCGGAATATAGTCCGGAATATCATCGCCCATAAAAAGAATTTCATCCCAAACCAATCCGTTGGCGAAAACATATTCCTGAAGGCAGGCTTTTTTGTCTCGGACATTCATGTAAACTTCGTTGACGCCAAGTTTTTCCAATCTTGTCCGAACGGGTTCAGAATTTCCGCCGGAAATCACCACCACCCTATAGCCTTTTTTTATGGCGAGCTGCAGCGCGTATCCGTCCTTAATGCTCATACGGCGTACCAAAAATCCATCTTCCAGCACCAGCACGGAACCATCCGTCAATACCCCGTCGACATCAAATACAAAGGTTTTTATGCGTGCAAAGCTTTCAAGAATATTCATGAAGATTTTTTTCGGATTAGCTGTCGATTCTGTTACCGCTTGCAAAAGTATTTCAAAAATGGATACCGGGGGCAATACTTGCCGATATCAAAAAAAATTCATAACTTTATTAGATAAGTCCTATTCGTTTAGGGGACTGACCCATTAAATTAGATTTAGGCGGCTACCATTGCTTGCTGATATAATAACCCTGTCGGAAATCCGGCAGGGTTATTAATTTTATCGGGTGATTGAAGTGGAAAGAATCAGCCGGGCAGCGGATAGAACGATGAATGGTGCGACCAACGGAAGCCGATCAGGGCGATGGCGCAGGTTAAATAAAAAAGTCACGGAGCCGGAGCTCCGCGACAGTGTAAGCTTGCTGCGAACTGAACGATGAACGGTTCGACGCAACGGAAGCCGATCAGGGCGATGGCGCAGGTTAAATAAAAAAGTCACGGAGCCGGAGCTCCGCGACAGTGTAAGCTTGCTGCGAACTGAACGATGAACGGTTCGACGCAACGGAAGCCGACCAAGGTGATGGCGCGGGTTAAATAAAAAAAGTCACGGAGCCGGAGCTCCGCGACAGTGCAAGCTTGCTGCGAACTGAACGATGAACGGTTCGACGCAACGGAAGCCGACCAAGGTGATGGCGCGGGTTAAATAAAAAAAAGTCACGGAGCCGGAGCTCCGCGATAGTGTAAGTTTGCTGCGAACCGAACGATGAATGGTGCGACCAACGGAAGCCGATCAGGGCGATGGCGCGGGTTAAATAAAAAAAGTCACGGAGCCGGAGCTCCGCGATAGTGCAAGCTTGCTGCGAACTGAACGATGAACGGTTCGACGAAACGGAAGCCGGGCGAAGCAGTGCAGCTGACTTCCTAAAAATTATATTGGTTCGGATTCACAAGTTTTGGCATTGAAAGAACGTTAACCGAGATAATAAAGAAAGAATATGAGGCTGATTTTGTTATTCTGTATCCTGAGTGTACCGCTTTTCAGTTTGGGGCAGACTGCGAAACCGAAGCCCAGGGCTTCTGCGGTGCCCGACACACTGTTTACGGCGTTGGGCAGTTTCCGGGGGATAAATCTGGGCGCCGATCAGTTGAAACCGCTTATTGATTCTTCCCTGAAGGTAACCGATGGTGCGGGGAATTTTTATCCGGTCGACAGTTTCATATTTTATTATACGCAAAAAGACGAAACGCTGAATGAGGAAACCAACCGTAAGGAAACGTTTTTATACACGGTGGAATATCGTTCCAATGCCGCCGAGCTTCCGGAATTGTGGCGGAAGGTTATCAAAGGAAAACTCAGGAAGGACGAAACGATTTCCTTTGAGCGGGTGTTGATCAAGCTGCCAAATGGTAAACTTTATCTGGCCCCCCCGCTGAAAATTCAGGTGCAATAAGCATTAAAAAAGATCGATTGGCAGAATAAATTCGAAACGGTTTTCGGCTCTACCGTCGAAATCGGAATCGAGCAGCCTCGCATAACGCAGCCCGAAGCTGATCGGTTGCTGATTCCACCACCGTGTATCGAAGAACAGTTCCACGCCGGTGGAACGCTGGTTGAAGCGGGTGTATCTCACCTTGCCGTCGGGATACCGGAAATTGTCTCCGATTCTAGAATAATCATAGAATAGATTGGGACGGATCCGTAGAAAATAAACGATTTGCCCGAAGCCCCAGTCGGGGTATGCGATCGGGAAATGATAGTTGATCCCGAATTTTTCCATGCGGTAAAAATTATAGGAAGCATAGCCACGGGCATAGGGGAAACTATTGGAAAAAATATATCCCGAGCTGCTGTCGCGCTGCTGTATGGCCCCCTGCAGAACGATGCTGTGGGATTTCGCCAATCCCGGCAGGTAGAGAGAACCAGAGGCCAGCAGCTGCCGCGATGAAAAGTTACCCAATGCTTTTCTGAAATCGGCCTGCACCGAATAGCCGAAGCGCGGAAAGATATGCTGCACCGCCTGCTGGATATGCGCTGCGTAGCTGATGGCTCCGCGGAGGAAATTGAAGGAATAATCCCGGTAACGGGTAGCCGAACTGCCGGTGTAGTCGATTTTTTTGGCGTTGAACGCAGCGAGCAGGGAGAGGTTCCGATAATATTGCCCGCCGGTAAATTGCAGCGGAATCTGGATTCCGACGCCCGCATTGATTTCATCAAGGGTTTCCATTCCTGCGGAGGAACGGACCTCCCGTCCGATCGTATAGTCGGCATTTGCACGGATGAATGAGAATAGTCCACCATAAATGGCCGCCGCGCCAATCCGGTTACTTTTTTCGTTTTCGTTGTAGGTATAGGCGATTTCCGTTTGGAAGGTATTGAGCACATTCTGTCCGTAAACCGTGAAACTCCATTCCGGATCTTCGTAGTAGGGACGCCAGCTGTGCAGGTTAAAGGGCCGGGTCAGTCCGGCATATCTTTTGGGTTGGGAACTGTCTTTCCTGATCCGGTACAAATTCCCCATCCCCTGATTCAATGCTGCGTCTGCATAGGTTTTGGTGTATTGTTCCGCAGAAAGCTTTTGCCAGTTGCTATTATCCGTCCATTCTACGCGCCACCCATTGAGCGTGTACCGGTTCGTCAACAATCTACCAGAAGCAGGAACCGGATTATAACTCATGGAAGTGGGCAGGTATTCCGTTTCTCCGCGGGTTCTACTGATGCGCAGAATCCGGTCGTGCAGACCTACCGATTGGGTGACATAGAGATAGTTTTCGTCGAAGGAAGGCACGCCGTATACAGCATGGGTTGGGGTTGTGAGCGATTTATATCTACCCGCACCCGGTTGAATTTCGGCGAGCTCCATACGACCGTCGACCAAGCGAACGGCAGTAATCACCGTACTGTCGTTGAGGAATTTCGGATAGGTAAACACCCTGCCCTGGCCCGGAAAGGCCGAGTGCTTTTCCCCGGTAGCTGCATCGAGAAGAATCAAGTCAGAATGACCTGTCCTGTCGTTTTCCACCGCCGCGATCAGGCTTCCGGCTTCGTTGATATCCGGAGAAAAAAAGCGTCCGCGGTGCGTCAAACGGATACGCTTACCCGAAGTATCGATAAGAATGATATCGCTGTATTCTTTCCAGTTCCAGCGTGGATCTGAGTAGAAGGCAGAATAAACAATCCTGCCGCTTCTGGAGGAGAAGTAGTTGTCGGTACTGATGTCGCGTGTACGGATTTTCCGTTCTCCGGCATCGGTGATATTTCGGAAGGAAGGAATCTCCCTGTAGGATTGGTAATGGCTTATATAGCCGCCCTCCCCGTTCGGTTGGGGAAAGAGTTCATGGGATACAAAACGTTCGCGGCGCAGCGGAACGGTACTGAGGGCAGTTTCCTTTTTGAAATAGGCCAGTGCATCACGCGTGAATTGAGGAAAGGGTTTGCCGGATTGACGTTGAACGGCTTTCTGGAAGGGATAAAACACTCCCTTGAACCGAAGCGCATCGTCGGTAACCTTAGCCCAAAAATCCGCACCGTAGTGTAATCGACCGTACGCCACCAGCATATAGCCCAGTACGTAGTGTCCGGGATATTGGTGTTTCAGGGAGCCGTTGCGCAGTTGTTGCCATCCAGCCCTGGTATTGGTCGACCAGAGATTTTTATAATCGTTGAAGAAAGCCGGAATCCGGCCACGGCCCTGTTCACTCCAGGAGGTTTCCTGAAATACGGCATCCCCTTCGAAGAACCAGTCGGGTACCGCCATGGCATTCACCAATGCCTGTCCCTCCTGCCCAAGGATAACGGCACCAAGGCGGCTTAGCCCTTTGTTGAAATTGGCGTACTGCTGTGCGTGGCGGAATTCGTGAAGCGCCAGCTGTTTATGCCAGGGCAGGCTTCCCAGTTCGAAATTTCCGGTCGGCGGATTCATGTAAAATTCGCTGCGGTAAGGTGCGAGTCCGACGTAACCGTTGGAAATTACCGGTTCGTTTTGGAGAACGATATCAATTTTTTTGTGTTTGGTGCCGAGTGTGCTTGTCGTTTGCTGCCGGAGTTCGAGCGCCAGGGCTGCAATTTCCGCGGCCTGAGAATCGAGGCCGGCCGGATAGATCACACGAACGGCGGCGTTATTGATCTGCCACCATTTTTTCCCGGCGGGGTTACCGCCGAAACGCTGTCCAAAGGCGGAGGTTCCTACCATGAACCCGAATATCAGCATCAAAACATGACGAAGATCCATATCCTTTACATTGGACTACAAAATACGGTTTTATCTTCTCTCGTGGATAATTCCTAAACTTGCGGCATGAGTACGATCAGGATAAGTACGGCAGAAAACGAGGATCTCCCGGTCATCCGGGAGATCGCCATGAAAGTTTGGCCCGGCACCTATGGCTCCATCTTAACGCGGGAGCAGATAGATTACATGCTGGAAATGATGTACAGTATTGAGTCGCTTCGCCAACAACTGACGGAGGGACACCAATTCATCCTGGCCCTGGATGACGCCGCCGTGCTTGGATTTGCTTCCTACAGCACAACGGAACCCGGAAAAATTAAAATTCACAAAATTTACATTCTGGAAGAAGCGCAGGGCAAGGGTATCGGAAAAAGTCTTATCCAATACATTCAGGACAGATGCCGAAAGGAAGGCGCCCGATTGCTGTACCTCAATGTCAACAAATATAATCCCGCACTCCATTTCTATCTCCGCTCGGGAATGAGGATTCTGCGCGAGGAAGTGATTGATATCGGAAACGGTTTTATCATGGACGACTACGTGATGGGGATGGAGATCTGACTATGCGGCCATAGCCTCCTTTTTCATGGAGGCAGCCAAATCGTGGCCCAGGTAGCGCTCTATAAGACCATGAGCAAAATAGATCACCGGTGTCATCAGGATGGCGATAAGAAATTTGTAGATATAATTGACGATCCCCACAGAAATAAACAGGCTGAAGGGCCATCGCATGTCGCCGCTGTCGTTGTTCACACGGGTGCCCACATAAAAGGCGATAAACAGCACCACAAAGGTGTCGATAAACTGAGAGACCAGGGTTGAACCGGTTGCCCGCAGCCAGATCTTGCGTTCTCCCGTAACCTTTTTGATTTTGTGAAAGGTAAAGACGTCGATGAGTTGACCGAGCAGGAATGCGGTAAGCGAGCCGATGATAATCCATCCTCCCTGACCCAGAATAGCGTTATAGGCTTTATCCATATCGGGAACCCCGGAATGCACTTTACTGGTAACAAAGAAATCGGCCGGCGTAAGACCGATTGCCCAATAAAATATGACGAAGGTGAAGGCGATCAATGCGGCAGTCAGCGCCGACAGAAAACGAACGCCCCTTGAACCGAAATACTCATTGATAATATCCGTCATAATAAATACCACGGGCCAAAGCAGCACACCGGCAGTGAGGTTGAAGGAATGCTCGTAGGAAAATATCTTTATGTTCAACGGTTCAAAACCCAGGCTGCGTTCCAGGGAAAATATCTTGGCCCCAATCACTTCTGCCACCAGCGCATTGGTAATAAAAATACCGGCCAGGATGATGAACAGACGTGTCGGTTTATTTCGGATAATATTGTTGATCATAGAACGATTGATAAGATGACTTGAACAAGGAGGAAAACGAAGTTTGCCAGAGCCAGCCAAACGGGCATGTATTTCCCGATTTTGGCTCCGGTCACCAGCATCCAAAGATAAACCAGGTTAACCGCAACGGTTCCGAAAAATGCCATGACGGTTCCGATAATAATGATGGTGGAGGTCATGAACACTTCGGGGAACGATGGATGCAGCCTCATGTAAAGGGCCAGAAGATAAATCAGGTTACAGATAAATGTTACTCTCGACAAAAAATAGATCCATCGCATAGCGCCCGGGTTATACGACGAAAATAGGAATTGTTTCGGGTAAAACCTACCTAATCAGGTTTACATGTCCCTTTCTGAACACATCCCCACAGATTGTTCTGGCTTTAACGAAATAGACATAGGTTCCCTGCGGCTGCGCCTGTCCGCGGAACGTTCCGTCCCAGCAATCGGATACGCTTCGTCCGGTGAATACCCTTTTGCCCCATCGGTTGTAAATATGGAATTCGAGGATTTCGGTTGCTCCCCAGCGTTTCAATGAGAAACAATCGTTATAACCATCGCCGTTTGGTGTAAAGGCATTGGGCGCATCGAATAGTTTAAGATCCGTATCCGATACATTTACCGTGATGCTGTCCGTTGCCGTACAACCATATTCGTTGGTAACCTTCGCCGTATAGGTGGTTGTTTTTGATGCGGACACAAGCGGACGGGGTATGTTCGGATTATCCAATCCGGTTGCCGGACTCCAGGCAATATGGGTACCCCCGGACATATCTGCCTGAATATAGGTGCTGGGCATACGGCAATCAATATCCGAAGCTTTTGAAACCATGATCGTCGGATTCGGATTAACGGTTACCGCCACGTTGAAGGCACGGTTGTAACCACACAGTGGTTCAGTAACGATTACCTGATAAACCGAAGGTCCGCCTGCAGCACCAACGGGGTCCATTGCCGTTGGATCGTCGAGAGAGGCAGCAGGAGTCCAGGCATATTGAAACTGCGGATCATTGGCACCCTTAAGCCGTATCAGGCTGTCGGCACAGGCCTGAATATTCGGCGGTTTGTTGAAAACGGGCGGTGGGATAACAGAAACCAGAATTGAGTCGGTATGTTCACATCCGATATCGTCACGAACGGTGAGATAATATTTCCTGGTTTGTTCAATTTCCGCATCGGTTGTAAACTCATTAGGATCGACCACAGAATAGGTGGGACTCCAGACCGCGGAGGTTCCCCCCTCCCCTTTCAGTGTCATGGTGGCGTTTTTACACACCGATGTGTCTGAATTGAAGATAATGGCTTTAACGGTATCGAGTTGAATGGTATGGATAATGGAATCCAGGCAGCCGTTTACATCGGACGCCACCAGTTTTACGTTGTAGGCTCCACCATCCTTATAGCGGTAGGAAATTATTTGTGCTTCATCGTTGTTGCCATCACCGAAATGCCAATTCCAATGATTTACCGGTGTGCCTGCATTCAACACATAGCCTTCCAACTGAATAGCCTTACAGGCCACTACCGAATGGGTGAAATCAATCTCCGGATTAGAATGTATGGTGATGGTAATGGAGTCTCTCACCGTTCGCAGTTCAGAGAACGAAATATCGTCGAGCGCGAAGTCGTTACCGCCGAGTGACTGGTTCAGGTTAACGATGGAAATTTCGGCACTGGTATTGTTTCCCGAATTCCAAACCGTATAGAATTGTTGCCAGGTGCAGGTTGCGGCGCTGGCGTTGATCGGTGTACCGAGGGGAACATCGTTGATGGAGAATTTCAGTTGGGCCGGGTTGGTATTGTGCAACGACATGATCCACGCCGCAAATGCATAGTCTGTATTGGGTTTAACCGTAATTTGCTGTGTCCACACTTTAGCATTGACGATAGCGGATCCGTTGACGAGCAGCATATGACCGTTGCCTGTGGTATAATCCCGGCAATCCGCCATACCCGGGTGCCAGGGTGCAACATCGGATCTGACGGCATAAATACCTTCCGCATAACCGCTGTTTTGATCGTTGGCATAATCCGACTGGAAGCCCGTATTACCGTTGGAGAAATCACCATTGATCACCAGATTGGTTTCTGAAAAGACTTCTGCATGGAGATAATAGGTAGTTGTGCCGGGTATGTTGGGGACTACAATCTCCGGATTGGCGATATTGGTTGCCGACAGTCCGGCTGCGGGGAACCAGCAATACGATAAAGCCGGAAGTGCATTGAGCTGGAAACCCTGGTTTGTTGCGCAGATGGATGTATCACGGTTGATGATAGCGCTGTCGCGCAGGATATCGATGGAGATCAGATTGGTGTACTCCGCGTAACAGTTCGCGCCACGGGAAGCCCTCAGACGGATCTGATAGGTTCCGTTGCTGCCGAAATCGATGGAAGCAGACTCCATGTCGGTAGCCGTTTGACCGTTCCCGAAGTCCCACAACAGATTTTGATAATCTTTTGATGAATTGGTGAAGGTGAACACCGTTGGGAAGCAGATGTCGCGCGAGAATTCGAATTCGGCGACGGGCGGTGCAGTTACCTTTATTTCCTGACAAATCGTAGCCTCATTGGCCAGACCTTCATTAACAACAAGACGGATGCGATAGGTTCCCGGTTTATCGAATACGACTGGGTCCGGATTTTCGTCGGTAGAACCCGGGAGGGCCGGATTACTGCAGCCTTCGTGACTGATCCGGTGAAGCCAATTATTCGAATTACCCGGAAGAAACGCATAGGTATTGTTTCCGGCGCGGAAAGCCAGGGAAAACGAATGCGGGTTATGCTGCAGATCGACATATGGAACAGCCAGACCGGTCGGTGCCGCTGCGAGCCCGGCGACAAAATCAAGCTTTGCAAATGTTCCGTTGGCATTAACCACGTAGGCTATTGATGCACCACACGTTTGCATGACGCTGATGTCGTTGGGGAATTGCAGTGCATCGCCGGGGTTGCCCAGGTAAACGGCAGTCGGCTGGTTCAGGAGGGAATTTCCAAAATCCAATCGTACGATATAGGACTGATTCGGATTGGTACGGTAATTTACGACAAACATCCGCCAAACACCGTTATCATTGATGATGTCGAACCCTCCGGTGTTGCTCAACAGACCAAAATCCCCCAGGTTGGTGGCTGTTGGCGGGCTGTCAAAATCACTACCAAAAGAAAAGCGGGTAAGTGTGCCGATATAATGATTTACGGTAAATCCATGCCAGGTTCCGTTTTCCTGGAACAGATGAAGTTCCATGGGCAGATCGAGGTTTCCAACGGTTGTCCATTCCTTTGCCGTTGGCGATGTATTCTGAATATCGGCACCCAGGTCAACAATTACCACACGGGCTGCGTGTCCGGTGACGGGGTGTCCGGAAACCGTTACCAGATACCAGCTCCCGTTGGCCGACACGACCTGTATGCCCGAATAACCGTTGCCATCGGGTACGATGCCCCCGGGGTTACTTATCACCGTTGCCGTTGGTGTATTCAAAAGACTTGTTCCAAAGTCCAGACGGATAATATCGGGATTGAAAAAATGGACCAGGAATCCATAATAATTTGAGCCGACCTTAACGTAGTCCATTGCGGAGCCTTCGGATCCCATGGGAAATGATGTGCCCAGGTTTTCTGCAGACAAAGTGGCGCCGCTGTTATCCACAGGGCAGAAACTCCATCTGAACGACTGGGCATTACTGGAGTTATTGACAATGGTGATCGGATTGTTGGCACAGACCTCTGTTGGCGCTGTAAATGACGGAACTGCGGCTACACATTCTTCCGGAGCGAGAACGGTAACATTTATGGTTTCCGTAGACTCACAGATGCCGTTTCCGGCAATAAGTGTATACTGCGTGCTTTGCGACGGCGATGCTGTAGGATGAGCAATATTGTCGGACGAAAGATCGGAACCCGGAGACCATTTATAAGCTGAAGCGTCAGTGATCTGTGGGTCAAGAATCAAGGATTCGCCGGGGCAGACGGTAAAAGATTTGGGGGATATGGAAGGTTGCGGAAGAACTGTAATTTGTTGGCAGTACGACGATTGGGTTGGTAAGCCTTCATCCACCGTAAGATAAATCGTATATGTACCCGGAGTTGCATATTTTATCGGATCCGGATTCTCTTCTGTTGAAGGCGGAATTGCGTCACTTCCGCAACCTCCCTGAAACATCAACCTTGTTAGAGTGTTAGCATAGGAATTCGGCACAAAGCCATACAAATTTTCACCGTCCCTGAATATTTTCGATATTGAATGAGACGTATTCATTCCGCCGGTGGCAGGTATTACAGTTACAACCGGAATTGACGTGATTGTCTCGAAATTCAGCCGCACCAAGGAATTCGACGCATCACCGTTTATAAGGAAACCGGTAAGATTACCGCAAAAGTCAATAAGATTCAAATCTCTTGGGCGGCTCAAAAAATTCCCAGGATTGCCCAGGTTTACCCCAGTTGGAGTATTCAATAACGAGTTACCAAAATCAAGTCGGGAAAGTGTATTATCTCCGTAGTTCATTACAAAAACATACCAGGATCCATTTTTATTTATTGCGGTAATTCCGCTCGGCCGGTTGAGTCCACCCACACTCCCCAAATTAACGGCAGTGGGAGGGGCTGAAAGGTCGGTGCCAAAACTAAAGCGGGTAATGGTATTGGAGTTATAATTCACGGTAAGCCCAAACCATTCATTGCCATCCTGAAACACAAATAAATCGTGAGGGTAATTCATTGTCCCAATATTCATCCGGTCGACTGCGGTCGGGCTGTTATTGGCGAGGCTGGCTCCAAAGCTAACGACGACCAGTTGCGACTGAATCGGTCCGTTTTGGTCTCCACCTACGATCAAGGCATACCATTTTCCATCGGTATTGACCAATTGAATGCCTTGAGTATTTCCTTTGATTGCACCACCAATCGATCCCAGGAATGTTGTTGTTGGCGTATTCAAGAGGCTGTTGCCGAAATTTAATCGAACCAACCCTCCGGGACTATTATTAACAACAAAGCCATAGTAATTCCCTCCCTCTTCTGCAAAATCCATAAAAACAGGAATGGAAAAATCTCCGTTAAGGTTTCCGAGGTCCACCCCAGTTGGTGTTGTGTTGATGTCGGCGTTACAGAAGCTCCAATAATGAGTTGTTGCATTCGAGGAGTTATTAATAATAGACACTTCTTGGTTTACACAGACAGTATCCGGAACACTGAAGTTCGCATTAACGACATCGGAGGTGGGAACCATACCGCATGAGTCTATAATAAAGTTGTCGCAATCCGGATTATTTTGATTTATCAGTGCTCCCATTTGTAACGTAGCCGCAAAATCCGCATTCCCTTGTTTGTTACTCAAATCTTCGAAACGATAATATGCGAGAAGATCACTATAGCTTGCCGGGTTGTAGACGGAAGCGTTCATGTCCCGCAGTAATTCTTCCTGACTCCTGGCCTTCTTCCATATCCGGACTTCATTAATATAACCGCTCTGATTTTCATTCAGAAAGCCGATTGTGGTTTTTATGTCATTCAGAATCAGGTTTCCCGCTGCAGCCATTTCCTGCAAAAGGAATCCGTTGCGATAAAATCTTAGCGTGGCCCCATTGTACACCATTGCAATATGGTAGGTTCTGTTAGATTCAACTTCACAAACCGGAGCCAGATTAAAATATCCAATAGTAGTCGTTATTGCAGCCGAATTTGTTCTCAGCCAATAATTACAATCCGAATTGTTGTTCTTTTTCGCAACGATAGTTGCTCCATCCAGTCCCGATGCAAGTGGATCCACGCAGTTAAATAGTGCCTCCACCGTGAGTTGGTCGCCCGCTACGACAACATCGCCCGTTTGTACCAAATCATCTTGTTGGGTAATTTTGAGCCAGTTTTCGCATGGAAGTTGATTCTTACACGCAAATGAATAGGCTTTAACCTCATCCACATTCAAGGCTCTGTTGTAAATCCGAACCTCGTCCATTACTCCATTGAACCAGTATGGATAGTTCGGATGATTCATTTTTCCAAGAAACAGATCGTGGCTATTCGAAAATGTTAATCCCGGCGCACTTTCCTCCATAATAAGGTTACAGTCAACATATAACCTGGCAACAGCCCCGCCATACGTCATGACTATACTCCGCCAGACATTCTTCTGAACATAAGGTGTGTCCATGCCCGGAAGCAACTGTGAAACGCCTGTGGCACGAAAAGTTTGATGCACTGTATCCACAGTAGGAACCGAACACATCTGACTTCCGTGAAAAGCCACGTCGTCATAGGCAATGGTATAGTTCCCCGTAAGATAATCCTGATCGCCCTTCATGATAATTCGGTTACCATGGCAGGTTCCCTTGTAAAAGCCTTCGGGTTTTACCCAGACACAAAGCGATATCTTATTTGAAGGGTTGAGAGACTGAGAGTTCGCAATCCGCATGTAATTATCCACGCCATTGAAATAGTAGGCACTGTTCGGATTTCCATAATAGTCTCTCGTGAGGCTCGCATTGTTAAACACCGCATTATTACCATTTCCACTTTCATCGTTCGCATTTCCGTTGAAAGGATAGTAGGCCATCAACCCTGCATTCAGATCAATCTGAGCGTCGGCTCGAAAGCATACAACAGACAGAACAATTGGTAAGAGAAATCGGATCATAGCAGCTAAGGTCAAGGGTAAAATGGTGTTACATCGAATATAGTATTTTTTTTTAGGTCCTGAAACAGTACACGTTTAGCTGAATATCGTAGTGCATCAGGGATGATTTATCGCGGGAGAACGGTGTTTTATAAACTTCTGTGGCTTCCCTGATATAAAACGAAAATCCCGCTTCATTTAATATTTTCAGAGAGTCGATCAGCTCCGGAGCCTGTTGAAAAGTACCGTGGTATTCAAAGAACAGATTGTCCACCATATTCAGTCGGTCCTGAATATCCTTTAATACCTCATACTCAGCACCTTCTATATCGATTTTCAGGAGATCGACTTTCCGGGAGAGAAAATCCCTTAACCTAACCGCCTTTACCCTGCCGTTGCCAGATCCGTTTTCCCCGGAATCATCAATCCTACTTGCCATTGACCCCTCACTGGAAAAATTCAGGGTGGTATTCTCTTTCCATACTGCTTCCTTTCTCAGCTCAACGCCCTCAAAATGAAAGGAATTGATATTCTTCTGTAATAGCGGGAAATTATATTCATCAGGCTCAAATGCAATCAGCTCAGCATCAGGGTATTTCCGTTTAAAATAGATCACACTGAAACCGAGATTCGCGCCACAATCGAGAATAAACGGATTCTTAGGGAGGTCGATTTTGTATATCTCTTTAATAAAGATCTCATCGATACTGTGGAGGAACTCATGGGGAGAATTAAATTGAACAGGCCTATCAAAGATCTTTTTTGTATAATGGCCTTGCTCCTTCAAATGTTTAACTTCTTTGACATCCCACCAACTCAAGCCGGTTTGCGAAAACGGATTCTTTCCAATCGACTTAACTCTTAGGTAGGCACCTTTCAGAAGTTTTCCTGCAAACGAACTGTTCCCACTTCCCATAATTATATTGTTTTTGCTATATCCAAAACCTCAGCCAAAAATTTACGTCCTATTTCCGGATTAAAAAAACCTTTAGCCCTAAAATGTGCCATTTCCCCCATCTTTGCCCAGTCACCTTTTCTTTCCCATGCCGCCTCCAGGGCCTTGTCAATAGCAAACTTCACCGGTGCCGCCGCTATAAACCCTTCAATTCCTTCACTGATAAGTTCTCTATGTCCGCCCACGTCCGTAGCTAAAACCGGTCTTCCACAAAGCATAGCCTCAACTACGGTCAAGGGCATGCCTTCCATTAATGAAGGCATTATTAACATATGATGTTCTGCCCAGATTTTTCGAACATCATCTTCGAACCCCTTAAATGTAACTTTGTCCTCTAACCGATACAATCGACATAAATCCTTCAGATATTCTTCATCCTGTCCCCTTCCATAAATATCCAAATGCCAATTTCTCGATTTCCATTTTTCATCGCCCAATGCCTCCAACAATAAATCCTGTCCCTTATGATCTACTAGGAGATTACCTACCGTTGCAAATCGAATCTCATTTTCTGTCGATGGGTAGTCGATGATTGAGTAATCCGACATATTTACCGGATTCGTAATCACTTCGCCGTTAGCAATTGTAGCCGAAATTTGTCGTGAAGCATTTTCCAAGTTTCTGCGCGAAACAAAGAGAACCTTTTTCGCACGGTTGAAATCCTTCCTTAGCCTTTGCATAAGTTCGTTCGACATTTTTCTCCCGAACTCAGCAATGATATGCGTAACAATTATCAGCGGCACACTGTGCGTGTCCAGCATCTTCGAAAGAAACTTATCTTCAGAAACCTGATAGAGGGAACCATTGTGTATGACCACATCGGGTTGTGCCGCGAAGATGGGATTATACGGATTGTCTAGGAGATTTCGGACGTAATTCAACACCTTTAGGAGGATGCGTCGTTTTCTTCTGATTCCTTTTTGAATGAACCCCCTGCGTTTATGCAGCACCAAACCCATTCCTATAAGTTGCTGTACTTTGGGACTAATCTTTCCTGTGTATATCATGGAAACCTCAACCTGGTGACCAGCCTTCAATGCCTCGTAGGCAAGATCAAACCAGATTTCTTCACTTCCTCCCCAAGGGGCATGAATTGTTGAGATTATACCAATTTTCATTGTAATCAAAGCATTTATTATCGGATTGTATCAGATCCTAACGGCATAATCTGCCCATTTATCGAGTCTTTTCTACAACTAAAACATTATTATGATAAAAATCCTTCCGCTTTAGTTTTTTCGGAAGTATCAGATTCACCAAAAGGCCGATCAACATGAAAGGAAGAATAAACACCTGATGCAGGATATAATAAATCACAGCAGGTTTCTTAGGCAATAAAAAGAACAGATAAACAATCAGCTGTTGCAATACTACCTCAAGAAAATGTCCGGTTTTATGCTGACGGACAACCCGGAACCCATGTCGTTCCAACAAAGCCCGGATACCGTAACTGGAATATCGGGCAAAATCATAAGGTACTTCATGTTCAGGCCAAACAAAGGGACAGGTTATCAACATCCTCCCCCCGGGTTTCAACACCCGGTTGATCTCCGGCAGAATCTCGTCCAAATTAAAAACATGTTCAAACACTTCCGAAGAAAAAACGGAATCGAAACGGGCATCCGGAAAAGGAATGGTTTTGCCGTCGTAGTAAACATCCGCTTTTTTGTTACTGTTGCTGTGACCGGAAACCTCAATATCCAAACCAATGTATGAACTCGCCTCCGTAAATAGATGTTGATAGGGCTTACTACCCGCTCCAAAATCCAACAAATCGCCCCTGCATCCCGGGGCCTCTTCTCGTATTACGGAATATAGACCGCGCCGTATGAAGTAAAATGCATTGGAAAATATATGACACCACTTTATAATGAATCCATGCTTCATTTACCGGCGAATTAATTTTTTATAAAAATAGAGTAAATAATCGCAGACCATCGACCCGAAAACCCGCATACAAAAGAAACTCCAGGATCTGCTCTTTAATTGATTCCGGAGAAATCTTGCCTTGGTGGCCGCCAACTTTCGGAAATGGGTTCCGTTATTCAGAGCCTGGGCCGTGATCGATTCCGTGTGGATCCGGTACCGAAGCAGCGGCCGGTCGATTTTGGCCATTCTAACCCCCGACTCCGTCATCCTCAGCCAAAGTTCATAGTCTTCGTAATAGATATTGTCGTACCGAAACGCCTTGAACAATTCTGCTCTTCCCATAATCGAGGAATGACCGAGAACATTTGTCCAGGCTAATTTTTTCCGGATTTCCCGGGGGTGAAAAACCCGGGCATTGCACCGATTCAGGCTTTCCCCCTTCTCATCAATATACTCCATCAGCACATCCGCAATCCCGATGTCGGTATTTGCTTCAAGGAATCCGACCTGGGTCTCGAATCGATCGGGCAATGCGATATCGTCTGCATCCATCCGGGCAATATATTTCCCCTCTGCCAACGTAATTCCCTTATTTAGCGTCTGAACGACCCGAAGATTGGTTTCGTTTTCCAGATACCGAATCCTTTTGTCGCCTGCCGCCAGCTCCTGCACGATGGAGCCCGTATTATCGGTACTGGCATCGTTGATCACAATCAGCTCGAAATGATCGTATGTCTGGGACAGAATACTCTCAATTGCCGCAGCGATATAGCTGCCGCCGTTGTGCACGGGTAATATGACCGATACTAATGGTTTCATTTCGTGGATTCAACTAAAATGGTCCGATACGCATTCATGAACTGATCTTTAGAAAAATGCTTTCGGGCATAATGGACGGCGTTCTCCGAAAGTTTCGACAGGATTTCCGGACTGGCACAGAGGTTCCGCAAAGCTTCGAGTCCCTCCTCTACAACGGCTTCCTCATCATCTATAGCATCGATCAGAACGGCGTTTTCGCCATCTTCCAAATGAATTTTGTTGCCTTCCAAAGCTGTTACCAAAGGAACACATCCGTTGGCCATGGCCTCCTTGATGGAAACCGGAAATCCCTCATAAGCCGAAGTCATCAACAGAATATCCGTTTCCCGGTATAATCGGTACATTTCTTCCTGTGATTCGATCTGACCATGCAAAACAGCATTCATCCGTACAGAATCAGTCAACTCTTCCATCATGGTTCCGGCAAAATGAAACTCCAGTTTTAACCCTTCTTCCATGGCCCGTTCAGCAATTCGATTAATCAGATAAATTCTTTTCTGAGGGCCACCTCTACCCGCGTACAATACTTTCAGCGGTATCCGGGCCGACCGTTTTACAGGTGCAGGAATAGTTACTCCAAACTCGATCACCCTCAACCGGCTGTTGAATGCGGGGTCAACGTCATACGCCTTATATTGCTCAACAATCCGGTTGCGGGTCACCGGATCGATCAGTAGACGTTGTTCAAGAAATCGATGGTTAGCCAGTCCGAAAAATTCCATTCCGTTTTTGCCGAAGGTAAAATTGTGCAGCAGCTCCAGTCTTTCCACCTTTTCCCCATCTAACCATGGAAGCAAATCATAAAAAAAAGTACTGTTGGCCCCCAGAACCCGAGCCCCGGGGTGGCGATTGATATAGAAGGCAAAATAGTGCACCGAAAAAAGGCGGAATAAGAGATTGTCGGTCCAGAAATGAATATCGCTGTTCAAAGCGTTGGGCACCTTCCAAAACGCACCTTTAAGCAGCATATCCGGAGAAAGCCGGGTAAAATAAACCTGTTTATAGGTTGTTCCTGTAGCCTCCAGGATATCCAGATGAACGCGCTGTGCTCCTCCCAAACAATAGCGATCGAAGAAGAAAAAGAGTCCGGTGGGATTTTTTTTTCGAATAAGACTAAAAGGATATACCAATACCAGGGCGAAAGGATAGCTGATCCTCAACAAAATCCGAAACACCGATATTTTCGTCAGGTTATGCATATTTTTCCAAAACCGCGGCTGCTTCTGCCGTTATATTCCCCCAATAGAAGCGTTGATAATAACGAGGAGGAATAGCATTCGGGCGAGCGCCCATTGTTTCCACTATTTTACAGACGAACCCATTCCAGTTTTCGTCTTCAACAATTTTAAGCAATGCGCCCGCATCCTCCGGGTCAACACCAATACTTCCGGAGGCCGTTGAAACGGCTGGAGTATTCCAACCGAGCGCCTCCACCAGTTTCGTCTTGATCCCCCCTCCGTCGACAACCGGATTGAGGAACAGATCGGCGCCCTTGAACACCCTATCAATATCGTCGACAAATCCAGCATAAATTACGTTGGGATTTTCCCGAACCTGTTTCTGCCGATCTTCAGGAAGGCCTCCTCCGCAGATCAGAATCCGATATTCCGTACCGCTGGTTCGCAGTGCAGGTTCAATGTTTTCCAGTATTGTTTTTACGGCATCCAGATTGGGCTTGTACCCGAAGGAACCTGTAAACAACAGAATCTTCGCAGATTCTGGAATTTTAAAGGTTTTCCTGAGTTGTCGGGCGGCAGCGGATTTCTCCTCTGCGGTTGGTGCCCCGGAATTTTCGATGCCGTAGGTAACAACTGCGGTTTTCTCCGGTTTCACGCGATACCTTTGGATGGCAAAATCCCGGTCCGCAGCCTGAACAAAAAAGTTCATATCCGCCCACCGGTGCACCACCCCTTCATAAACCGAAAGAATCGGCCACCACCATTTGCCCAAACTTTTCCATCGTGTCGCCTCGATATTGTGCGATTGAATAACCAACTTGACCGGCGTAAACCATTTCAGCAATAGCCCCATCCAGCCCATATAGGGATGTTCGAAAATGATATGTGTTGCTTTGTTTTTCCGGATCAGGGAAGCCATTCGGAAAACATATATCGGGTTGATATAACGCAACACTGTTGATGAAAACATGGGGATCCTTCTGACCCCTGCCCAGTCCGATTCCGCCTCGTCCCGAACCGTAATTCTCACCAATTGGCTATGGCGTGCAAAATACCGCATGAACAGAGCAATAAACTTCTGCCCACCTTTTCTTACTGGAAATACCCGATATGGCGTAACGATAAAGATCAAAGCGCGGTCTCCTTTTTGGGGTTAAGGCTTCTCCAGCCGCCCCACAGTCCCAGCGCAATGAACAACCACAGTAATCCATTTCCGATATAGGTTAATGTAACACCGGTTCTGTAGGATTTGGGTTCAAATCGGAATTCAACCGTATGCTGGCCGGCCGGAATACGCATACCTCGAAGCACATAGTTTACTTTGGCGTAATCGGCTTTCTTACCGTCGATATAGGCGTTCCATCCCGCCGGGTAATAGATTTCACTGAAAACCGCGATCTGATCCGTAGACGCGTTGGTGGCGTATTGGATGGTATCGTTATCGTATTTAACGAGACTAATGGTTGCAGCAGAGTCGAAAGAAACGGTATTGCCCACGATATCGGCGAATTTCTTGTCGATTACGACCGAGTCTTTCGGATTAATATTATCCAGCGCCTTCATTTCTGCAACCGGCCCGTCGACGTATTGAACGGCTTTAACGAACCAGGCCGCTCCCAGCGCTCCATCGTTCCGTTGAACCGTTGGAGTGGGATTCTGTTGACCGGGGGGAATGATCAGATAACGAGTATCCAGCATATTCAGGACGCCCATATTCAGGGGAAATTTCGACAGTTGTCCCTCGATCAATTCCTGATAAATGACCAGTTTTGCCGCGTGGTACCCACCAACCGAGCGATGGAAATAACTCGTAATGGCATCGTTAAACCGGTCAGGAGCCAGGTTGTAAACGCGGTAATGTGGATCCGTATCCTGAAGAATCGTTTGATTTGCAGCATTGGGTGCGAAATTGACAACCTGATAGCTATCCTTATCCATGAAGCTGTCGCGATTCAGATATTTGGAATCGACAACCAGCAGATCGGCCGTATTTACAATTAGTAGGATGATTATGGCTACGGCCGGTTTGATTAAATTGCGCATGTACAGGAACAACAGTACGACCACCAATGCCGCAAAAAGCAAAGCCCGGCCCATGCCCGCGGTAAACATTGATTTGCGGGCCTCCTCCAGCGCGCTGACCAGCATTCTTCCTCCGGAACTGTCGCCGGTTTGCGGATCGGTATAGACCTGTATAATCTGCTGATCAATACCTCCGGAGAAGTCACTGGAAAAATAAAGGATCAGCGTAACGACGAATACCCCTCCCACCGCATATAGTATCTTTTTAAATGATTTTTTCAATTCTTCAACTCCATCGGGCGTAAAGAAAATCCGCTGAAGTGCCATAGCCGCCAACACGGGCATCAACAGCTGAGGGATGATCAGGGCCATGGAATGGGCTCTGAATTTTTTAAACAGCGGAAGATTATTGTAGAGGAATGTATTGAAGCCGGAGAAGTATTTTCCCCAGGCAATAAATATTGTCAATACAATTGCGCCGAGAATCCACCAGCGAATGGGATTACGTACAAT
>Ga0182793_1000579_pt1 | contig 27347 bp, 22 predicted proteins | sample Passage237A_FD_130498 | JGI IMG/M metagenome (GOLD analysis project Ga0182793, IMG submission 130498) | Cellulose adapted compost microbial communities from Newby Island Compost Facility, Milpitas, CA, USA - Passage2 37A (version 2) (version 2) ... | reverse complement strand
TGTGATCTTCTGTCGCGAGCGCGATAAGGCGAAGGAAATCTGGGACGGTTATCGCGCCGGTCCCGAAGGTGCCTGCAAAATCCACGGCGCTGATGATGCTTTCCCGATCGACGATATCGATGAAATCCTGCCGGGACTGATTGAAGGTCGCGAGCGGGTGTATTACGCCCTCGGCCGCGACATCGAGTTCGACACCCAGGTGATGGGCTGGATCAACCGCATCCGCGCCAAAGTGCGCTCCGGCGCAACACCGCCCGGTGAGTTTCTCGATCTCAACCATTTTCTGCATGACATGCGCTTATTCAAAAGCGCAGCGGAAATTCGCTTGATGGGCAAGGCAGCGGAGATCGCCGCGCAGGCGCACTGCCGCGCCATGCGCGCCTGCCGACCGGGGGTATATGAATACCAGCTGGAGGCGGAAATTCAGCACGAATTCGCCATGAATGGCGCGCGTTTTCCTGCCTATAACAGCATCGTTGGTGGCGGCGCCAATGGCTGTATCCTGCATTACATCGACAATGACCAAGTGCTGCGCGACGGCGACTTAGTGTTGATCGACGCCGGTTGCGAATACGAGTACTACGCCTCCGACATTACCCGTACCTTCCCCGTCAACGGCGTGTTTTCCCGCGAGCAAAAGGCCCTGTACGAAGTAGTGCTGGACGCGCAGGCTGCGGCCATAGCCGCCGTCAAACCGGGCAATCATTGGAATGATCCTCACGATGCCGCAGTGCGCGCGCTCACCACGGGGCTGGTGAAACTCGGCCTGTTGCAAGGCAATGTGGACGAACTTATCGCCAACGATGCCTATCGCGATTTTTATATGCACCGCACCGGCCACTGGCTCGGTATGGATGTGCATGATGTGGGCGACTACAAAGTGCACGGCCAGTGGCGGGTATTCGAACCCGGTATGGTACTTACCGTTGAGCCGGGCCTTTATGTATCTCCCGACAATGATCGGGTGGCGAAAAAATGGTGCGGCATCGGCATTCGCATCGAGGACGACGTAGTGGTCACCAAAGACGGCTGCGACGTGTTGACCGCCGGTGTGCCCAAAACCGTCGCGGAAATTGAAGCGCTGATGGCCAGCGCCCGCAGCAGCGCTAAAAGTGCATGACAGTTGCCCGCTATGACATAGCCATTGTCGGCGGCGGGCTGATGGGGGCCGCCCTCGCTTTATTGTTTTGCAAAACCCTGCCCGGCCGCCGCGTCGTATTGATTGAGCAAAAGGCACTGGAGAGCGCCAGCGACCAAGTGCTGGCGCAACCCAATTTCGACGCCCGCTCCACCGCTCTCGCCCCCACCAGTGCCACCACCTTGCGCCGCCTCGGCGTCTGGCCGGCTCTGGCTGCCCACGCCACCGCCATTCGCCGCGTGCAGGTTTCCGACCGCGGTCACTTGGGCTGGGTGCGTCTGGACACCGACAGCAATCACGGCGAGCCCTTAGGGTATGTGGTGGAGAACCGGGCACTCGGTCGCGCCCTTACGGATGCCATGCTGGCCTGTGAAGGATTGGAACTGAAAGCCCCGGCGCAGGTGCAGCGCCTGACCACTCTGCGCGATGGCGTCAGACTGGATCTGGGCGATCAGCATCTGGAGGCGGAATTGGTGGTGGTGGCGGACGGCGCCGATTCGCCATTGCGCCACCAGCTCGGCATCGCCGAGTCCAGCAAGGATTATCAGCAGAGCGCGGTTATCGCCAATGTGCGCCACGAGCAGAGCCACGGCGAAACCGCGTTTGAGCGCTTCACGAATCACGGCCCGCTGGCGTTTCTGCCGTTGGGCGGAGAGAACGGACATACCAGCGCGGTAGTGTGGACTTGGCCGGCGGAGCAGGCTGAGGACTCGCTTGCCCTGAGTGATCAGGAATTTCTGCGGCGCCTGCAAAACGAATTCGGTTACCGCCTGGGCCGCTTGCAGCAGGTGGGTGTGCGCCAAAGTTATGCCCTGCGCCTTTGCCTTGCGCGGGAGCAGGTGCGCTCGGGGGTGGTGCTGATGGGCAACGCCGCTCACTTTCTCCACCCAGTGGCTGGGCAGGGTTACAACTTGGCGTTGCGCGACGGTCTGCGCCTGGCCGAAGTGCTACAAAGCGCGGGGCAGGGCAATTTAGGTGATCTGGCACTGTTGCAGGAATATGAGCGGCGTCAGGCCAGCGATCAGCGCAACACCGTGCGCCTCAGCGATGGCTTTAATGAATTGTTCCGCGCCCACGAACCCCATTGGATACTGCTGCGCAACCTGGGGATGATCGGCGTGGAATGGAGCGTGACCATTCGCGACACCTTTATCCGCCAGCTCTCCGGCCGCGGCACCCGGCGCGCCAACCCCTGGGTGCGGACGAATCACTAACGAGGACCAGCTGTGTCACACGAAGAGTCAGTGAGCAAAACAGCGACCAGCGCAGCGGACGTGATCATCGTCGGCGCTGGTCTGGTGGGAAGCGCCCTGGCCTGCGCCCTGACCGCCGACAGCGATCTGCGCGTGGTGGTCGTGGATGCTCAGCTGCCGCAACCGGTTTATCCCCCGGAGAAGTTTGATCCACGAGTGGTTGCCCTCAGTGCCGCCGCCGTCGAGTTCCTGCGCGAGCTGGATGCCTGGGCGGGCGTGGCAAGCCAGCGCCATTGCCCCTATCGCGGTATGGAAGTTTGGGACGGTGAAGGCAATGGCCGGATCGGATTTTCCGCCGACGACCTGCACCGGGACCAGCTTGGCTTTATCGTGGAGAACAGTGTGGTCCTGCAGTCGCTGCACCAAGTGATGCAGTCGCGCGTGACCTACTTGGCGCCAGTCAGCATCGCCTCCTGGGATCATATCAACGACCTCAACCAACTGACACTCTCCGACGGCCGTGTGTTGGTGGCGCCGCTGATCATCGGCGCTGACGGCGGCCACTCGCGCCTGCGCGAACTCGCCCATATTCCAGTCAATGCCTGGGCCTACCACCACTCCGCCATAGTCACCACAGTACGCACCCGCGCCGAACACGGATTTATCGCCCGCCAACGTTTCAGTCACCAGGGACCTCTCGCGTTTTTGCCGCTGCAGAACGGCCCCGCCGATCCCGGTTATTACTGTTCCATCGTCTGGTCTCTCGACGAAGAGGTGGCGGAGCGCATGATGGCTCTCGACGACGCGGAGTTCTGCGCGCAGCTCACCCGCGTCAGTGAAGCCTGTTTGGGCGAAGTGGAGTGGGCCGATCAGCGCCATGTGATCCCTTTGTGGCAACGCCACGCCGCCGAATACGGCCGCGCCGGCTTTGCCCTGGTAGGTGATGCGGCACACACCATTCATCCTTTGGCGGGTCAGGGGGTGAATTTGGGGCTTTATGACGCGCAAGCATTGGCGTCGGAAATCTTGCGCGCCCATCGCCGCAGCGTGCCGCTGAACCACGCCTCTGTGGTGCAGCGCTATCAGCGCCAGCGCAAATTTCACAATCTTTCCGCCATGGCCTCCATGGAAGGCTTCAAGCGCCTTTTTGGCGCGGACGTGCCACCGCTGTTGGCGCTGCGCAATCGCGGCTTGAATTGGGTCGACAGCCAGCTGTGGCTCAAGCGCCTGCTGATGCAAGTGGCGGCCGGGGATCTTTGAGCGGAGCTATGGCCGAGAAAGTCCCCACAGCTCCCCTGATTGCCGAGCACCGCGACTGGCTGGTGTGCCACGATTGTGGCGCTTTGCAGGAGGTGGAGCCGCTGCTTGAGGACCAGCAGCTGGTCTGCGCCAACTGCGACCACGTGTTGCACTTCGGCCGCGGTCCCTGGCTCGACACCACCACTGCGCTGGCCGTCGCCGCCCTGATCCTGTTTATCGGCGCCAACGCCTTTATTTTCTTCACTCTGCAATTGGGCAGTGTGTTGCAGCCGGCGACCATTCTGTCCGGTGTGGGTGCACTGATCGATCGGGAGGAGTGGATTCTGGCCGCGCTGGTGCTGGTCACCATCTTTCTGCTGCCCATGTTCGAAGTCTTTGCGCTGCTGTATCTGTTGCTGCCCTATCGTTTCAATCTCCGCCTGCCGGGGCAGATTCACGTATTGCGCTGGCTGACGCGGGTGCAGCACTGGATCATGCAAGACGTGTTTTTGCTCGGCGTGCTCGTTACCACAGTAAAGCTGGGCGACAGTGCTACCGTCCATCTCGGCCCCGGTATGCCGCTGTTTTTTCTGCTGGTGGCGGTGTTGCAGGCGGGTTATTGGTTTATGGATAAACAGAATCTGTGGAACTGGCTCTACGCAAATAATTATTTTAGTCGCCACCCGAAGGAAACGCTCTACGACTGCGATGTCTGCAAAGCCATGGTCGCCGAGAGCATCGTGCAGGAAAGCGGCAAGTGCCCGCGCTGCAGTGCGCGGATCAATACGCGAATTCCGGACAGTCTGCAAAAAACCAGTGCGCTGATTCTCGCGGCCATCGTCTTATATATTCCCGCTAATATTTATCCGATCATGCACTACAGCGAATTAGCGGTGAATTACGACAGTACGATTTTGTCTGGGGTAATCGACTTGGCCGCCAACGATCTGTGGCTGGTGGCCATAGTGGTATTCGTCGCGAGTATCATTGTGCCAATTTTGAAATTGGCGATGCTGATCTTTCTGGTATGGTCGATCCATACACGCATGACTGGCGCGACGCGATTGCGTTTCTGGATGTATCGCGCCACTAAATTTATCGGTCGCTGGTCCATGGTGGATGTCTACGTGGTCACTTTGCTGACGGCGGTGGTGCAGTTTGGTTTAATAGGCCAGGTCGAACCCGGCGCTGCGCTTTTGCCTTTTGCTGCGGTGGTGGTATTGACCATGCTTGCGGCGGAAACTTTTGATCCGCGCCTGATCTGGGACAACGCTGCCGAAAATGCTCCTGCCGAACGCGAGCGCACGCTCGCGCAACTCAACACCATAAACTTAACTCGTGAATGATGTGCTCTATGGTTGTATGCCCTGTTCATCGCTTTGTGGAAACGTCGCGTGGAAATCAATAAAGCCCGACTGAAAACTGCGCCTTCCATTTCACCGATCTGGATAGTGCCGCTCGTCGCACTGGTGATTGCCGGTTGGCTTGCTGTGCGCTCATGGCAGCAAAAAGGCACGGAAATCGAATTGTTGTTCGACAACGCCAGCGGTATCCAAGTGGGCCAAACGCAAGTTCGCTTAAAAGATGTGCCGGTGGGGAAAATCACCAAAATGCGTTTGAGCTCTGATTTGTCCAAAGTGAGCGTTTATGCCTTGCTGGATCGTCAGGTCAGTCGCCATCTCAGCGAAAATACCCGTTTCTGGCTGGTGAGCCCGCGGGTCAGTGCCAGTGGCATTTCCAACCTGGGCACTTTGATTTCGGGCGTTTATATCGTGATGGATCCGGGCAAGCCCGGAGAATTTCAGCGGGTGTTTACCGGGCTGACGGAACCGCCGGCGATTCAGTCGGACGACCAAGGCACTCAGTTTGTGTTGTGGGCGGATACTCTGCGCTCCATCGATATAGGTTCCCCGGTGTATTTTCGCCAACTTAAAGTGGGGGAGGTGACCAGCTATCGCTTGGCGGAAAATGGCAACAATGTGGAAATTCGAATTTTTATCGAAGCGCCGCACGACAGGCTGGTGTTGCAGCGCAGCCGCTTTTGGAACGTCAGCGGTGTGGATGTCAGCATAGGTGCTGAAGGCATCAAGGCCGAGGTAGGTTCACTGGCCTCCATTATTAATGGCGGCATCGCGTTCGAAAATACTGTGGGTTTTGAAGCCCCCCAGCGTGCCCCCGCCGATCACCAGTTTTATTTGTACACCGACCGCAATTCCGTCATGGATGAGCGCTACACCCTTAAATATTTTTATCTTTTGAAATTCAGCCATTCTGTTCGCGGTCTCGCTGAAGGCGCGCCGGTGGAATTCCGCGGGATGAAAGTGGGCGAAGTGGTGGATGTGCAACTGCACTCCGTGGATAAAAATCCTCACAGTCTGTACGTTTATATTTCCATGGAGCCGCAGCGTCTCGACCCGGACAGTCAGCCCTCGCGGGAGGAATTTGATGCGCAGTTGGAGCGTCTGGTGCAGCAGGGCCTGCGCGCAAAATTGAAAACCGCAAATCTGATTACCGGATCGCGCATGATCGATCTGGGTTTTCCTATCGACCCGGAGCCCGGCGAATTTATTCGCTCGACCCAATATACGGAAATTCCCACTGTGGATGATTCCATGGAAGATCTCGAACAGCAGTTGAGCGCGCTGACCAAAAAAATCAATCAAATACCGCTGGAAAAAATTGGCGCGGATCTGGCGCAGAGTCTGGCGAGCCTCAACAACATGTTGCAAACCATGAATGACAGCAACACTGCGGCCAAATTGGATAACACTTTGGGCAATATCAGTATCGCCAGCGAACAGCTCGACGCCACCATGCATGAGGTGCAAGCGGCGATGCGCGATATGACCGCAACTCTGCGTTCCGCCGATGCCTTGCTCAATCCTGATTCGCAAACGCAATACGAATTGCGCACCATGTTGCAGTCGGTGCAATCCGCTGCGGAAACCATGGAGCGTTTGGGCGAGAAGCTGAATCGCAAACCGAATGCACTGATTTTTGGGGAAAAATAAATGCGCTTTCTTTTTTGCATAGTGGTGTTGTGGCAATTGGCCGCGTGCAGTGCGACGCCAACGCAGTTGCAGCGCTACACCTTTTCGGTGAGCGAAGCGCCAATAAATGCAGTGCCTTTTTCGCTTGAGGGAGGGCTCGGAGTCGGGCCGGTGGAATTGCCGGAGTTCTGGCGCCAGCGGGAAGTGGTGGCGATCGAAGATAATAAAATCCTGAGCGATGACCGCCATATTTGGGCAGGAGATCCAAAGCTCGCGCTCAGTCGGGTAATCGCCGCCAATTTAAGCCGGCAATTGCAAATCAACGACGTGTGGGCGCATCCGTGGGATTCCCGCGCCAAGCCGAAAAAACAAATTGTATTGGTGATCGAATCCTTTGGCGGTGCGCTGGGAAAAGAAGTGGAGCTGATTGCCAAGTGGCGTTTGGTAGATGATTTTGGTGGGCGCGCAATTGCCACGGAGCGCGCAGTATTTTCCGCAACACCGGCGGATCGGTCTTATGCTGCTTATGTGGCAGCGCTTAATCAGTTGGTGGAACAGTTATCTACTGAGCTGGAGCGCTCGGTGCGGCAGAATTTTCCTGGCAATCATTAATTGCAATTAATCTTCTCTGGTTGGCTTTGTTAAAACCCGCAGCCATTTCCATAGGGAATTTCCGGCGGTCAGATATTTATCCAGCTGGGTTTGGTTCTGCCAATAAAAATTGCCTTTGCGAAACAGAAAATCGCGTTTCAACATACGCCGACGCGGGTTCAGTTCTTTTACTACTCGAGCCGGATTTCCCGCAGCGACCACATTTGGCGGAATATCCGAAGTCACTACTGAACCTGCACCGATTACGCTGTTATCACCGATGGTCACGCCTTTGCACACAATCACCCGTGCGCCGAGCCAGACATTTTCTCCAAGTGTTACCGGCTTGGTGCAGCGGAAGGGCCTGGTGCGATTGTAGAGTCCGTGCCAGTCACAATCGTTGATGCTACACTCCGTCGCAATCATGCTGTTGGCGCCGATGCGAATGGATTTTGCTGCAGTGATTTCTACGCCCGGCGCGATCAAACAATAATCGCCAATTTCAATCGTTCCTTGCCCCTGTCGGCTCGACCAAGTCGTCAAGCGCACAGGTTTGATCGGGTGGCTAATCAGGTGCAAATAATTTCCCGCGAAAATTTGCCGCCCGTGAATTTCACAAGAGCGCGGTTTGATAATCATGGGATGAACGCCGAGGCGGTCGAATTGCGGTTGCACAAAACGGCGCACATACCAGTCGTTAAAGCGGCTGCTGCAGTATTTGATAAAAAAAGGCCGATGATCTTTACGCACGGAATTTTCACTTATGACAAACGATAAGGTGATGGCACTGCACCAAGCCATCGAGGCTCATCAGATTAAAGGTTTTCTTGCGCGCGATGAAGCGGAAGCGCTTTATAACTTTGCCCGCGAATGCGCGCTGATCGGCCCCTGTCTGGAAATCGGCTCCTATTGCGGTAAATCTACTGCGTATCTTGGCTCCGCCTGTCAGGAAGCCAATTCCGTGCTGTTCGCCGTGGATCACCATCGCGGTTCCGAGGAGCATCAGCCGGGGGAGGAATATCACGACGCCGAGCTGTTTGATGCGGCCAATCAGGTGATGGATACCTTTCCCGCTCTGCGCCGAACACTGGATTTGTTCGGTCTGCAGGATTCTGTGGTGCCTGTAGTGGCGCCGTCGCAAATCGTCGTAAAAAAATGGGCCACGCCCCTCGGGCTGGTATTTATCGACGGAGGTCACAGCCACGAGCAGGCGCTAAACGATTGTCTGTCCTGGGCGGCAAAAGTTGCGCCCGGCGGGCTGTTATTGATCCACGATATATTCCCGGACCCGCGCGACGGCGGTCAGGGGCCATATCTCGCGCTGCAAGCGGTTGTGGCCAGCGGACGTTTTATCTGGCAGACGACGGTCAATTCGTTAGGTGTGCTGCGCCGAATCCCGGATTGACTGCTGCACAAAATTCCTCCAGTTATTTTCCTCGGAATTTCATTTTCCGCGTCGTCTGTGCGCCAGCGCGCGATTTGACGCTGCGTCTGTGTGCGGAAGCGCGTGTTGCGGTGTCGCCTCAGATGGTAATATGGCCGCGTTTTTTCACCTGCATAACCTTGGGGGTTATTACTATGAAATCAGTAAAAAGCTGTTTATTGCTGGGTTCTATGCTGGCCGCTTTTGCTACCAGCGCCGCTCACGCGCAAAACAACCGCGCACAGAACTACAACACCACACAACAACGTGCACCCGTCATCAGCTTCACCCACGTGGGCGCGCGTTATATGCTGCAGGACTTGGACGGTTGCGACCAAGACGGCCCCAATATCTACGGTAGCCTGGATATTCAAGACGGCTGGTATGCTCGCGCATCCTTCAGCGATGTGAGCGGTAACCATGGCTGCGGCTCTACCAACGTGCAGGTCGGCGGTGGTTTTCACACCCTTCTGGACCGCAATCTGCACATGTATGGCAGCTTGAGTTTCGAAAGCATTTCTCCCGATGGATGGGACAGCGACTCCGGTTTGGTTTTGGCTGCAGGTATTCGCGGATTTCTGACCGGCCAACTGGAAGGTGGCGTAGAGCTGATGCACAGCACCACCTTCGACGGCAACACTTCTATCAACGGTCTGCTGGCATACTGGTTTAACGATGTTGTCGCGATTACCGGTGATGTGGGTCTCGGCTCCGAGGTGACCACTTTTGCCATCGGCGCGCGTTTGAATTTCTAATCAATCGTGCGAATAAAAAAGGGGCGACTTGATCGCCCCTTTTTTATTGCGCAATTTTTTCAGCGCGCTGCTGTAGCGGCATTTTTCCCCTTCATAAACTGCAAAAACTGGTCAGCCGGCATAGGGCGGGCGAAGAAGAATCCCTGCATATAATCACAGCCGATAGCTGCCAGGAAATTCACCTGCTTCTGAGTTTCCACACCTTCGGCCACCACGCGAATATTTAAGCTCTTGGCCATTTGGATGATCACTTTTACCAAAGTGTCGGCTTGGCGGGAAATGCCCAATTCCGCAATAAAACTTTTATCGATTTTTAAACTTTCCACCGGATACTGGCGCAGATAATTAATGGCGGAATAACCCGTACCGAAATCGTCAATGGAAAACTGAAAATTCTGCTCTCGCAGCGCGAGAAAATTCTGCGACTTGGTGCAGTGGTCCGCCATTAACAGGGATTCGGTAATTTCCAATGTCACTTGATGCGGCGGAATATGCAGGCGATTGCGTAAAGCAATTAATTGTTGGGTGTGCAGGCGCGAGGCAAATTCTTGCGGCGAGCGGTTGATGGAAAAATTGATGTCGATGCCCTGATCGCGCAGGGTCAGGCAGAATTTCATCGCCTGCTCCACCACCCAATTGCCCAAGTCGCAAATCAAGCCGCTTTGCTCCGCCACCGGAATAAATTCCGCCGGCGAAATCATGGTGCCATCGGGGCGCGGCCAGCGGCACAGGGCTTCGCAGCGGGCAAAACGCTCTTCATGAACGCTGTAAATTGGCTGGTAATAAACCTCGAATTCGTTTTGGTTGAGAGCATTTTTAATCGCCGCACTCAATTCGACATAGCGATCGGCTTCATTGCGCATGGACATATTAAAAAAATACAGCGCATTGCGACCGGTGCGCTTGCTTTCATACATGGCCAAATCGGCATGCTGGATTAGTGAGGCAGCATCGGTGCCGTCGGTGGGATAAACCGCGACGCCGACGCTGCAGGTGACATTCACCACTGCACCCTGAATGGTCCGGCTCTCCGCAACGCAGGAGGTAATGATGCGCGCGCGATTTTCAATTTCCGCCGTGCGGTTGACATTTTTTATGATGGCGATGAATTCGTCACCGCCAAAGCGACACAACAGATCATAGCTGCGCACACAGTTTTTCAGCGTGCGGGCGACCTGAACCAAGAGCTCATCGCCAATCGAATGACCCAGACTGTCATTGATTTCCTTGAAATGATCGAGATCGATAAACAGCACCGTAAAGCTCTGGTTGGTGCGCTGGCATTCTTCGATTAATTGATTCAGATGTTCGTTGAATTGATAGCGGCTGGTGAGCTGGGTGAGAGGATCTATGGCAGTGATCTGCTCCAATTCGCGCAGATGTTGGTCCCGCTGGCTGTGGTAGCGGCGCAGATAGAACACCGCGGTGGCACCGAGCAGGCTCACGACCAGACCGATGATCCAATAGAGACTTTCCCGCCACTGGCTTTCCACATTCGGCCGTATGGCCAATTGCCATTCGCCGCCGGGTATCGGCACTGTGTAGGACAGATTTGCATGATTGAATAAATCGGCGTTGCCGGAAAAGGCTTCGCCGTTAGCCAGATTGCGCAACGCCACCTGATAGCGCCGTTCCATATCGTGCAAGCCGGCATCGCGCAGCAAATCCGACACTATGATGACGAGAGAGATCAGCCCCCACTCAGCGCCATCCGATGTATACACAGGAAACCGCGCCACCAGATGATTGCCAGTTCCCTGCACCAGGGGTAAAGGTCCGGCCAAGACTACTTGCTTGGTTTGCATGGCTTGCAAGACAGCGTCGCGCTGACCGGAATGGGTGCGGTAATTCAGACCCCGGGCGACTTCGTTGCCGACGAGAGGGTAAAGGGCGGTGACCACCAGATCCGGTGCCACCGCAATATGGCTAATGTTCAGAGGTTTCTGCTGCAGCAGGCGTTCAGCGACCCGGTCGAGATCCTCTTGAGAGAGGTCGCCGAGTACAGAAATTTGTGCTTCCAGACCGTAGCCAACCGCCAGATTGGCTTCCAGCTGACCGCGCAATTTAGTGGCGAAGGCGCCGGCCCAGTAGTGCGCCTCCAGTTCCTGTTCGCGCACGTTGACCTGCTGGAGGTAATGCACCAGAACCGCTAGCAGGCAAAAGAGGGCCAGAAAGCTGGCTAAGGCTCCGAATAGGGGATTGCGATAAAGGCGAACCTTGCCTTCGGGGGGGCGTGATTCCATGGGACACGGCGTCGCTCTGTTATTTTCCTCAGATAAAGGATAGATGCGCAGCTAGGAAACGCAAAAACGTCTCGGTTCGATGGTGCCCGCCGGGTAAGCGGCCGTTTGCTCGCTGTGTTTATTGGCGCGCAAACGACCTCTTTGTTTGGATCAATGCAGCCGCGTTTCCCCTGGTGGAAACAGTTCGTCCAGATCCTGCTGCCCGAAGCGATATTGCGCACCGCAGAACTCGCAGTTGATATCGATTACGTCGCGCTCACTCAGCAGGGCGTAGGCGTCGCTGCGGCCCAGGGAGGTCAACGCCTGCAGACTGCGGGCACGGGAGCATTGGCATTTGAAACTAAGGTCCTGCGGCGAGAACAAGCGCACTTCAAATTCGTTGAACAGGCGCACCAGTACGGTGGCGTGATCCAGATCGAACAGCTCTTGCGCGGTAAGGGTCTCCGCCAAGTGTTCTGCGGTTTCCCAGGCGTCTGGTCGTGGAGTGCGGTCGGCAGAGGGCGGTAGGGCCTGGAGCAGCAGGCCGCCGGCACGCTGGCCGTCGCAATACAGCCACAAGCGGGTTGGCAGCTGCTCCGAGCGGGCGAAATAGGTGGTCAAACACTGCGCCAGAGTGTCGCCTTCCAAGGCCACTATGCCTTGATAGCGCTGGCCTTGCGTTGGGTCCAGTGTCAGCGTTAACACGCCATTGCCAATCAACTGCGGCAGCGTCAAACCGCTCAGATCGGGCTGCGCGCCTTCTGCGAATTTGACGATGCCGCGCAGGGTGCGCGAGTCTGTCGCCTCCGCCATGATCAATGGCACAGGCCCAGCGCCGCGAGCCTGCAGGGTGAGGGTGCCGGAGAATTTCAGCACTTCGATCATCAGGCTCACCGCAGTGAGAAATTCTCCGAGCAGTGCCCGCGCTTCGGCCGGCAGGTCCTGGTGGGCGGTGGCGTCCTGCAGGGTAGCTTCGATGGTGACGATTTCGCCGCGGATATCGCAGTCGTCAAATACAAAACGGTGGATTTGATCCGGATTGGATGCCTTCATAAATGGTCTGTCTTCAGTATGGGTGCGATGGTGCCGTTGCCGGCCGGATCAATCCCAGGTGTTCTGGGACTGTTTGAATTGGTGGATCTGGCGGCGCTGCTTTTTGGTCGGCCGCCCGTCGCTCATCGGCTGCAGGGCGCTCGCCAGTTTGCGCTGTTGGGCGCTCAATTCGCGCCGCGCCAAACTCTCGGCGGTTTCTTCATATAAGAGCGCCGCTTCCGGCGCGCCGCGGCGCTGTTCGGAGAGGGCTTTTACCACGACTTCGCGCTCGTCGAAACCCTGGCGAATCTGCAGCACCAAGCCGAGGGTTAGCTCCTTGCTGGCTTTCACCCGCTGGCCGTCCACATGAACCTTGCCGCCGTCGATGGCCTGTTTGGCCAAGCTGCGGGTTTTAAAAAAACGCGCCGCCCAGAGCCATTTGTCGATGCGGACTTTGGTGAGTGTTGTGGTCTGGTCTTTCGTATTCATGGCAGATCCGGGCGCAAATCCTGAGGAGTAAAGCCGGGCGGCATGATCTCATCAAAATCCACTATGTCGATAAATTGGCCGGAGGCGCGCGGCGGCTTCTGCGAGTCCGGCTGCTTGATGCACACCAAATAGTGCAGACCGAAGTTTTGCGCGGCGCGCAGCACATGATGATTGTCATCGACGAACAGGGTGCGGGTCGGATCGATATTTTCCGCTTCTGCCAGACGTTGCCAGAAAGCGTCGTCCTCTTTCGGCTGTTGATAATCGTGGGATGACACCACCAAGTCGAGCCAGCGGTCGATCTGGGTGACCTCCAATTTCAATTCCAGCCCTTTGCGATGGGAGTTGGTGGCGAGAATCACCTTTTTGCCTTCCTGGCGCAGAAAGCGCAAAAATGCCTCCGCATGAGGGCGGACCTGAATTTTATGTTGAATCTCGCGCTTCAACGCGGGAATATCCATGCGCACCAGCTCCGACCAGTGATCCAGGCAATACCACTGCAAGGTGCCTTCATAGGATGCAATGAGCCGGGTCAATTCGCTCTGCGCGTTTATGGGGTCGAGGCCATGGAATTCCGCGTAACGTTTGGGCAGGTGCGTCAGCCAGAAATAATTATCGAAATGCAGGTCGAGCAGGGTGCCGTCCATATCCAGCAAAACGGTATCCACTGCGGTCCAGTCAATCATGGGCGAAGATGAACAGAAGAAAAAGCGGTGGTCAGTATGCCTACAAAACCTGAGATATTAAAGCGCACGCCAGCGTGCCAAAGCCGCCTGTTCCGGGTGGAATCCCTGGATTTGCGCTTCAGCAACGGCGAAGAGCGCACCTTCGAGCGACTGATCGGCGGCGGGGTGCCAGCGGTGATCATAGTGCCCATGCTCGACGACCAGCGGGTGGTCCTGGTGCGCGAATACGGTGCCGGTATCGATGACTATCACGTGTCTTTGCCAAAGGGCCGGGTGGACGAAGGCGAGAGCCTGATCGAAGCGGCGGATCGCGAATTAAAAGAAGAGGCCGGCTACGGCGCCAAGCGCCTCACCTTATTGAAATGCCTGACCCAAGCGCCGAATTATCTGCAGCACCGCACCCAGATCGTGCTCGCCCAGGATTTATATCCGGAAAAATTGGAGGGCGATGAACCCGAACCACTAGAGCTGGAAGTTTTGCATCTGGACGAAATGTCCGCTTGGTTGGAGCGCGGTGATATCACCGAGGCCCGTACCATTGCGGCGCTCTATCTCGCGCGTGATTTTATTGCGGCGCAAAAGGCTTTATAGGCCAATATCACTTCCATTTAAGCAAAAATCGAAATAACGCGGAGAAACAAACAAGCGATTTAAAATAGTGGCGCGTTTCATTGCAAAAAAGTCGCGTTCGTTTAGTGCGTAGCGAGCCGGTGAGTTAAAAATTGACTATTCTTTCTGTCCGACGGTCGAAAATGAGAACTCCGTTCATATTTTCGGTGCCACTCACTGCCGTACAACCATAATTAACAGGCAACGCGTTATGAAACTAGCGACACAACACAATATTTTTTCAGGCGTCGAACAGAACGACACCTCTATTCTCAAGCAGCAGCTCGTGCGCGAGATTACTTGCTTGGAGCGCCAGCTCGAACGCATCCGCATGCGCGATGAGTTTGCCGACGATGCGACTTTGCAGACGTACGAAGATATGATCGAAAGTCGGCGCAAAATGCTCTACAACCTGCCTTGGGAATAAGAGATTGGCGCTGCGCCCCCTGCTCGGTGCGGCGCCTCGATGTGTTGAACCGTCCGCTGCGGTGAGACTCTACATAACCCGATTCGGGCCGCGCCCGTTCTCACTACCCGCCGCATCGCTTATGCTGCCGGGGAAATTCCGGGTATCATCCCCGGGCTAAAATAACCAGATTTTGTCGCCTGCGGCTTCTCCTAACTATGTATCACAGCTATTTCGGCCTGGACGAACAAGCCTTCTCCATCGCGGTGAACCCGCGCTACTTGTACATGAGCACGCAGCACCGCGAGGCGCTCGCGCATCTGCTGTACGGCGTCAGCAGCGGTGGCTTTGTGATGTTGACCGGCGAAGTGGGCACCGGCAAAACCACTATTATTCGCTGCCTGCTGGAGCAGCTGCCGGATCACGCCGACTTGGCGATTGTGATGAATCCCTCCGCCAGCGCCCGCGATCTTCTCTGCAGCATCTGCGATGAGTTCGGTGTGACTTACGCGTCGGAGGAGACCAGCCTCAAAGTCCTCACCGACAAACTCAGCGAGTTCCTGGTGGAAAACCACCGCCAGGGTCGCAAAACCATCGTCTTGATCGATGAGGCGCAGCTGCTGCGCATTTCCACCCTGGAGCAGGTGCGCCTGCTGACCAACCTGGAAACCAATACTCAGAAGCTGCTGCAGATCATTCTGGTGGGTCAGCCGGAATTGAATGAACTCCTGGCCAAGCCGGCGCTGCGTCAGCTCTCCCAGCGCATCACCGCGCGCTACCATCTGCGCCCGCTGAGCGTGGCGGAGACCGAAGCCTATATCAAACACCGTCTGGCTGTCGCCGGCATGCCGCCGGGACGCCAGCCTTTCCCGCCGAAGATCGTGCGTCGGGTGCATCAGATCAGCCGCGGTATTCCCCGGATCATTAACGTTCTCTGTGACCGCATGCTGCTCGGAGCCTACAGCCGCGAGGCCAGCCAAATCGATGCCGATATCTGCCGCCAGGCGTCGATCGAGGTGCTCGGCGAAGGTGTGGCGCCGCGGCCGGCGCGCCGTCTGCCAATGCGGTCGGAATGGATTTACGCCGCCACTGGCGCCGTAGGGGTGATTCTGGCGGGGGCAATTATCTGGTTGGTGCTCGGCGCCAGCCGGCAGACATCTGCACCGACGCTGCCGGTGGTGGGCACTGGCAGCATTGTCCGGGAGAGTCCGCGTCCGGCGGGGGATGCCGCGCCGGCGCAAACGTGGTGGCAGCTCAACCAGGATCACTCGCTGGCGGAGTTGCTCGGGGTGCTCGGCATCAGCTACGACGGCGCCATGTACCCCTGTTGGGTGGTGAGCCAGCAGGGCTTGAAATGTGAAACCCAGAAGGTCAACACCTGGGAAGACTTCCTCAGTTATAACCGCCCCGCGGTATTGACCATCACCACACCCGGTCGCCATACCGCGTATGTGACTCTGGTTGGCATCAAGGACAATGACGCCTGGGTGCGCGGTAAAGAGGGCCTGACCCGGGTGCCGCTGGCGGAGCTCGGCCGGCTGTGGACCGGTGAAATGGTCTTCGTTTGGCGCCGCCCGGAAAACTTCAAAGAAGCCATCGGCATAGGCGCCAAAGGCCCGATGGTCACGTGGATCGCCGAACAGTTCGCCACCCTGGATCAGCAAAGCGCGCCGCTCACCCGCGAGCACTTCAACGCTCAGTTGCAGCAGCGGGTGAAAATCTTTCAGCGCGCCAACAATCTGAACGACGATGGCTACGTGGGTATGCAGACGCTGTTGAAACTTAATGAGGTGCTGGGGGTGGAAAAATCCCTGCGAGATCTGGAGCCAACCCTGGTGACTGCGGGTGGCTGATTTTGGAAGCATGACTATGGCTATTGCTGAGAGTGGTTGTGTATGTCGCTGATTCTCGATGCCCTAAACAAAGCGGACCGCGAGCGCGAGTATCGCGATGCGATTCCCGACCTAAAAACCGTCCATGGCGCTCCTCGGCCCACTCGGGATTATCGCCAGTGGTGGCTGATCGGCGGCTTGGTCGCTGCCCTGTTGATGGTGGTGGCGCTGTTGGTAATCGTGTGGCTGCGCATGCCTGGGCACACCTCTGCGCCGGTTGAGCGCGATCCTGAAGCGGTCAACGCGCCGGCGCAGATCGCAACCGCACCAGCGCCTGTTATTCACAAACCAACTCTGCCCGAGCTGAAAGAGCCGGCCCAGACCTCAGCGCCGTTGGCGTCGACCTCGCCGGAAGTGGAAGCGCTTTACCTGCCCCAGCAGGACACCAAAGTCATTCAGGTGATCGAACCGAAAATTCAAACGGTGCCCGAGGCGCCTGTGGTGATTACCCCGGCAAATCCACGGCGCTCATCCGTGGACGAGGATCTGGCGCGGCAGTTATGGGAGGAGAGCCGGCGGGAAGCCCAGCAACCGGTGCCCGCATCGGTGCTGCCGCCAACTCCGACGGCTGCTGCGAAAAAATCAGAGCCTAAATCGCAACCGCTGCCGGCTGATTTGCCTGCGGAGGAAACCCTGGCCGGCCACGCGAATATTCCGTTTCTCCACGAGCTGCCGATTTCCGTGCAGGACACCATTCCCACCCTGATGTACGCCAAACATGAGTACGACAAGGGCTTTGTGGTGATCAATAAGGAAGAACTGCAGATGGGCAGCGCGGCGCGGGGTGGGGTGCTGATAGAGCGCATCCTGGCTGACGGCGTGCTGCTGTCCCTGAACGGCACAGAGTTCAAGCTTTCGTCCCTCAGCAGCTGGGTCAATTACTAACCCGGCACGTAAGGCCGCACAATCTCCGTCAATCTATCCACCGCGCCGCGATTCTGCTCGGCGAACTGCTGGGCGTTCAGGCCGACTTGCTGGCGCTCCTGCGGGTGTTCCAGCCAAGTCAGAATCTGCGCAGCAAGGCTTCCCGCATCGGTCACCGTCACCATGCCGCCCACTTGGGTCAGGCGCTTGCTGATATCGGCGAAGTTGAAAGTGTGCGGGCCGCAGATGATGGGCAGACCCCAACAGGCGGGGTCGATCATATTGTGGCCGCCGCGCTCGATCAGGCTGCCGCCGACAAAGGCGATATCCGCGCAGCCGTAGAGCAACATCATCTCCCCCATAGTGTCCCCGACGATCACCTGCGTACCCTCCGGGCACTGGCCGCTGCTGCGGCGGCAGGTGCTGAAGCGCGCCCGACTCAGCTCGTACACCTCATCGAAGCGCTCGGGGTGGCGCGGCACTAGAAGAAGCAGAGCGGTCGGTTGATTGGTGAGTACTTGGGCAAAGGCATCCAGCAGTACGGCGTCCTCGCCGTCGTGGGTGCTGGCGGCGATAAAAATCGGTCTTGTGGCGCCGTAACTCGCGCGCAGCGCGGCGGCGGACTCGCGCAAGGCGGGGGAAATGGCGACATCAAATTTCACGCTGCCGGTAACGGTCAGCTTCTGGGGTGCCAGGCCCAGATCGAGAAAGCGTTGGCCGTCCTCGTCGTTCTGCACAGCCACATGGCTCAGACAATCCAACAGCTGCCGCGTCGCCCCGGCAAAACGTGCATAGCGTCGCGCGGAGCGCGCTGACATACGCGCATTGGCCAATACTGCAGGCAGTTTCTGGCGGGCGCACTCGTGCAGCATGTTCGGCCAGAGTTCGGTTTCCATGATGATGGCGAGCACGGGGCGGGTGCGGCGCAGGAAGGCGGCTACTGTCCAGGGCAGGTCGTAAGGCGCGTAAACGTGAAGGACTTGCTTGCCGAAGGTTTCGGCAACGCGGGTGGAGCCGGTGGGCGTCATGGTGGTGACCATCACTGCCACCTCGCCGCTCTCCAGCAGGCGGCGGATCACTGGCGTCGCTGCGACTACCTCACCTACGGATACCGCGTGTACCCAGACCACTGGTCGGGTTTCGGTGTGGGCAGGGTAGATGCCGAAGCGCTCGGGCCAGCGAATGCGGTAGCCCGGCACTTTCTTGTCCTTGATCCAGAGGCGATAGAACACCACTGGCAGGGCGATGATAAAAATCAGGGTGTAGAAAAAGCGCAGCATGGCCGCCGCTCAGTCCGCGATTTCGCTGAACTGGGCCGCGTACAGGCTGGCGTAGTAGCCGTTGCGCGCCAGTAGTTCGGCGTGGCTGCCCACCTCGACGATGGTGCCTTGATCCATAGCGACGATCACATCGGCATTTTCGATGGTGGACAAGCGGTGGGCGATGATCAACGTGGTGCGGCCTTGCTGCAAAGTTTCCAATGCCGCCTGGATGGCTTTTTCCGATTCGTTGTCGAGGGCCGAGGTGGCCTCGTCCAACACCAGAATCGGCGCGTCTTTGTAGAGTGCCCGCGCCACTGCCAAACGCTGGCGCTGGCCGCCGGAGAGACGCGCGCCCTGTTCGCCGACGAGGGTGTCAAAACCTTCCGGCAGGGCTTCGATAAAGTCGAGGGCGTGGGCATGTTGCGCCGCTTCCCTCACCCGCTCCATATCCACTTCGTCGTTGCCGTACGCAATATTGCGCGCAACCGTGTCGTTGAACAGGATGGTCTGCTGATTCACCAGGGCGATCTGCTTGCGCAAGCTGTCGAGTGACACTTCGCGGATATCCTGGCCGTCGATCAGAAGCGCACCGCTGGCGGGGTCGTACAGACGCAGCAACAGGTTGGTCACTGTGGTTTTGCCGCTGCCGGAGCGGCCCACCAGCGCCACCGTTGAGCCGGGCTCGACGGTGAGATTGATCCCGCGCAGGGCGTGAATATCGGTGCCGTAGTAGAAGTGCAGATCGCGCAGTTCGATGCGGCCGGCGGTGATCTGCAGCGGCTGCTTGCCCTGGTCCGTCTCGGGGTCCAGGTCAATCACGGCAAAGATCGTCTCCGCTGCAGCCAGACCCTTCTGAATGATTTCATTGACCGACGTCAGTTGGCGCAGGGGCTTGGTGATCATCGCCGAGGCGCCGAGATAGGCGATGGCGGAGCCGACGTTGTCATCCCACATCAGCAGTACGAGAAACAGGATCACCGCCAGGGCAATAGCCACCACCACCTGAAACACAGGCCCCTGCAATGCCGCCACACGTTCGTATTTGATGGATAACCGGGTGTTCTCATCGGTGTTCTGGTTGAAGCGGCGGATTTCATATTTCTGGCCGACAAAGCTGCGCACCAGGCGAAAGCCCTGCAGCGCCTCATTGGCGATATGGGTAACGCCGCCCATAGTGACTTGCATGCGCCGGCTGATCCGGCGGAAGTAGCGGCTGGCGATGCTGACCAGCACGCCGAGGATGGGCGCGGTGATCAGGAAGCAGAGGGTGAGTTGCCAGTTGTGATAGAGCATCAAACCGAGCAGGGCGACAACGGTGAGCCCGTCGCGCAAGGCTACCTTCACCGCGTTAGTGACTGAACCGGTTACCTGGGTGATGTTGTACACCAGCAGAGACACCAGCTCGCCGCTGTTGTGCTGATCGTAGTAAGTGGTGGGCAGGTAGACGAGTTTGGCGAACAGCTCTTTGCGCAGATCTGCCACCACATTTACACCCACCCGCGCGATAAAGAAGTTGCCGAGATAACCGCCGAGACCGTGCAGCACGCGCAACACCACCACGGCGATGGGCACCACCAGCATGTATTGCGCGTCGCGTTTCTCCAGGCCGGTGATGAAGTACTCCATCATCTGCGCCATTGCCGCTTCCATGGCGGAAAACAGCACGAACCCGAACAGACTGATGGCGACAAACCAGCGGTAGCGCAGAGCGTAGGTCAGCAGGCGTTTATAGAGCTGAACACTATTGTAGGAGGACATGGTGATGGTGTTCCGGCATGGAGGTTGGAAATGAAGCGGCTGGAACAGATAAAACAACGGGGATGATCTCATCCCCGTTATGCTGACCTGCTGCGATCCGGCTTATTTGACGGGCGTCAACCATTCCAGATGCTGGTCGAGTTTGCCTTTCACTGCCTCGAAATACAGATTCTGCAGTCGTGTCGTGATAGGACCGCGCTGACCGGCACCGATCACGCGACCGTCCAACATGCGAATCGGCAGTACTTCAGCGGCAGTACCGGTGAAAAACGCTTCGTCGGCGATGTAGACCTCGTCGCGAGTAATGCGTTTCTCGCGCACGGTGTAACCGCTCTCGGCAGCCAGTTGGAAAATGGTGCGGCGGGTGATGCCGTCCAGGCAGGACGTCAGTTCTGGGGTATAGAGCACGCCATCGCGAACCACAAAGATGTTTTCGCCGCTGCCTTCCGCAACATAACCTTCGGCATCCAACAGCAGCGCTTCTTCACAACCGCAATCCAAGGCTTCGCGCAGCGCCAGCATTGAGTTGATGTAATGGCCGTTGGCTTTCGCCTTACACATGGAGATGTTGACGTGGTGGCGGGGGTAGCTGGAAGTTCGGACTTTGATGCCCTGCTGCTTGGCTTCCGGCGACATGTAAGAAGGCCAGTTCCAGGCGGCGACAATCACATGAGTCTTCAGATTGTCAGCGCGCAGACCCATACCTTCGGCGCCGTAAAACGCCATGGGGCGCAGGTAGGCTTCGTCAAGGCCGTTTTCACGGATCACTTGGCGGTGGGCTTCGTTAACTTCTTCTTTCGACCAGGGCATTTTCATGCCCATGATGTGAGCGGAGTTAAACAGGCGGTCGGTGTGTTCTTTCAGGCGGAAAATGCAGCTGCCTTTATCGCCCGCATGATAGGCGCGCACGCCCTCGAATACGCCCATACCGTAGTGCAGGGTGTGGGTCAGAACATGAACTCGGGCGTCACGCCATGGAACCAGTTCGCCGTCGAACCAGATAACGCCGTCTCTATCGGCAAATGACATAGGAATTCTCCAATAACGGGTTAAGAGTCGTTTGTTTCAAGTGTTGCATTGGAGTCCAAAAGACGTCGCCAGATTTGGGTCACAATCTGACGCTCAGACTCCACTTGATCACCCGCTACGATTCCAGGCTGTTGTTGTAACGCCAGGCGGTGACCGAGGGACCGGAAGGCTTTGTAGGCTTCGATTAACTGGTTGACCTCTTGGGCACTTAACTGACCGGATGCCGCCAGGCAACCCAGAATGCGGATATTGTCGGTGTATTCCAGCAGAGAGGGATCGCTGTGGGACCAGGCCAGAACCGCGTATTGAACCATAAATTCAATATCGACGATACCTCCGGTGTCCTGTTTCAAATTAAACAGCCCTTCCGCCTGCTGTTTTTTATTGCTACCCAGCTGATTGCGCATTTTCTGGCGCATATCCACCACATCTTTCTGCAGTTTAGCCGGATCGCGCGGTTGCGCGAGCACGCGGCGGCGCAGTTCACCGAATTGCTCCATCAGCTCCGGCCGCCCGGCGATGGCGCGGGCGCGCACCAGGGCCTGGTGCTCCCAGGTCCAAGCCGATTCGAACTGATATTTCTCGAAGGCGGTGAGGCTGCTGACCAACAGGCCGGAATTGCCGGACGGGCGCAGGCGCATGTCCACTTCGTAGAGCTGCCCCGATGGCGTCTGGGTACTGAGGATATGGATCATCTTCTGACCCAGGCGCACATAAAACGTGGTGTTCTCGATGCTGCGCTGTTCCGGTCCTTGAGGCTGGGTGCTGCCCATGGGGTCGGCGCCGTGGATAAACACCAAGTCCAGGTCCGAACCGTGGGCGAGTTCGATGCCGCCGAGTTTGCCGTAGGCGACCACGATAAAGTTCGGCAGCTCGTGCACATCGCCGTCGGGATAACCGTGGCGCGCCACCATCTGTTGCCAGGCCAGCTGCAGAACGTAGGCCAGAATCACCTCTGCCAGTTCGGTGAGATAGTCGCTCACTTTCATCAGCGGCAGTTTGCCAGTGACCTCACAGGCCGCCACGCGCAAGGCGTGGGCGGAGCGGAAATAGCGCAGCGCTTCCATCTGCTGTTCCAGGTCATCTGGATCGATACGCAAAACGTGTTGGCGCAGATCCTGGGCGAGGTCCTCTTTGGGCGGCACGCGGTACAGAGTCGCCGGGTTGAGCAGCTCGTCCAATAGAGCGGGGTGGTGTGCTAACTGCTCGGCAATCCATGGGCTTGCCTGGGTCAGTACAACCAATTGGTCCAGGGCCTCCGGGTTTTCGATCAGCAACAGCAGATAGGCGCTGCGCCGGGCGGTGGCGATCAGCAGGGGAATGATGCGCGCCAGAGTGCCGCAAGGATCATCCGCTGTGGCGAGACGTTGCAACAGGCGCGGCGCCAGCTCGGCAAAACGTTCGCGGCTGAGTGCGGCCATGGCCATCACCGGCGGTGCGCTCAGCAGATGGTCGCGCAGCAGCTTGAGGGTCTGCTCGGGTTCGGGAAAACCCAGCTTTTCCAGCATACCCTGCGAATCGCCACCGGGGCCGGTGAGGTGGTGCCAGAACAGGCGCCAGTCGGCGAGGCTCTGCTGCTCGGCGTCGTTTTTCTGCTCGTCCGGTGTGGCGATAACTTCGCTGAACTGTTGGTGGACCAAATCGCGATAGGCGTTCAGCTGGGTATGAAATTCGTCCCAGCTGGCAAATCCCATTACGTGGGCGATTCGTCTGCGGCCGAGTTCATCTTTCGGCAGTTCCTGGCTCTGGCGATCATCGTAACCCTGAATGGCGTGCTCGACATTGCGCAGGAAGCAGTAGGCCTCGCAGAGTTTCTCATCCACCCCGGGCGGCAGGCAGTGCAGACGTTGCAGCAGCGGCAGCACTTTGAGTAGCCGCCGCTCCTGCAATTCGGTGTCGCGCCCACCGCGAATGATCTGAAAGGCTTGGGCGATAAATTCCACTTCGCGAATGCCGCCGCGGCCGATTTTGACGTTCTCGTGGGTGCGCCGGCGGGCGACCTCTCGGTTGATCAACTGCTTCAAGTTGCGCAGCGCGTCGATCGCGGAAAAATCCACGTATTTGCGGTAGGTAAAACTGCGCAGGGACGCCATTAATTCCTGAGTCTGTTCCGGTGTGCCGTTGCTGGCCACCACCCGAGCTTTGATCATGGCGAAGCGCTCCCACTCGCGCCCCTGGGTCTGGTAGTAGTCCTCAAGGCCGTCAAAGGTGCTCACCAGTGAACCGCTCTGGCCGTAGGGGCGCAGGCGCATATCGACGCGGAAAACAAAGCCGTCCGCAGTTACCTGATCGAGAGAGCGGATCAGGCGCTGGCCGAGGCGGGTAAAAAATTCCTGATTGCTGAAACTGCGCGGGCCACCGTGGGTGTCGCCTTTATTGGGATAGGCAAAAATCAGGTCCACGTCGGAGGACAGATTCAACTCCCAGGCGCCAAGCTTGCCCATACCGAGAATCAACATCGGCTGGCGCGCACCGGTCTCATCCTGCGGCTCGCCCATTTCCTTGCACAGATGGGCGTAGTGGTATTCGAGCGTCGCCTGCAGCGCCAGCTCCGCCAGCTCCGTCAGCTCCGCCACCGTACGGCGGGTATCGGCGAGGCGGTTGAAGTCGCGCCAGATAATTCTCGCCATCTGCCGGTTGCGCCAGTGGCGCAGACCTGCGTCCCAGGCGTCCGGCGCCGCGTCGATCTTCGGCATGCCCTCGGCGAGGGCGTCGCGCTCCAGGTCACCCAATAATTGCGGATCGCTCACCAGCGCGACCAGCCAGTCGGGGTTATCGCAGAGTTTTTCGCTGACGAAATCGCTGCCGATCAGCACCTTGTGCCACTGGCTCAGTACATCGCCCACCAGCTTCTCCTCCAGCATCGCCAAATGCTCGGGCGTGGCCTTGAGCAGCAGGCGTTCATGCAGATGGTTGATGCGGGTGGAATTGACGAGGTCGGCGGGAACGTTAAAACAGGCTTGCAAAGCAGAAGGGGAGGGCATGAGCGGCTCGCTTTGTTATCAGATGGCGGAGCGCGAAACAGGGCGGGCGGCCGCGGCCCCCCGCCCTGCGTTGATCAAGGGGTGTAATCGACGGTGCGGGATTTATCCAGCCACTGGTCCAGCTCGCCAACGTCAGCCGCTACCAGGACGCCCGCAGCCTGCTTCAACTGCAGAGTCGCGATCACGTAGCTGTAGAGTGCGTTGAAATAATCCCGTTGGGCGCTGTAGAGATTGCGCTGAGCATTGAGCACGTCCACCAGATCCCGGGTGCCTACGTCGTAACCGGCCTGGGTCGCCTCAAGTGCGCTGCGGCTGGAAGTGATGGCTTGTTTGCGGGCGTTCACGGTGGCTGCAGTGGTCAGAACGCTCAGGTGGCGCGAGCGCGCATTTTGCACTGTGTCGCGCTGGGTTTGCAGATAAGTTTCCCGGGCTTGCACGTATTGGGATGCAGCCTGACGCCGGCTTGCAGATATGCCGCCACCAGCAAAAATGGGGATAGAAAGGTCGAGTCGTACCGAGGTGCTGTTTTGATCTTCGATAGTGAAGTTTTCCAGCTCCTGTTCCGAATGGCCGTAATTTAAGGAGCCGCTCAGGGTAGGCAGGTGAGCGCTTTTGGCTGCTTTGGCGTTGGCCTCGGCGGAGCGCGCCGCAAACAAAGACGCTTTCAAGGACGCGTTATTGTCCAGCGCCATTTTTACCCATTCCTCCCGGTTGCGCGGCTCCGGTGGAGTTACGGGAAATTCGTCGAGCAGCGGGGATAAGGAGCGATAGCTCTGGCCGGTCAAAACCTCCAGCGCCTCAAAAGCGATTCCGAGGCTGCCTTCGGCCACCAGCCGGTTGGCCGTGGCGGAGTCGTACGCCGCCTGCGCTTCATGTACTTCGGTAATCGCGGTAAGACCCACGGCAAATCGCTGCTTGGTCTGCTCCAGCTGATGGCCGAGCGCATCTTGTTCGGCTTTGGCTGTGGCCAAGTTATCAACCGCCTGGAGCGCGTCGAAATAGGCTCTGGACGTACGCAGAATCAAGTCTTCTTGAGCGAGCAAAAATTCTGCTTCGGCGACGTTAGCAAGAGCTTTACCGCGGGAATAGTTGTGCCAATTGCTCAGGTCGATAATGGATTGGCGCAGCGAAGCCGCATAGCCTTTGCTCTCTATATCGTATTCCCCGGCCGGTCGCTGCTGGGTTGCCACTTCCGTATCCATTTTGGTTTTAGTCCAGTCTGCGGTGCCGCCAATTTGTGGCAACAGTGCTGAGCGGCCGATATTACGGTTTTCAATCCCGGCATCGCGCTGGGCCTGTGCGGCCTTGAAGCGGTGATCGTTTTCCACGGCCTGGCGGTAGATGTCTTGCAGGGTTTCCGCCTGGGCGGTGTGCGACAGGAGAATCAGGGCGCAACAAACCGAACTCAAGCCTGAAGCTATACGTATTTTCATGGGGTTCCTTTGGTGTGTGTCGGTTTAAAACGAGGCGTGGGGAGTGTAACCACGCAGTGTGCATAATGCATGTGAAATTCTGTAGCCTGGCCGCAGCCAGAGCAGGTCAGGTATAGACGTCCACGAGCTGAAAGTTCCCCTCGTAGTGGGCCACCTGCAGATACGTGCGCGTCGCCAGATGTTGCCGCGGATTTTGCTGATCCGCCCGCAACTCTCGCAACGCCGCCACGTAATCCTCAGAACGTCGCACACTGCGTTCAACCTCGGGTTCCACTTCCGCCACCACGGCTTCTCGTCGCTGCGGCTGCACCGGCAACGGTTTTACCGGCGGCACGCTGGTGGCGTTTACCTGGTAAGTAAAACCGGGGGTGATGCTGAGGGACATGAATCGAGGGGCTCCGAAAGCGGATGCATTAAGTCAGCAGCACGCCCGTTGCGGCAGGATGCGCCTGCGGACGGCTGGAGTTGACAGCAATTATAGGCAGAAGTTGCCGAATGGAAAACGACCAGTCGGTCTTAAAGATTTTAGGTCAGAATTCAGACCTGGTTGGCGCACAAGAAAAATCGGTGCTCGAAATAGGCAGATGCCTTGGTTAGACTGTGCGCTCGTCTTGTCGGGGTGCCAGTGCGTTATTCATAGCACGGCTGAGAAAAACCCGCTGACCTGATCCGGTTAGTACCGGCGGAGGAAACGAGATGCGACCTTCCCACTTGTCCTGCGTCCGCTCTGTCCTTCCTTTTTGTTCTAGCAAATCCATTGTTGAGAATGCATATGGCGGATTCCCCATCCAACAAACCCGCGGCGGTTGTGCTCAGCATCGCCGGCAGCGACAGCAGCGGCGGCGCCGGTATTCAGGCGGATATTAAAACCGGCGCGGCCTTCGGCGTTTTTGTCGCCACCGCCATCACCGCCATCACCGCGCAAAATTCCGCAGGCGTTTCCGGTATTTTTCCGCTGACAGTGGCGCAGCTGGAGGCGCAAATTGATGCCGTTATGTCCGGCCTGCCGGTGGCGGCCATCAAAATCGGCATGCTCGCCAATATAGAACTGGCGGAGACCGTCGCCCGCGTATTGGAAACCACCCAGTTGCCGGTGGTGCTCGACCCGGTAATGGGTGCTACCAGCGGCAGCAGCCTGATGACCGAAGAAGGCGTCACCCAATATTTCCGCGAGCGCCTTTTACCTTTAGCGACCCTAGTGACACCCAACGTCGCCGAAGGCGCGCGTCTGCTGGAGACAACTCCGGCGACCACCTATGACGAACTGGAACGGCAGGCAAAGGCGCTGCATCAGATCAGCGGCCGCGCGGTATTGCTGAAAGGTGGCGACGCAGAATTGCCGTTGGCGGTGG
>Ga0182793_1000573_pt1 | contig 27533 bp, 23 predicted proteins | sample Passage237A_FD_130498 | JGI IMG/M metagenome (GOLD analysis project Ga0182793, IMG submission 130498) | Cellulose adapted compost microbial communities from Newby Island Compost Facility, Milpitas, CA, USA - Passage2 37A (version 2) (version 2) ... | reverse complement strand
TCTAACTTCCTAATCGCTTCAATCAAGATTTCCTTCTCTACTTCGGCTACTTTCCGTTGTAGGTCTTCCACCGTATCGTCTTTTTCAATTTTGAATTCTTTCTGCAAGATGATTTCACCTTCGTCAATTCCCGGGGTTACGAAATGCACCGTTGCACCCGAAACCTCATCGCCTGCTTCCAAAACCGCCTGATGAACAAATTTTCCGTACATTCCCTTTCCGCCGTATTTGGGCAAAAGTGCCGGATGGATATTGATGATTTTGCCTTGCCATTTTTCGACGAATTCTTTGGACAAAATCGATAAAAAACCTGCCAGAACAATCAGGTCGATGTTTTCCCCTTCTAAGTTATGCTCGGCATCTTTGGAAAAGGTTTTTCGCTCATCGAGCAGATAAGTCGGAATGTCATGATCCAGTGAACGCTCTAATGCGTAACAATCGCGGTCGGCCATGACCATTGCAATTTCGAAGTTTTGAAGTCGTCCGTCCTGAACGGCGTCTATGATGTTTTGTAAATTGGTTCCCGATCCGGAAACGAAAACGGCTATTCTCATTTCTTTTGTTGTAAAATGTATAATTGTAGAAAGTAAATTGTATAATTTCTTGGGACACAAAGATAGAGATTTCGAAAGGAGAACTCAGGATTTGGAAGGGAGAATTTTTAGGGAGTTCAAAACTGAATTTGCGTTTTTGTTAATTGAGGAAAGCAGTTTATGTTGAATATTGTTGATTGCAGAAAGCATTTTGCAGGTTGAATGAGGTGGGAAGGACGGGGAAGTTTGATATGCAATTTATTTATATCACCTTGTTCCAGCGCGGCAACCTCTGGTTTTCTTCATTAAACTTTGTCAGTAGTTTCACTTCCAGTTCACGGGGCAGGTCTGCATCCATGGCACTATAAGTTCCGAACCATCGGATTTCCAATTCATCTATTCCCTCCAAAAGCATCTGAGGAGGCAAGGTCTTACGCCGCCAGTCTCCAAATTGCTTTCCTTTCAGAAACCTTCCCCTCATACCATCTTTACGATGAATGATTGTGCCTTCAGGACTTGTTCTGCCACTGATGCCTATATAAAGTAACTCCCCGGAATTTTTATCATAAAATAAGTATAAGCCACTCAAATGATTAGCAGGAGGTATATTGCATGTATCTTTTAGGACTGAATCCACTTTAAAATTAAATATTCCCTTAATTTTATATTTCTCCAAATCTTCAAGTAACGCTATCATTATTTCCGTATTTAAAACTCATGCTTTATCTCAATAATACTCTTTTATATATTCATAAGCCCGCTGAAACAGCATTTCATTTTTATGGAGTTTATATTTAAGCAGTGCTTTTCTTAAGGACTTCTGAACTTCCCGCTCTCCTGCCGCAGTGGTTTGCCACCCAGGGAAACGTACCAACCGAACTATATCATCAATATCTTTTACAATGCGCTCTACCACCGCCGGAGTTTCATCGGTTTTTAATTCCATAAACAACTCTGTTAATGCTGCTTTTGGACTTTTCTCCCGGATGGACTCCTCTATTTCTTTTTCTGCCTGAAGGGTATCTTTGGCGAGCTTACATAACTCTTTTACAAATTCAATGGATGTAATCAATCCCTGTTCTGCTTTGGCTCTCAAATCTTCTAGGCGTTCGCTCAGCTTTCTGAATTTTGGATTTCCTCCATGTTTCTGAAAGCGTCTGATCAATACATCTTCAATACGACGAGCTTCTGTAGGGTCCGGATTATTAAAAATATTTTCAATGACATCTGCATCCAAAACAAATTCATCCAGATTATGGACTTCGCCCACCGAAATATGGTCGTGCATCAAGCGGGTAGTTTCTGCTCCCAATGTCATCCATAACAATTTCCCTGTATGATCTGATGAGGGTTTAACAGAAGCATACACCTGACTTAGCCAACGATAGTCTGTCTGGTAAGGATCTAAGACCCGATCCGGAGACAGTGATTCCCAGACTTTCATCAATAATTTAAAATCCTTTGCAAAAGCATCTTTCAATTCATCCGTTTTAATTACATTCTGTGCTGCCTCCAGTCCTTCAAATCCTTCCAGTGCACGATTTACACCCTCAAAATGACTTAATGCATTTTCCATTAACTCTGGTAATTGATTCTTTAATTCATTTAAATTAGAAACGATAGACTGCATGGTTTTGTCATCAAATTGAAGTGCCTTTGCAGCATCATCAAAAATACCGAAGTAGTCCACTATCCGTCCGAAATGCTTATTCGGATATAAACGGTTGGTTCTGCAAATGGCCTGCAAAAGTGTCACATCCTTTATGGATTTATCCAAATACAAAGTTTGCAAAATGGGTGCGTCAAAACCTGTCAAAAGTTTAGCGGTTACGATAATAAATTTTAAAGGAGAATTGGCATCATTGAAGGTATCTACAATTTTTTCCTGCTGACTTTTATCAATCGCCCATTTATCCTTAAAATCCTTTGGATCATTGGTAGTGGTAGAAATCACCACTTTACTCGCTTCTTCGGGGAAGTGTTTATCTAACTCCTCTTTATACTGGACACAGGCATAGCGGTCCGGCGTCACTATCATGGCTTTGAAACCATGTGGCTCTACCTTTTCTCTGAAATGTTTGGCAATATCTTCTACTATTTTAGACACTCGTTCGGGTGCTTTTAAAAACGCTGCCATTCGTGCTGATTTTTTATTCAACAGGTCAGCATCTTCATCAGTCAATTCAGCAGATGATTTTAGCTGCTCAAAGGCTTCATCCAGCATTTCTTTGTTCAGGTGTACATCTACCAAGCGAGGTTCAAAGTGCAAAGGCAATGTAGCACCGTCACGGATAGAATCCTGAAAAGTATAGCGGGATAAATAACCACCTTGATCGGTTTCTGAACCGAAAGCCCAGAAGGTATTCTTATCTGCGCGGTTTACGGGTGTACCCGTCAATCCAAATAAAAAGGCATTGGGCAAAGCAGCACGCATTTGACGACCTAAATCACCTTCTTGTGTACGGTGAGCCTCATCTACCAGAACAATGATATTGTCACGGGTATTCATATTGGGTTTGGCATCGCGGAATTTATGAATCATCGAAACGATAATCTTTCGTGTGTCGCGCTCCAATAAGGTTTGCAATTCACCTATGCTATCGGTGGTCACTACATTGGCAATATCAGCTGCATTGAAGGTTCCTGAAATCTGTGTGTCCAAATCGGTGCGGTCTACCAAAATAATCACCGTAGGACTTTTCAACGCAGCGGTATTTCGCAATTTCTGCGCGGCATACACCATCAGAAAAGATTTTCCTGAACCTTGAAAATGCCAGATCAAACCTTTTTTTTACAGAACCATCTATCACCCGCTCTACAATTTTATTGGCACCTTCGTACTGTTGGAAACGAGGCAGAATTTTAACCAATTGTTTCTTTTTATTGGTGCTGAACAAAGAGAAGTTGCGCAGGATATCTAATAATCTTGCCGGTTTCAGCAAATCATTCATCTCCACCGCTACATCATTGATGCTTAAATATTTGGTGACAGCATCTTGATCTAAATCCATGCGCCAGGGTCCCCAAAATTGCAATGGCGTACGGATTGCGCCATAACCAAAGGTTTTACCTTCTGTAGCAAAGTTCAGAATATTTGGGACGAACAAAGCAGGAATACTGTTTTCATACACTTCCCGGATTTCATTGGCACCATCTAACCAGGAAACAGAGGGACGAATGGGTGTTTTGAGTTCTCCCACCACCACCGGAATACCGTTGATGTATAAAACAATATCCGGTATTTTGGTTTCGCGGGCGTGAACACGTAGTTGATTGGTGATGATATATTCGTTATTATCTAGATTTTCGAAGTCTATCAATTGAATAGGAATGTGCTGGTTATTTTCTCCAAAAGGCATCGACTCATCACCGCACATCCATTTCTGAAACGCCTGATTGGCACGCACCAACCCTATATGCCCTACCGAAAGTAAGATTGCGCGCAATTTATAAATTACCTCATCGGCAAATGCGGGATTGGCTTCAATGGCGGGGTTCAGGTGCTGCAAGGCCTGGTGCAACTGATCTTCCAGCAAAACCTCATTCACGCTGCGTTTTAAATCCTGTGGGGGTATGTATTTCCAGGGTTTACCATAAGGTATTGCCGGGTCCTGCACCAAAGGAGATGTTGAGATTGTTTCACCAGACAACTCTTTGATGACAAATGCTTCTACCGTATTACTTTCGTTAAATTTCATGGATTGTTGGTTTTAGTATGATAATCAACTAAGATTTTAAAATGGCTTCAATCTTCTCTTCTAAAAGGGGTAGCCTTTCTTCTAACATTATAGGATGAATATGCGACATAAGGACTTCTTCTAAAATGCCTTCTGATTTTAATTTTTCCAATTCTGATTTAATAAATCTTTTCACTTCTGCGTCTGCATTTATAATTTCCTCTACAATAGTGGTTCTATTATCCAAAATATAAATAATATCTTCTATATCATGACTTGTTCTGAAATCTTTTCCTCTATCACTAAAAGCTTCAAATTTTGTAGCTATATAAAAGGGTGCAGATAAAATCTGAATACTTTGCCCCATCACTTCTTCTTTTTTCAAATCAGCAAATCCTTTTTTATACCATCTGTTGGCCGGGCCAAGGGGACCATCTTCCGGGGCCATAATATCCACAGGTATGTCCTTATATTTATAACTACAAATAGCATGGCCAAACGGATCCGGAGAAAATCTTAACTATTTAACCGATGATTAAATTCTTCCCAATTTGTTAAACTGGTAATATTAGTAATATTGACCGTAAAATCTACATCTGCGGTTGGCCTTATTTCATCTGCTGCCGGATCATCTGTATATAAACTAACTACAGCACCGCCTACAAATACCACTTTATCATTCAGTTCTTGTAATCCCTTTGCTACTTCTGCAACTACATTAAGATTGATGACTTTATTCTCCATTCAAAATTCTATTTTTTAATTCTGTAATGGCCATTTCTTTTTCTCTCGCTCTTCCTACGCGTATTGCATCTACCAAAGCCAGCAATGCGTGTAATTTTTCATCTTTCAATACTGCTTGTGGGACCGATTTGTACAATGGCTCTATGCTGTGCCCTTTTACTGTTCCTTTTGCATATGGCCACACATAAACTTCGTTGCTTTGGATCATGCCGTTTAATGGATAAGCAGAATGCGAAGTGGGAATGCCTCTTACAATGGGACCCGGTTTTTGGGGAAAAACATAAGCCAAACCATGTGCTAAAAATTCAAGAAGACCGTGTTTCATCACCGTTTTTCCTTTAGGATTTAACAAACCTGCATACTTGGATCTGGCCACTGATTCACTTACCTCTGACTGACTCATTTCCAAAGATTCTGCTATTGGCTTTTGTTCCCACAGATTTGTATTGATGCTGATAATCTTCAGCAACAATACGATATCCTGGGGTTTCATTTGTTGGTTCTTTTTCATATATCGTAAATCGCAATACGCAATATTAACAATTATTTTACTAAAAACCAACACAATAAAAAATTCATATTGCATATCGCAATATGCGATACCGCTGCAGCCATAGCTAAAACACCTGATTGATCAACGCCTTTTGCAAGGCCTTGGAGGATTGAAGTTTGGATTCTAGTTGATATTTACTTTTATTTAATTGCTCAGTTTTATTAATAAAATTTTGAACTAAACCTTATCATCAGAAATATAAACCTCAAAATCTTCCAAATCCTTAGCTGTTATAGCGGGATAGTTCGTACCAGTCATTCTATCTTCGATGTAAATTGGCAACAAAATTTGGGTTTTCTAAACTTTTTACACGAATCAACTGATCCACAATTATTTTCATAGTATTTAATTTTCCTCCTTTCTAAACTCCTCCCAAATCTCCACCCATTCGTCATAATAAGCATGCAATCCGTCAGAAGTATCGAAATAATGTCGGATGGGTTCATTGGGCAAAGAATGAATTTCCAATTTACCATTTTCTTCGTTGTGGTGAAGATGGATGAGATTATCCAGTTCAAAAACTAAGTAGCCGCCCGGTGAGGCGAACTCTCTGCGAATGGCTTTCACACGGGAAAAATCCACCGCTATGCCGCAATGTTCGATGATCATAAGTTGAGTTTTAAATTTGACTAAAATACAATAAAATCGTTCAGTTCAGAATAAGAAAAATCAGCTTCAATGCCTTTTTCCAATTCCTTTTGGTACAAATTTAACTTCTCACTTGGACAAAATATGTCGTTGTAAACCGATTATGGAAATTTCATTCGAATCAATTTCGGTAAATAAAAACCTAAGCTAATTCCACGGACGATGACATAGAAAATAAAGGAAATCCACAATCCGCGGTTTCCGAAATGCTCCGTCAGGATAAAACTCGCTGCCACAAAGAGAACCAAAGAAATAATCGAAGCATTTCGCATTTCACGGCTTTGGGTCGCACCGATGAATATGCCGTCCAACTGAAAAGCCACAAAGGAAAACAGTATATAAATTCCCGCAAAAAGCAAATGCGCCTTGGCAATGGCCTGAACTTCCCCGTCCTGACTCAAAAGCGGAATGAAATAAGACCCAAAAACATAAAAGAAAAATCCCAAAAAGAAAGCCGTCACACCAGCAATAATTGTGGAATCCTTTAACTGAAATTTAAATTCTTTTAGATTTTTTTCACCAATGGTTTTTCCGCTCAGCATCTCCATTACGAAAGCATAGCCGTCCAAAAAGAAAGCCGAAAGGGAAACGAACTGCAGCAAAACATGATTGGCCGCCAAAATGCTGTCGCCAAACTGTGCCCCTTGATCGGCAAACCAAGCAAATCCCGCCAAAAGCGCAAAAGTCCGAATCATAATATCGCCATTTACCTTGAACAAAGCCAGGACTTTGGTTCGTTCCAAAATAACATTCCATAATTGTTTGATTTCTTGAACAGGTCGGCGAATTTCCAGTCGATTGCTCAGCAGGTACCAGGCAAAAAACAAAGCGATGTATTCTGCGATGACCGTTCCGGTCGCAATTCCTTGGATGCCCATTTGAAATCCGACCACGAAAAGGACATTCAGAACGATGTTCACGCCGTTGAGCAATAATTGCACCCAGAGAAGTTCTTTGGTTTTTCCCAATCCGATGAATCCGCCCAACAAAGCATAGCTAATCAAAGTCGCAGGCGCACCCCAAATCCGTATCCGGAAATATTCGCCCACCAAAGCAATTACCTCATCACTCGCACTCATCCAAACCGTTGCCAATTTCAAGATGAACGACTGCAAAAGAATCAGCAAAATCCCAATACTCAATCCCAAAAGTACTGACCGATAAAGCACGGTGAGCACTTCCTGATGATCTTTCGCACCGCTTGCCTGCGCAATGAATCCCGTGGTTCCCATTCGCAAAAAACCAAAACCCCAATACACAAAACTGAAAACCAAAGTCGCCAAAGCCACACCACCCAAATCGATGGCATCGCCCGTTTGTCCGATGGCAGCCGTATCAGCCAACCCCAACAAAGGCGCAGAAGCATTGGCCAGAATAATCGGAAAAGCCAGCCGGATGATGGTTTTATAATTCTTTGGAAGGAAATTCAACATAGCAAACAAATCCCGAAATTTAAGAATAATGTTTTTAGGAATTTTAGAATGTAATTTCTTTCGAGTTTCGAAACTTAACAACCTTAATTCCTTAATGGTAAAAAAGCCTTGTGTTCCTTGTCATCCAGCGCATTTGATATTAAGAGGAAAATCTTTCAGTAGAAGATTGGAAAAGCTCCTTGTCACTCAGAGCGATGTTTACGAAGCGAAGGATCTAATAAACAAATAAAGATTCCTCGTACCTCGGAATGACAACAAATCCATTTGTCATCCAGAGCGGAGTTCACGAAGCGAAGGATCTAATAAACAAATAAAGATTCCTCGTACCTCGGAATGACAACAAATCCATCTGTCATCCAGAGCGGAGTTTACGAAGCGAAGGATCTAAGGAGCATAAAGAGATTCTTCACACTCATTCTTCGTGTTCTGAATGACAACAAATCCATCTGTCATCCAGAGCGGAGTTTACGAAGCGAAGGATCTAATAAACAAATAAAGATTCCTCGTACCTCGGAATGACAACAAATCCATTTGTCATCCAGAGCGGAGTTTACGAAGCGAAGGATCCAAGGAGCATAAAGAGATTCTTCACACTCATTCTTCGTGTTCTGAATGACAATGAATCCATTTGTCACTCCGAGCGGAGTTCACGAAGCGAAGAGTCTAAGGAGCGTGTAAAGATTCTTCACACTCATTATTCGTGTTCTGAATGACAATGAACCCAAGATGTTGGGACTGAGAAAAAAATAATTTCTTTTTCACCGCGACATAGATTGGCTTATCTAAGTCATAAATTTGGAAAAATTAATTCAGTTACGATAAACCGTAGCGAGTTTGAAGAAATATCTATTAATTTAGGTTAAATTTAAAGGCTAAAATATTGTGAGAAATTTGTAATGAAAAAATCTCAAATGAATTCCTTTGTCGCCTTGGATTTTGAAACTGCCAACCAATACAGAAGCAGCGTTTGCAGCATCGGTTTGGTATTTGTCGAGAATGGTGTAGTCGTGGATAAATATTATGAGTTGATAAAACCAATTCCGAATTTTTACAGTTATTGGAATACAAAAATTCACGGATTGGTTGCAGAGGATACGCAAAGCGCAGCTGAATTTCCGGAGCTTTGGCAGGATTTATCCAAAAGACTTAAAAACTTGCCTTTGGTAGCACACAACAGTGTATTTGATGAAGGATGTTTGAAAGCAGTTTTGGAAACTTATCAGTTGCCCTTGCACCAAAATCCGTTTTTCTGCACTTATCGGAAATCAAAAGCCCTATTTCCTCATTTGCCGAATCATCGATTGCCAACGGTTTCAAAGTACTTAGGTTTTGATTTGGAAACTCACCACAACGCTTTGGCCGATGCAGAAGCCTGTGCGCATATTGCGATGAGGGTGTTTTGAGGTTACTTATAAATTCAAAATTTATAACGAACATTCACAAATTCTAAATATTCATTTTTATATTGGTAAATATTTATGACACAAACAATTGAATGTTGGAATAAAACAAGAGAGCCGTAAATCGGCCCTCTTGTTTTTAGTATTTGTCATCTGTTTTCAGGCTGTTTGTTGATTCGGATGAATTCCCCAGCTGTGGATATTTGCGTTATTAAAATCAGGCACATATTTGTTCGGGATTTCACCTTTGAGCATTGAGCCCATCTCTATGGACGGAAAAATCTCTTCGTAGGTCAGCATTGAATTGAGCGAAACTCTTCTGTAAATATGGTTTCGGGTCAGGTTTCTCATTTCATTCAGTCCTGAAGCTCCTAACAGTTCAACGAATGCTTTGACTGCTTCTTCGTGGTAATTGGCCAAACGAACTTTTTTGTCGTCCACCACCAATCCAACCCTGAGTTTTGGATCTTGGGTAGTAATCCCTGTCGGACAGGTATTGGTGTTGCACAACCTTGCCTGAATACAACCAATGGCCATCATCATGGCGCGTGCTGAATTCACTGTGTCTGCTCCCAAAGCGATGGCTCTGGCAATGTGGAAGCCCGATGAAATTTTTCCGGAAGCCACCACCCGAATGTGTTTTCTGATGTCCAGTCCGTTCAGGATGTTCACCACAAAGTCCAGTCCGTCGAGCATGGGCGCACCTACATAATTGGAGAATTCTTGTGGTGCAGCACCGGTTCCGCCTTCTCCACCATCCACTGTAATAAAATCCGGATAAGTATCCAGTTCTATCATTGCTTGGCAAATTGAAATAAATTCACTTTTCAGCCCGATACACAGTTTGAAACCCACCGGTTTTCCGCCTGAGAGTTCTCTCATCTTTTGAATGAATTGAACCATCTCATAGGGTGAATTAAAGGCAGAATGATAGGGAGGAGATTCCACAATGGTGTGTGGTTTGATGTGTCGGATTCTCGCAATCTCTTCGGTATTTTTAGATGCAGGTAAGATTCCTCCGTGTCCGGGTTTTGCCCCCTGCGAAATTTTGAGTTCTATCATTTTTACGCTGGGCAGCTTTGCTTTTTCGGCAAAAAGTTCAGGGTTGAAATTTCCATCATCATCACGACATCCGAAATAGCCTGTCCCGATTTGCCAAATCAAATCTCCTTGATGTTTCAAATGATGGTCGCTGATGCCTCCCTCACCTGTATTTTGTGCGAAATTTCCGATTTTGGCTCCCGCATTCATCGCCTCAACAGCTTCACCACTCAATGAACCAAAACTCATGGCAGAAATATTGAATATACTTGACGAATACGGCTGTGTACAGTCTTTGTTACCAAATGTCACCCGTGGGTCGTGGTTGAGTGTTTTGAATGCTTTTGGCGCAATGGAATGACACATCCATTCGTAACCTTCCTCATAAACATCAAACTCAGTTCCGAAGGGTATAGTTTGAAGCGTCTTTTTGGCACGCTGATAAATTGTAGAACGATCGATCCTGTGAAAAGGACGACCGTCAATGTCTGATTCAATAAAATATTGATACATTTTTGGCCTTAGGTCTTCCATGACATAACGAAGTCGCCCAAACAGCGGAAATATACGCCTGACTGCGTGACGGGTCTGCAGCATGTCCTGATAGCCCATGTAGGTAGCAACTACAACTATAGCAAAAAGTACATACCAACTCTTGTTCAGAAAGAACCCCAAACCGAATGTTGTTAACAATGTTAAAGTCGAAATAATGACGAATCCCTTACGATGCATAACAAACCTTTTTAATGATTCAAAATAAGTATAATTAGTAAATTTTAATTCCTGTTAAAAACAATTGTTTGCACAAAGCTTTTAATCAGCACTTTTTCGATGTAAATGTATAATTAATTGAGTATTTAAAAAAATCCTGAACACTTTCTTAAAATGAATTTTTTACACAAATTCAAATTGTGTATCAATGCATTAGCACTCATGTCTTTGTAATCCTTTACAGTTCATCATTTTATAAACCCATGACATTTTGAACCAGGACTATGGATTGACACAACTGCAATGAATTGATAATTAAGTAATTGCGATTTTAATGTGTTGATTTGGCTCTGCCAAGGGGATTGTTCAAAATCCATGAAACTGTTCAATTTTTATTAGTTCTAAATAAAATTTCTACACTGAAACCTGAATGATAGAAACAAAATTCTATTTGGTCAATCGGTAAGTTCTATGATTACATCGCCGATATTTCCGTTGGGTGGTTGAATGTGTAGCATGGCTGAAACCGTGGGTGCAATGTCGGTCATATAAGTCGTTCGATTGGTTTTTCCGGGGCGAACACCCCAACCCATAAAGACCAATGGAATGTGACTGTCATAAGGATTCCATGCGCCGTGGGTGGTACCGGTGCCGCTGCCGTATGCATTGAACCATTGCGGCTCCATAATCAACTGAATATCACCCGACCTTTTGTAATTGTAACCATTGATAATCATTTGCTTAATCCTGTCCGGAATACTGGACATGCTGACTTTTTCCATGTCCGCCACAAATGAAATTCCCTTTTGTGCTTTGAAGAAATCAATAACAAGCGTTTTTATTTTTTCTCGATTCAATTGCTTTTCCGCCATCAGTTTGTTGTTTAAAAAAACCTGATTATTGGAAATGGCGTAAATGATTTTGGGATGCCCAAATTCCTTCTCCAACAAATCATTCACTTGATTCATCATGTCGTTTCTCGGAAAATATCCCGCATTGCCGCCTTCATCCATGATGAATTGCGGATTACTGGCCGCTCCATGGTCGGCAGTCAGAAAAACCGTATAATTTTTATGACCGATTTTTTGGTCCAAAAATTTGAAAAAATCTTCCAAATCCTGATCCAGTCTCAGATAAGTATCTTCAATCTTAGCAGAATTTATTGCAAACTGATGACCCACATAATCCGTTGAAGACAAACTGATGGCCAAGAAATCCGGCACATTCGCTGGATTCAGTCCTAAATTTTCTTTCTCCATGATTTCTTTGGCCAGCATCAAGCTAAGCGTGTTGCCAAAAGGCGTAGTTTTGATGATGTCTCTGCCTACCTCTTGGGCTGCGGTTTTCAGCTCAATCGGAAAAGTGACCTTTTGATTTTTCACATAAGGTTCTTCGTAGGGATTGTCATCCTTCAAATGATTCATATAACTGTCCAAATCATAAAGCGGTTGCCAACCACCGTCGATGTATTTTTGGGTGAAATCTTTTTGATTAAAAGCCTTGATATAAGTTGGTAATTCGTTCATATAAAAAGAACTTGTCACCCAGTTGCCGTCCACCATCCAGTACGAAGCATCTCCAAAATGTCCTGCCGGAAGAACCGCTCCCCTGTCTTTGAGTGAAATCCCAATTACTTTGGATTTAAAATCCGTAGCCAATTTCAATTCATCCGTAATGGTGGTGGTCAACAGATTTCGGGGCGACATTTTCCCTGCTTTATGCTCCGGATTCAATCCAACACCATTTACTTCTTCATCCTGCACACAATACATTCTATTTTGGGTTTCCCGTACATAAAAATCATTGCCGGCAATGCCATGAATCGCAGGAACACTGCCCGAATAAACCGTGGCATGACCAATGGCCGTATAAGTGGGTACATAAGGAATCAAGGTATTTTCGGCGGTGAATCCTTCAGAAAGCATTCGTTTGAAACCACCTTCGCCATATCGGTCATAGTATTTGTAAAGGTAATCCCATCTCATCTGATCTACCACAATGCCGACCACCAATTTGGGGCGTTCATTGGTGTTTTTTATTTGTGAAAATGAGTGGCTGAAACCAAGAACAAATAGGAAGAGGAGGAATTTAGAAAACAAAAATTTCATGTGAAATTATTTATCAATAAAGCGAGCCAAATCTATGGGTTTTGGCTTAATTATCAAACCGAATGGTTTAAGTTTCGGTTAATTTTCTGCTTACTCAATTCCCAGAATCTCTTTGCTAAGCCGTATCATCTTAGAATCTCCGGTGTGTTTTCCTTGGTCGTCAGAGAGTTTGATGACATTTGTCCAAGGCAAATCGGGTTCGGACACGGCCACCATTTTGATGACGATGTTCATGGGCTTCAGACCGACATCATTGGTCAAATTGGTGCCAATACCAAAGGAAATTCCGATTTTCCCTTGTGTGGCTTCCACAATCCGTTTTACTTTTTCCAAATTCAATCCATCCGAAAAAATGATGGTTTTGGACAGTGGGTCAATGTTGAATTTTTTGTAATGTGCAATGGTTTTTTCTGCAAACTCAACCGGATCGCCGCTGTCGTGACGCACACCGTCAAAAAGTTTGGCCAATTTCATATTGAAATACTGAAAAAACACATCCGTCGTATAAGTATCGGTGAGTGCAATCCCCAAATCTCCGTGATACGCATTTACCCAGCGATCCAATCCGACTTGATTCGCCAAGCGGAATCCAAAACGCGCACCATGGTACATGAACCATTCGTGGGCGTGGGTTCCGATGGGTTTTACGCCAGTCATCATTGCAAAATGTACATTGCTCGTTCCCACATAACTGTCGCCGCCGAATTTTTTCAAAGCTTCGTCAATCAGCTTTTGGACTTGATAAGAATGTCTTCTTCTCGTCCCAAATTCAGCGACTTTCACACCCATGTCCCGATAAACGCTGAATTTCTTTTTCAAAGTTTCTACCGCTTTTTTGTCGGAGTCTCTTTGCTGGTCGGTCATTTCATAAAAAACTTCACTGATGAGCGAAAGCAGTGGAACTTCCCAAAGGATGGTGCGGTACCAATAACCCTCGATGCTGACTTTCAAATCGGTTCCCTGCTGCACGATTTCTACTTCCGAAGGGTCGTAACGATAACCTTGCAGAAAATCGAGATAGGCCATGTTCAGGTAGGGACAACTGTCGTGCAGGTATTTTTTTTCTGCATTGGTCAGCGACAATTTTGACATTTCCTTGATTCTTTTTTTCAGCGCTTTGTCATAACCTTTTGGGAATTCATGTTTCCCACGGTTGATGAATTCGTATTTGGCTTTGGTGTCTGGGTACAATTTCACGACTGCATACTGCATGGTGAATTTGTAAAAGTCGTTGTCTAAAATCGAGTTGTAGCTCATGAGTTGTGTTTTGGGGTTCTATAGAAATCCATTGGTTTTGTTGATTGTTGTTCAGCGAATTTCCCATCCGGATTCAAAACCCAATTTTATACAAACTTAAAATAAAAAGCCCGAAAACCTGAGTCTCCGGGCAAAAATCCAACCTACTATGAAAGTTTAACTTTCCTTTTATTTGTCAATTGAGTTCAACACTCTTTTCATGAAATGATTGGCAGCTTCTCTTTCTTCCATGCCATCTTGTATCATGGTTTTCATTTCTATGGCACCACAGATGTTGGAAATTATTTCACCAATTCCGTTCAATTCATCTTCCTTTACTGCCGGTGAATCTGCATAATTTTCGAGCACGGTCAGTGCATTTTCCATTTCTTCAATTGTGCAATTTCTCTGTAGATTCTTATAAACTGGCAATTTCATTGTAAAGTGTTTTTAAATGTTCTTCTTTCGATGTAACGACTTGATTCACGAGCCTTCCCTGATTGTAAGTTGCGAAAGTAGGCAGATTGCTCACTTCGGCCAGCTTTCTACTTTCCACGAATTTCTCGGCATCCACATAAATGAATTCGATTTCTTCATTCTCCTTGGCCATTCTTTTTACTTTGGGTTTCATCAATCTACAGTTGCCGCACCAAGATGCACCAAACTGAACCAACACCTTAGGATGCTGGTTGATGACTTCTTGCAAATTGTCTTTATCTATTTCTACAAACATCTTAATTCAGATTAACATTGGTTGACAAATACTCTGCTACACCTTCTTTGGTAGCGTTCATGGCGTCTTTGCCTTCTTCCCAGTTGGCGGGACAAACCTCACCGAATTTCTCCACATGGAGAATTGCATCGAGCAAACGGATGTATTCATCAATATTTCTTCCTAGAGGCAGGTCGTTGATGGTTTCATGACGAACCACACCATTTTTGTCGATGATAAAAGTTCCTCTGAAAGCAACAGGAAGCCCTTCGAAAACAATTCTGTCGGTTTCAAAATCGGTTGTATATTCACCGGCCAGCACACCATAGTCCATTGCTATGGTTTTGGCCAAATCAGCCACTACCGGATAAGTCACACCGTGAATTCCTCCGTTGTCTTTCTCTGTATTCAGCCATGCCAAATGGGTTTCTTCAGAATCCGTTGAAACTGCAACTACCATTGCATCTCTTTTTTCAAATTCAGCCAATTTTTCTTGAAAAGCATGCAGTTCAGTCGGGCATACAAAGGTGAAATCCTTGGGATAGAAAAACAATACAATGTTCTTTTCACCGATGGGCAAACTAAAATCTGATACTATTTCTTCTCCATCCAATACCGCTGGAGCTGTAAATTGCGGAGCTTTTTTTCCTACTAATGACATTTTTTATGGTTTTAAATTTTGTATGGCAAAAATACGAAGTGCTGAAGTGGAATGTAATGACAAACCATAGCTATAACCTATGGCCAAATTTGTTGATTTTATAATGTTTTTTGTGAGCTGATTTCGAACGGTTTAACGAACTGATTCAAAAACAAATATGACAAGAATCATAAATGAGTTTGTCAACTAATAAATCAACTGAAGATTTCGTAATTCTTTCCGTCAAATGCACCAAAAACCATGGTAGGATGTGAATCCAAGTGAAAGATGTTTCCGTCTTTGTCAATGGCAATCGCACCGGCAAAACCATCAACAATTTTCAGTTCTTCAAAAGTCTTTTCGAAGGCTTTATCCATTGAGAATCCGTCTGTCAGCCGGGTCACTATTTTGGCCGCCACTGCTCCACTGACAATGTCTTCTCCCACACCGGTACAGCTAACGGCACAAAATTGGTTGGCGTAATTTCCGGCAATCGTTGCCGAATCTGAAATCCTGCCGGGAATCTCAAAACCTTTTCCACCGGTAGATGTGGCAGCAGCAAGTTTTCCTTCTGCGTCAATGGCCACACAGCCTACCGTACCACTTCCGGTTGATCTTAGTTTTTCTTCAAATTCCTTTCTTCGCTGTTCGGTTTCAACCGAGAAAAATTCAAAACCATTGTTTCTGGCAAATTCAGTGGCACACGGACCACCGAGAATTCGGTCATCATAAGCATTCAAAAACTCAGCTACCTTGATTGGATTTTTCACATGTTGAATATTGATTACACCACTCATCAACTGGGTTTCACCGTCCATGACGGCAGCACTCATTCTGATTTCACCGTCGCTCTGAATCTGAGAACCGATGCCTGCATTGTAAAGCGGGTCGTCTTCCAGCAGACTGACCGCATAAATGACTGTTTCGTAGGCCGAATGTGTTTTCAAATATTCGAAAGATTTATCCAGTATAATTCTTAGTGATTCCTGTTTAAGTTTCTTGGTGGATTCATCGGTATTGGATTCGCTGAAAAAGCCACCGTGTATAATCAGTTTGCTCATTTTCAAATGGGTTTGGTAGATTTATCAAAAATTTCCATTTTATCTGTCATCAAGTCGTATTTATCGTCCTGACTCATTACATGCACAATCAAATTATTGATGGAGATGGGCGCTCCAAGCTCAACATCTGTCAGATTGGTATCTTTGATTTGTTTTCCATCCACCAAAATTACCAGTCCTGAACCGATGGCTTCCATGAACCGTCCGTTCTGCACGAGCAGCCCGGTGTCTTCGCCCAAACCGATGCCCAACATTCCCGGGTTGCTGACCACCGCCTGAAAAAGTCTTCCAATGCGTCCGCGTCTTACAAAATGGGTGTCAATGATTACATTCTTGATTAAATCAAGTCCGCTTGTAATTTTTACCTCACCTTTTAGCAATGCCTCGGTGCTGGCACCTTGATAAATCATATTGGCTGAGGCAGCAGCTGCACCTGCCGAAGTTCCCGCATAAAGGAAGTCTTCGTTGATGTACTTTTCGGTGAGTAATTTGTGAAAACGGGTGCCGCCCAAAATAGAGGTCAGACGAAGCTGGTCGCCGCCCGTGAACATCAGCACATTGGCTTTTTCCACTCTTTTCAATACTTCTTCTGCAGACGCTTCTTCCCTTTTCTGAATGTGTAATACGCCAACATTACCAGCCCCGAGATAATCAAATGCTCGGACATATTCGGTTCCTACTTCAGCAGGAATAGAGGAAGCCGTAGTCACAATTTCTATCCTCGATTCGGAACCCAGACTGGACTCCTTAATGATTTTTTTTAATATACCTTTTTCAAAAAAATTCAGATTATTGGCTACATTTTTATCAAAACTGACTTCGGTAAAACTGCCTTTGTCAATTGCTCCTCCAATAATAATCAGTTTCCCTTTTATTTCCATGTGGACAAATCTAATTATATTTTTATACACAAAACTGCACCCATCCGCAACGAATTAATAACAAGTTTTGAAGATTTTTTATTTTTTTTACTTAAGCTGTGACAATCCATTTCTGAGGCTTTCAATGATAAAGGGAATTTCTTCGGTGTTCACCCTTCCTACAGAAAGTCTGAACCAAAACAAATCTTCATCGGTACCAAACGCATAAAAAGGAACCAAGGCAACACTGACTTCCTCCAGCAACCAATCAGCGACTGCCCTTGCAGAATCCAATTTTTTTCCCAAAGCCGTAATTTTGTTTTTGAGTTCCAAATTGACACTCAAGTACAATGCGCCTTCGGGTTGAATGGCATCCACCTGAAAACCCTCTGATTTCAATTGTTTAAATGCATGATAAAAAGCATTCAGTCGTTTTAAAACCTTGGATTTGTGATGGTCTAAAAATTTTTGTACTTCATCGAATTGACTCAAAAATTCAGCAGTCCCAATTTGTTCGGGTTTGGGTGCCCAAGCACCAATATGAGTGAGCAAAGCAGCCATTTTTCTGACGACATCTTCCTGTCCGTATGCCCAGCCCACACGCAAGCCTGTCGCAGCATAGGCTTTTGAAATTCCGTCAATAGAAATCATGAAATCTGTCATTTCAGGTCGTATCAAAACCGGATGCACAAATTTTTTTCCTCCAAATGTCAGTTGCCAGTAGATGGAATCATAAAGCAAATAAAGCGGTTTCTTTTTTTCGCTCAGCCTTTGTCGGTTTTCGGCCAAAATCAAATCACATATTTCTTCTAATTGAGCGGTTTCAAAGACTGTTCCGCCCGGATTCAGCGGCGAACAAAGCACCAACAGCGAAGCTTTTGACAGTTGAGGCGAAAGTTCTCTCGCAGTGGGCATAAAATTATTTTTGGGGTGGGTGGGTACAAGTACGGTACAACTACGATTCAAGTACGAGTATGCATCGTTGTTCCAGGAGGGTACCGGGAACAGGACGGTGTCACCCGGGTCGAGGATGGTTTTGTAGAAGGCGTAAATCAGAGGGCGTGCACCTGAGGCGACGAGGATTTGGTTTTCTGAGAATTCGGGGCCACCGGATTGTATCAGGAAGGAGGATATGGTTTTTCTCAGGGATGGTTCGCCGGGTGCGGAGGGGTAGTTGGTGTGTCCGAGTTGGTAGGCATTGATGACTGTGTTTTTGAGTAATTCGGGGATGGGGAAGATTTTTGAATCGAAGTCTCCAATGGTAAGGTTGAATATTTTATGTCCTTTTTGTGTGAGTTCATTGACTTTTGTGTTGAGGTTCAGGATTTCTGATCCTCCGAGGTTTTGTGACAAGACTGAAGTTCTCATTGATTGATGTTTGTAATGAAATGCTAAATTACTTTACTTGTGAAGAATCGCCATGTTAAATTCAAAAATTTTTTGAGTTTGAATCAGAGGAAGTTTTACACAGTTTGTGATTCGTTAAAAAATATGATGAGAATCAGCGGTAGATTGTGAAAACTGTATTACTTTTACCTCAGAAATGAGAAGCAATTCTGTATTTATGATTTGGACACTGATTTTGGTACTGCTTGCCGGCAGTATGAAGAACAGTTTGCTGCTCAATTTTTATTTTCTCAACAACGATGGTTTCACTGAATTTTTCTGTGAGAACAAAGACAGGCCTGATTCGGAATGCAATGGTCATTGTCAGCTTTCTAAAATGGCTGACGATGAAGACAAAGGTGAGATTCCGGGTATATTTCAGCAACTCAGGGTAGAGCTTGTATATTATGTGGATGGTTTCATTTTTGAATTTCCCGAAATAATGGACAGTCCCCAACATCATTATTATTATTTGAATTCTTATCGGTCTGCGGTACTTGAGCAGCAGACTCCCCCACCCTTGTTTGGTTGATGGTTTCAAGACGCATTTGACGGTCATTGAGGACGGATTGTGAGATACAACTGTTCTCATGTGCTCTACTGCATGTTGTTTTGAAAAAAACACGGTCGGATGAAAGGACCTTAAAAAATCAATCAAAAACATTCAATTTAAAAAAATAATAAAAATGAAATTTCTAAAACTTACACTGTTGCTATTGGCAGTGGGCATTTTCACATCGTGTTCGAGCGATGACGACAAGGGGCAAGCCCAACCCATGGATGAAACCGAGGATTTACTATTGACGAAAATCATTGACAATCAGATTCATGAGATAGCCATCTATACTGTTGACGGCAAATTTACAGAAGGATACAACAAGGTATATTTTCAGTTAAAAGACAATTCAGGGAACCTTCAGACGGATGTGGTGTTTGGATGGATGCCGATGATGTATATGGAAAGTATGGAGCACGGTGCACCTTATTCGGAGATACAGAAGGTATCGGGCAAATCTACATTGTATGAAGCCTGGGTCGTCTTTCAGATGGCCGGTAATGCGGATGAATACTGGGAGTTGAGTTTTGATTATCTGACCGGTGGCGGCAGTTTTCATGCCTCAGACATCATTGATGTGGAGTCTTCGGAATTGAGGAGGGTAACGGTATTTATGGGGAGCGATGGGGGTCATTATGTCCTTGCGCTGGTGGAACCGACGGAAGCAGAAGTGGCGTTGAACGATATGAGTGCCGGGCTTTTCAGAATGTCGTCGATGCACGAATTTGAGACAGTCAACAATTATAGGGTATTGATTGACCCTCGGATGCCTGGGATGGGGAACCATGGTTCGCCGAACAATGAGCATTTGACTCAGGGAGCTGACGGATTTTATCACGGCAAACTAAGTTTGACGATGACGGGTTATTGGTTGATCAATCTGATGGTAGAAAACCAGGACGGTGCTGTTGTAAAAGGAGAAGCAGTCACCGAATCCCATCCGCAGAGCAGTATTTATTTTGAAATTGAATTCTAACCACCTAACTATGAATTGTTTTGGCAAGTGCCGGGTCGATTGGAGTCGGTACTTTGTCAAAGCATTTTGAGTTACATTCAAACAAATATGCGAAACAAAATTCTGTTGTTTTTCTTGTTTTTCGGTCTTGTGCTTTGTGCACAGGAATATCCGGTGGACAGTATAGAAAACATTGAGTTGGAAGAGGTCGTCATCCTATCGCAGGGGCGCGACAGCAAGGGCAAGCATGCGAAGGCTTTGGGTTCTATAGACGATTATCTTGAGCAATCCTCTGCTGTGAACATGCTCAAACGGGGTGCCTATGCTTGGGAGCCGATGTTGCAGGGTATGACGAGTGAACGGAGTGTGGTTACGATGGACGGTATGCGAATTTACGGTGCATGTACTGACAAGATGGATCCTGTGACTTCTTATGTTGAAATCACCAATTTTTCGAAAGCGAATATCAGCAGTGGTTCGTCGGGTGGAGTTCACGGGGGGACGATAGCGGGGAGCATAGATTTGGTACGGCAGAAGTCCGGATTTGGAGACAAGTTGTTGAAGGGCAGTGCATTTGGGGGATTTGAGAGTGTAAATAAACAGAAAATTCTGGGCAGTTCGTTGGCTTATACGGGTCCACGATTTTTCGGGAATTTGGATTTCACTTTCAGGGATGCGGACAATTACAAATCGGGTGGCGGAAAAGAAGTCTTGTATTCACAATACAGGAAATACAATTTTTCGGTGATCAGCGGATTTAAAATCGATGAGCGGCAATCGGTGGAAGTCTCCTTTATCTATGACCGTGCCACGGATGTTGGGTATCCGGCATTGCCTATGGATGTTTCTTTGGCAGAAGCCTCGATTGGTTCGGTTCAGTATAGTTACAAAGGTCTGTCGGATGTATTTGAATTGTGGGAGACCAAGTTGTATTACAATCAAATCAAGCATGTGATGGACGACAGTCATCGTCCGGAAGTACCGATTCGGATGGACATGCCGGGTTGGAGCAAGACCGGCGGATTTTATACGAAGTTAAGCGGCAATTACCATCGACACAACTTCGGTTTGACCTTGTCGGGACATCAGAACAATTCATTGGCAGAGATGACGATGTACCCAAACAATCCTTCGGAGCCTGCGATGTACATGATGACTTGGCCTGATGTCAACACGGTTTATGGCGGGATTTTTCTGGAAGACAAGGTCGATTTGGGGTCTCATTTCCAGATTGATTTTTCGGCAGGATTGGGTTTGCATCACAACAGCATTGAGAGCACATTTGGGTTGAACAGTTTGAAGGTATTTTATCCGGAGATGGAAGCGAGTAAAACCCGTTCGATCAAGAGCGTTCATACCGGGTTTAATTTTCACCACAAAAACTGGCTGTTTGGATTGGGTGGTGGTTTCAGCGAGCGGGCTCCATCGGTATCTGAGGCTTATGGATTTTATTTGTTCAACAGCAATGACTCGTATGATTATGTGGGCAATCCGAATTTGGGGAACGAAAAATCGTTGGGTGCTTTTTTGTCTGTTCGCTACAGTCTTCCCAAGTTGAGAGTGAAATGGCAGGTCAATTATTTTCATATTTATGATTACATCATCGGTTTACCGGACGCTGAATTGCTTCCGATGACGATAGGCGCAAAGGGCATCAAGGTGTATGAATCCTTGGAAAACGCACGGATGCTCAACACTGATTTGGATTTGGAATACCGTTTTGTACGAGGGTGGGCATTCAGCGGAAAGGCTTCTTACCGTTACGGGGAGGATTTTGCGCAAAGGCGGTTGCCGTTGATACAGCCGTTTCACTATGTTTTTGGGCTTCGATTTGAGCGAAAGAACTGGTTGGCAGAAGTTGAGGCAGAAGGCAGCAGCAAGAACGAGAGGTACAGTTCGGCTTACGGTGAAACGCCCAAGGACAGTTATATGGTGATGAATTTGTCTGTATCGAAGACTTTTTTGTTGAACCGACAAAAATTGGTTGTCAAGTTGGGTGCGGAAAATATATGGGACAAGGATTACACCACTTTTTCGGACTGGAACAACATACCCCGTCCGGGCAGGAATTTATTTGTCAATTTGATATATCATTGGTAGAACAGGAAGAAATTATTTTTGGTTTACCGGGTCCGGGGTCATTTTGATTCCGGGCTTTTTGTTTGGGGTGAATCAAGTACCGCAGGTGGTTTTGAAATGTTCGTCAAAGCCGGGTGGGTCAAAGAGTGAATTGTCCATTTCCGAATCGTACCAATAGGGCATTTTGAGGATTTGGAGCATGGAATTGAATTTCTCGGTATCACCTTTCACAGCCAGGTTCAGTGCTTCTTCTACAAAATAATTCCTTGGGATGTAGAATGGGTTGTATCTTTCCATGATTGAAAACGCATGTCCTTTGCCTTCGTTGAAGTTGATTCTATGTTTCCATTTTTGTAGCCATTGCACAAATTCTGCACCGAGTATAAAATCTTTGTTTTTATAGAAATCCGGCAATCTGAGGTAATTGAAACTGTGGGTGAAGTCTTTTCGATGGATTTTGAGCAATCTGAGGAAATCTTGCGCCAGTTCTACATCACCGTCTATGGGTTGTTGGATTCCGATTTTGGCGAGCATCATTTCTTGAAACTTTTGGTCAAAGCAATCGTCGAATTGGTTGATTGTTTCGGTAGCCATTTTCACTGCGTGATCTTGGTTTTTGTGTATCAATGGCAGCAGTGCTTCGGCAAAACGGGCGAGGTTCCATTTGAGGATTTTGGGTTGATTTGCGAAGGCATATCTACCTTTTTGGTCGATGGAGCTAAAAAAAGTATCGGGATGATAAATGCCCATGAAAGCGCATGGGCCGTAGTCAAATGACTCACCGGTGATTGAGGTATTGTCTGTATTCATGACGCCATGAACAAATCCGGTTCTCATCCAACCGATGAGCATTTCGATTTGAGAAGACATTACGCTTTGTAGAAGCTGGATTGCTTTGTTTCCGTTTTGGATTTCGGGATAATGTCTTTTGACCGCATAATTGAGGAGTTGTTCGAGTTGTTGTGTGGATGCATAGTATCGTGCAAATTCAAAGGTTCCCACTCTGATTTGTCCTTCCATTGAGCGGATGAGCACAGCTCCTTGTCTTGCAGTTTCTCTGTACACGGTTTGTCCGGTCGCGATGACTGCGAGGCTTCTTGAGCTTGGGATTCCCAGTCCGTGTAATGCTTCACTGAACAGGTATTCTTTGAGCATTGATTTGAGCGTTGCTTTGCCGTCTCCACCGCGGGAATAGGGAGTTCTTCCGCTTCCTTTGAGTTGGATGTCGAATCTTTTGTGGTCTGTTGTGAGGTGTTCACCGAGCAACAAAGCACGGCCGTCTCCGAGCATTGTAAAATAAGCAAACTGATGACCGGCATAGGCTGTTGCGATGGGATTGATTGTTTTGTTGTTTGGGATTTGATTCAATAAATCAATCAATTGTTGTGGGTTGTTGATTTTTAGTTCGAGTTCGGTTGCCAGGTTTTGGTTGAAGACAAGTGTTTCTGGTTGGGGCATGTTATCGGGTAGGACGGTATGGTAAAATACTTTGTGGAGCTTGGCATAGGAATTATTGAAATTAAAAATCATTTGTTTTTGTTGATTCATGATGTGATTGTGGAATGTTTACAAATTTAAAAAGAAAGCCGGTGGGAAACAATTCGGGTGGTGAAAAGCTCACCGACTTATCAATCAGTTCATAGGATACAATTTTTACGATGGAATTATTATGAAATTTCGTCATTGGTCAAAACAAATTTGGGCATAAATTGAATTAATTCAAAAAAAGATTTAATTTTAGCCCGATATGACAAAAGTCATCTATTTCAGAACTAAAAAACACAGGCATGCAAATACTAAAAATACAAGCACTGAGAGGCCCGAATATTTGGAGCATCCGAAGAAAGAAATTGATACAGATGAGGTTGGATTTGGAGGAGTTGGAGGAAATGCCTACAGACAAGATAGCGGGTTTTCGAGAGCGGTTGGAAGCCTTATTGCCCAGTTTGATAGAGCACCGATGTTCAGAGGGCGTTCGGGGCGGATTTTTCATGCGTGTTGATCAGGGTACTTGGATGGGTCATGTGATTGAGCACATTGCGCTTGAGATTCAGACCCTTGCGGGCATGGACACTGGATTTGGCCGGACCCGCAGCACCAAGGATGAAGGAGTTTACAATGTGGTTTTCAGTTATTTGGAAGAGAATGTGGGCATCTACGCAGCCAAAGCAGCTGTGGCGATTGCCCAGGCATTGGTGGAAGGCAGTGTTTATGATTTGGATGCCGACATACAGCGAATGAAGGAAATCAGGGAGCGGGTTCGATTGGGGCCGAGTACGGGCAGTATAGTAGAGGAAGCGGTTTCGCGAGAGATTCCGTGGATACGGTTGGGCAGCAATTCGTTGGTACAGTTGGGTTACGGAGTGAATCAGATGCGTTTTCAGGCGACGATTACCTGTAACACGAGCAATATAGCTGTTGACATCGCCTGCAACAAGGAGGAGACCAAAAGATTTTTGGAAAACTCATCGGTTCCTGTTGCCAAGGGTGCCATTTGTGTTGACGAGGAGGATTTGAGGGAGACCATTGACAAGATTGGATTTCCCATCGTTATCAAGCCTTTGGATGGGAATCACGGCAAGGGAGCCTCCATCAATGTAAAAACGATGGAAGGAGCGATAGAAGGACTGTCTTATGCCCAGAAATACAGTAGAAGGGTGATTGTAGAGCGTTACATCAGCGGTCACGATTTCAGGATATTGGTCATCAACCACAGAATGGTGGCTGCTGCTCAGCGGGTACCTGCGCATGTGGTTGGGGACGGCACACACAACATAGGCGAATTGATAGAAATAGAGAACCAAGATCCGAGGCGGGGATACGGACATGAGAATGTATTGACCGAGATTGAAATCGACCGTGATTCTATGGATTTGCTTGAAAAGTTGGGCTATACAGCAGAGAGTGTACCACAAAAGGGAGAAATCGTTTATTTGAAATCGACTGCGAATCTGAGTACGGGCGGGACTTCGGTGGATGTAACAGAGATGGTTCATCCAGAGAATATATTTTTGGCCGAACGGATATCGAGGGTAATCGGGTTGGACATTTGCGGGATTGATGTGATGGCTGAGAATTTGACACAGCCATTGCAGCAGAACGGCGGTGTGATATTGGAGGTCAATGCGGCCCCCGGGTTCAGGATGCATCTGTCTCCGTCGGAGGGATTGCCGAGAAATGTGGCATCGCCTGTGATCGACATGCTTTATCCTCCGGGCAAACCCAGTCGTATTCCCATCATTGCCGTGACTGGCACGAACGGAAAGACCACGACCACGAGACTGATAGCCCATATGGTAAAAAACAAGGGATACAGGGTAGGATTTACAACATCTGACGGGATTTATGTACAGAACCATTTGTTGGAAAAAGGAGATACGACCGGGCCCTACAGTGCCGAATATATTTTGAAAGATCCGACGGTAGAATATGCGGTACTTGAAACGGCACGGGGTGGGATACTTCGTGCGGGTCTTGGTTTCAGTCGTTGTGACATCGGTATCATCACCAATATACAGGCGGATCATTTGGGTTTGAACGACATTCACACATTGGAAGATTTGGCCCGTGTAAAAGGGGTGGTGGTACGGTCTGTGAAGCCCGAGGGCTGGGCGATACTGAATGCCGACGACAAACACTGTATGAAAATCGCCAGCGATTTGGATTGTCATGTGGCCTATTTCAGTATGGACGAAAACCAGCCGCATGTGAAAAAGCTTTCTCGTGAGGGAGCGCTTGTTTGCGTCTATGAGAACGGTTTTGTGACGGTCAAGAAGGGAGAATGGAAGATCAGGATAGAGAAAGTCAGTCAGGTGCCATTGACCATAGGCGGAAAGGCGAAGTTCATGATAGCCAATACGCTTGCAGCCACACTGGCGGGTTATTTGGCGGGGTTCAATTCAGAGGATTTGAGTTTGTCGTTGCAGACATTCATACCGGGTGCTGCCCAAACGCCGGGTCGGATGAACATTTTCAATTTCAGGAATTTCAAAGTAATGATAGACTTTGCGCACAATCCCGAGGGGTATTTGGGGATAGAGGATTTTCTGAGCAATGTAGAATCACCACACAAGGTGGGCATCATAGCGGGTGTGGGCGACCGAAGGGACGAGGACATCATGGAGTGTGGCAAGATTGCGGGTCGTTCTTTTGACCACATCATCATTCGTCAGGAGAAACATTTAAGGGGCAGGACCGAGCAGGAAATCATCGATTTGATATTGAGTGGGATTCAGGCATCCAACAGGGAGGTCACCTATGAGATTATCCCCAAGGAAATAGAAGCAATCAAACATGCCATCAACATTGCCAAAGACGGCACCTTTATCACGGCCCTGACCGATGTGGTCACCAATGCGATTGAAATCGTCCAGAATTATCTTGACAAAGAGAACGAGGGGGTTTTTAAAGACTAAGGGCCTGTTTAAATTTATCTAATCATTTGTTTGTGCTTCTTTTTCAGGGAGCACCTACGATTCCGATGGTTTTTTGGTTTTGTGTGGTTGTGAAGGTAAACCGAAACCTCTTTTTGCAGGGCGGCGGAAGCCATGCCTGACAGAATTCAAAGCCATCGTAGCAATATTTTAGAAATACACAAGGGGGATTCCCCCCTTTTTTTTAGGGGAACCCTCCCCTATTTTTATAAACATGACATTTGTCATGTCGCGAATAATACTTTCAACTCTTTTGTTGAATAAGTTTGTGAAATCGTACTTAATAAAAAGTTAGTTTCATGAAAATAAATCCATTCAACACCTCTATTGTAAGTCTTTTATGCCTGTTTTTTTTCATGCCCGATGCGTATTGCCAGAAGATCGAATGGCAGCAGGTTCTGGGCGGCGCTCACAGCGAATACCTCTATGATGTCAAGGCGACACCCGACTACGGCTTTCTTTTGGCCGGAAGTTCGTTCTCGGGCAGGACAGGCACCAAGTCCGAAGCCGGACAGGGCGATCTGGACTATTTCCTCTGGAAGATGGATGAATCAGGCAAAATGGAATGGCAGAAATCATTTGGCGGTTCGGGAAGCGATTATCTCTACAGTGCAGCACTGACCAAAGAAGGCGGCTATATCCTCGGTGGTGCTTCGGCTGCGCTCAGCAAGCCGGATGAGGACAACGGGGACAAAAAGCATCCCGGTTATGGCAATATGGATTTCTGGATACTCAAACTCAACCCCGAAGGAAAAGAAGAATGGCAG
>Ga0182793_1000568_pt1 | contig 27623 bp, 25 predicted proteins | sample Passage237A_FD_130498 | JGI IMG/M metagenome (GOLD analysis project Ga0182793, IMG submission 130498) | Cellulose adapted compost microbial communities from Newby Island Compost Facility, Milpitas, CA, USA - Passage2 37A (version 2) (version 2) ... | reverse complement strand
GATTGCAACGGGGCTACGAATGCCCTTGGATCAGGTACAGGCTATTGCCGCAAGGATAAAGGAGAGAGGAGGTGGAAGCCAATAGAACACGGTGTCGTCGAGTGTTTGTGTGCACAAACTCGGGTCCTCGGGAGTTGCTGATTCGTTTGCAGATCGAGCATAAACCGGTGTCGTTTGCGAAAAAAAATGGCCTCCGAAGAGAGGCCAGGTATCCGGTATTTTGATCAATTTTTAGACGTATTCCATCCGTTTTTTTTGAACTGCTCTTCAAGCTCTGCCCAGCTTTTCTTTTCCTGATGGCCGGTGACAATATTTTTCAGGGTAACGGTCTTGCTTTCCAACTCCTCACTACCGATAATGGCAACATAGGGGATATTCCGCTTGTCGGCATAGCTGAACTGCTTGTTGAACTTCACGTTCTCGTGATACAGCTCACAGGCTGTTCCGTGATTCCGTAATTTGGTGCAGAGCGCAAGGGCTGCCAGGGATTCCGTTTCACCCAAGTTGAAGAACAAGATCTCCGTGGAGGTATGAACCGATTCCGGAAATGCTCCGAGTTCCTCCATCACATCGTAAATCCGATCGACCCCAAAGGAAATGCCCACCCCCGGGATGCCGGGAACGCCAAACAATCCGGTAAGATCATCGTATCTTCCTCCGCCCCCGATGCTTCCCATCTGTACGCCCTTCGCCTTGATTTCGAAAATGGTTCCGGTATAGTAGTTCAGCCCGCGTGCCAACGTGAAATCAACAACAACATCGATCGTGTCGCTTCCGATCAGGGGGACTGCCTGATTCAGGATCGTACGGGTCTCCGCCAGTCCCTTCAGCGCCGATTCTTCACCTGCGAGCAGATCACTCAACGCTGCAATCTTTTCGTCGTTACTACCCGAAATATTCAGATAACGCTCAATGATTGCAATCTGTGTGTCGGAAAGTCCACGGGTTGTCAGTTCTTCCTTTACCTTTTCAATACCGATTTTGTCCAGCTTGTCGATGGCAACGGTAATATCTACCAGTTTATCGGAGCCACCACATGCCGCAGCCAGTCCCGCCAAAATCCGTCTGTTGTTTAACCGGATCTCCACGGGGATATTGAGGGCCGAGAAAGCGGTGGCATAAATCAGTACAAGCTCCACCTCATTCAGCAGGGAATTACTTCCGACAACATCGGCATCACATTGATAGAATTCGCGGTAGCGCCCTTTCTGCGGGCGGTCGGCACGCCACACCGGCTGTATCTGGTAGCGTTTGAAGGGCAGAGTAAGCTGACCATGATTCATTGCCACATATCTCGCGAAAGGGATCGTGAGATCGTACTTCAGCGCGCGTTCGGTTAAATTCTTATCATTCTTGCCCTGAAGAACATTTTCGAAAGCCTGTTTGGCCTTTTCGGAATTTTTAGGATCACTGAGTCCGTTGTTGAGAATTTTGAAAATAAGCTTATCCCCTTCCTCGCCGTATTTTCCCATCAGGGTATCCAGATTTTCCATAGCCGGAGTTTCCAGCGGCTGAAATCCGTACCGTTCAAAAACACTGCGGATGGTTTGAAGAATAAACTGGCGTTTGCGTACAACTTCCGGTCCGAAGTCGCGTGTTCCTTGTGGGATAGAAGGTTTCATATCAGGCGTTGATTCAAAAAAATTAAACAGATGCGGGTGCTTTCCGGCCGTATCGTTCGATTATTGCGTCGCAGGCCTCATCGAGAAGCCGGTAGACTTCATGGTAGCCGGGTTCTTCGCCGTACCAGGGATCCGGAACATCCAGACCGCAGCCCGGCTCTTGTTCCTCCAGAAGTAGTTTAACCCTGGATGGATTGTAACGGTTGCCTGCAATCCTCTTCATCGAATCGATTACGTCACCGGCCATAGCATAGATCAGGTCGAATTTTGCGAAATCGTCGCCGGTAAACCGCCGGGCCCGCTGATGGCTGATGTCTATCCCGTTCATTCGCGCTACTTTCTGAGACAGATGATGAGGTTGTTCGCCCACATGATACCCATTGGTTCCGGCGCTGTCGATCACCCAGGAAAGTCCGGCCCGCTCAGCCTTGTGGCGAAGTATTCCTTCGGCCAACGGACTTCTGCAGATATTGCCCAAACAAACCATCAATATTTTCATCGAAGCTGATTTACCGGCGCAAAGGTAGGCTAAAAGCCTCAATTCAGGATCGCAGGCAGGAACAAAGCCGATGTCCGCTTCACCTTTTCGGTCCCTGCAATCCATTTGTTAAATATCTGCCCTCGGAGACGCGGAACGTATGGAATTGCAGCACTTTATCATCTAATAACAAAGGCCGCCTTATTTTACCGACCGGCCTGTTTTTTTCTTAACTTGCCTGCCTCAAAACAGTCAGGCTGCAAACATGAATATGGAACCAAAAAGCAGAAACAACAGACCCGCCAGACGTCCGCTCAACCTTCAGTCGATACGCGGATACCTTATGGGCATCATTATGCTCCTGGTATCCGGTGCCATCCTGTTCAGGGAAAAACTGAACCTGGAGCTGAACGGATTTCCCGGCGGCGAAAAAATGGCAACAGCCTTCGCTGTTTTGTGTGCCATATACGGTATATGGAGGATTTATCTGGCTTATAGAAACGCTAAAAACTGGCAGGATGAAAACTAAAACGAATTTCCTTGTTTCCGGTAACTCCTGGAGCCGCACCCTTCGGATCGGTGTGCTGGCGTTCCTGTTTTCTGCCTGTGGTTCGGGAGGCAACGGCAACTATGTATCGCAGGATGACTCAGTGATTCATATCAGTGCGGACGAGTCTTTCAAACCGATCATCGATTCGCAGATTCAGGTTTACGAATCGTCCAACCCCGACATTCGGATTATCGCCCACTACAAGTCGGAACAGGATTGTATGAAGGATATGCTGGTGGACAGTATCCGGATGGTTATTGTAACCCGGGGACTCTCTGAAAAAGAAGCAGCCTTCTACAGAGACACCATCGGCCACTCCATCGCCTGGGAACGGCTGGCTTACGACGCCATGGCCATTATCGTCAATAATGAAGCACCGGACTCGCTGTTTACGTTTGAGGAAATACGCAGTATTCTCCGCGGAGACGACGACCGTTTCCAACCTGTATTCGACGGGCTGCAGGCCACCAGTAACGTACGGTTTGCCATAGATTCGGTTCTCCGGGGCGAAAAGCTGACGGATAAAGCCATTGCGGCCAAATCCAGCGAAGAGCTGATTGACTTCGTTGCCAGGAACAAAAAGGCTATGGGCTTTATCGGGGTGAGCTGGGTCGGAAACAGGGCCGACAGCCGTTTGCTCTCCTTCGACGAAAATGTTAAAGTAGCCGCCGTTCAAACGCTGAAGCCCGACGATTTGGGTTTTGTTAAGCCCTATCAAGCCAATATTGCCACCAAGCGTTACCCGCTGGTACGCAGTTTGTATTATATTGCTAAAGAAAATTATATCGGACCTGCCCGGAAGTTTGCCAATTTTATGGGGGCTGAGCGAGGTCAGCTGATTTTCAGACGTGCATACCTGTGGCCTGCAAAAATGGATTTTACCATCCGGAAAGCAAATGCTCCCGAATAAGTAAAAAAAATTATTATATTTCGATATTATCAATAGATCAACCAAATCAAAATTCATACTCACTTAAACTTTAAGACAAAATGAGAGCTAGAGCAAGCATATTGGTAACTGTGCTGTTGGCTGGTCAAACGATCTGGGCACAAACTGTGGAGCAGGGTAAAAAGTTTTACTACTACGAACGCTTCAAAAGCGCACGCGAAGCGTTTGAAAAAAACCTTAATGATAAACCTGGAAATGAGGAAGCCGCTTACTGGCTCGGTCAAACCCTTATCGAACTGAAAGATATTCAGGGAGCTAAAGCTGTTTACCAGAAAGCCCTCGCTGCCAACGGCAGTGCGCCGCTCGTTCTGGTAGGAATGGGACATATTGAGCTGCTGGAAGATAAAACCGCCGATGCCCGCCAACGTTTCGAAACCGCTATCAGCCTGACGAAAGGCAAAAATATAGATGTACTGAACGCCGTCGGTAAAGCCAATGCCGAAGCCAAAGCCGGCGATGCTGGCTATGCCATCGAAAAGCTTAACCAGGCGACTACCGTAAAGGGATTTAAACACCCTTCGGTTTACATCAATATGGGGAACGCCTACCGGAAGTTGGCCGATGGTGGCGGAGCGGTTACAGCCTATTCAAAGGCATTGACAACCGATCCCAAATATGCTGCCGGTAAATATTATACCGGCCGTGTTTACCTGAGCCAAAACAATAGGGAGATCTTCCTGCCGGCTTTCCAGGAAGCCGTTGAAATTGATCCGGCTTATGCTCCGGCTTACCGCGAATTGTACTTCTACTACTATTATCGTGATGTAAACAAGGCAATCGAATACTTCGACAAATATGTGGCCAACAGCGATCCTTCCCCTGAAGTCGATTACGAACGGGTTAGTATCCTTTTTGCTGCCCGCAAATATCAGGAGGCGATCGATAAAGCCCGTCAGAACCTGGCCGCCCAGGGTGCCAACGCACTACCGAAATACCACCGTCTGATTGCGCACAGCTATAACGAACTCGGTGATTCGGTAAATGCGTTGAAGGAAATCCAGACCTTCCTGAGTAAAGCCCCGGAGGACATGCTGCTGCCTGCCGATTACGCCCTCCTCGGTGATCTGGAACTGAAGTTCCCGGGCCAGGAAGCCAGCGCGCTCCAAAACCTGCGGAAAGCCCTGGATATGGACACCAGCCGCGAAAGTAAACTGACGCTCGCCGACCGCGTTTCCGGTATCCTCGACAAGCGAAATATGGTTAAGGAAGCCGCTGAATGGAAAGGGATCGCTTACAATCTCAATCCGGAACCGACAAAAACCGACCTCTTCTATACCGGCTACGCATTTATCAAAGCCCAGGAATACGTGATTGCGGATAGTCTTTTCGGCATCTACGCGTCCAAATACCCCGATGAGATCTTCGGCTATTACTGGCAGGGCCGCGCCCGTTTGGTGATCGATTCCACCGGAGAACAGGGACTGGCTGCGGAATCCTTCCTGAAATTCATCCCCATTGCGGAAAAGGATCCGGAGAAAAATAAGGCCATGCTCATTACCGCCTACGGCTCCCTGGCTTCCCACAGCGCCAACGTGCTCAAGGATAAGGAGGCAGCAATCATGTACTTCGACAAGATCCTGGCCCTCGATCCGGAAAACGCCGATGCGAAGCGTTACAAGGAAATCCTCCAAAAACAGTTGGCGGCTCCCCAACGCAACTCGCAAAACGCCAACCAGCAGCCGTCAAAGTCGGCTACCGGAGCAAAATAAAAAGATATAAATTATCGTTATATGATCCCTTCCGTCAACGGAAGGGATTTTTTTTAGGGTACACAAACGATACAGAAGCCGTTTCCCGGTTATTATTTTAATAATCACATGGTTTTTAATCTGACGTGACCTATTTTTGCCGTTGGAGCAATTAATAGTACCATGGATCAATTATTACTGCAGGCCCCAGCTGTGGCTTCTGCCGGAGATGTTAACAGCTCAGTAAATTATCTCCCTATAGGCATCCAGTTCCTATTCGCCATTCTTTTCGTGGTGATTACACTGGCAGCCACGCACTACTTAGGCCCCAAAAGAAAAACTTCTGACAAGCTCCGCAACTTCGAAAGCGGTATCGAAAGCCAGGGCAATGCCCGTCAGCCCATGGCGATAAAATATTTCCTTGTTGCTATCCTTTTTGTGTTGTTTGACGTGGAAGTGATATTCTTCTATCCCTATGCGGTGAATTTCCGTGAACTGGGATGGGCAGGATTCGCCGCCGTGCTCATGTTTGTAGGATTCTTCCTTTGTGGATTTATCTATATCGTGAAAAAAGGCGCCCTTCGCTGGGAAGATTAGGATGCATGCGGGCCCGGATATTGAATGTTGAATCCGGCACCCGTAAGGCTTAAAGTCCCTGGAATCTGATTTTAGGTCCAACATTCAAAACTTAATTTTTTATGGCACGTCCGGTTAGATTTAATATCAAAGGAGATGTAAAACTGGTTACGGAAGGCCCCGAAGGGTATGCCGGCGAAGGATTTTTCGCTACTACACTGGATAAACTGGTGGGTATGGGCCGTAAAAACTCAATGTGGCCCCTGCCTTTCGCTACTTCCTGCTGCGGTATCGAATTCATGGCTACCATGGCATCGCACTACGACTTCGCACGTTTCGGTTCGGAAAGGGTAGGGTTTTCTCCCCGCCAGTGTGATATTCTCATGGTAATGGGTACCATCGCCAAAAAAATGGGACCCGTTGTGAAGGAAGTTTATCTCCAGATGGCCGAACCCCGCTGGGTAATGGCTGTTGGAGCCTGCGCTTCTTCAGGAGGCATTTTCGATACCTATTCCGTTCTTCAGGGCATCGACCAGATCATTCCTGTGGATGTTTATGTGCCGGGTTGCCCTCCGCGTCCGGAAGCCATTATCGACGGCTTTATGAAGGTTCAGGAACTCGTGGGTAAGGAAAGCCTTCGCAGAAGAAACAGCGACAGATACAAGGAGTTGATGAACAGTTATGGAATTCAGTAACGTATAACAGATGGAAATTACAAACGAGTACATCCAGCAGCGCCTGACCGAAAAGTTCGGAGATCAGGTTACAGGATTCGAAGAACCTTACGGAATGCTGACCTTTGAGGCACCGAAAGAGCTTAACCTGAAAGTGCTTCAGTTCCTTTACGACGATGAAGTGCTGAAATTCCGTTTTCTGACCGATCTCTGCGCCGTTCACTATCCGGAACAACCGGGCCGTGAACTGGCCGTGGTTTATCACCTGCACAACCTCGAAAACAACGTTCGCGTTCGCTTCAAGGTTTTTGCTCCCATCGCAGCACCCGACGTATTCAGCGCAACAGCCCTGTTCTCCGCCGCCAACTGGATGGAAAGGGAAACCTATGATTTCTTCGGTGTCAACTTCGTGGGACATCCCAATCTGAAACGGATTCTCAATGTCGACGAGATGGACTATTTCCCTCTGAGAAAGGAATACCCTCTCGAAGATCAGACACGTATCGATAAAGATGATGAAATGTTCGGACGGGGATAATCCATAACCCCGCATTCACGATCAAAACGATAACAATGCAAGAGCAGCAACATATAAAACTACCGGAAGGCTCCATCGGGAAACAGACGACCACACTGAACCTGGGTCCGACTCACCCCGCAACCCACGGGGTTATGCAGAATATCCTCGAACTCGACGGCGAAAGGGTTGTGTCTACCGAACAAACCATCGGTTATATCCACCGCGCTTTTGAAAAACTCGCCGAACGCAGGCCGCTTTTCCAGATCACTCCCATCACCGACCGCCTGAACTACTGTTCATCGCCGATCAACAACATGGGATGGCATATCACCTGCGAAAAGTTGCTGGGTGTTAAAACACCGAAGCGGGTGGACTACCTCCGGGTTATTATCATGGAGCTCGCACGTATTGCCGACCACCTGATCTGCAATTCCATCGTGGGTGTGGACTCCGGAGCGTTTACCGGATTCCTCTACGTAATGCAGTACCGCGAACTGATTTACGAAATCTACGAAGAAGTCTGCGGTTCCCGCCTCACCACCAATATCGGTCGTATTGGCGGTTTCGAAAGAAATTTCTCCAATGCTGCCTTCGAAAAAATTCAGAAATTCCTCGATGAATATCCCGCGGTACTGAAAGAGTTCGAAAACCTTTTCACCCGAAACAGGATCTTCATGGAGCGTACCATAGGTTCCGGCGGCATCTCCGCCGAACGTGCCCTCAACTATGGCTTCACAGGTCCCAACCTGCGTGCAGCCGGCGTTGACTACGATGTTCGTGTGCATTCACCCTATTCTTCCTACGAAGATTTTGAGTTTGATGTGCCCGTAGGGTCTACCGGCGACAACTACGACCGTTTCCTGGTGCGTAATGCCGAAATGTGGCAGAGCCTCCGTATCATCGAACAGGCGTTCCGAAGGGTGCAGGAATTCAAGGGCGCCGAAGCCGATGTTTATCATGCTGATGCTCCGGCCTACTACCTGCCCGATAAAAAAGATGTGTACACAAAAATGGAAGCCCTCATCTATCACTTCAAAATCATCATGGGGGAAACCGAAATTCCGAAAGGGGAAGTGTACCAGTCCGTTGAAGGTGCAAACGGAGAACTGGGCTACTATCTGATCAGTGATGGTGGCAGAACGCCGTTCCGCCTGCATTTCCGCAGACCCTGTTTTATTTACTATCAGGCATATCCGGAACTGATCAAAGGTTCTATGCTGGCCGACGCGGTAATTACCATGAGTAGCCTGAACCTGATCGCAGGGGAACTGGATGCATAAACTATTAAGATACAAAAAATAATCCGGATTTCATAACAAAGTCCGGGTTTTAACATAAAAAGAAAAAGGTTGTGGTAAAATTTTCAGACGATAAACTGGCAAAAGTTCAGGAGATCATCAGAAGGTATCCCGAAGGGAAGCAGAAGTCCGCACTAATTCCTGTTCTCCATCTGGCCCAGGAAAGTTTCGGTGGATGGCTCGACGTTCCGGTTATGGATTATGTAGCGGAACTGCTGAACATCACTCCGATCGAAGTGTATGAAGTGGCTACCTTTTACACGATGTTTAACCTCCGTCCGGTAGGTAAACATGTGCTGGAAGTATGCGTGACCGGTCCGTGCATGATCAACGGCAGCGATGATATCATCGCCTATATCCGTGAGAAGCTCGGTATCGGACCCGGAGAAACCACTGCCGACGGAATGTTTACGCTGAAACCCGCCGAATGTCTCGGGGCATGTGGGTACGCCCCCATGATGCAGCTCGGTAAACATTACCGCGAACACCTGACCCGCGAAAAAGTGGATCAGATTATTGAAGAATGCCGAAAACAAGCCTAAAGGGTTTACCTATAAAAAGCGACCAACATGGGAGTGAAACTTTTACTGGAAAACGCGCATATAGAAGGTATACGTTATTATGAAACCTACCGCAAGCACGGTGGCTACCGCGCCGTTGAGAAAGCCCTGAAAATGGCCCCCAACGATGTGGTGGAAGAAGTGAAAAAGAGCGGTCTCCGCGGAAGGGGTGGGGCTGGTTTTCCTACAGGCATGAAATGGAGCTTTCTGGCCAAGCCGGAAGGCGTTCCCCGCTACCTGGTTTGTAATGCCGACGAATCTGAACCCGGTACATTCAAGGACCGTTACCTGATGGAATTCCTTCCACACCTGCTGATCGAAGGTCTCATCGTTTCCTCCTATGCACTCGGTTCCAATTCTACCTATATCTATATCCGTGGCGAATACGCCTGGATTCCCGATATTCTCGAGCAGGCCATCGCCGAAGCCAAACAGAACGGTTGGCTGGGTAAAAATATCCAGGGCTCCGGGTTCGACCTCGAAATCTACGTACAACGTGGTGCAGGGGCCTATATCTGTGGAGAAGAAACGGCACTGATCGAATCCCTGGAAGGCAAACGTGGTAACCCGCGTATCAAACCGCCTTTCCCGGCCATCAAGGGGCTTTGGGACTGCCCGACGGTGGTGAACAACGTGGAAACCCTTTCCGCTGTAGTGCCCATCATGAACATCGGCGGCGAAGAATACGCAAAAATCGGCGTAGGCCGTTCAACCGGTACCAAGCTCATTTCCGCCTGCGGTAATATTAACAAACCCGGCGTTTACGAAATCGATATGACCATCTCCGTGGAAGAATTCATCTACTCCGATGAATACTGCGGCGGCATCAAAGGCGGCAAACGTCTGAAAGCCTGCATTCCCGGTGGTTCTTCCGTTCCCATCCTGCCCGCCAACCTGCTGCTGAAAACAGCGAAGGGCGAAACCCGCTACATGAACTACGAAAGTTTGAGCGATGGTGGCTTCGCAACAGGCTCGATGATGGGGTCCGGTGGTTTTATCGTACTCGACGAAGACCAGTGCGTGGTAAAACACACCATGACGCTGGCTCATTTCTACAACCACGAAAGTTGCGGTCAGTGCTCTCCCTGCCGAGAAGGAACAGGGTGGATGTACAAGATCCTCAAAAATATCGAATACGGAAAAGGCAAGATGAGCGATATCGACCTGCTTTGGGATATCCAGAGAAAGATCGAGGGCAATACCATATGCCCGCTCGGCGATGCCGCTGCTTGGCCGGTGGCTGCCGCTATCCGTCATTTCCGCGACGAATTCGAATGGCATATTACCCATCCGGAAGAAGCCGTTAAACGCAATTTCGGATTGGCACACTATGCCGACCCGCTGAAAGTTCCCGAAGCTGTTTAGGGAGCCCAGGCTGATAGCTCAAACAAAACAGGTATTTCTAAATGGATCATGTTGCGAAAGGGTAGTGAGTCAGGAATGCCGGCAAACCAACTGATCCGCGAGAAACGATAATATATGTCTGAACAACAATTATTTAAAGTAACGATCGACAACATTACTGTTGAAGTGGCCCCCGGAACAACCATTCTCCAGGCGGCACGTAAGATCGGCGGCGATGTGGCACCCCCTGCAATGTGTTTTTACAGCAAGCTGAAGGGTAGCGGCGGTAAATGCCGTACCTGCCTGGTAGAAGTTGCTGCAGGTTCTGCTGCCGACCCCCGGCCCATGCCCAAGCTCGTTGCCAGCTGCCGTACCACGGTAATGGACGGAATGGTCGTGAAAAACATCACCAGCGAACGTGTTATCGACGCCCGCAAAGGTGTGGTGGAGTTCCTGCTCCTCAACCACCCGCTCGACTGCCCCATCTGCGACCAGGCCGGTGAATGTCATCTCCAGGACCTCGGCTACGAACACGGTTCCGAAGGTACCCGTTACGCGTTCGACAGAAGAACTTTCAAAAGAGAAGATATCGGCCCCTATATCCAGCTCCACATGACCCGTTGCATCCTTTGCTACCGTTGTGTGTTTACCGCCGAACAGGTTACCAATACCAGAGTCCACGGCGTATTGGATAGAGGCGATCACGCTGCTATTTCAACCCTTATCGGAAAATCCATCGACAACGATTTCAGCGGAAACGTTATCGATGTTTGCCCCGTTGGTGCACTTACCGATAAAACGTTTCGTTTCAAGAACCGGGTGTGGTTCCTCAAACCCATGAATGCACACCGCGATTGCGACAAATGCTGCGGTCGTGTTACACTCTGGAACCGAGGTGATGAAGTATTCCGGGTAACCGCACGTAAGGATGAATGGGGCGAAATCGAAGATACCCCCGATGGTAAAACCGGCTGGATCTGCAATACCTGCCGCTTTGAAAAAAAGAATACCAGCGACTGGATTATCGAAGGTCCGCGTAAAATCGACCGTCACTCCGTAATTTCCCAGGGTCACTATGTCGACGTTGTTCGTCCGAAGGAAACCCTGCCCGAGGTGATGGGAAGAAACCCGCGTCTTCTCATGGATATCCATAGCGTAAGCCAGGTCAACCGGCCGGAAGTTAAACTCTCCGAACTCCCCGGACCTGCTCATTCAGGCGATTTCAAAAAACCGACTAACGGATCAGCTAACGTTGACAACCAATAAATGAACATGAATCTTTTTTTACTTGCAGTAGATTGGCCATTTCTCATCGAAAAAGCGGTGCTGATATCTGCTATCATCGGGATCAGCCTGGTGATCGCCATGTACGAGACCTATGCGGAAAGAAAGGTTGCCGGATGGATCCAGGATCGTCGTGGTCCGAACCGCGCAGGCCCCTTTGGTATCCTTCAACCCCTGGCCGACGGGATCAAGCTGTTCATGAAAGAAGAAATTATCCCCAACACGTCGAATAAAATGCTGTTCATCCTCGGTCCCGGACTGGCAATGCTTACCGCCATGATGACCAGCGCCGTGATTCCCTGGGGGGGTAATGTTGAAATTGCCGGCCGCTCCGTCAGTCTGCAGGTTGCCGACATCAACATCGGCATCCTCTTCGTTTTCGGCGTGGTAAGTATGGGTGTTTACGGTATCATGATCGGTGGATGGGCCTCCAACAACAAGTTCTCCCTGATGGCTGCCCTCCGCGGTGCCTCCCAGGTGATTTCCTACGAACTTCCCATGGGCCTCTCACTCATCTCCCTGCTCATGCTCACCGGTTCCCTCAGCCTTCGCACCATCGTGGAGCAACAGATGGACGGATGGTACAATGTGCTCTGGCAACCACTGGGATTCTTCATCTTCCTGGTATGCGCCTTTGCTGAATGTAACCGTACACCGTTCGACCTTCCGGAAGCAGAAAGTGAACTGAACTTCGGTTACCATCAGGAATACTCTTCCATGAAACTCGGTTTCTTCCTCTTTGCTGAATACATCAACATGTTTATCAGCAGTGTTATCATGGCAACCCTCTTCTTCGGTGGATACGATATTCCGTTTGTAAACGACCGTTCGCTGGCCGAAGCCTGGGGAGGAAACGCAGTGGCTCTCCTGCAGATCGCAAGCCTGCTGCTTAAAACCTTCTTCTTCATCTTTGTGTTCATGTGGGTCCGTTGGACAATTCCGCGCTTCCGCTACGACCAACTGATGAACCTCGGATGGAAAAAGCTGATTCCTTTGTCTCTTGCGAATATGATTATTACAGCTGTAGTTATTCTGTGGCTGAAAAAATAAAGAAATATGCAACTTACCAATAGATCACAGGCTGTCGACAGAAGACCCATGAATTTCATGGAGCGTTTGTATGTGCCTGCCATTGCGAAAGGGATGGCCATCACCCTGCGTCACCTTTTCAAAAAGAAACCCACCATCAACTATCCGGAAGTTACGCGTGAGTTCAGCCCCGTTTTCCGTGGTCTGCACGTTCTGAACCGCGACGAACAGGGCCGTGAACGTTGTACCGCCTGTGGGCTTTGCGCCGTAGCCTGTCCTGCAGAAGCCATCACCATGGAAGCTGCCGAACGTTTGCCGGGCGAAGAAAACCTGTACCGTGAGGAGAAGTATGCCGCCCGCTACGAAATCAATATGCTGCGCTGTATTTTCTGCGGACTTTGTGAAGAAGCCTGCCCCAAGGATGCGATATATCTGTCCGAAACCTTTGCTCCGGCCAACTACCAGCGTAAGGGATTCGTTTACGGAAAAGATGAACTGCTGATCCCGAACCCGGTTACCGATCCGGAAGGATACGCCAAAGCACGCGGCCCCCAGGGCAAAAAATAATTAATTCTCAATCTTATCAATACAATGAACGTCACACAAATACTTTTCTGGTTTCTTACTGTACTCGCCCTCGGCAGTGCCATCGGGGTGGTACTCAGTAAAAACCCGGTACACAGTGTTTTACTGCTGATCATTACCTTCTTCGCAATTTCCGGTCACTACATCCTGCTCAATGCTCAGTTCCTCGCCATCGTGAACCTGATCGTTTACGCAGGGGCCATCATGGTGCTGTTTCTCTTCGTGATCATGCTGATGAACCTGAATGCCGACACCGAGCCCCAGAAAAACAAGTGGCTGAAGCTGGCCGGCGGGATCGCAGGAGGAAGCCTTATGCTGATTCTTATCGCCGCGCTGAAAGAATCGGAAGTGAAACAAAACCTCACGCAGCTGAAAGAAGGCAACATCGGGCTGATCGAACAACTTGGTAAAACCCTTTTCACCCAGTATGTGGTTCCCTTCGAAATCAGCAGTGTTCTCTTCCTGAGTGCAATGGTTGGGGCTGTAGTTATTGGTAAGAAAGATTAAAAATACCCGGTATGCCTATAAATTATTACATATTCGTTGCCATCGCCCTTTTCTGTATCGGGGTAATCGGTGTGCTCCCCCGCCGCAACGCCATCATCATCTTCATGTGTATCGAACTCATGCTGAATGCCGTGAACCTGTTATTGATCGCATTTTCCAAAATGCATCATCAGCTGGCGGCCGCAAATGGAGACGCGGGTGTTGCGGGTATCGAGGGACAGCTATTTGTGTTCTTCATCATGGTGGTTGCCGCCGCCGAAGTATCCGTAGGCCTGGCCATCATCGTTATGATGTTCCGGAATGTACACTCAGTGGATGTTAATTTTTTAAACAGACTTAAACATTAACAGTGAATATTGTTTACTTAGTTCCCTTATTTCCGCTGATAGGTTTTCTGCTGAATGGTCTGTTACGCAACCATCTGTCGAAATCCGCCGTAGGCATTATTGGCAGCGGCTCTGTTCTTGCTTCGTTTATTGTGAGCCTGATGCTGTTCTTCGACGTTAAATCGGGCAACAACACCGTAGCAACACTGTTTAATTTTATTAACACGAAGCAGTTCTCCATTCCCTTCAGTTTCCAGATCGATCAGCTTTCTTCGCTGTTCCTTCTCGTGATTACGGGAGTGGGCTTCCTCATTCACCTGTATTCCACAGCCTACATGAAGGAAGAACCCAACGAACACTTCGCCCGTTATTTCGCTTATCTCAACCTCTTCGTGTTCTCCATGCTGCTCCTCGTAATGGGCGGCAACTTCGTGATCATGTTCATCGGTTGGGAAGGTGTAGGTCTCTGTTCCTATCTTCTTATCGGCTTCTGGTTTAAAAATACCGCGTACAACAACGCTGCCAAAAAGGCCTTCATCATGAACCGTATCGGCGACCTGGGATTCCTGCTCGCCGTGTTCTGGCTCCTCGCCAAACTGGGTACGGTCACCTACGGCGAAGTGTTTACGCAAAAAAGCCTTGACCTTCTTTCGGCCACCGATATTACAGGAATCACCCTGCTGCTCTTTGTCGGCGCAACCGGTAAATCGGCCCAGATTCCGCTCTATACCTGGCTTCCCGATGCGATGGCGGGTCCCACTCCGGTATCTGCCCTTATCCACGCTGCAACCATGGTTACTGCAGGTATCTACATGATCGCCCGCAGCAATATCCTCTATACCATGGCTCCGCTTACCCAATGTGTGGTGGCCGTTATCGGTTTGGCAACAGCCATTTTTGCCGCCACCATCGCCTTTAAGCAGAACGATATCAAAAAGGTACTGGCTTACTCTACCGTGAGCCAGCTCGGATACATGTTCCTTGGTCTCGGTGTTGGAGCCTATACCGGCGCCGTATTCCACGTGATCACCCACGCCTTCTTCAAGGCTCTGCTCTTCCTCGGCGCAGGTTCGGTAATTCACGCCATGCATCACGAGCAGGATATGCGTAATTACGGTGGTCTGAAAAAATACATGCCCATCACGCATATAACCTTCCTGATCGGATGTCTGGCCATCGCGGGTATCTATCCGTTCTCCGGATTCTTCTCCAAGGATGAAATCCTGACCGCCGCATTCGCTCAAAACAAGGTACTGTATATCTTCGGAGTGATCGGCGCACTCATGACGGCATTCTATATGTTCCGTCTGTATGCCATGACCTTCCAGGGAAAATTCCGGGGCACCCATGAGCAGGAACACCACCTGCATGAAAGTCCTTCTGCCATGACCATTCCGCTGATCGTTCTCGGCATTCTGGCGCTGATCGGTGGTTTCATGAACGTTCCCGAAGTGCTCGGCGGAAGCACCCGTTTGGCCAACTTCCTCCAACCCATCTTCGCTGCTTCAATCGAAAAACAATCCGCACACCATATTGACCATTCAACCGAACTGATGATGATGTTCGGGGTAATGGCTGTGATCATCGTTGTGATTCTTCTGGCCTGGATGAAGTACGCCAAATACCAGAAAACGGACGAAGAACCCAGGGGGCTCGGAAAGGTTCTGGCCAACAAATGGTACGTCGATGAATTGTACGATGCCATCATTGTGAAACCCCTGATTGCGTTCAGTAAATTCCTCGGCAACGTGTTCGATAAATATGTTGTGGACGGAATCGTAAACGGGGTAGGACGTCTGGTTCAGTACGGCGGCCGTCAGCTCCGACTGATTCAGAGTGGTCAGGTAGGTGGTTATATCCTCCTGATGGTGCTCAGCATGCTGGTGTATTTTGCTGTACAGATGTTTATACTGAAGAAATAATTTTTTGATGATAATGCCGGAAGCAAAGCAACCGGCACTCAACAGGAACATTCAACATTGAATAAATGATACCGGTTCTACTTTTACTTATTCCCTTAATCAGCGGTCTTGCCGCCTTCTTATTCCGCAACGGAAACGGCGCCCGTACGCTCGCACTCCTTGCGTCGCTGGCAACCCTGGCCGTATCCCTGATCGGACTGACCCAATCGCAACAGCAGCTGTCTGCCGACTGCTCCTGGCTTCCCATGCTGGGCGCAAGGTTCACCGTTGCGCTTGATGGAATGGGACAGATCCTGGCTTTGCTCACCGCAATTGCCTTTCCGGTTATCTTTATTGCAACCTGGAAATCGGTTTATAAGGATGCCCATCAGTTCTTCGGATTGATGCTCCTCTCCCAGGCGGGATTGCTACTTGTGTTCATCGCAATGGACGCCCTTCTGTTCTATTTCGGATGGGAGATTGCGCTGATCCCCGCTTATTTCCTCTGTTCAAAATGGGGTGGTGAACGCAGAATCCAGGCTACCTTCAAATTCTTCGTTTACACGTTTGCCGGTTCACTGCTCATGCTGATTGCACTGATCTATCTGTACCTGCAAACACCGGATCAATCTTTTGCACTGAAGTCCATTATGGCTCTTGACCTGCCCATCAAAACCCAGGCCTGGATCTTGGTCGCCCTCTTTGTTGCTTTCGCCATCAAAATGCCGGTATTCCCCTTACATACCTGGCAGCCCGATACCTACGAACAATCTCCCACTGCCGTTACCATGGTACTGAGTGGGGTAATGGTGAAAATGGGCGTGTTCGGTATTCTGCGCTGGCTGGTACCGGTGGTACCGGAAGCCGCCTACATGTGGGGCGATCCCATCATGTCCTGCGCCGTAATCGGTGTGGTATATGCGTCTATCATCGCCATCACCCAGGACGATCTCAAACGCTTTGTGGCCTATTCTTCCATTGCCCACATCGGCATCATGGTTATGGCCATCTTCTCCTATACCGGTACCGGTATCGAAGGCGCGGTTCTCCAGATGTTCAACCACGGCGTCAACATCATCGGTCTCTGGATTGTGATTGAGCTGATCGAGCGTCAGTACGGAACCCGTAAGATGAGTGAGCTGGGCGGACTTGCACAGCAATCACCCGCACTGGCGATTTTCCTCGTCATCCTGGCTTTCGCCAATATCGCGTTACCCCTTACCAACGCATTTGTTGGAGAGTTCCTGATGTTTAACGGAATCTTCTCTACAAAATATACCGATTACAATATCGTATTCGCCGTTATTGCCGGTCTGAGCATTATCCTCTCCGCGGTTTATACCCTGAACATGGTGCAGAAGGTCTTCTTCGGAAATACCAACGCGCTTACCGCCAGGGGGTACGCCCTTTCCATGAACGAAAAATTGGCCCTCAGTGCTCTGGTGGCTATCATAATCTTCTTCGGTGTTTACCCCCAACCCTTGATCGATCTGGGTTCCGGCACCGTAAATGAATTGACGGACATCATTCAGCAGAGCATTAAACTTAAAATGTAGAACAGCTATCAGCGATATATCATTATGAACGCAATTATCTTTTCAGCCATCTGGGCAGTAATTATGATGTTTGGCGGAATCCTTCTGAAAAAGCCTTCCGCAATCAAAATACTCGCCATTACCGGCCTGCTGGTTGTACTGGCAGTGAACCTGTGTGAAACCTATAATGGTCCTCTCTTCCATATCAATACCTATGGTATGCTCGATGTGGGTCGGTTCGGCCTCTTCTTCAACACCATCGCCCTGGTTTCCTGCCTGTTCTTCGTGGCACTCTCCGGCAAAGACATCACCAATGTCGGAAGGTACCCCGCCGAATATTTTGCGCTGATCTTCTTCATAATGTCCGGTGTAGCTGTTGCCAGTTCCTTCGGATCGCTGCTGATGCTCTTCCTCGGCATCGAAATCATTTCGATTCCGCTGTATATCCTCGCCGGTAGCGATAAAGTCAACCTGAAAAGCAATGAAGCTTCCCTCAAATATTTCCTGATGGGGGCCTTCTCCACAGGCATCATGCTGATGGGTATTGCACTCATCTACGGTGCAACCGGAAGCTTTTCCATCGATAAGGTGGATGCCGGCCGTGAATCACTCACTCCGCTTCTCACAGCGGGTATGATACTCCTGCTCATTTCCATGGCCTTCAAAGTGTCGGCCGCGCCCTTCCATTTCTGGACGCCCGACGTGTACGACGGTTCACCCACCGTGTTCACTTCCTTTATGGCCACCATCGTTAAGGCCGCCGCATTCATTGCCTTCCTGCGCTTGTTCGAACGGTCTTTCGGCGGACTTCGTTCCGAGTGGCAACTGCTGGTGGCGATCACTACCGCCGCCACTCTGGTAATCGGTAACATCACCGCCGTGTTCCAGCAAAGCGTAAAACGACTCCTGGCCTATTCCAGTATCGCACAGGCTGGCTTTATGCTGTTTGCCGTGTTTGCCCTCAACGACTATGCAAAGGAGGGGCTGATCCTCTATGCCGTTGCCTATAGCCTGGCCACCATCGGTATCTTTGCCGTGCTCACCCGCATGAAAGACTATACCATTGATGGGTTCAACGGGCTGGCCAAAACACAACCCGTACTGGCTGCCGTTACGGCAATCTGTCTGTTTTCTCTGGCAGGTATCCCGCTTACTGCAGGGTTCTTCGCCAAATACTATATGCTCGTGGCAGCCGTAAAAACCGGCACCTATTTCTGGTTGGTGATCCTGGCCATCGTTTGTGCGGCCGTCTCTGTTTACTACTACCTCCGTGTGGTACAGGCCATGTATTTCCGCGATGGTGATGCTCAGGTAACGGAAGCGAACGGCGGTTTCAAGGCCCTGCTCATCGTCCTGGCCGGTTTGATCATTCTTTTCGGGGTATGGCCCCAGTACCTGCTGAACTATCTCTATTTCTAGCAGCGCTGTTGCCATTCATCCGTTTTCTCTGGCATGTAACCCGTCAAAACCCTATCTTTAGCGTATAAACAGGATAGCATGCGTCTCGGGGACATACTGTCACTTTCTTTCCGCAGCATACGGGGAAACACACTCCGCACCGGAATCACCGTAGCCATTATCGCGTTCGGTATCATGGCGCTGATAGGTATTGTTACCGCTGTGGAAGCCATGGAACAGAAGTTCACCGAAAGCTTCTCCTCCATGGGCGCCAACGGCTTCCAGATACGCTATCGGGAAAGCACACGCGGCTTCAGCAACAATACCGAAGTCGTCCGGACCCAGCGTACCCGTCGTGCCAAACGTTCCAACGAAGGCAAGATGATCACCGTTGATCAGGCCGAAACCTTCAAGCGGGAGTACAAATTTCCCGCAACCGTTGGGATATCCATATCCGGTGGTAACAACGCCATCGTAACAGGTGAGGGGAAGAAAACCAACCCTACCGTTCGCGTCAGCGGAGGCGATGAAAACTTTATCGACCTCAACGGATATAAGGTTGCCCATGGCCGTGGGCTGAACGAAACCGATATCAAATCTGCCACCAATGTTTGTATCATCGGTTCCGATGTGGCTGCACGTATTTTCGGACGAGCCGATTCCAGGGGGCTCGACCGCGAAATCCGCGTAAACAATATTCCTTTCCGGGTTATCGGCATTCTGGAGTCCAAGGGATCCACGTTCGGATTCAGCCGCGACAACCTCGTTATCCTTTCCTATACCTCTGTCCGGCGTTTTTTTGCGGGCAACCGCTCCTTCAATATCGGCGTTAAGGTGGCCGCTCTTTCGATGATGGACGATGCCATTGGCGAAGCGGAGGGAACCATGCGTCGTATACGGCAACTGGTGGCCTCCGAAGGCGACAACTTTTATATCGACAAGAGCGACAGCTTTGCCCAGATGGCGATCGATAACACCAAAAACCTCACTATTGCGGCCATTGCTATCGGATTGATTACACTGATCGGTGCTGCCATCGGTCTCATGAATATCATGCTGGTGTCGGTAACCGAAAGAACCAAGGAAGTGGGCCTGATCAAAGCCATCGGTGGTCGCCAGAATGCCGTGGCACAGCAGTTCCTGTACGAAGCCGTGCTGATCAGTTTGTTCGGTGCCTTTTTCGGCATCATTCTGGGCGTGTTCGTCGGTAACCTCTTCTCCATGCTGCTGGGAACCGGCTTTGTGATTCCCTGGCTATGGGTGTTGCTCGGTATTGTTATCTGTACGATTGTAGGCATCCTTGCCGGACTCTATCCCGCCATGAAAGCCTCGAAGCTTAACCCCATCGAGGCCTTGCGCTACGAATAATAAAACAACTATGGATTGTGGGAAGACAGCATTTTTTATTGAGAATCAGGCTGATATTTAGTCACTTGCAGAATTCGCTATTTTTTCGTATCTTTTAAGATAGGGGTTATCTGACCGGCTGCATCGCGCTGCTCAGCGTTTCTTGTGTAAAAAGCCAGGTCAAACCCAGCCTTCATGTCCTCACCAGGAGTAAATAAATCTTATCTGAAAAAGGAAATCTTCTAAAAGCAAAAGTCCTCGTTCTGAACACTGACCATGATTCATCGGGGTTTAGGATTCAGTTTCTTATAAGATGAACAATGAACCGAACGTACAACGGTGTGACCTTTAGTTTTGCTTTTCAATTAAAGAGAGGTTAGTAATATCGTGGGGTGTCCGGGAGACCCCTCGCGTTTCGGGGAAGTTGAAGGCAATTCAGGAGAGGAGGGACGGTGCATTATGGATGGACCGTTTATTTTTTTCCTGGATTGCTTCGCCTTCGGCTCGCAATGACGTAAGGGAGACGTCTCGCAACGACGTGAGGGGGACGGCTTGCAATGACGAAAAGGGAAAGACTCGAGTGACGGGACGGATGCTGCGCGATGCCATGAGGGATAGCTTTCGATTACGACTGGGTGTTGCGTCATTGCGAGGGCTCCGCCCGAAGCAATCCAATATTGTACAAGTCGAGAATTCCCCGCGGGAGGATCTGTAGCAGAGCGGGAGCCCAGCGACAGTATTTGGAGTATCTAACCCCAGATTAGCGAACCGAACGATGAACGGCGCGACGGAAGCCGATCATTGCGATGGCGCGGGTTAAAAAAAGTCACGGAGCGGGAGCTCCGCGACAGTGTAAGTTTGCAGCGAACCGAACGATGAACGGCGCGACCTTTAGGTTCGCTTTTAAAATATCCCACCTTTTTTATTGAACCTTTTTAATGCCTGGAACCGGGCCCTGCAATGGAAGCCGATCATTGCGATGGCGCGGGTTAAAAAAAAGTCACGGAGCGGGAGCTTCGCGACAGTGCAAGTTCTTACTAGATGAACAATGAACCGAACGTACAACTGTGCGACGCACCGGCAGCCCAATAGAATTCCTGCAGCTAACCCCCAAAAAATAATCCTGACCATCCCATAATCGAGATTAAAAGAAGAAGGGCCACCAGCGGGCGACCCTTCCAAAAAATCTCTCCAACTATGTTTTATTTGGGATCCAGGACAGCATTGATTCTGTCAACCATATCTTCCAGGTGGAAGCGGCTGAGTTTATCGGTTGTTGCGGGGATCGCCGCTTTGATTTCACTTCTCAGTGTTTTCAGATAGGCTTTCGCGATAGAGATCACATCACTCTTTTCGTTGTTTGATGCCATAGCGGTGAAGTTGCCGGAGGTTTGCTGTGCAGGCGCAGCGGGCGGCTGTACCAGCGACTTAAGTTGGCTGATGTAGCTCTTCTGAAGCTGACGACGATAGGCATCGATTGGCTGACGGGTAGCCAGTTCGGACCACACGGCAGATTTCAGATCGTTCATCATTTCTACTGCGGTGTAGGCAGCAGCTCCTTTTTCGTTCTCCGCTGCAATCAGCTTGTTGAGGGTGGCGGCGCTGAGCAGACGGTTGAGGATAGGATCCTGAAGACGACCAACGATAGACACGGGGTTGTCGCCGGTTTTGCTCAGGATTTCCTTGTTGAGCAGCCAGGTGGGGGTAGTGAAGAGTTGTTTCTTCAGGAAGTCCATGGCTTCTTTCTGACGTGCTTTCGGAACGATTTCATAGACGGCTCCTCCCTGCTCTGCAGTTTTCGGCGTTTCCATGATACCCCCGATGTTTTTCGCAACGTGGCCCATATAGCGGTTGAACTGACCATAAACTTCCCTATACATGGTAGCCAGGTCGGAGTAACCTTCGGTCGGAGTGGTGGTCCACTTGATCAGGTTGGGAACGATGCGTTGGAGGTTTTTGATACCGTAGGTGCTGGCCAGCATGGCGTTGTCGCCCAGATCTTCGTTTTGTGAACGGGGATCATCGCCGTTGGTTTCGGTACCGAACCAGAGACGTTTGTTTTTCGCTTTTTCGGTAGTGATTTTGCTCAGCATTTCGGTTTCTTCTTCAACCGATTTGTCGGTCCATTTGTACCCCCATTCGATTGCCCATTTGTCGTAGTCGCCGATGCGGGGGAAGATGCCTTTTTCGGAGATATTGTCTTCCGGCTGAGCTACATAGTTGAAACGGGCATAGTCCATGATGGAAGGCGTGTGTCCGTTTTCTTCAACCCATTTTTTGTTGCGGAGGTTTTCAACCGGAACAGTGGATGAAGAACCGAAGTTGTGACGCAGACCCAGGGTATGGCCAACTTCGTGAGAAGATACGAAGCGGATCAGCTGACCCATGAGTTCGTCGTCGAACTGCATTTTACGGGCACGCGGGTCAATGGCAGACGCCTGAACCATGTACCAGTTGCGGAGCAGGTTCATTACGTTGTGGTACCAGTTGATATGGGTTTCCAGGATCTCGCCGGAGCGGGGATCGGCTGTGCTGGGACCACTTGCGTTGGCAACGGAAGAGGGTTTGTAAACGATCACGGAGTTACGTGCATCGGCCATGCTCCAGGTAGGATCTTCTTCCGGAGTGGGCGCAGCTTTTGCTACGATGGCATTTTTGAAGCCGGCAGCTTCGAAGGCCTTTTGCCAGTCGTTAACCCCCTGGATCAGGTAGGGCACCCATTTTGCAGGAGTAGCGGGGTCAATATATATTACAATGGGTTTCTGGGGTTCAACTAGTTCACCCTTTTTGTATTTTTCAACATCTTCGGGTTTGGGCTCCAGTCTCCAGCGCTTAACCATAGAAACCCTTTTAACACCCTGAGGATTTTTGTCGAAGTCAGTATAACCTACGGTGAAGTAACCAACGCGGGGATCAAAATAACGCGGTTTCATGGGTACTTTGGGCAGGATTACCATGGAGGTGTTGAGCTCGAGGGTAACGGTTCCACCTTGAGGACCACCACCGCCCAGCATTGCGGTGAGGGCGGCGTTTCCGCCGGGTGCAGCAGCGCGGGCATAAGTTTTGACTGCAGTAATTTCGGTATTGATCGGGAAGGACTTTACAGAAACGATATAGGACTTATCGGCCTGGAATCCGCCGATACGCCATCCGGACTTTTTACCGCTGTTGAAGTGGAGGATATCGTTATCTCCGCTGATATAATCGGTCAGATCAATAACCACGCCGTTAGAGTCGGAGCTGGCTGCTTTCACATCGAAAGCGGCGGCAATCGGCTGCATGTTGGAGCGGGAAACCGCCTGGTACATTTCGCCGGTAGAGTCGGAACGCTCGCTGAAAGACCTGTTAATGAGGAAAACCTTATTGTTCGGGCCTTTTTCGAAGGAGATAACGTTCGTGTTGACATCGTCGCCCGCGTAGCCGGTCATACCCATACCGCCGCGGAGGTCGGTACCGGATTTGGAAACCCGGGTCATTACGAGGATTTCTCTTCCGAGCACGGAGTCGGGAATTTCGAATAAGTATCTGTTGTCGACTTTATGAACAAGGAAAAGCCCTTTTTGGGTTTTGGCTTTGGCGGTAACAACTTCGCGGTAGGGTTTGGGGCCCGCTTTGGGTTGTTGCATTTGGGTGGGAGCACCTGGCGTACCGGGAGTGGGGGCGGGGGAGGTTCCCGGTTGCTGGGGTGCACGGCCGGGTCGCTGCTGGGCCATCATGGCGGTTCCGGAGGCCAGAAGGACACCGGTGTACAGCAACTTTCTAAGGCTGAATGTGTTCGTCATTGGTTAATACAAGTTTTTGAATCGGCAATTTAAGGAAAACGGGTTGAGAAGATTCAAAGGTTAAACATCTTCTTTACGAACGGAGAAATACTGTGGCGATCGGTAAACAATTTCGCCGAAAGGCCCTGTAAACCTGTATTCTATGCGATGAAAGATTTTTCATATGAGGGATTAAAATATTATGTAAAGACGTGAAAAAAGTAGTAACTTGTACCTCATGGAAAATTTTTTGTTCGCTCGTGTTGCCGATAGAATGAGATTTTTCCTTAGAATTGTGCACTCAAAAAACGAAGGTTCTTACTTCTTCAGACTGAAAAATTAAAAAAACACTAAAAACGAAAGAACATGGCTGAAACAAAACCGACTGCGACTGCAACTGTGAAAAGTGCGACCTCAGTTCAACCGAAGAAATCAAGCAACATGATTTCTATCCTTGCTCCCGTTATTTGTATCATCGCGGGCTACCTGATCTGGAGGTTCATTCTGGGGGATTCATCTTACTTTGCAAAGCCTGACCTCTCCGGCGGATTCTGGCCTTCCCACAAAGGTCCCAAAGACGCATTGCACCGCATGTATGAGGGTGGTATCATCGTACCAGTCCTGATCGGTCTTTTCCTGATGGTAATCACTTTCTCTATCGAAAGAGGACTCACTATCGCAAAAGCAACTGGTAAAGGAAATATCTCTGATTTCGTACGTAAGGTACAATACCACCTGGCAAACAAAAACGTAGATGCAGCGCTGGCTGAGTGCGACAAACAACAAGGTTCTGTAGCAAACGTAATGAAAGCTGGTCTGAGACGCTACAAGGAAATGATCACCGACAACGAACTGACCACCGATCAGAAAGTTCTCGCTATCCAGAAAGAAGTGGAAGAAGCTACCGCACTCGAACTGCCGATGCTCGAGAAAAACCTGGTATTCCTTTCTACCATTACTTCTGTAGCTACACTTATCGCCCTTCTCGGTACGGTAATGGGTATGATCAAATCATTCGCCTCTCTGGGTGAAGGTGGTGCAGGTGCCGCTTCCGAACTGGCGGTAGGTATCTCCGAAGCCCTTTATAACACTGCCCTCGGTATCGGTACTTCTGCCGTAGCGATGGTTATGTATAACATCTTTACTACCCGTATCGACGGAATCACTTACGGTATCGACGAGTCTGGCTTTACCCTGACTCAAAGTTTTGCTTCCCTGTACAAATAATTTTTACAGGAAAGTATGGAATTTCATTCCATGTTGAATCTCACTATCAAAGAACAACAAAAACGTAACGATGCCTAAATTAAAGACTGCGCGAAAAAGTACCTGGGTGGATATGACGGCGTTCGTGGACGTGGCCTTCCTCATCCTTTCCTTCTTCATGCTGGCGACCAAGTTCAAGCCTGAGGAACCGGTTGAAGTAACCACACCGAGCTCTGTGTCCTCCAAGGGGATTCCTGAGAAGGACGCCCTGATGGTAACGATCGATAAGGAAGGACGGGTATTTGTGCAGGTAGACAACCCCGACATGCGGGAGAAAATCATCTCCAACATGAGCGAGACCTGGAACCTGGGTCTTACCCAGCAGCAGATCAATGCGTTCCGGAATGCGCCCTCCGTTGGCGTTCCGCGTAACCAACTGGCCCAGCTGCTCAGTATGAGCCCGGAGCAAATGCTTAAAGTCCGTCAGCCCGGTATCCCTGTAGACTCTACAGGTGGAGAACTGGCTTTCTGGATCCGCGACGCCCTCTCCGTTTACGCCGGTAGGAAACTGAACCTGCTCATCAAGGCCGATAACGACTCCAAATACCCCGCTTTCAAGGGGGTGATCGGAGCCTTTAAAGCCAATGACCAGAACAAATTCCTCCTCGTAACCTCTGCCGAGGACGTTCCGGCCGGTAGCGAACTGGATTTGAAAAATGCCCGGGAAGCGGCTGCCGCCAGAGGAAAGTAATCAAATCTCATTGTAAACCCGAAAAAGTACTGATATGGCAGACATGGACGTCTCCGACAAGGGTGGCCATAAGAAAGGCCCGGGAGTCAAAAAATCGAAAAAGAAACCTGCCAGGGTTGACCTGACCGCGATGGTGGATCTGGGATTCCTTCTGATCACGTTCTTTATCTTCACCACCACGATGGCTCAGCCTATGGCAATGGACCTGTTCATGCCCAAGGATTCAACCGAGCCGAACCAGACGAAGATCAAGGAATCCGGCGCGTTTATAGTAATTCTCGGTAAGGATGACAAGATCTATTACTACGAGGGGATGGACGCTCTCCAGATGAAACCAACTACATACGAGGATATCCGCGGACTGATTCTCGATAAAAAGAGAAGAACCAAGGCCGACGATTTCATGGTGATCATCAAGCCCACCGCAGACGCTACCTACAGAAATACGGTAGATATGCTGGACGAAATGAAAATCAACGTTGTAGAGCGCTACGCAATGGTCGATATTTCCCCCGTTGAGCTGGATCTTGTACAAAAGACCGAAGCGGCTAATGGAGTTCAGTAAAAACGTGTGGAATATCAAAAAGAACGCATCTAATTTAAAATAACAAACGCATGGAAGTAAGTAAAATATTAAGCTCTGATGTTCTGGACATCATTTTTGATGGCCGGAATAAGGCGTACGGGGCTTATGAATTACGTAGAAAATACAACCGGCGGTTGACTACTGCGCTGATCATCACAGCGTCTATCGCTCTGCTGATCCTCCTGCTTACCTTCCTCTCCGGCCTCAAGAAAGAAGAGGTTGTGGAAGCTCCGATCATCACGGAAGTGAAGCTGGAAGAAGTTCAGGAACAACGCCAGGAAGAACCACCACCGCCACCTCCACCGCCACCTCCGCAGGTTCAGGAACCTCCCAAAGTGGAAATGGAGAAATTTACACCGCCCAAAGTAGTTAAGGATGAGGAAGTTCGTGAAGACGAGAAACCTCCCAAAAACGAAGATCTGGCCGACGTTAAAATCGGTGCGATCAAACAGGAAGGTGTGAAGGACGAAGGTATCGTTGTCCCTCCCGCCGGCGACGGTGGTAAGGGTGTTGTTGTAGCACCCAAAAAAGAGGAAGACGACCTCGACAAGGTCTTCCAGAAAGTGGAGATCGAGTCGCAATACCCCGGAGGTCCCAGCGCTTGGCAGCGTTTCCTGCAGAAAAACCTGCGCTACCCCGACAGGGCTATTGAAGACAACATTCAGGGAACCGTTCACGTTCAGTTCATCGTGGACCGCGACGGTACCGTGAGTGAGGTAACTGCTCTGAACGATCCCGGAGGCGGACTGGCTGAAGAAGCTGTCCGCATCATCAAGAAGAGTGGTAAATGGACTCCTGCGATCCAGAATGGACGCCAGGTGAAGTCTTACAAAAAGCAGCCGATCACTTTCCGTCTCGAAGAATGATAGTAGAATGCTCAATCAATAATTTTGATTCCCCCGCCTACCCGGCGGGGGAATTTTTTTATCAGTCTCGAAGAAGGATAGCAGAAGGTTCAATCATAATTTTGATTCCCCCGCCTACCCGGCGGGGGAATTTTTTTATCAGTCTCGAAGAAGGATAGTAGAAGGTTCAATCATAATTTTGATTCCCCCGCCTACCCGGCGGGGGAATTTTTTTATCAGTCTCGAAGAAGGATAGCAGAAGGTTCAATCATAATTTTGATTCCCCCGCCTACCCGGCGGGGG
>Ga0182793_1000567_pt1 | contig 27629 bp, 28 predicted proteins | sample Passage237A_FD_130498 | JGI IMG/M metagenome (GOLD analysis project Ga0182793, IMG submission 130498) | Cellulose adapted compost microbial communities from Newby Island Compost Facility, Milpitas, CA, USA - Passage2 37A (version 2) (version 2) ... | reverse complement strand
GCGCAAACCGTAGCCCCGGCAGGCAATAATGGTGCTCAGGTCGCTGCAGGTGCCAACCCTGCACATGGCGAGCCGGGACACCGTTGCGACGTACCGGTAGGAGCTCCTTTGAACAGTCCTCCGGCAAAGACAAACTAAAGAATCATCAAACGATACAGAAGCCGCTCTCTGGGCGGCTTTCTTATTGGTTAGTGGTGTGGCATCAAAAAAAAGAGCCACTCTTGCAAGTGGCTCTGCTATTGATAAATTTGTGCCTATTTGATTTTAAATGCCTTCTTCACCTTCGAAACATAGTCGAGTTTTTCCCAGGTAAAGAGTTCTACTTTCATATTCTTGGTCTTGCCATCTGCCGACTTAAAGGTTTTGGTAACAACCTGCGGCTCTCGCCCCATATGACCATAAGCAGCACATTCGCTGTACATAGGCTGACGCAATTTCAGGCGTTGCTCAATAAAATACGGGCGCATATCAAAGATACTTTCTACAATTTTTGCAATCTCTCCATCACTCATGTTTACGTGCGCCGTACCGTAAGTATTTACATAGATACCCATTGGCTTTGCCACACCGATCGCATAAGACACCTGCACAAGCACTTCGTCGCAAACACCCGCAGCAACCAGGTTCTTTGCAATATGTCTGGTAGCGTATGCAGCAGAGCGGTCTACCTTGGAAGGATCTTTTCCTGAGAATGCACCTCCGCCGTGCGCACCCTTGCCTCCGTAAGTATCCACGATGATCTTACGACCTGTAAGACCCGTATCACCATGCGGCCCGCCAATAACGAACTTACCGGTAGGATTGATGTAATACTTGATCTTGTCGTTGAACAGATGTTTGTTTTGCGGCACTTTCTTAATCACTCGCGGAATGAGTATGCTCAGCACATCTTTCTTGATCTGCTCCTGCATTTTCTTCTCATCAGCGAAATCGTCGTGCTGTGTGGAGATAACAATCGTATCAATGCGAACAGGTCTGTTGTTATCATCGTATTCCAGCGTCACCTGGCTCTTTGCATCGGGACGAAGATATTTCATCTGCTTGCCTTCACGACGAATCGCAGATAATTCACGCAGCAAAGCATGCGCCAGTTCCAGCGCGAGCGGCATGTAACTAGCGGTTTCGTTGGTTGCATAGCCAAACATCATTCCCTGATCACCCGCGCCCTGCTCTTCCTTCTTTTTCTTGTCCACGCCCTGGTTGATATCAGGTGACTGCTCATGAATAGCAGAAAGCACCCCGCAGGAGTTCGCTTCAAACATATACTCGCTCTTGGTGTATCCTATACGGGTTATCACCTCACGTGCAATATTTTGTACATCAATATAAGTGTTGCACTTCACTTCACCGGCAAGCACTACCTGACCTGTGGTAACGAGTGTTTCGCAGGCAATCTTTGCATTGGAATCCCATGCAAGAAAATTATCAACAAGTGCGTCAGAAATCTGATCGGCAACTTTATCCGGATGTCCTTCTGAGACAGATTCAGAGGTAAATAAATAAGGCATTTGCTACTTCTGTTTATTGAATGTATGTATGAAAAATGATTGCTGTAAACTTAATAAAGAGAAATAAAAAACCTCCTGTGTTTTTAGACATGGGAGGTTTTTTTAAAAAAATCTTTTACTCTACAGTCACTGACTTTGCCAGATTGCGCGGCTGATCTACGTTACAGCCCCGCAGGATCGCAATATGGTAAGACAGTAACTGAAGCGGCACAATGGTTACCAATGGAGAGAGTACTTCTTCTGTAGCTGGTACTTCGATCACATGGTCTGCCAGGGAGCGGATATGCGTATCACCTTCATTAACCACCGCGATCACCTTTCCTTTGCGTGCTTTTACCTCCTGAATATTGGAGATGATCTTTTCATACGCACTAACATTGGTAGCCAGAAATACAACCGGCATAGCATCGTCAATAAGCGCGATAGGACCATGTTTCATCTCCGCAGCGGGGTAGCCTTCAGCATGTATATAGGAGATTTCCTTCAGCTTCAATGCTCCTTCCAATGCTACAGGAAAGTTATATCCACGTCCCAGGTAAAGGAAGTTACCGGCATCTTTATACTCTTTGGCGATCTCCTGAATCTGAGCATCCAGCTTCAATGTCTGCTCAATTTTTGCAGGCATATTTTCCAGTTCATAGAGAATCTCTCTAAGTTTGGTTGCAGAGACGGTACCTTTTTCCTTCGCTATCTGCAGCGCGATGAGCGTGAGAATTGTGATTTGTGCCGTAAAAGCCTTTGTTGATGCCACTCCGATTTCGGGACCTGCATGTGTATAAGACCCTGCATGCGACATACGTGCTATTGAGGAGCCAATCACATTGCAGATACCATAAATAAGTGCTCTGCGCTCTTTAGCCAGTTCGATGGCTGCTAATGTATCAGCAGTCTCTCCCGACTGGGAAATGGCAATTACGACATCGTTTTCGTTGATGATGGGGTTGCGATAGCGAAATTCAGAAGCGTACTCCACTTCCACCGGCACACGAGCAAGGTCTTCTATCAGATACTCTCCAATGAGACCCGAATGCCAGGAAGTACCGCAAGCAGTAATCAGTATACGTTGAGCATTGACAATTCTGTTGGAATATTCATTCAGTCCGCCCAATTTGATCCACCCTTGCTCCGCGTTCATACGCCCACGCAAGGCGTCGGCAATTACCTTGGGCTGCTCATAAATTTCCTTGAGCATAAAATGATCGAAGCCACCTTTTTCAATGGCTTCAAGGCTCATTTCGAGTTTGTGTATAAACGGAGTCTTTTCGACGTTACCCAGGGTCTTGATAAAGAAGCTTCCATCGCGGCTTACACAGGCATATTCCTGATCGTCGAGATATACTACATTCTTGGTGTATTCAATAATCGGTGAGGCATCAGAAGCAATGAAAAACTCCTCTTCTCCTATACCCAATACAAGAGGACTACCTTTTCTGGCGGCGATCAGATGATCGGGATCATTTTTGTCTATCACCACAATTGCATACGCACCTACTACTTCGTTGAGAGCGGTACGCACCGCATCTTCCAGGCTGGGTTGATCCTTCCGGATTTCTTCTATCAGGTTCACCAGCACTTCTGTGTCGGTATCTGAATGAAAGACATAACCCCGTTTCTGCAATTCCTTTTTTAAGGCGTCATAGTTTTCTATGATACCGTTATGAATCAGTGCCAGGCTACCTGAATTGGAAAGATGTGGGTGAGCATTGGTATCATTGGGCACTCCATGTGTAGCCCAGCGTGTATGCCCGATACCGATCGTTGCAAACACATCCTTACCGTTGGTATAATTTTCCAGTTCGCTAACCTTACCAGCTTTTTTATAGACGTGGAGATTTCCGTTTAGTACTGCAATACCTGCGCTGTCATAACCGCGATATTCGAGTCTTTTTAAGCCTTTCAGCAAAATAGGAAATGCTTCTTTCCTGCCGATGTAGCCTACAATTCCACACATATTAAATAGGTTTCTTAAATTTTTGAATAAAAGATACGAAGTTTTAATTTCAGATTACCGTCGCTGTGATTCCTGCCTGCGGAAATCAACCGATAGGCTCCGGGAAAGGTAGCGGCTCCTGTAATACGCAAATGTAAAGTATCTCTTTGCTCTACGATAGCGCGCTGAATTTCACGGGGAATATTCAGTGTGTATTGCGAATAAGTGATTCCGTTGGAAACGAAGTCACGACGAAGTCCGTCCATAAAAGTAAGTGGCTCGGAGCTGCTCAGCGGATAACGGTCCTGTATCTGCGCCACGGCGCCATTTGCTATTCTTACCGGGAAAAGCCTCGCCGGTGGGAAATATATATCTGACTGATCTCCCGGAAGCTTTGCCTGAGTGATAATGAGTTCCGCCTTAATGATCGGCTGACGAGGAAGATTCTTGATATTTGGAATACGGATATCAAGGGCTGCACCGGGATCGTTCTGAAGTACGGTTATAGAATCGGAGGAGAGCGTTGATGTCAGATACGCCGAAGTCTGCGTACCGGTGTATTTTCTGCTGATATGGTTGTAATGCGCATTGCGTGTCTGGTCGAAGTAGAAAGAAGTGTACTTCACCGTATCTACGCCGTTCTGCTGTTCGGTATAATAAAACTGTACGTTAGCCCGGCTAAAATCGGTGGAGCCGTTCAATAGAAAATAGTAAAGCGCATTGCCACTGTTGCTATCGGCTGTAGTTACATAAAATCCGCGCTGAAACCGTAAGAATTGTGCATATTCACCAAAGGCACTGCCGCTTGTTTTTGCAGATTCCGCAATAAAGCGATTGAGAAATTCCTGGCTGAGTCGAACCCGTATATGAGGCGGTCTGTTTTGACCCAAAACATTTACAGAGTCTTTGATGCCGAGATGACTGCCATTGGCATTAAAGCCGATAAACGCCGGCTTTCCCGGATCGTTGACAGGAGTAGAATTTATGGCGGTGCGGGAAAAACTGTAATAAGTGGTGTCCTTCATGATGGAATCACCATCGGCAATTTCATACACGCGGATTTCCTGATCCATATTGGATCCGGTAGTATCGCCCCAGGTAAAACCCGCATAAGGAAGAATCAACACTGCAGAGTCTGGTGTTTTCGGAAATGCGAAACCCAAGCTGGGCGGTATAATTTGAAAGTAGAAGCCCGTGTGCGTCTTGCCAAAGGGGTCAGTAGCTACGGTTCCTAATGCATGGTAAATAGGCAATCCGCTGACGCTCGTACTGGTAACCAAAGAGTCGTCAATTACCGTTTTGGTCAGGATCGTAAATGTATCTGCTATCTGGAATGTATTAGCCGTATCGTCGACCGGAATAACATTGGATCCAAGTATGGTATCTTCTTTACAGCTATGGAGCGACAGCACGAAAATGCAGGCTATAGCCAATGCTGTAAAACCTTTGGAAAAACGTGTCAAGGAGTGTTTTTTTAGCGAATGTGAACAAATAAAAACTAAGACTCTGTTAAGCTTTTATACAATTCTAAAAGCTCGGTAACATCATCTTTCCAGCCTTCATTGTACTTCACCACTTTCTTATAACGACTTGGTTTCACCTCTTCGGAAATCTGCTTTTTAAGAGACTCCTCTCCGAATATCACTACGTCAGCACACTTACTGCCACCCAGCGTAAGTGCTGTATTGGTACCTGGTTTAAACAATTCCAGATCCTTTTCCTTTATATCGCTGCTTACCAGCGCTTTTTTTATAAAATCATCCGACAATTTCTCGTCGAACTGATCATTCTGCGCTGTATAGATCACTTTTGAATAGCCAAACACCGGTTCCTTTTTGTATGCTGTCTTGAGATATGCAGGGATCAGTGAGGTCATCCAGCCATGACAGTGTATTACATGCGGCGGCCATCCAAACTTCTTAACCGTTTCGAGTGCACTTTTACAGAAGAAAATCATGCGCTCCGAATTGTCATCAAAGAACACTTCCTTGTCATCTCGGAAAACATTCTTTCTTTTGAAATAATCTTCGTTGTCCATGAAGTAAACCTGCAACCGCGCATTAGGCAGTGAAGCCACTTTGATGATCAAAGGATAGTCGTCTTTGTCAATGATGATATTAATACCGGAAAGACGCACCACCTCATGAAGGCGATGCCTGCGCTCATTGATGACACCAAAGCGAGGCATGATTACACGGATCTCCAGACCGGAATCAAAAGCTTTGATCGCTAAACGATTCAGGATCTGAGCGAAGTCTGTAAATTCAATGTAGGGAGAGAGTTCGTTGGCGACTATTAGGATACGTTTCTTGTCTGCAGACATGTATGGCTTTGAATTAGATTAAACCGAATAAAGAAGCTAATCTGAAAATTAGGTCTGCAAAATTACGAAAATATTGAATTCCAACCTTACTTTGCAGGCTTCCAATATTGTGAACGGCATGATCATCTTCAAAAAAGAGCAGGATATTCGTCATTATCTCACTGAGCAAAGCAGCCAGGGACGCACTATTGGCTTCGTTCCCACCATGGGTGCGCTGCATGATGGTCACAGGTCTTTGCTGGTAAAAGCAAAAGAAGACGGAGGGCTGGTAGTGTGTAGTGTTTTCATCAATCCTACGCAGTTCAACGATAAAAAAGATTTTGAAAAATATCCCGTAGCACACGAAGCTGATCTTGCATTGCTGCAGGAAGCCGGTTGCGATGTGGCTTTCATGCCCGATGTAAGCGAAATATATCCCGATGGTCTTAGTGATACTGCCGACTACGATTTTGGAAGACTTGATACCATTCTGGAAGGAGCACACAGACCGGGTCATTTCCGAGGTGTAGCTCAGGTAATGACTCGCCTGCTGGACATTACCCATCCGCACAACCTTTATCTTGGACAAAAAGATTACCAGCAGTGTATGGTGATCAAAAGGTTGGTAGAACTTACCGGAAGAAAGGATCATTTGCGCATTGTCATTTGCCCTACCATAAGGGAAGCTGACGGACTTGCTATGAGTTCACGCAATACACGACTTACAGATCCGCAACGGGCACTTGCTGCCACAATCTACCAATGCCTGGTTTCCATACAGGGAAAGCAACAGACAGACAGCTTTGGTCTGGTACAGAAAGAATGTATGGATTTGCTCAAAGAAAAGGGCTTTGATCCGGAATACGTAGCGCTGGCAGATGCAGAAGACCTGACATTAATGGACGATTTTGTTGCCGAGAAATCAATGGTAGCGTTAATTGCGGCTAAAATTGGCGATATCAGGCTCATCGACAATATGATTCTGAACCCGTCGCTGAATTAATTCAGGCTACGCTGAAGGGCTTTATCTTTTCAGCTTCTAGCCATTGCTCCCACTCTTCCAGCGTTTTGCCTTTCATTACACGGGGAAATTTGTTCATAGCCCCTTCTTTCCCCTTACTTTTCAGATAGTTATAAAACACCTTATTGGGCAATACATGCACAAATACTTCCTTCAGTGCAGAGGTGCGTTCTACTGCATAGTCATCGTTCACCTCGCATAAAGTAGCATCGAGCAGTTCGCGAATCTGCTTGGCATCGGCGCATTCATCATCGCAGCCGATATACCATCTATGCGCAAACAAATTATCGTAGCGGAAACCTGCTACTGTAAATTCGCGGATGTTGATATTGAGTTTTTTGGCAACAGTCTCAATGGCTTTGTTCATGTTATCGATGCTCATATGCTCACCGCAAAGACTTAGAAACTGCTTCGTTCTTCCCACAATGACAATCTCTCCCTCAGCTGCATTGGAAAAACGCACCACATCGCCGATAATATAACGCCATGCACCGGAACAGGTACTTAGCATCACTGCATAGTCCGTTTCTTCCTTCACTTCATCTACCAAATATGTCTTAGCACTTTGCCGTGGATTGCCATCTTCATCAAAATTTTCTGAGTTGAAAGGAACAAACTCGTAGAAAATTCCATTGTTCAGCACCAGCTTGATGCCCGGAACATTAGGTCTTGCCTGAAAGCCGAAAGAGCCCTCAGATGCCATGTACGTTTCGATATAGGTAATTGGTCTTCCCAGTAATTTCTTGAAACTTTCACGATAAGGTTCAAAAGAAACACCGCCATGAATATAAATGGAAAGGTTCGGCCATATTTCGTGGATGTTTTTTACTTTATGGTATTTAATGATCTCCTCAAATACAATCTGCACCCATGCAGGTACTCCACACACTGTACCTACATCCCAGTTGCGCGCATTCCGTACGATCAGCTTAATGCGGTCTTCCCATTTGGGACGCTTAGATATTTTCTGCCCGGGTTTGTAGAAGAAGCTAGCTACCCAGCGAGGCATGTTTTTGGCGCTGATACCGCTCATATCGCCTTCATAATATTCCCCTTTCTCAAACAGAGAAGTTGTGCCCCCCAGCATCAGAATCCCTTTCTGAAAAGCAACCGGCGGCACATCGAAATTGGCCATGCTGTATAACTGCTTGAATCCAATATTCCGTATTGCCTTGATCATGTCGTCGGTAACCGGGATGTGCTTGCTGGCTGACTCCGATGTGCCGGAACTGAGCGCAAAGTATTTTACCTTACCCGGCCAAGCTACATTTTCCTCTCCCTGTTGTGCTCGATGCCACCATTGCCGGTACATCTCATTATAAGTAAAAATGGGGACTCGTTGCCGAAAGGCATTGACAAAGTCTACTTCTTCGCTCAATATCTTGTCAAATCCGTAATGTTTTCCAAATGAAGTATACTGTCCTCGCTCAAGCAACTGGCGTAAAGTATGGCGTTGGTAGACACGGGGCGTGGCCACCTTTAGATTTAGTCTTTTCCGTAGATGTAAGGAACGAGCTATCAGATTGCCCAACAATGCCATTTCTGCTTTGCTTAAAAATTGATCAACAATACAACAACCTCCGAAAGGAAATTCCGGACAGCCTGCAAAGGTAAAGTTTTAGACGACTGATTTTATCACCTCTTCACAAGAGGGGTTCTACCTCACCTTCCAGGGAAATTTGCGGGAATGGTTATTGCCATGTGTTTTACCTTTGCGCGCTATGACGGTAAAGGTGGACATCATTAACAAATCACCCCACGATCTCCCACAGTATCAAACTGCAGGCTCGGCCGGTATGGATCTGCGTGCCTGGCTACCGGAAACGCTGACACTGAAGCCCATGCAACGTGTATTAGTTCCCACAGGTTTGTTTATTGCATTGCCTGATGGTTTTGAAGCACAGATTCGTCCGCGAAGCGGACTGGCCATCAAAAAGGGACTTACATTGGTCAATACACCGGGTACGATCGATGCAGATTATCGCGGAGAGATTATGATTCCGGTGATCAACCTTTCGGGCGAAATGCAGGAGATCTGCGACGGAGACCGGATAGCGCAAATGGTGGTCGCAAAGTATGAAAGGGTCGACTGGGAAATTGTAGCAGAACTACCTGCTACCAGTCGCGGGGAAGGAGGCTTTGGTCATTCAGGAATTCATTAATCGTTATTTACAAACCAACCATTTTAGAGACACTAAAAAATACTTATCTACAATATGAACATCATTATCCCGATGGCAGGCATGGGCAAACGCATGCGCCCCCACACACTCACCACTCCGAAACCACTCATTCCAATTGCAGGCAAACCGATCGTGCAGCGACTGGTAGAAGACATCGTCGCCACCTGCAACGAGACGGTAGAAGAAATTGCTTTTATTATCGGACCGAGCTTCGGTAAAGAAGTGGAAGCACATCTTTGCCAGGTAGCTGCATCAATGGGAGCTACCGGAAAGATCTATTATCAGGAGGAAGCACTGGGTACGGCACATGCAATTCTCTGTGCTGCGGATGCATTGCGTGGCAATGTTTTTATTGCCTTTGCAGACACTTTGTTCAAGGCAAATTTTCAAATAGACACAAAAAAAGATGCCATCGTATGGACGCAGAAAGTGCAAGATCCTTCTGCATTCGGTGTAGTAAAACTCACTGGTAACAACGAAATTGAAGCCTTCGTTGAAAAGCCAAAAGATTTTGTTTCCGACCTAGCAATTATCGGTGTTTACTACTTCCGTGACGGAGAAAATCTGAGAAAAGAATTACAGCGTCTGATAGACGAAGGCATAAAACTGAAAGGCGAATACCAGATTACAGATGCCATGGACCACATGCTGAAAAAGGGTGTGAAGTTCTACACCGATCAGGTGGAAGAATGGCTCGACTGTGGCAATAAAGACGCTACGGTATTTACAAATGCTCGTATTCTGGATATTAAACAGGGCTCAGAGCAGCTTGTACATGATTCTGCCAAAGTGGAACAGGCTGTTATCATTCCGCCTTGCTTCATTGGCGCAAATGTTACGGTTAAGAATTCTGTGATCGGCCCGTTTGTTTCTCTGGAGGCAGATGTTACAGTGGAAGATAGTCGCATCAGCAACAGTATTGTTCAGGCAAACAGCGTTGTTAAAAATGCCAGACTCGATAATTCGTTACTTGGTAAACACGTAACTTACACAGATAAATTGCTGGATATCAGTCTCGGCGATTTCTCAACACAATTATGATTCGGCTAAAAACTCTTCTGGTAGCGGTCATCGTTTTCGGCTCCATTCCGGCTTTTTCACAGCCCGACATTCCCGATCGTTCAAAAGGCGCAGCATCGTTGTATGTGGATGCGGTGAAGGCTCGTATGCTCGACGATCTGAAACAGGAAGAAGCCCTGCTGAAGGAAGTAATACAACTGAAGCCGGAAGAGGCTGCTCCGCATTACGATCTGAGCCGTTTGTATCAAAAGCAACGGAAGTACGATCAGGCGGAGCAGGAAATAGAAAAAGCTATAGCACAGGACACTACAAACCTCTGGTATCTGGCGACCTATGCCGATATTCTAGAATCGCAAAACAAGGTAAAAGAGGCAGCGGCAGTTTACAGGGAACTGGCAGCGAAGGAAAAGTTTAATAAGGAATACATTTTCATGGCTGCCAGGCTGTATGAAGTTTCAGGGGCGTACAAAGAGGCAGTAGAATTGATCGATCAGCTGATCCAAAAGATGGGCACCGAAGAGTTGTTGTTGTTGCAGAAACAGCAGCTTTACCTTCGGATGAACGATCTGGATGCAGCGGTAAAAGTAGCCGAGGAGTTGATCAGTCTGAACCCTCAGGACGAAAGATATCATCTGAATCTGGCAGAACTTTACAATAGCAATAATCATCCGGAAAAAGCCGAAGAGATTTATACGCGGGTACTAAAAGAATTTCCCGACAGGGCTCAGACTCAATATGCAATTGCCCAGTACTACAAAGGGAAAAACGATATCCGCAAATACGATGAGTACATCCGTAAGGCAATCCTGAACAGCGATTTCGATGATGAAACCCAGGCCTCGATCCTGTTCAGTTATCTCAGGGAACTTTCAACAGACTCGATCCGTAAAAAGGAGAGTGTAGGAATTACCCGGCAACTTGCCGACTTGCATCCCGACAACCCTCAGATCATTTACCTGTACGGTGATGTACTGGCTGATAATGATGAGTTAGAACAGGCACGTGTACAGTTTAAGAAAGCTGTTTCGCTGGATCCTTCCCGCTTTATCGCATGGCAAAGACTCCTGTTTAGCTACACTGAACGTAACGATGCCGATTCGCTGATTTACTATGCAGAAAAAGCGCTGCGTTACTTTCCCAATCAGGCAATCGTACATTATCTGCACGGTATCGGACACTTTCATAAGAAAGCCTATGCTGCAGCAGCAAAATCGATCAACAGGGCAATAGATATGCAGCCGGAAGATAATCGTGCATTCCTCGCAGATATGTACTCCGTACTTGGCGATGTTTACCATGCCGCAGAAAACAACGACGGCTCCGATGAAGCTTACCGGAAAGCACTGGAACTAAATCCGCAAAATGCTACAGTGCTCAACAACTATGCGTACTATCTGGCTTTGCGGGGCATTAGGCTCAACGACGCAGAGGCAATGTCAGCCAAGTCGCTTACATTGCGTCCGGACGAACCGACTTTCTTGGATACCTATGGATGGATTCTTTATCGGAAAGGCGATTACGCAAAAGCGAAGGAGTATATACAAAAAGCACTCGATAAAAATCCTGAAGCCGACGGCACACTCTACGACCATCTGGGCGATATTTATTACAAACTCAACGATAAAGAAAAAGCTATTGAATTCTGGAAAAAGGCAAAAGAAAAAGGGACAGAAAACACCTGGATCGACAAGAAAATACAGGATGGTAAGCTTTACGAGTAAACGTCTTTCGACCGCTCTGATATTGCTGGCATTGCTCAGTGCATATTCTTCCTGCATACCCTTCCGGAAAAGCAGCAAAAAGCCGGATACAACTAACATCACAACTGTTGAGGCACCACTCAAAGACGCGATTGCAATTGACACCGTTGTTACTACATCTCCCAATGCTGCCAGAGAAGAACTGATCGCAGCGCTGAAACCTGCGTGGAAGCTTTCACCCGATTTCACTACTTTTTCGGGAAAAGCTAAAATGCAATATGAGGGGCGCGGGCAAAAGCAAGAATTCACCACTGTCTTCCGGGTTAAGAAAGATGAGGCTATTTGGGCTTCGGTCATTGCGCTGGGCGGTATCGTTCAGGTGGCAAGAGTATACATCACTCCCGATAGTTTTAAACTGATCAACTATCTGGAAAAAGAAGTGACGCTCATGTCTTTGGAAGAAGCCGGCAGGGTTTTGCCGGCACCCGCAGATTTCAGCACCCTGCAGAATCTCATTCTGGGCACAGCTCTGCGTACCACCGGTGCAGCTACAGATGCTAACGATCTGGGAAACATACTTTCGCTTCAGGTGGAAGAAGATGGCATCATACAGCACATCAATTTCAACAAGGCTGATACAACCATTCACACTCTGCAACTTCGTTCCACCAATACAGGCGGACCGTCGGGAATGATCAGCTTCAGCGGCTACGAAATAAAGGGCGTAAGAAAGTTTCCAATGAACCGGACGCTGAATGTGGTAAGCTCAGGAGAACCTTATTCGCTGGAAATGAACTTTAATAAAGCGGATTTCGATCTGCCGCTCGATTTTCCTTTTTCAATTCCGAAAAACTATAAAAGAAAGTAAAAGACTGTTGTCAGGTCTTCATTCTGGAATTTCGTAGTTTATATTTGTTGCATTCTATCTAAAAAAACATAGTCCTGATGAAGGTTGTGATCTTTGCCGGAGGCCGCGGCACCAGAATTTCTGAAGAATCTTCCCTGCGTCCCAAACCGATGATCGAAATCGGTGGTAAGCCAATCCTCTGGCATATCATGAAGATCTACGCCGCCTATGGACATACAGAGTTTATCATCTGCCTTGGTTATAAAGGTGGAATGATCAAAGAATACTTCGCTAATTATTTTCTCCATAACGCTGACATTACCGTGGATCTGTCGAACAATTCACTGCAGGTACACAACAACCACGCTGAGCCTTTTAAAGTATCGCTGATTGATACGGGACTTGATACAATGACTGCAGGTCGCCTGAAACGGGTATTACCTTATGTGGGTAATGAAACGTTCATGCTTACCTACGGAGATGGCGTATGTGATGTAAACATAGACGAACTGCTTCGCTTTCATCGTCAACATGGAAAGATCTGCACCATGACAGCGATTCAGGCGACGAGCCGCTTCGGGGTGATCAAAATGGAAGAAGATGGAACGATCAACAGTTTTGAAGAAAAGCCTGAAGACAGCGGCACCTGGATCAACGGAGGATTTTTCGTACTGGAACCTTCTGTTGCACAATATCTAAAAGATGATGCAGACAATATGATGTGGGAGCGCCAGCCTATGAACGATCTGGCAAAAGACAGTCAGATTGCGGCTTACAAACATCATCATTTCTGGAAATGCATGGACACTCTGCGCGATAAAGAAGAGCTGGAACATTTATGGCAACAGGAGCCGCTCTGGAAAAAATGGTAGCATTATTTGCGGAAGTCTGAACGCTTCTCTTCAACAGCGCGATGGCTATAAAATCAATACTCTATGCTAAATCTGCTTAAAGAAACTTTCCGGGGCAAACGTGTTTTTCTTACCGGTCATACGGGATTTAAAGGGGCATGGATGCTGCAGATACTGAACTGGCTGGGCGCAGACGTAAAGGGTTTTTCTCTGGCACCGGAAAAATCTAAAGACCTGTACAATCAGATAAAAGGCGACGATCTTTGTTATGCTTCTGTGATCGCCGACCTGAAAGACCTGCATGCACTTCAGGGAGAGATGATCCGCTTTGCTCCTGACTTTGTATTTCATCTCGCAGCACAATCCCTGGTACGCAGAAGTTACGAAGAACCCATTGACACTTTTGTGGTGAACACCATCGGAACAGCGCATGTACTACAGGCAATGAGAGGTCTTGAGAAACCTTGTGTTGGTCTGATGATCACCACCGATAAAGTTTATGAAAATGCAGAGCGGGGTATTCCTTTCCGTGAAGAAGATAAGCTTGGTGGCTATGATCCTTACAGTGCAAGTAAAGCGGCAGCAGAAATTGTAACAGAATCTTTCCGTCGTTCCTTCTTCCATCCAGAAAAGTATGAAGCACACGGTAAGTCGATCGCTTCTGCCCGTGCCGGGAATGTGATCGGTGGCGGCGATTACTCCGACGACCGGCTGATACCCGACATTGTCAAGGCATTGGAAAATGAAGAACATGTAATCCTACGCAATCCGAAATCGGTGCGCCCCTGGCAGCATGTACTCGAACCGTTGTCGGGCTATTTATTGTTGGCAGCAAAAATGACGACCGCACCGATGCAGCACGCTACTGCTTACAACTTCGGCCCTGAAGCAGATGATGAAAAGCCCGTTGAGGAACTAACGCGAATATTTTTGCGTGCTTTTGGAAGAGAAAACCACTATGAAATAAATGAGTCGGATGCTAATCCTCACGAAGCAAAGCTGTTGTTGCTTGATAGTGAAAAAGCCAGGCGCGAACTGAACTGGCGTCCGCGGTTGAATGCAGAAACCGCGATTGCATGGACTGCCGACTGGTATGCAGACAAGACTACTTCCGCTCAGGACAAATGCATGAGACAGATTGAAAACTATTTTTCAAACTTATAGCGATGTGGCATATTGAGCAATTGCCCTTGCAGGGCGCAGCGCTGATCACCCTACCCGCCTTTTCCGACCACAGAGGTTCTTTTATCAAGACCTTCCACGAGACTATTCTGCAAGAACATGGAATTCGTTTTACGCTGAAGGAAAGTTATTTCTCTCTGTCACACAAAGATGTTATTCGTGGAATGCATTTTCAACTGCCTCCGCATCAGCATAGCAAGATTGTTTTCTGTCCGCAAGGTGCTATTCTGGATGTCATTGTGGATCTGAGGAAAAACTCCGCTACCTACGGACAATATGTTGCGCACGAACTTTCTGCCGAAAATCATAAAGCGTATTATATACCGGAAGGCTTTGCACATGGCTTTAAAGCGCTGACCGACAATGCGCTTACTTACTATCTTGTTTCTTCTGAATATCACCAGGCAAGCGACACCGGTATTCTCTACAACAGTTTCGGTTACGACTGGAAAACAAAAAGCCCCGTCGTTTCCGAACGGGACCTTTCTTTTCCTAACCTGAAAACTTTTGAAAGTCCTTTCTAATCACCAACCATCACCATCAAGCATATTGCCTAAGCCGCCGAGCACACTTCCTTCCTCTTTCCTTTTATAAGTGCCGTAAGCAAGAATACGTCCTGCCAGACGACTGATGGGAAGTGTTTGTATCCATACCACACCAGGTCCGCGAAGAGTGGCGAAGAAAACGCCTTCACCCCCGAAAAGCGTGTTTTTGATACCACCTACAAACTGTATATCATAATCAACCGACTTTGTAAAAGCCACGATACAACCGGTATCCACTTTCAGCAATTCTCCCGGCGCAAGTTCACGTTCCGTTACATGTCCTCCGGCATGAACAAAAGCCATTCCGTCGCCTTCTATCTTTTCCATGATAAAACCTTCACCTCCGAAAAGCCCTGTACCCAATTTCTTCTGAAATTCAATACCGATAGACACTCCTTTTGCTGCGCATAGAAAAGCATCTTTCTGACAAATAATCTTTCCTCCTAACCGCAGCAGGTCGAGTGGAATGATTTTACCCGGATAAGGAGATGCAAACGAAACTCTTCTTTTACCGGTACCAACATTGGTATAGGCAGTCATGAACAAACTTTCACCTACTAAAAGGCGTTTTCCCGCGCTGAAAAGTTTACCAAGCAGTCCGCTCTGTTGCTGACTTCCGTCGCCGAAGATGGTCTGCATTTGAATGCCGTCATCCATCATCATAAAGGCGCCTGCTTCGGCAATCGCTGTTTCCGAAGGGTCAAGTTCTACTTCTACGTACTGCATTTCTTCACCGTAGATACGGTAATCTATCTCGTGATTGGAACGCATAAATGTGTTGTTTGTGGTTTTTTGATGAGCTTCCAAATGTAGAACGAACGGCGGTTAAAGAAAATATAAAGTCGGTTAAGGCACAATCCTTTTGGCTTTGTTGAAAAAGATCTATGAGCAGAAAGAACAACACCGACCTGAGGACAGATGCTACCCGCAAGAAAGAAGGCGTTACCTCAACCTTTAGTGCTGCAACCGGCGATCCGGGAAAATACAGTGGTGAAGACACCGAAACTGTGCAAGGAACAACCGGCGATGACCGGGACAAAATTGTTGAGAGACAAAACAAAGAAGATTCGGAAGGAACTGATAAATAAGCACTTCTGTATACGCGTAATAAAGCCACACAAAAAATTTTGAAAAAACTATCTGCAAAGCGGTTAAGGGCACAGAGTTTTCAGATAAAGGGAAAACCAAAAAACGTAACTATGAAAAAGGTAAAAATAGGATTGATAGCACTGGGACTGGGCATATTTGCCGTATCATGTGGCAGTAATCAAACAGAGACAGAAACAACAGCCACAGATTCAGTAATGAATGGTAGTATGGATGCCGGAGGTACGGGAACAGATATGGGCATTAGCCCTATGGACACCACGATGGGAACCGGAATGGATACTACAGGGGCTCTTCTCCAAGGAGAAACTTATAGATAATCTCTTTACCATAATGTAAGAACGTCCTTCAACTCCGAAGGACGTTTTTGCATGGCATAATCTTTTGCGATTTCCAAGAAAACTATTACCATGAAAGATCAAAGAAAGAATCCCGAACCATCTCCGAAAAACACAGATGTAAGCCGTTCTCAACATCAGCAAACGCAACAGGCTGTCAATGACACAGAAGCGGAAAACCGCCCTGAAGGTGCTAAGTATAAAGGCAATCCCCAACATCAGCATGGCTCACATCAGGAGGGACAATACACACCCCAAAGCGACGACCCGACGATGAATCCTTCCGGCATTGAAGAACAAGAGCCATAGGAACGTGTATCGGCTGAATGAATAACGCTCGCCGAAAAAAAAATGTTTGTTCCCAAAAGCTACCTGGCACATTCTTTATTTCATGCTAAATGTTTTTAAAAAGGGATATGCTATGAAACAGGATATCATAAAAGAGCTACTCGAAAAGACTTTTGCGAAGCTGGCATGTCCCGCACAGGGACACGGAATGTACGCAGAACTGGAAAAGGCTTTGATGGAAGCATACAACATTGGTAAAGCACATCAGGAAGGGCATCATACCATAAAACCTAAGGAAGAGCTTATGTATGCTTTCTTCCGGGCTTAAGGTATCTCAGATAAAGACGCAGCCCGGCATGGTACCGGGCTTTGTCTTTTCCGGATGGCATGAATTTTACCTCATCAGTAAAAACATAAGACTATGGATCGTTTAGAATTAAAAGGAACCTGGAACGAATTGAAAGGAAAGGTAAAGCAGGCACATGGCAACCTCACAGATGATGATCTGCGCTACGAAGAAGGAAAGGATGACGAACTGCTCGGACGACTGCAACAAAAGCTCGGCAAGACACGTGATGAAGTGATCGACTGGCTGAAATCCCTTGGCTAGTTTTTTCGAAGAATCGGACACGAAACATTACTGCTTCGTGTCCGATTTTTATTCTTTGCCACCGTTTCCTTTGAACTGATGATGCGATTCGCGGAAGAGTATATTGAAGGTGGTAAGTGAGCCGTAAATACCAGTGATGTACTGTTGCAGATCAACTTTCTCTGCTTCGGAAAGTCCCTTATGTGCATTGATTTTTTGTTCAATCAGGCGTAGCCGATCTCTTACCATTACTATTTTATGGAAGAATGTCTCAATGGGAATTTCCTTTTCCTGAAGACTGCTGTCCGCCGGTTTCAGAACCATCATACCGTTATTCCATTTGGTTGCCATCGGTACGAGTTGAAACTCATTAAGTCTTCGGTCGAGCACATGTTCGAGCGCTTCTTCTATCTCTGCAAGTGTTGTACCTCCACCTGTCGATTCTTCCTGCTGTTTTGCATCAAGTACCCGCAGTTCTTTGTATTCCCTGCTTACACTTTTCGCGGTATTAGACGACTTAAACCAGATGGTATAAAATTCACTGGCGGTTTCTACGACCACTCCCTTACCAAAATGCGGATGCTCCACTCTGGAGCCAATACCTAGTTGTTCCATTGTTGAAAAATACGGTGTTCTACAAAAATAGGCTCCACGTGTTCTTTTTGTTGCCTCTGCGAAAATCCGAAAAGCGGTGCATTATTGAGATAGATCACCGAATAAATTTCCTCCTCAGTCAAAGGCAAATCTATCGACAAAGTTTTTCCCTGATTACAAAAACCTGCAATCGTCTCAGAGAATCAGTTCGGGATAGCAAAGGCACAAAAGAAAAACCTTTGAAAAGACAATTGTCGTAAAACAGGAATAAATGGCTATTGGCATTGTTTTATCGACTAGCCCACAAAAGATTGTTTTATGGGAGACAAAAAAGATCTTCAGGGAAAAGAAGCTATTGAGAAAATTCATGAAATCGCAGAAGCAACCAACACCTGCATGTTTTGCACACATTTGGGATCGGTACCCTTTGCAGCACGTCCTATGGCTGTGCAGCAGGTAGACGATGAGGGAAGGGTTTGGTTTCTCAGCAACCACAGCAGTAACAAGGATCAGGATATAAAAGCGCAGGGACAGGCACAGCTCATCTTCGCGCATCCTGACAAATATGAATTCCTTAGCCTTTACGGCACAGCCGAAAGTTTTTATGATCGTGAAAAGATAGAAGCTTTGTGGTCTCCGCTGGCAAAAGCATGGTTTCCGGAAGGCAAAGATGACCCCAATCTGAGCGTAATTAAATTTTCTGCTATAGAAGGTCATTACTGGGACACACAAAGCGGAAAGCTGGTGAGTCTGCTCAAAATTGTCATCAGCGCAGCTACGGGCAATCGTTCAGATGATGGAGGGGTTGAAGGCGGACTGAATATTGCCGGATAAGAAAAGCGACTTCCGAATGCTTTCTGGTGGTAACTTTGCGGCTCAAAAGAAAGCTATGCGCAACAAAAAAATCACCATCTTCCTGATAGCGTTTTTCATCGTCCTTAGTGCGGTATTCATGACCTACTTCTATAATGTTGTCAGGGAACAACCTAAACGTCTGCCGGTATTAGGCGAAGGCGACCATCGTGTGCGCAGTTTCGCCTTTGTGAGTCAGGACGGGAAAACCGTGACGAACAAAGATGTGGAAGGAAAAGTATATGTGGTAGAATATTTCTTTACTACGTGTAAAGGCATTTGCCCCAAGATGAACGAAAATATGGCAGAAGTGTATCAGGCTTTCCGCGGCAAGGATGATGTGATGATTCTTTCGCACACAGTGGACCCGAAAAAAGATACGGTTGAAGCTATGAAAGCTTACTCGCTACAGTTTGAAGCAGATCCGAAACAATGGCTGTTTCTGACCGGCGATAAGAAAGAGCTTTATGACATGGCACGTTACAGCTACCTGGTAACCGCGGTTGATGATACTGCACAGGTGGACATACAAAGTGACTTCATTCATACCGATCGCTTTGTACTGGTAGACAGAACCGGACATATCCGCGGACAGTATGAGGGAACCAATAAAGCTTCGGTACAACAACTCATTGGCGACATTAAGGAACTTTTGAGAGAAGAATAAGAAGCTGTTAGTAATTCATGGCAAGCCCCAGCAAGAGCCAACCCAGCACAATGAAGGGTGAAGGTATGCGGGTAAACTGGAGCAGTGAAAAGGTGATCACTACTACCACCACATTGAGCCACTCAAAGGGCATGATCTGGAATAGTACCACACCGGAAGCCCAGATAATACCTACAATAGCAGCATTGAAACCTTCAAGTGCACGGTAGATCACCACATGCTGCCGGAGGTTTTGATATACAGGAAATAGAAAGAACAAAAGCAAGGTACTCGGAAGAAATACGGCAACAGTGGCGATCACACAACCCAGCGCTTGCCAGAATGGTCCGTAAGGGCTCATCAACATCCCTCCAACGAAACTGCAAATAGAAAATACAGGTCCGGGGACAGCCTGTACCAAACCATAACCTGTGAGCAACTCCACAGAAGAAAGCAGCGGTTCACGATGTAGCTGCAGGGGGCGGTGTACAAACTGATACAGCATCATCGGCAGCAAAGCCTGTCCTCCACCAAATACGATTGCACCGAAACGGTAAAAGTTTTCAAACAAATTGAAGACAAGTCCGTGTTCCCATTTGTTGGTACGAGCTGTTTCCGATAGGATACCCGCCACGATGAACACCACCACAAAAAGCCAGATATTGATCCACCGAATGGGTTTTGGTTTTTCCTTGACATCGGGGATGCGCTTGTTGCTGAAATTGCTGATAGTGCCTGCCAACAACAATACAGCCGGAAAAACCCAGGGAGATCTTATCAGCAAGGTGGCCAGTCCGGCCCCAATCATGATGCCTTTTGTGGCTGGATGCTTTACCGTTGCCTTCATCATCCGTGCGGCCGCAAAGGCAATAAACCCAACAGACATTGGCTGGATGTAAAGGAATAGATTGGTTTGAATTTCGCGGGCGTTGAGATAATAAATAAGAAAGGAAAAACCTCCCATAATGAACGCCGCGGGAAAGACCCATAACATGAGCGTCACCAAAGCAAGTGGAATACCGCCCCGCTTCATGGCAATAAGCATGACCGTCTGTGTGGACGAGGGCCCCGGTAGCATCTGGCAAAAGGCATTATACTCAAGTAATTCTTCCTCAGTGATATCATGCCTTTTCTGCACAAATGTTTTCACCATCATACCGATATGTCCATGCGGTCCGCCGAAAGCAGTGACAGCATACCAAAGCACAGCTTTAAGAAACGGTATGTGACGAACAAACATCTCCTTTTATCCCCCCATAAGACCGCCGAAAATTAGCGACAAAAAACGGCAAAATGCAGTGATGACATTTATGTTCATTGTTTGTATCTTGCAACGCAAATTTATTCTCCGGTAATGAAAGGTTTAATTCTGAATGCGTTTTACGACGCTATGCAATACAACATCGGCTGGGTTATTACCTACATCTTCATCTTTCTGATGCTGATCGAGCTGATCTATGTAATGGCTAAATATCTTGGCTCACGCTCAGATAAATAAGCAACCGTTGTCTCTTTCTTCCGAACATATTGCTGCTATCCGCAAGGATTATCAGCTTGCTGCTTTAGACGAAACGCACACCGGGCCTGATCCGCTTGCTTTTTTTGGCAAGTGGTTTATGGAAGCACAGGCTGCGGATGTGGCCGAAGTAAATGCCCTTACCTTGGCTACCGTAGATGCACAAAACCGGCCACATGCCCGTATCGTTCTACTGAAAGGACTAGATGAAAAGGGCTTTTTGTTTTTCACCAACTACGATAGCGCCAAAGGCAACGACCTGGATGCCAATCCTTATGCTGCCCTTGTTTTTTTCTGGCAGGAACTGGAACGTCAGGTGCGTGTGGAAGGAAGCGTGGAGCGCGTATCGGAAGAAGAAAGCGATGCCTACTTCAACTCCCGCCCTGAAGGCAGTAAACTAGGTGCATGGTCTTCACCGCAAAGTCAGGTAATTGCCGGACGGGAGATTCTGGAACAGAACTACAAAGTATACGAACAAAAATATGCCGGCGGTATTATTCCACGCCCAAAGCATTGGGGTGGTTATCGCGTGATCCCTCATCGTATCGAATTTTGGCAGGGACGCGCCAATCGTATGCATGACAGAATTGTCTTTACCCGTTCTGCAGATGAATGGCGTATTGTACGCCTTGCCCCCTGATCTTCCAATAACAACCTGTTAGGAACATTTTTCGCGTTTCCGTTACATTTTTGCATCCGGCAAACACTCTTTCACAAACTGTCGGCAACGTTTTCACATAGCGTGGATAAGCTGTTAATAAATATCCTTTCACATACCTGTTTATAGGGATATTATCAGCTTTTCAGCTTATTTTGCGAGCGTTTCGGGGTTTATTCAGTAACAGATGGAGTTGTGCGCAGAACCCTCATTTCCGCGTGAACCACACAAATGAGGTTTTAACACGAAACTAGAAAATGAACTTTTCGTTTAGCTTATTAACTCACACAACTATGCGCTGGATACTTACCACATTAAGTGCCGCTGTCCTGCTTTTTGTAATGTCTTGCGCAGGTCCACAGAAAAGTATCTATTTCAAAGATGCAACACCTGTGAACCCAACTGTGACGACACAAAAAATAGATCCGGTCAAAGAGGCTATTATCCAGCCAGACGATATCCTCGCCATCAATGTAACATCGCCCAGTTCAATAGTAGAAGACAAAGGGAACACCACTGTATCGATCTTTAACGGTGGTGGTACGCCGTATACACCGAGTGCTACCCTTGGCGGCGGAACCGCAAGCGCCAATGGTTTTCTGGTAGATCCTTCAGGTTATATAGATTATCCGTTTCTGGGAAAGGTAAAGGTCGGTGGCTTTACCATCAGACAGGCAAAAGACGCGATCGCCAACAAACTGCGCGCCATTGTAAAAGAGCCTGTAGTGGAGATCAGAATTGTCAACTACAAGATCACGGTATTGGGAGAAGTGGCAAGAGCCGGTACTATCATTGCTCCCAATCACAAGATGAGTATTATTGATGCCATCGCCGCTGCCGGAGACATTCCCATCACTGGAAGAAAGGATAATGTTCTAGTCATCAGGGAGAATGAAGGTACACGCGAGTTTGCGCGCCTCAACCTCAACAGTCGCGAGGTCTTTACAAGTCCCTATTTCTATCTCAAGCAAAACGATATTGTTTATGTAGAGCCTGCCCGCATACGCCGTCAGGAAGGCAACGATTTTTTCAGGTTTTACCTGCCAACTATCACAACACTCATGTCAACCTTGCTGGCTGTGTACGGAATTGTACAGCTCAGCAATCAATAACCCGGGCGTAAAAGCTTAATGGAAAACAACCAGATATCAGATAAGTTAAGACAGATAAATTCTGGCATCGACTTCAAACGTTTGCTCGGCTCGGTGCTTAGCAAGTGGTACTGGTTTGTCCTCTCTCTTTTTATCACAGCTACTCTGGGTTTTCTTTATCTCCGCTACACCACTCCGCTTTATTCGATAAAAAGTTTGCTTCTTATAGAAGACAAACAAAAAGGTGTAACCAGTCTCTTGAGCAAATTCAACGAAGGCGGAAGCAGCGGCGGGGGTGAAGGCAACGGTTCCAATCTGTTCAATGAGATGTTTGTGCTCACCTCTCAGGATCTCATTGGTATGGTGGTTGATTCCCTGGATCTCAACATTCAGTATTGGGCAAAGGGAAGAGTACGTGAAGATGAATTGTACGACAAGTCTCCTATCATTGTCGAATTCGACTCCCTGGGCTATCTGGGCAGCGGTATGCAAGAGTTACGATTCACACAAACGGTCGACGGACTTTTTGAATTTAACGAAGCGACCATCAAGAGCAATGTTCTTTATGGCAGTTGGGTGCAGCGTCCTTATGGGCGTTTTCGCATCCTATACCGCAAGGGACCTCAGGTCAACCGTGGCTATCTTGAAAATCAGACGGAAATCATCGTACGTGTTTCGCCGCCAAGATTCACAGTGGGATATGCGCTCGGCGTTTTCAAGGTAAATGTCAGCGACGGACGTACCAGTCTCCTCGACCTCACCTATACCGACAATATTCCGCAACGTGGCGTCGATTTCATGAATGTGCTGATTCATTACTACCGGAAAAAAGAACTGGAAGACATCAATCAGACTGCTGAAAAGACGCGTGAATTTGTCAATCAGCAAATGACTATGCTGATCGACGAATTACAGTCGAGAGATTCTATTGAAGAAGAAATTAAGACACAAAATCGAATCATCGATGTAAAGAGTCAGGCTACCAGTATCCTCACCAATAAAGCCGCACAACAGGAAAAAATACAGCAGTTCCTTCTCCAAAAGCAGGCAGTCCAAAACCTGAAAGACAATATCATAGACGGAGCGGGAGCACGTTTTGAAGTGCTTGCAGGCGTGGGGGTATCCGATCCTGTACTGACAGCCATGGTAACGGAATACAATACTCTGGTGGCAAGAAAAGAATTGTTGGAACGAAATGTAGAATCGCTGCATCCCAGTCTGGTAAAAATCAAAAACGATATTGCCGGGCTTCGCAAAAATGTAGCCGATGCCTGCGACAGAGTAATTGCATCACTCAACATCAGTATTCAAAACGCTTCTCGAAACATTGCCGAGTACAATGAGTCAATGGCTTCTATCCCCGCAGCGGAAAGAAGCATTAACAACACCAAGAGAGAATATCCGCTCATACAAAATGTGTACCTCTACCTTTATCAACGCGGAGTGGAAAATGACATTGCACAGTATGCTGCTGCCAACAAATCGAAGGTAGTAGTTGCGCCATACTCGATCGATGCGCCTATAAAACCGGTAAGGAAGAATGTCTATGCGATGGTCATCCTGATCGGATTGCTGATTCCCGGAGGTATCATCATTACCCGGGTGATGCTTAATAACAAAGTGATCAACGAAAAAGATATTGAAGCACTCACGACACTACCGGTGATCGGCTCGATAGCCCGCACACCCAACAGCGACAAACGCCAAATCGTGGTGGGACCGCACATCCGTACAGGTGTTGCCGAGCAGTTCCGCCTCATACGTGCAAATCTGGAATTCATGTCAACTTCCGGCACGAAGAAAGTTTATCTTATTACCTCCAGCATGAGCGGAGAAGGCAAGACCTTCGTTTCGCTCAACCTGGGTATCACCATGACGCTGGCCAAGAAGCGCGTTGTGATTATGGAATACGATCTGCGCAAGCCGAAACTTTCAAGCTATCTGGGTCTGCACAATGAAGGTGGTATTTCATCTTATCTCGCAGGCCTTGTAGGAATAGAAAAGGTAATTAAAGCTTCGGGCGTTCACGAAAACCTTTATATCGCCAACTGCGGACCAATACCGCCGAACCCGGGAGAGTTGCTTGTTTTGCCCACAGCCAACCAGCTTATCGAAGAACTTCATGAGATGTTTGATATCATCATCATGGACACGGCGCCTATAGGACTTGTATCTGATGCGCTCATCCTTTCCCAACATTCGGACATCAACATGTTTGTTGTGCGACAGTCTTACACAATGAAAGAACAAATAAGGCTCTTTGACACGCTTTATAAAGAAAGAAAAATTCGTAATGCTGCGATTGTATTCAATGGCGTTGAATACCTTAAGAAGTATGGATACGGATATGGTGGTTCGTATGGCTATGGATATCAGTACAGCACCGGCTACTATGAAGACGATATTCGTCCGAAGAAATCACTTATAGATAAACTATTCAGGAAATAGTTAGATAAACATGGAGTTAAAGACCAACAATGTTTTCTCCGCGCTGAGAAAACTCTATTCAATCTTCAATGACAGCCAGAAGCGAAAATTTGGATGGCTCCTTGTTTTTACTTTTCTGAGTTCTATAAGCGACCTGGTGGGACTCGGATTTGTGATACCCGTCGTGGGACTCGTGCTTTCTGAAACTTTTCACCAACGCTTTGTGTCCGCTGTGCCTTTCCTTTCGGGCCTCAATAAAGAACAGCTCTTGTTGCTCGCCGTCGGACTTTTCTTTCTGTTGATCGTCCTCAAAAATCTTTTTGGACTGTACATCAACAAGCTGCAGGTAAACTTCGTACGCAATCTGTACGTTACTTCAACAGAAAGGGTTTTGGATAAGGTGTATGAAAAACCTTTGCCTGAAATTCTTGGCGAGTCTTCCAACAAATGGGTCAATAAGGTAACGGAACTTCAGGTGATGCTTTGCAGCAACATGGCTATCTCCATCATGATCATCCTCAACGAGTCAATGATATTCGCCATGACTGCCGTGATTGTCTGCTTTTGGAACTGGCATTTGTTCCTGTTGCTAATCGGCGTCTTATTGCCATCTATCGGCCTTTTCTACGCTCGTGTGAAACACATGATCAAAGATGCAGGGATCGAAAAGAACAGGAACTATGTAAACCTGCATCATAAAGCACAGGAGATGATCTTCGGTTATACCGACATCAAAATAGCTGGTACGGAAGACAATTTTAAAAAGACCTTCGTCGAGACCGCAAGAAAATTCAGTATTATGCAAGGGAAGGTAGACTTCATCCTGTTTATTCCCACGCGCATCATCGAAGTAGCCATTTTTCTTTGCATTACTATTATCCTGCTCTATGGAGTTTATGTGATTAAGGATATCAACAACATCGTCACCACCATCACCTTGTTCTCGGTAATTGCCTATAGAAGTATTCCGTCTGTTAACAGATTTGTGATCGCTATGAACAATGTGACGGCTGCTGAATTTGTGCTGAACGATCCCGACTTCTTTCCGGATAGAACGCACAATCATAAGGATAAGGCTGTTACCCCACTTCTTTTCTCTCACCAGATCCGCTTCGATAACATTTCCTATCGTTATCCGGGAACTACGAAGAATGTGATTAATCATTGCAACCTTACCATTAGCAAGGGAGAGAAGATTGGTATCGTAGGAAAATCAGGCACCGGGAAATCCACGCTGGTAAACAATATCCTTGGTTTTTTGCAGCCTAGCGAAGGAAAGATTTTCATAGACAATGTTGAATTGAACCGAAGCAATTTCAGAAACTGGTGGAAGATACTTGGCTATGTAAGACAGGATGCCTTTATTCTGAACACTACCCTGGCAGAAAATATCGCATTAGGTGTTCCTCCTTCAGAAATAGATGAGGAGCGAGTAAAACATGCTGTACGTATGGCGAGCCTTTCATCGCTGGTTGAAGAAATGCCGGACGGTATTCATACCATGCTCAGCGAACGTGGTAATAATCTATCCGGCGGACAAAAACAACGGATCGCCATAGCACGCGCAATCTATAAAGGCGCGCAGGTATTGATATTTGATGAAGCAACATCAGCACTGGATTCAAAAACGGAAGAAGAAATAACAGACGCCATCAACGAACTCGGCAAAGAAAATCTCACCATCATCATCATAGCACACAGATACACTTCGCTTAAATTCTGTCAGAAGATCTACAAAATCAATGACGGCATGATCAGCGACACCTACTCCTATCAGGAGTTGGTAAACTCAGTGAGCTAATGCTTTGCTGCCACCATGGAAAAAAAAATTCTCGTCACCTCTTTTGAATCACTCACCGCCACCAGCGCCGGCGGAATCGGTCATCTGGGTTTTCACCTTGCTAAGGAATTGCACAGACGTGGAATCCTTCAGGAGTTTGTAGTTTCTGCAAAAGGGAAATTTACTACAACCTTCCCCTCTGCTCCCGTAAGCGTCACATCCAGATACTATCTTTTCCTGCTTCACCGTCTCGAAAAACTATTTCGCATCAAGATCTTCAAATCCAGACATCTGCAGGAAGTTCTTTACGACTGGTTTTGCTCTTTCCATCTACGCTCTGAAACGGGGACATTGGTAACTACCACTCCTTATTTATATCGAACATTCAAAAAAGCACGCAAACGTGGTATTCCGATCTATTTTATACCCGGAAACCCGGAAGACAATCTGATCGCTCAACTGGTAGTAGAAGAGAACGAAAAATATGGCATTTCGGAGGATGATGCCTATACATATGCGCCGCGACTCAGCCACTATAATAAATCGCTGCCGCTTGTGGATAGGATCGTCACTTATTCCGCTTTGATGGAGGAGAGTTATAGAAAAAGAGGTTATGGAGAGAAGCTTATCAGCGTTCGTGGTTATCTGAAACCG
>Ga0182793_1000557_pt1 | contig 28059 bp, 18 predicted proteins | sample Passage237A_FD_130498 | JGI IMG/M metagenome (GOLD analysis project Ga0182793, IMG submission 130498) | Cellulose adapted compost microbial communities from Newby Island Compost Facility, Milpitas, CA, USA - Passage2 37A (version 2) (version 2) ... | reverse complement strand
GTTACACGTAATGCTGGACTGAATTCGCTAATAATGTCGAAAGGATACTGATAGGTATTCCCATTGTTGTCCGTAATTTCAGCACTGTATTGTTTTCCTTCGACGGGGGTAAATAGAAAATGTCCAATTCCATGGACCTGGGGTTGGAACGACGCTACCGTTTTCCCATTTTCATCTAGAATGCGACCTTTAAACTCAAAACCCACGCCCTCCGAGTTCTGTCCTTTGAATGCAATTTTATTTTCTACCCCGATTAACGCATGGCCTCCTTCAGGGAAGAATTGCAAATCGGGCTTCTCAACATTCCGTTGCGTTACTGGTAGCGGAAGAAAGGGATTGATAATGTATACGAAGCTTTCGAAGAAATGGGAATCGGAAAAATTTTTCATCCATTGGGTGTACGCACGGACTCTGAATACACGGGTAGCCAAATCCGATGAGATACGAAAAGAACCCTCTCCCTTTCCATTTTGTATAGCCACCTTGTGCTGTATCACCGGCTCCCCATCCGAATCAATGAATTCTAAATAGCCAATAGAGCTTATTGGGGATGGTTTTAATTGTTCATCCGTCACCCACATCGAAAACCATACCGTTTCCCCAATGAGATAGGTAGGACGGTCGAGATGCACATATACTTTTTCCGCCATTTGGTCCCTGGCTTTTTGGTGAAGAGTTTCCAAGGGGAATTCCGACTGACCCAAGAGGGGAAGACTCAGGCGTACCAGTAAAATAAACGTTAGTAGAATGGTCGAATTTGTGGTTTTCATTCCGTTAGTCTAAGGCCAATAGTCGGGTTTTACAATGGTTCCACCTCCCCATATACGGCAGTCAATACAAGAGTGGTCTGCCATCCAGTATAATTCTGTAGGTTCTATTTTGTGGACAATTGCCATGTCTGATTCGAGTACTTCTATTCTGGTTAAAGTGTCCGTGATACTACATTCTTCTAGGCGGCCTAATCCGGCATAGATAAACCTTCGCATGGACTGAGTTACACCCCCAGAGAAAAACCCCATCACCCTTTCCTGCGGGTTGTCCAGAGATCGAATATTGCCGGTGAGTTGGGAAGGGAAAGGGTCAAATATACTTCCGTTTGTCTCGTTATTGCGAGCAAGTTCAGACCAATATTCGAAGGCTTCGCGGGTTAAAACCTGTTGCGTGACCTCAATGCTATAAGCTAACAGCAGTTTATTTGAACTGGCGTTAACGTAGTGAAGAGGAAAAGACCGCACTACGTCCTGCGACAAAGAAGCGGTGGTGAAAATGGAGATATTCGTCGGCGTTACCGAATGCCAGCAGCGGTTAATTTCCTGTTGCCTTTCCACAATTAAACCATCCACCACCTCCAATTGGCTGAATAGGGGAGAAATATATTCCCAAGTTTCAACCAAATTCCATTTATAGAACTTGGACTGATTGTTGGGATCGTGTGTGTTAACGTAAATTTGAATTCCATCACGACCGTTACGCGTATAGGTAATACTGTCAAGGGGTGGAGACTCGCGAAAGTATTCCCATTCAGATTGATAATTTCTGCCATTCGCCAATTTTATGTTTATGCGGTAGGCAGGCTCCAGGTTTAAAGCCACGGGCGGTAGAAAATATGAACCCGGTTTATTAGTAACTGGCTGAAAGGAAAAGGTTTCTCCCAGTTCGTTTTCGATTTGTATTGTTGCACCAACTTCCTTGGGTGCGAAATTGGGATCACTCAACTGCACGGTTCTTGTTAGATTCACCCAACTAGTATCCGTACCACTGGCATTTATATAGCCGTCATATACCAAATATGTGTCGTTCAGAAGTACTTCAGGAGGATTAAATGGGTCAATACAGGAGGCGATACCCCCGAGGATGATAACCATAACCGCATATAAAGATTGACGTATCATAACTAACTCTTATAAGCTTAATTCACCTATTAAAACCTGAAGTTATAAGTTACAGTGGGCACGGGATTCCCGAAAATCGACAGTTTGTAACCGTCGACAAACCCTCGATTGGTCTGAAAATATACGGACGAGGGGTTCCGACGACCCAAAACATTGTATACAGCAACGGTCCAGGAGCTGTGGGCGAGTTTCCGAATTTTATGGTTTCCTTCAATATTGAGTGAAATGTCAGTACGGTAATAATCGGGTATTCGGTATTGATTTCGCTCTGCATAGAACACACGCCAGGAACCATCCGCAAAAAACTTACCTACTGGCGGCGTGTAAGGTCTTCCGGTACTGTAAGTAAAATGGAGAGAAAGGTTGAACCGATGCGTGAACTTGTAGTTGCTCGCCAGGGTGAAATCGTGAGGTTTGTCGTAGTTAGCCGGGTAATAATTACCATTGTTGGGCGCAAATAAGGATTCCCGGTCTTCAGCTCTTAAGAGGGTTCGGGAATAAGTATAAGCCACCCAGCCGTTAACCTTTCCTTCCAATTTTTTTGCCATCACTTCCAGCCCATATGCCTTACCTTCGGTTAGAATGGTGGCCGTTTCGATGTAGGGATTCAGTATGAGCGAATCACCAGATTTGAAATCCAGAAAGTTTTGAATTCGCTTGTAATAAGTTTCTGCGGATAATTCTACTTTATTGTTTAAAATGTTTTTATACCACCCTAAGGATACTTGCATCCCTTTCTGGGGCTTTATATGGGGATCACTCAATTTCCAAACGTCGGTCGGAGACACAGTCATCGTATTGGAAAGTAAATGCATGTACTGACGAGATGTATTAAAGCTCGCCTTCACAGACGCATTATTGGGTAGAATATAACGCATCGACACTCGGTATTCGGGTTGCAAATACGTCTGTATATTTTCGCCCTTTCCATACGATACCGTTTCATTGATGTATTTTTTATCAAAGGGTAAACCCTCAGCATATTGTGGTATCGTTCTTGGTCCCAAATAATTAAACATCGACGCGCGAATACCTGCGACGAATAATAGTGATGGACTCAATTCCATTTTAGATTCCAAATAAGCCGCCGATTCGATTCCTTGTTCCGGTTGCAATTCTTTCTGGATGACCAATGAACCGTCTCCCAACGGCACCATTCGTCCCGATTGCAATTGATAGTGGCTGGTAGATGCGCCAAAATGTAATTCATGGCGATCATTCAATCGATACTCGAAATCCAATTTGGCGTTATATTGCTTGATGCTAAAACTTAATTCAAAAGCATTTTCCGCTACACGGGTGCTCCTCATATCATATTTGTATTGATTGTGGGAAAGGGAGATGCTTCCCAAAAGTTTTTCACTAAGCATTCGCTTCCATTTAAAGGACAGTAGCTTGTTTTGGTAAGAGTAGGTGGTATCACCGGCAAGCCGGAATTCATCGTCACTCAAATAGCCGCTGAGATAGATGCTGTTTCGCTGGTCTACTTCGTGACTGACATGGGCGTTTATGTCATAAAATGACCCTTTGGCATTTTTAAACGAGGGGTTTTCTAATTTTTTTAGTAACCAATCGGAATAGGTCGACCGGGCAGAGATTAAAAAAGAGCTTTTGTCCTTGACGATGGGTCCTTCCAGCGACAACTTCCCGGTCACTAGGCCAATTCCTCCCGCACCTACCAATTTCTTTCGGTTTCCGTTGCGGCTATTTATTTCCAATACCGATGACAAACGTCCGCCGTACCGCGAGGGGATAGCACTTTTATACAGTTCGACGTCTTGTAAAATATCGGGATTAAAGGCGGTAAAAAAGCCAAACAGATGGGACGGATTGTAAACGGGCACATCGTTGTACATGATCAGGTTTTGATCGGAAGAGCCCCCTCGAATATTTAAACCGACACTGCTTTCTCCTACCGATTTAACCCCTGGTATTGCCATTACGGTTCTTAATAAATCCGACTCTCCCAAGGCAGAGGGTATTTGCTTAATGGTCTTCATACTCAATTTGACCTGCCCCATTTGACTTCCGGTTACATTGACGTCCGCACCGGCTACAATAGCCACTTCACGCAAGGCAATTACACTTTCTTTCATTTCAATATCCAAGGTGCCGTCGCCATAGAGCTCTATGTTTCGGAAGGTTTCCCGCATTCCGAAACTCTTGATTTTTAGCGTATGCTTACCCTTGGGAAGCGTAATGGAATAATAGCCTAAAGCATCGGCGATGGCTCCGATGGAGGGCTTTTCGATGAACACGGCCGCTCCAATCAACGGCTCTCCATTTTTTATGTTTCGAACGTACCCCGTAATCGTCGCATTACCCGTCTCCCTTCGATAACTCCGGGTTCCAATGACATGGGTTTTCCCTTCTTCCGTAGAAAGTAACACATTATTTTCCTCTTCCTGTGGGGGAGCATAGGAAATGGGCTCACGGGATAAAGAGTCAGGTGGATTGGAAGGGAGCCAAGTAATCAAAGCCGCATGTTGTGTGATAAACACCCGATCAAAGGGATCGATCGAAAAACGAAAGTCGGTGTCTTTAAACAACGCCGATAATACTGCATGTAAGGGTTGATTTTTTGCTTGGATAGTGACTTGGAGGCTGTCAAACTTACTTGGATCGTAGAAGAAACGGTGGTCGGTTTGCCTTTCAAGTTCTTGAACGAAGAGATCAAAACTCAAATTAATCACATCAATATCAATGGATTGTCTCTTTTCCTGAGAATAACCCTGTTGAACCACCAATAACAGAGTCGATAGATAAGCGAATTTCAGAAAATGAATGACAGTCTTAATCATTGGGTAGGCCTTTGATTGTCGAGGATAAGCGCCGCATCGAGAATAAAGCGATCCTTATTTGGGTTAAATGGTATTTGTAGTCTCCTAAAATGGCTGCGTAGTTCCCGTTTCTTGTCGGGGAAAAGTAGGTATAAATCTTTCTTCCGCCTGATCCTTTTATAGTCTTCACCCACCTTGAGGTAATAAGCACTAGCATCCAGGTAAAAAGGAATGGTTGTCCGGTCTTCTGTTTTTTCGATCCGGTTTTTCTTTCGATGGCACAAGATTTGGGTAGTGCCTTCGTAGAAGAATTCGTAAATCGCATCCGGTAGTTGAGGATGGCCGACTATTTTTTTGAATCTTTTGCCGTTCAAGTTAAATTCTTCAATCCTTTCGGTTACGAGGGTGACTAGGTATCCGCCCGTGGGGTGTTTGACAATTAATTGGTTGAAATTAATGTCATAATGCATCTCATACGGGCCGTAATTCCTTCCGTCGTATCTTAAAGTCCCGACCATCATATCCCGTGTTTGGTAGAACTGGTGGGTGGGGGCGGTCCGATCGTAGACATGATAACGAGCCCCGTTAAATATATACTGAGACGAGACTGTAGCCTCGGTGTACAGCTTCTCGGGTAATCTAATCGTGTCGGGTGCCACATTAATAACCGCAGGAGGGTCATCCAGGGTGTGTATATTAGGCACGGAGGGAAGGTAGCCCATTCCTCCTAATAAAATAAAAAACGTAACGATCATGCAATTGAAGGCGGCAATCTATAGTGTTGAATATCAGAGTTTAGGTTTTAAATAGAAACGGTATGGATTTACATAATGGATGTATTTGTTGAACGTTTCTATCATTAAATTAACACAAATATTTTTCTAAATGCGTGCAAACCAAAATATTTAATCTGCTAAAATAAAAAGGCATTTCAATAAATTTCGCAAAATAGCCAAGAAATTGACGATTAAATTTGAAAGGTTTCTCGCTCATAGGCGAACCGTTAGCCTCGGTCTTTTGTTGATGAAGTAACAATCAAAAGAAAAACTTGCTACTTTTGTTTTTTGAATAAAAGTGACTTCCTTGAAAGAATACGGTAGTAATGTAGAAAAATTAGCCGATTACATCAAGAACATTGAGGATCGGGAGAAGCGTACGCTTTATGCGCATATTCTAATTGAATTAATGCGTCAGATTCACCCAGGAATGAAGGATAATCAAGATTATACCAACAAGCTTTGGGATGATCTTTATATAATTTCTGGCTTTGAATTGGATGTAGACAGCCCCTATCCAGCCCCATCCAAAGAGGTATTGGGTAAGAAACCCTTACCGGTAGCCTACAATCAGCATGGCTTGGTGTATCGTCACTATGGTCGAAATCTAGAACTGTTAGTAGAAAGAGCGATTGAAACCGAAGATGCAGACGACCGTCTTGCATTTGTGTCTTATATCTACCGGTTGATGCGAACTTTTTACAGCACCTGGAACAAAGACAACGTGGAGGATACGGTATTGCTGGAACAATTGGAGCAACTTTCGAAAGGAAAACTTCACGCTGAGTTGACATATATCAAGGAACATGGGCCTGTTGAATCCACACCCAAGGACCGGAACAGCGGCTATGAGCGGCAACGCGGTGGCCAAATAACCGGATACCAGTCTCAAACTGGCAACTTTGTTCCGGACCGCTATAACTCAGTCACCTACAATGGCGGTGGGGGTGGTCATAGTAAACATCGCCAGCACAACAAGTTTAATAAAAATCGCAACAGAAAAGGGAAATAGTCGTCTTTCTTTGCGTTCAATTCTTTCTGCAAAAATTTATGGCGTCCTTCAAAATTACAGGGGGCAGGCGCTTGAAGGGAGATATTCAACCCCAGGGTGCCAAAAATGAAGCTCTTCAGATTCTTTGTGCCGTTTTGCTTACAGCCGAACCGGTAACGATTCACAATATCCCCGACATTCGCGATGTCAACCAGTTGGTAGAGCTACTCCGTGACTTGGGGGTAAAGGTCGATCGCCTCAGTACTTCTTCCATTCGTTTTCAGGCAGAACGCATCGACCTCGATTACATGAATACGGAGATCTATCGGGAAAAAGCGGCCGCATTACGCGGATCGGTCATGTTGCTGGGGCCTATGTTAGCACGATTTGGTTGGGGTAGCATTTCCCGACCCGGGGGAGATAAAATTGGGCGAAGAAGACTTGATACGCATTTTTTGGGTTTCGAGAAATTGGGAGCCACCTTCGAGTATCATAAGGAGGGGTATTACTCCGTCGACGGTAAAAAACTGAAGGGTACCTATATCTTATTGGATGAAGCCTCGGTAACCGGAACCGCGAATGTAATCATGGCAGCCGTGATGGCCGAAGGCACTACGACCCTTTATAATGCCGCCTGTGAGCCCTATATCCAACAATTATGTCGAATGCTCAACCGAATGGGCGCACGTATATCCGGGGTAGGCTCGAACCTGCTAACCATTGAGGGCGTCAAGGAATTGGGGGGCACCGAACATACTATGTTACCCGATATGATTGAGATCGGTAGCTTTATTGGAATGGCAGCTATGACTCAATCGGAAATTACCATCAAGAATTGTCAGGTTAATGAGTTGGGGATAATCCCTAATGTTTTCAGACGGTTGGGGATACAATTGGAAATCCGGGGCGATGATATTTATATTCCTGCACAGGAAAAATACCGTATTGAAACTTTTATCGACGGCTCTACCATGACCGTTGCCGATGCGCCATGGCCAGGTTTTACACCCGATTTGTTGAGTATAGTCCTCGTAACAGCTATTCAAGCGCAAGGCACTGTTTTAATCCATCAGAAGATGTTCGAAAGTCGACTCTTCTTTGTGGACAAACTAATCGATATGGGTGCTCAGATCATCCTTTGCGATCCGCACAGAGCGACGGTCATTGGTCTTAATCGAGAATCACAATTAAGAGGAATGCGTATGGCTTCACCCGATATACGGGCAGGAGTAGCCTTGTTGATTGCCGCTATGTCGGCCACCGGCACGAGTATTATTGATCATATTGAACAAATTGATCGGGGTTATCAAGCTATTGACGAGCGATTGAACGCCATTGGTGCTGAAATAATCCGGATTTAACACTCTAGCTCCCGGACAGGCCAAAAGAAATAACTCGAGCGTTGGAAAATAAAGAAGCCGTCCCAGTATCGATACACTGTGACGGCTTTCTCAAAACCCCTACGATTCTTACCGTTTCTTACCTCTATAGATGCAAGTAGAATTGTCGGATTTGACGTAGTAGGACTTATAATTTTTCGCTGTTGGGTCGGTACAGCCTTGCAGATTAAGCAATTCTACTTTGCGAAATTCGATCGGATGACTTTCGCTTTGAAGGGATATGGTCCCCCGGCTCAACAGCTTACCTTCGACAAAAATAGAGGGGTCATGCCCGCTCACTGCACCCCCTCCCATTTGCGGTTTTTCATATTCTAAAACCTGTTCACCATTGACGAAATGTCGAATAAGGGAATCGCCTAATACGAGGATTTCAGCTCTTACCCATTGATCTCCATGGTAGGTTTGCGAGGTAGAGTTAATACAGTGTTGGGTAACTAATTTGCCATCGATAACCACGTTGGTTCCAGGCGTACACAAGTTACAGGTCGTACGTTTTTTCTCTCCGTCTCCCCCCAGGAATTGAACTTCAATGGAAATAGGGAAATCCTGATTTTTTCCCATGGAAGCAGCCGTCTGACCGTGCAGCATCACTCCACTATTTCGCCAAGCCCATCCCTCACCCTGTGGGGCTTGCTCTCCTACAAAGCGGTATTCGATCACAAGCTTGTAGTAGCTATATTCCTTCTTATAAAAAATGTGTCCGTATTGCTTGTTGAAGTCCGAATACTCATCGTACCGAACTACCATTTTGCCATCTTCGACCCGAAAAGTGTTTAGGTAATTATCATTCAGTTCTCGCCCCCTTATCTTCACATCCCAACCGTCTAAATTTTTGCCATTGAAGAGTTTTTCCCATTCTTCTTTGTCGGCTTTTTTTTGCCCAAATCCCGAAATAGTCATGAAGCATAGGGCGAGCATTAGTAATTGTCTCATTTGAAATAAATGATTATATAAAATGGATGATTGTTGCTAGCATCAGACAAAACGTGGATCAATGAATTTCGCATCAGCCACAAAGTCTTTCACTTTTTGTTCGTCTTCTTTTTTACAAATCAACAATACATTGTCGTACTCTGCCACGATGAAGCCGTTTAATCCGTTGATGACGACAAGTTTGTCTTCCGGTGTTTTGATAATGCAGTTTTCAGTGTCGTACATGAGGAGTTTGCCGGTTGCTACATTTTGATGCTCGTCTTTCTCCGACACTTCATATAAAGATTTCCAGGTGCCCAAATCCGACCAGCCGAAATCGCTCAGAATCACGTAAACGTTGTCGGCCTTTTCCATAATACCTTTATCGACCGATACACTTTTACAGCGGGCATAAGCCTTGTTCAAAAAGGCAGGTTCCGAATCGGAATAATAAAATTCATTCCCTTCTTCAAATAGGTCATAGGTGTCGGGCATGCATTTCTTCAAGGCTTCCTTGAAGGCTACTACATTCCATATGAATATACCTGCGTTCCAAACAAACTCCCCACTTTCGATAAATTGCACGGCCATGTCTAGGTGAGGTTTCTCGGTAAAGGTTTTCACTTTCTTAACCATTTTTTTATCGGGAACGTATTGGATATACCCATAGCCGGTATCGGGGCGGTGGGGCTGTATACCCAGCGTGATCAGTATATTTTCCATGCGTGTTGCTCCTAGGGCAATGCGGATCGTATCCTGAAAAGTGTTTTCCTGAAGAATGATGTGATCGGCCGGTGCAACGACGATATTGGCTTCTGGGTTTTGTGAAGCTATCTTGAAACAGGCATAAGCTACACAAGGTAAGGTGTTTCTACGATGGGGCTCCAATAAAATTTGATCCTTCGATAAAAAGGGCAACTGGTCTGCGACAATATTTTGATACTCAGCGCTGGTAACTATGTAAATATTGCTGTTCGGGCAAAGTCCGTTGAAACGTTCTACCGTTTGCTGAAGAAGCGTTTTACCCGTCCCAAGTACGTCGTGAAACTGTTTTGGAAACGTAGTTCTGCTAAATGGCCAAAAGCGAGTACCAACCCCCCCGGCCATGATGACGACATAGGTATTATTCATGCTAAAAGTTGTCTTCGAAGACGATCATTTTCCCCCAAAACTATTCCGCTTTGCTTGGTTTACCAAATGAATTCCGTCAGTTATTTATTAATAGGTTGAAAGTGAGAATATTAATGAAGTGTAACGACTTTTTTCCTAAAAATTATTCATCGCTTTATAAAAAATAATTGAAATGTTATAAATTTGTTATGTTTGCATAACAAATTAAGTTGATCATTTGATATGAAGATATCTACGCATTCCTTTTCGTTGGTAGTAATTTCGTTCTTTTTTTTGAACGTGGAAGTGCTAGGTCAAATAGCACTTTCGGGGAAGGTTACCGATGCGGCAACCCAAAAGCCCTTGATCGGAGTAAGTGTCCGGGTAAAGGATAAGGTAGTGGGGACTATCACAGACTCCAACGGTGAATTTTCGTTGCGCGTTAACACACAACCCCCCTTTAAGTTAATCTTTTCATCGGTCGGATACCGGACCCAAGAAATTGACATTTCAGAGAGCAGGTCGGACCTCATGCTCCAGTTAAAAGAGGAGATTTTAATTGGGCGGGAAGTAGTTGTATCTGCATCTCGGGTGGAAGAAAGTGTTTTACAATCACCGGTGTCAATTGAGCGTTTGGACATACGGGCGATACGGGAGACCCCTTCATCCCAGTTTTATGATGCACTTCGTAATTTGAAAGGCGTGGAAATGAGCACACAGTCGCTCACCTTTAGTAATGCAAATACGAGGGGTTTTTCCGGGAATGGGAACACCCGTATGGTTCAGCTGGTCGATGGGATGGACAACCAAGCCCCGGGGCTAAATTTCTCGGTCGCAAACATTGCGGGTTTGTCTGAACTAGACGTCGAAAGTGTAGAACTTCTCCCGGGTGCTGCGTCGGCATTGTACGGGGCTAATGCAATTAATGGGATCTTGCTCATGAATAGTAAAAGCCCATTCCTATACCAAGGGCTAAGTGCTTATGCCAAAACAGGCATTATGCATGCCGACAATCGAGTAAAGCGTTATTCGGACGAATCTCAGGCGACGACACCATTTTTCGATGTAGGCGTTCGATATGCGAAAGCTTTTAACAACAAGTGGGCCTTCAAAGCCAATTTTACTTATCTCCAGGCAAAAGATTGGCAAGCAACCGACTACCGGGATCAGAGTTTATCGAATGGTTATGGTTTTAATGGGACCGAAACGTGGAATCCAGGCTACGATGGAATTAATATCTATGGTGACCCGTCGGTAGAGATTGGCTCCTTATTGAGTGAAAATCTAGGTAGTATTGCCCAGTTGGTCCCAGCGTTGCAACCCGTTCATCAAGGGGCTCAACAATTAGGAGCCTTGTTTGCGCAGGCAGGCTTGGCACCTGACCCCGCCGCTGGTTATCAAAAGGTATTTCAAGATATTTTCGGCGATCAAACTGTTGCTCGTCGCGGTTATAGGGAACGAGATTTGGTCGACTATAACGCTTATAACATCAAAACGAACCTTTCATTACATTATAGAATTAACGAAAACGTCGAGGCCAGTGCGCAAGCGAACTGGGGATTGGGGACGACCGTTTATACGGGAGCTGACCGCTTTTTTATTAAGAACTTCACCATCGGGCAATTCAAAGCGGACATCAAAGGATCCAATTTTTTCGTGAGAGCATATACTACCCAGGAAAATTCGGGCGATAGCTATTCGGCGGGAATAGCAGGCTTAGGTGTAAACCGTCAATGGACTATTCAAAATGGAAACATTTTACCCGATCCTGGTTATTTCGCCAATTATGCTGCGAACCTAGCGGGTGCGGTTATGGGGCCGATCCTGCAGAATACGTTCAATGTCTTCCAAGCAACGGGTAATGCTGAAGCAGCTCTGATGAGCTATCTAACGGATATATCAAAATATCGAACCAACGCCAGTGAGATTGCCCAAAACCTACGCAATCAAGTGGGAGATGGTCGATCCGAAACGCCAGGTTCACAGGGATTTATCGATCAGCTTAACAAGGTTACCAATACAGCCATTCCGGGAAACTCGAGCAATGTTGGGGCTAAATTCCTGGATAGGACCGCACTCTACCATCTGGAAGGGATGTATAATTTCAATCAGGTAATTGATCCGAGTGCGATCGAAATCATTGCTGGAGCTAGCTATCGACTGTATGACCTCAATTCAAAGGGTACCTTATTTTACCAAGACGAAAACGGGAAAGAACCGACAATTACGGAGATCGGAGGTTATGTACAAGCGCAAAAAACGTTTGCAGAGCTGTTCAAATTGACTGGTTCCGTGCGATACGACAAAAATAATAACTTCAAAGGTCAGTTTTCACCCCGAATTTCTGGTGTACTTACGCTCGCCAAAAATCACAATTTCAGAGCTTCCTATCAAACTGGATTCCGTATCCCAGATACTCAGTCTCAGTTCATCGACTTGCAAACACCGCTGGCACGACTGATTGGGGGTTTGCCCCAGCTAAGGGAAAAGTACTTTTCGGATGCTCAGTTAATTAATGTCAAAACCGGCGAAAATTTCACCCTAACCGAATATAAGCCTGAACGCGTTATTTCCACCGAAATTGGCTACAAAGGTCTGATAGGGGATAAGCTATTTGCGGATGTTTACTATTATAACAGCGTTTATAAAGACTACCTCGTTGGTAATAACTTATATGTAGCTTCGGGAACCTATGCCGGACAATATTTCGGTATGCATGGAAACTATGATAAGCCCATAAAAACCCACGGGTTTGGCATTGGGGTTGATTACGCACTACCGGCCAATTTCATGCTGGGAGGGAATATTTCCAATAATACACTTCGTTCAGGTGGGGTGAAAATGTTCTCTTCTCAAATGAATCCCGCGGTTTTGGAAGACGGGTCCGATATTGGGTATAATACTCCGAAATTCCGTTATGTGCTCAATTTCGGTAATCGTAACATAGCACGAAGTGGCTGGTCATTTAATATAGTTTGGAGAAAACAAGACGCCTTTATCTGGAACTCATCCATTGTACCTAATGCTGTGAAATTTACTCCCCATGCTAATAAACAATCGATCATTCCAGCCATTGCAACGTTGGATGCTCAAATTAGTAAGAAGTTAACGGGGATAAAATCGATTCTGAAAGTGGGTGGAACCAATATTCTGAACAAACAATATATAACCGGATGGGCTAATCCTACGGTTGGTGCGATGTATTATGTTTCTCTCACCTTTGATCCGCTATTGAATTAAACCTAAATTAATCGTCGTAAGTAAAATTCCGGGGTAAAAGCCGGAATTTTATTTTCGAAGGGCACTTCCTCGGAAGCTGGGTGTTAATTTTTGCAAATAGCTGATGAAAATCCATCGAGAAACCCATCGTTCCCTGGTAAAATTTTTGTTAGACCCTGAAATTAGATACTTTTGCCACATTACATAATCAACTTTGCCCAGTTTTACGATTAAACATGCGCATTTACGGCCTTGCATTTGTAATTCTTTTCTTTCTTTGCCGTGCTCATGTATGCGTATCTCAAAGTACTTTCTTGCCGTTGAATGATGATGTGTACCACGTTATCGAGCGGTATGAACTGAAAACCGGGCACCTCACCTCAAAATTCCATTCCGGTGTGAAACCCTTCGAGCGAAAGGCCGTCATGGAATTTATTAACGAAGTGGAAAGAAAGGATCTGGATTATAACGACAAAGATCTGGCGAACTTTACACATTTACGTTGGGATAGCTGGGAATGGACAAACGATACGAGTAATGTAATTGACGGGAGGTTTCATCGATTGTCGAATAAAGGAACCCCCAAGCGATGGTGGGCTCACCCGGGCGATTTATATAGTCATCGATCGGATGAGTTTGATGTGCACGTCAATTTCGTTACCAATAATTTCCTGGGGCACGATAATATCCTTAATAAAGCCGTTTATTACACCGGTCGCGGGGTTGAAATGAGAGGAATGATCAACAACAAGCTGGGATTCTACACCATGATTGCTGACAATCAGGGGTATTTCCCAAAGTATGTGCAACGCTATTCCGAACATCTCAATTTCCCCGGGGAAGGCCTGACCAAGATCAGCATGAAAAATAATGCTGACTTTTTTACAGCACGTGGTTACGTGACTTTCAATCCCCTGAAAAGCATCAACCTTCAATTCGGGCACGATAAAAACTTCATCGGTAATGGCTTTAGGTCACTGCTCTTATCGGATAATAGCGCCCCCTATCTTTTTCTAAAGTTGAATACGAAGATCGGCCGATTTAATTATACCAATATCTGGTCGTCGATGATCAATAATCAAGATCAACCTTACCAAGATTTATTACGGAAAAAGAAGTATTCAGCGATTCATCATTTGAGTATCAATGTTACGGATCGGTTGAATATAGGATTTTTCGAAGCGGAAGTCTTCAGCAGGGACAGTACGGGCGGAGGCTTTGATATTAACTACCTCAATCCTGTAATATTTTTCCGGTTTGTTGAATCCTATCTAGGAAGCTCCGACAATGCATTACTGGGCTTTGATTTCAAGTGGATCCCTGCCTATAATACTTCTCTCTATGGTCAAATGATGATCGACGAGTTTTTAAGCAGGGACTTATTCAGCAAATCCAAATCCTGGACGAGGAAATATGCTTTCCAATTGGGCGCCAAAAGGGTTGACGCATTGGATATAGCTAACCTCGACTTGCAGTTGGAATATAATGTGGTTTATCCCTATACCTATAGTCATCGGGATGGGGGGAGAAATTACATGCACTACAAACAACCTTTAGCCCACCCGCTGGAGGCCAATTTCCACGAACTTCTCGGCGTGATTCGCTACCAGCTAAACGAGCGTTTTACCGCCTATGGGGTCATGATGTTAGCCACCAAAGGGTTGGATATGTATGGGCGAAATTACGGCGGAGACTTGACACGTGACTATGACACAAGATATTCCGATACAGGCGTAACGGTAGCGCAGGGACTGAAACAAAAAATTAATTTATTCGACCTCCGTTTATCCTATATGCTCAAGCAAAATCTTTATATTGACTACCGGATGATGAGCCGCAAGGAGACGCCTAAGAGCACCGGTCTCCATAAGACCGCTTTGTTTACGTTTGGTGTGCGTTATCACATGCCTTACCGACAGCAAATATTTTAAGGTAAGGCCTTTTGTGGCAGACTTACTGCGATCGGTAACACATCCTCTATGATTTATAATTCACGACCGATGAGAGAAATTATAAAAGCTGAATTACTAGAAGCTGAAAACACACTTAACCGGTTTCTAAACGATCCGGAAAATATTGATAAAATTGAAGAAGCCGCTCGCCTGATCTCAGCATCCATTGTGGAGGGAGGTAAAGTACTTTCGTGTGGAAACGGGGGGTCACATTGCGATGCTATGCATTTTGCCGAAGAATTGACCGGGCGATTCCGTGATGACCGGAGAGCTCTGCCCGCTATAGCCATATCCGATGTGAGTCATTTAAGTTGTGTGTCGAACGACTATGGCTTTAGCCAAGTGTTTTCGCGATTTATCGAAGGAGTGGGTAAACAGGGAGACGTGTTATTGGCGTTGAGCACTAGTGGCAATTCTGAAAATATTATCAATGCCGTAGAAGCTGCCCAAAAAAAAGGTATGAAGGTGATTCTACTGACCGGTAAAGATGGGGGCAAATTAGCGGGGAAAGGGGATGTTGAAATTAGAGTTCAACATTTTCGTTACTCTGATCGGATACAGGAAATACATATCAAAATTATCCACATACTGATTTTACTGATCGAAAAGTCCGTCTTATGAAGGTAAGGCCAGCAGCCCTTATTTATCGAAACGGGGCGATTTTGACCATGCGCTACCAGATAAGAGAAGAATTTTTTTATGTGTTGCCTGGGGGCAATCCCGATCCTGGCGAATCTTTAAAGGTAGCTTTAAAACGTGAATTGGCGGAAGAACTGGGTGTTCAGGTCGCCGTAGAAGATATGATTTTAGTGGGGGAAGTACTCCATTTTAACCAAAAAGAAGATACGCTGCACTGTTTATTTAGGGTCACGATCGAAAAAGGGGAACCTTGTCTGGATCCTGCCCATACCACTGCTCAGTCGCTTGAATGGCTGCTTTGGGAACAGTTGTCCGAAGTGACTTTATATCCCAATTTTTCAGAACACTTGACCGAATCCTTTTTTGAGGCTCAAGAATTTTCCTACACCGGACCTTTGAAACAGCCCTTTAAAGGTTAACGCTCCGGAACACCCGCAGGAGTTTTGTCTACCATTAGGTTTATACTTCCAGATCGTTTCCTTAATTCGAACTCGTCGTACAGGTCGCCTAACGCGGTATACGACTTGAAATTTAGGGTGTCACCCGCTATTTCTATGACATGGAAAAGTTGTGTAAAAATGGCTTTTCGGTCCATCCACTCCGATTTGTCTACATGAGACCCAGTCATTTTAGGCCCACTTACGGATACGACGTACATCGTTCCCGATGATTCGTTCTTTTTGTCCATCGGGATCTTTGCCATTCCACGGGCATAGGTGTGGTCATGTCCTTGTAAAACCAGGTCTACTTTGTATTTATCAAACAAGGGCTTGAAAGTAGAGCGCATACGCTTGTTGTCCCGCGTCAGCTTCGGCGAAAAAATCGGATGGTGGAAGGTGAAAATCGTCCAACGATTGGGATTGTTGGCTAAGACTTTTTCGACCCATTCTTTTTGCGCTTTCAAGTGCTTGTCGGATTCTTCGGCTTGATCCGAGTTTAAGGATATGAATCGAACCCCTTGGATATCGATATAGTAACAAGATTCTTCCAAGCCTTCAGGACCATTGAGGGGAAGGTTAAAGGAAGGTCTCCAGAACTTAGAGATGGTATTTTCTTTTTGGTCGTTATCGTAGTGGTCATGGTTTCCTGGGGTAGCGATGGTGGCGATGGACGTATGTAATGCCTTACCTGCATCGAAAAACTCTCCCCACTCTACATCACGATTGGCTCGGTTGATCAGATCCCCGCCGTAAAGAGCGAGTTTTGCTTCCGGGGCTTTTTTAATAACCTCGGGGATCACTCTCGACCATAAGGACCGCATATTTACCTGGACATCCCCAAAGTAAAGAAATTGTAGTCGATCGGGGTTTTGCTTAGCCGTTTCAAAGTGGAACCATTCGCTCCAATACGACCCTGAGCCGACCCGATACGCATATTTGGTTTGGGGTTGAAGACCGGTAACCGTATAAGAATGATACATTGCAGGAGGGGTGTCTTCTACGCTCAGTAATTCCGAATGGGCTTGGTAACGGGCGACTTTCTGAACAAAACGGGGGTCTGCATCGGCGGGAGCAATCTCCACATAACTGACCTTGGTCGTATCAATCGTCCTCCAGTTGATCGCAATGGAAGTGGCTAAATCCTGTGTAGCATTTAAGACTATACGGTCCGGAAAGGGTTTAGGTACGTAAAGTGGCTCTAGTTGAGCCATGGTTAAATGCGTTAAGCCTATCAGTATTGCCGTAGCTAACCAAGTTTTGAAAGTAGCCTTCATTGTATTCTTATTTTCCAGTGTTTCTATAAATTGGTTAAGACCATTCTGATTTTTTTTCGGATGCTATAGAGAAGGAATATAGGTTTGCAATTTCCTTGGGAGGCGTAGATTTCATCCCCTGCCTGTTATTAATACTTGAATATTGACCAGAACGACCATTAAAGGAACTTGTCTCTACAAGCTGATGAGCGGATCCATTTAGTCTACTATAGCCCCGAGGCAAACCAACCGGGTAAGAAGATCCTAGCTTAAAAGATTCCCCAATACTTTAAGGAATATAAACATTTAAGTCCCGTGCGCAGGATCAAAGCTCAATCGATCGATAAAACCGCAGCGATGGGGAGATGGTCAGAAGCATAGGTTTCCTGGATGACCTCCATACGAAGGGTTCTTACGCGTCGAGGCTGTGTGTACATGATATAGTCGATCGTGCGCCTTGGGTTTATATTCGGACTGGTCGGCTCGCAATCATCTAAGCATGTACGCGTAAAATTGCCATCAAGAAGCGAGATCACCCTACTGGTAGGTACGGCATTAAAATCCCCAGCCAAAATAAAGGGCTCTTTCAACGATGAAAAACGCTCGATAATCCTTTCCGATTGAAAAACCCGTGTATCTTCTTTAAGGTCGAGGTGGGTCGAAGCAAACCATATCGAAGTACCTTTAGCAATTTCCACTTTAACCGCTGCTACGACACGGGGTTCGCCGGTCACGCCAGACGGGAGCGGGAGAGGATAGGCAACTGCTTCCAGGATCGGGTATTTGGATAAAACAGCTACCCCATATTCACCACCTTGGTAATCGATGGCTTTTGCAAAATAATGATGCATCCCGGTTAAGCGCCCTAGTTCCTGTGCTTGATTGATTTCCTTACCCGAACGTTCGGTATGGACGTCTATTTCCTGTAAGGCAACCAGGTCTGGATCCGCATCGTTAATTACTCGGGCTATTGCCGGCATGTCAATAAAGCCATCTGTTCGACTCGGGGGGTTGCAATGATGAACGTTGTAAGCCATCACTTTGAGGCGGATCGCCTGAGCTTGAGAAAACGTACCCTGGAGTAGCAATATAAAGAGTAGAAACAGACTGGAGAAAGCAAGGTTTTTCAATTCAAATACATTTATCAGGTAAAAGATCGATTTCGCTGCAATTTGCAGAAAGTAAGCAAAATAATAAAGAAGGAAGGTAAATCGGTAATCGCTGCACTTGGTCTTCCGATCGCTAACCTGCACAAAGTATTCAATTTACCCGAAATTGAGGGTGATTAATTTTTATAATACCTCCAAGTTTGGCTCGCCATTCTTTTAAAATTCGAGGATAATATTTTGAAATTATTTTATTATTTCTTGCAAGTACACGTATATTGCAGGCTACAGTTTGATGATAAATGCAGGGGTAGGTCCGACTTCCAACTATTTAGATCAACTTCATGAAAAGACGGCTACTTTTCTATACACTTTTTATGCTAATCGGGTCTGCGCAGGTCTTTGCGCAAAATGGCCTCACCTATTTAAATTACAATATACTGGAAGGACTTAAAAGCGACTCCTCATTGAAGGCTGATTTCGTAACCTGGGTAAAAGAAATAGATCCCGACATTATAGCTTTACAGGAAACCAATAAATTTACGCAGAGGTCGTTGGAAGTATTTGCTTCAAGCTATGGCCATACCTATGCCGTGCTTGCGAAGGAATCAGGGTACCCGGTAGCGATTACCTCCAAATACCCTATAGTGAATGTCCAAAAGGTACTGGATAACATGTGGCATGGCTATTTGTATGCCAACGTCTTGGACTACCATTTATTTGTTCTACACCTCTCCCCCTTCTTGCAAGAGAAACGAAACTATGAAATTGCGCAGATATTAGCCCACATTCGATTACTTCCGAAAAATGCGAAAATAATCGTTTCAGGTGATTTCAACGCGGTTTCCGAACTTGACAAGCATACGCATACCGCTACTTTAATTGAGCTAATGAAAGAAAGTGAGGCAACTCATGCACATATTCGGAGCTTAAAAAATGGCCAAATTGACTACGACGTCATCCGTAAAGTAATGGATGCCGGCTTTGTGGATGTATTTTACCAACGTCACAAAAAGTTTAAGTCCAGTTTACCTACCGCTCGATACCGTACTGAAAAGTCTTTCGATCGGAGAATAGATTTCATATTTGTTTCTAAAAACTTATCTAAAAAAGTTGTAGATGCCGATATAATTAAGGACCAATATACCGATTACCTGTCTGACCATTACCCCGTTATTATGCGGCTGAATCAGTAAGTGAGTATGGGTGAGTTTAAGCAGGGTTATGTGATTTTAAGAGTTTGCTTTCTGTAGAAGTGTTTAGGATTAAAACCCGGAAAGTAGCCTGATAGCACGAACGGTAGCATTATGAAATGGTTAAGTTCGGATCTTAAACTATTGAAGTAAGATAAAAAAATGCAAATTTGTGTATCCGCTTTGGATACTGTTAACCTTTTGAAATGATCGTGAAACGAGACCGCTTCTAAAATGGACGAGGTACTTTTCAAATCGCTGTATAACCGTTATTTCGGAAAAGTATTTCGATTTGTAAGGAATCATACGCGCGATCTTCAGGAAGCGGAGGATCTGACTCACGACGTTTTTTTTCGATTTTGGAAGTATCGGGAATCATTTGCCAGGGATATTCCTCCGGAAGCACAACTATTGGTAATTGCGCGCCGGACGGTCATCAATAATTACAAAAAAGGACTATTGCGAAAGTTGACTTCCTTGGAACAAATGGAAGTGGAACTACAGGGAGCAGACGATGCAGATTACGTAATTAGGGATGTCCAAGTCAAGGAACAACTACAAGGTGCACTGAACTTACTTCCTCCAAAGCGAAGAGAGATTTTCGAAAAAAGCCGTTTTCAGGTCATGACCTATGAAGAGATAGCCCAGGACATGGGAATATCTTCCAATACCGTGGAAAGCCAAATGGTAAAAGCCCTTAAATTCTTAAGAGAAAGATTAGCTCATCTCATGAGTATTTTGCTTTGGCTTCTTCTGAATTAAAAAAAAAATTTAATCCGAGTAAAGGTATTAGTCCATTCAACTGTATTACCTAATACAGACCAACAACCGTAACGCACGGCTATGTTATCGCAAGAGCTATTAAAAAGGTATTTGGAAAACCGGTGTACCGAAGAGGAGATTCAATGGTTGAAAAACTATTTCGCCCGGGAAAATCCTGAAGAATTAAACCGGTTATTGAGGGACGAATGGGTTTCCATCCATCCAGAGGAACGGGACGCGATCAGCGAATATCATAGGAAACGTATATGGGGAAGGTTAGCTAAAGAAATCGATTTTGAGGAGGTGGATACGCCGCTGAATGAGTATCCAACTGAAAATAAAAATCGGCGTTGGTGGACTGGAATGGCTGCGGTCATAGTGCTATGCATTGTAGCATTTGGTCTGATGAAAAGGCCATTTATGCCTATGGCGAGTGAAGTCGCAGCGATGGAGTCTGAGGAACCGATGATGGAGCAGAAAAACACGTCCCATAAAGCCCTTCATCTGACCCTTGTCGATGGCTCGAAAGTGATCCTAGAACCCAATAGTACGATAAAATACGCTCCGGGGTTCTCGCCTGCCAAACGGGTGGTTCACTTGGAAGGGAAGGCTTTTTTTGATGTGGTAAAAGACAGTTTAAGTCCCTTTCATGTTATTACCAATGCGGTAAATGTGAGGGTATTGGGCACGAGCTTTAACGTGACTTCCTTTCAAGATCAACCCGCTGAGGTATCGGTCGTTACTGGAAAAGTGGCTGTATCTGTCAGTGGTAAAGACGAGGAAACCATTCTGAGACCCAACGAACGAGTGGTCCAGGGCTTGGATAATACCGAATTGACCAAGGGACTGGTAGCAGAACCGATAGTTATTCGGCCTGAACTCATGCACAACCTTTTCCATTTTCAGGATGTGTCCTTGCCAGAGGTATTTCGGGTTTTTGAAGAAGCCTACGACATCCGGATAAAGTATGATTGGGATGCTTTACAGCATTGTACTATCAATGCCCGTCTTGAAGATCAGTCGCTCTTTACTAAGTTGAAGATGATTTGTCTTTCCATGGGGTTGAGCTACGAAGTTTCAGGTACTGAAATCGTAATCACCGGGAAAGGCTGTTAGAAACATATTGATAACTATGAACATTGAATGTACACCTTTACCAACGATACAATATGAAAAAACCTTTGCTTAGCACTTAAAAAAAAAGTCGCAGATGCCGGAAACATCTGCGACTGGCGGATACCCGAAAGTATCCACATTTTGGGCACGTCCGGAAAACGTGCCTTTGGATTGTATTGCCCGATTTTCTGTAAACCAAACAAAACGAATTCAATTTATGTATTTGAAACAACACTGGCAACATCTTACGTGGACAGCCATGAAGATTTCTTTCATCCAGTTTGCGCTGATAGCCCTGTGCTGCAGTCTAGTTAAGGCTAACTCATCCACAGCGCAAGAACTTTTGGATCGGACCGTTTCCATCCAGGTTAGAGAGCAAAAGCTTAGTCATATTCTGACCTCCATTGAGAAACAGGTAAATGTGCGATTTGTGTACAGTCCACAGGCTATCAAAGCCCACAATCGCGTTTCGGTGACATTGAAAGGGAAGAAGTTATCGGAAGCCCTCTCTGCTATTTTTGAAAATCAAAACATCGAGTGGGAGATTGTTGGCGGGCAAATCATATTGAAACGAGCCGAAAGGACCGACACGGAATATTTCCCTACGGAAATAGATGAAGTTCCTCTGATGCGCTCTCTCGATCGAACAATTACAGGGACCATTACAGATGCTACTTCGAGGGAACCGCTTCCAGGTGTCAATGTCGTGGTAAAAGGCACTCAAACGGGGACGGTATCAAGCACAGACGGCTCTTATTCCATCACCGTAAAAGACGACAATGAAGTTGTACTGGTGTTTTCATTTGTGGGTTATGTCACACAGGAAATCGCCATCGGAAACCGAACCAGCTTGGACGTGACACTTTCGGTGGATGAAAAAGCCCTCGAAGAAGTCGTAGTAGTAGGATATGGAACGCAAAAGAAGGTTAACCTTACCGGCGCTATAACCGTTGCCGACCCAGCCAAATTAGCCAATCGTCCCATTACCACTTCTTCACAAGCATTGCAAGGACTCAACGGACTGTACGTAAACCAAAATACAGGTCAACCTGGAAACGATCAAGCTACGATACGTATCAGGGGCGTAGGAACGTTGAACGATAATAACCCGCTGGTGTTAATTGATGGTGTTTCCTATCCTTTACTCGATATTAACCCCAATGAAATTGAAAGCATTTCCGTGTTGAAAGATGCTGCGTCCACGGCAGTTTATGGATCGCGGGCGGCTAACGGCGTTATTCTGGTGACTACCAAAGCGGGTAAAAGAGGCGAGGGGTATCGGGTTAATTACAATAATTATTTTGGTTTTGACAAACCGACCAAGCTACCGGATGTTGAGTGGGACCCCATTAATTTCATGAAGTATAAAAACATTGCCCTTACCAATGAAGGTAAAGCCAAGGAATATACCGATGCCGAAATTGAAGAGTACGAAAGAGGAATAGCCAGCGATCCAAACGGCTATATGTATCCCCGAACCAATGCCTTTGACGTAGCGCTAAAAAACGGGTTTATCCAGGAGCATAATCTGACGGTATCCGGAGGCGGAGACAAGCACAATCTCGCACTAACGCTGGGGGTTTTAAATCAAGATGGCATACTAAAATATGGTAAATCCAAAGCCAATCGCTACTCGGTCGGTTTGAATGGTCGCGTTGACGTTACGAACTTCCTTTCCATTGGAGGTAAAATATCAGGGACTTTCCGTCGTTGGGACGAGCCCCAGATTACCACCGCTACATTTTGGCAAAACGCAATTTTTAGAACCGTCCCTATCTTTCCGGTATTAATAGAAGACGGCCGTTATGGCAATACCTGGCTACGTTCTACGGGATTAAACGTCTGGTCGAATCCGCTGGCGAATTTGAAGGAAGGCTCTCGCGATTATGTGCAATCCCGTATCTTAACCAACGTTTTTGCCGACCTGAAGCTACCATTTAACATCACCTATAAGGTCAATTTAGCTGCTAATAATTACGATTATATTCAGCATGTATTCAGGCCTTTGCTGACCAATACTAATCCGAAGACGTTAGCTTCCGTGGTGGTGAACGCCACTACAATGGGTTACCGACGGTATGAGAAAGAAATCAATTTGACAGGCTTCCACACCCTCGACTGGTATACCCAAATCGGTGAAAAACACGGGCTGTCGCTATTACTAGGTAATAGTGTTGAAACCTTCTCTTGGGAGTATTTCAATGCACAAAAAGAAGGTTCGATGGATAATCAGCTCACCGACATGGATGTATTTCTGATGAATCCGCAGGTCAACGGGAATAGCACTGAATCGGCCATTCTGTCTTATTTCGGACGGTTGAATTACAATTTCGATGACAAATACCTGCTCGAAGCCAATTTCCGTTACGACGGTTCTTCTCGGTTTGCCAAAGAACACCGTTGGGGTTTATTCCCCTCCTTCTCGGTAGGATGGAGAATGGATCGGGAAAACTTCTTGAAGGATGTCAATTGGATTACAAATTTAAAGCCACGCTTCTCATGGGGTAAAATCGGAAATCAGCAAATTTCCCTTTGGAGCTATATCAACTCCATTACCCTAAACCAGAACTATTCTTTTGGAAACACGGAAGCCCTTGGCGCAGCCGCAACAGCCGCTTCAGACCCTAGTTTGAGTTGGGAAACGACCACGATGGCTAACCTGGGTATCGATATCACCCTTTTTAACGGACGATTAGGGACAACCATCGAATTGTACGACAAGAAAACTGACGGAATCCTCCGACCTGTAAACTACGCCTCTCAAGTAGGAGATCTAACCGGGCCTACTACGAATGTCGGATCGATGAGTAATCGGGGGATCGAGGTGTTGGTAAATCATCGCAATCAAAAAGGACAAATTTCCTACGAAATCGAAGGTAGCCTTGCCTACAACAAGAATGAGGTAACCCATTTAAATGGTCAGGATATTATTTCCGGTCGATACATCACGCGTGAAGGGCATCCGGTTCAATCTTATTACATCTATGAGGCGGAGGGAATCTTCCAATCGGAAGACGAAATAGCCAGTCACGCCTTCCAGAACGCAGCCACCAAAGTTGGGTTTATTAAGTACAAAGACCAAAATGGGGACAATCGGATTGATGCACGCGATCGCAAAATTTTCCACGGAGTAGTCCCCGAATTTACCTATTCGTTCAATCTCGGCTTTGGATATAAGGGGCTGCAGTTACTGGCCTTTTTTCAAGGCGTTGGAAAGGTTTATACCTATCCGCAACATAATATCAGCTATCCCTATTACAACGGTGCTGGTGTTACCAAGGAATGGCTAACCGATTCCTGGACCCCCGAGAACAGAGATGCCCGTTTGCCAATTCTTACAACCAGTACGGGTAATACGCTAAACTTTGAGAATTCAACCTTCTGGTTACAAAACGCTTCTTATCTGCGTCTTAAAAACATCCAACTGAGCTATGATCTACCTTCTGGCGTGGTGGAAAAGTTGTACATGAGAAATCTGAAGCTTTTTGTAAACGGTCAAAACCTATTGACTTTCACCAAGATGAAGCATTGGGATCCGGAAAAAAACCTGACACAGGATAACATCTTCGCTTATCCTCAAGTCAAGACCGTCACAGTTGGGTTAAATGTTACATTCTAAAAGCTAGACATTCTAATGAAACGATATATAGCAATAATCACACTTATGGGGCTCTTACAGAGTTGTGCTGATATTCTGGAGACGACCCCTAAAAACAGATATACCGAAGAAACCTTTTGGCAGACGGAAGCTCAGGCGGATGCAGGTCTTACAGCCTGTTATGCCACATTACGCCGAGAGGGAATCTATGGGGGCGGTGCCTGGGCTACCCCTTTATGGGAAGAAACCGCAACGCCCAATGCTACCGATTACAACAGTGCCTCCGGCTTCTTCAGAATAGCTGAAGGGATACATGACGGTTCAAATGCAGGAATTATCAATAACCGGTGGGCTCATGCTTATGAAGGTATTGGACGTTGTAATACCTACCTGGCGAAAGTTCCTGAAATCCCCATGAACGAAGACAAGAAAAATCAGGGAATTGCCGAAGCGAAATTCTTGCGTGCCCTGTATTACAGTCTTTTAATCAACTACTACGGCGATGTGCCCCTAATTTTGGACCCACCAGTGAAAGAGCATAATTCCCTGCCCAGAAATCCGAAAGAACAGGTTTTCGCACAGATCATAAAAGACTTGGATGAAGCGGCAGCTGTCCTTGGAGTTACACCTACCCAAACCGGTAGAGCTACCAAGGGTGCTTGTTACGCGCTAAAAGCCCGCCAATATCTCTATCACGGGAAGTTTCAAGAAGCAGCTGCAGCGGCCAAACAAGTCATAGATATGAACCAATATTCGCTGTTCCCAGACTATCGGGGTTTGTTTATGCCGGAGAATGAAAACAATGATGAAGTGATATTCGATGTACAGTATCTCTTCCCTAACTATTGTCATTCATTTGATCTTATTCGCCGTCAGTATGATACATCAGCACCCTTGAGGGACTTGGTTGATGCCTACTTAATGAATGATGGTTCTACCATTGAAGCCTCCGACCTATACGATCCCACTCGTTATTGGGAAAATAGAGATCCACGCTTCCGTATGACGTTAGTGTGGCCTGGATCCACGTATCGTGGGGCCGTTGTGACCGACCGTACCTTCGCACAAACAGGGTTTACTTTTAAAAAGTACAGCATTTATGATGAAGACAATGAATATAATTCGCTGATTAAAAATAGTGCTCAATCGGATATTAATTATATTGTCCTTCGGTATGCCGATATCCTACTCATGTACGCTGAAGCTAAAATCGAATTAAATCAGATCGACGAAAGTGTATATGAGGCGATTAATGCGGTAAGAACTAGACCCACCGTGAATATGCCTCCCATTCAGCACACCGACCCATCGGACGCGGCTAACTACGTGGCCATGTCGGATCAAACTCGTTTAAGAGAGGTTTTAAGACATGAGCGGAGGATTGAATTTGCAGGGGAAGGCTATTATTATATGGATATTTTGCGGTGGAGAATCGCAGAAGACGTAAATAATGGCCCCATCTATACCCACAATTACACGGAAAAGTTAGTCAGGAAATTCAATAAGGACAGGGATTATTTGTGGCCGGTACCTGCTTACGAACTTCAAGAAAACCCAGCTCTTGAACCCAATAACCCTAATTGGTAAATAATGGTTAAGCCGAATCAGCGACATCACTCATGGATGAACCTCCCCTTTAAAACCATAGAATTAAGGGGAGGGTGCTTACTTTGTTGTTTATTAATAGGTTTTTTCACCGCTTGTCAAAACAAGGAACGCAAACCTAACATCATCTACATTTATGCCGATGATTTAGGTTATGGGGAACTCGGGGTATACGGACAAGAAAAAATAAAGACACCGCATTTAGATCAGTTAGCGCAGGAAGGGATCCGTTTTACCCATCATTATACCAGTGCTCCTGTTTGTGCGCCCGCGCGATGTATGTTAATGACCGGGAGACATAGTGGCCATTCATTTATTCGAGGTAATTATGAATTAGGTGGCTTCGCCGATGATCAGGAAGGGGGGCAAATGCCCCTTCCTGAAAATGCCCTAACCGTGGCTAAGGTCCTTCAACAAGCCGGGTATAAAACTGGAATAATAGGTAAATGGGGACTGGGCGTAACGGGTACTAGCGGTCATCCCAATCGGCAGGGATTCGATTATTTCTACGGATATTTAGACCAGAAACAAGCCCATAATTATTACCCAACGCATTTATGGGAAAACGAACAATGGGATACCCTCCAAAATCCTAGTATCGTCGTGCATCGAAAAATAGAAGGAGACTTAACCGATGAGGTATTCGACTATTATAAAAGTCAGGATTATGCCATCGATAAAATGAGAGAAAAAACCAAAGCCTTTATCGAACGGCATAAGGACGAGCCCTTCTTTCTCTACCTACCTTCAACCATTCCGCATGTCTCGTTACAGGTTCCAGATGGGGAGTTGGAACCCTATTTAGGTAAATTCGAAGAGCAGCCCTATGGGTCAGAAAAAGGGTATGCTGCCGCGAAGTATCCCTTATCGACCTATGCGGCAATGATTAGTTACCTCGACAAACAAGTAGGAGAAGTAGTGGCTTATATCAAAGAGCTGGGGTTAGAAGAAAATACGGTTATTATGTTTTCCAGCGATAACGGGCCGACCTTCAATGGGGGAGTGGATCGTGAATTTTTCAATAGTACGGGAGGCCTACGCGGAGGAAAGGGCGAAGTTTATGAAGGGGGAATAAGAGTGCCTTTTATCGCAAGATGGCCGGGTAAAATTACTTCTGGCCAGGTTTCGGATGTCGTATCAGTGCAATACGATATGATGGCTACCCTTTGTGATATCGCAGGGGTGGAGGCGCCTCCCAATGATGGTATCTCACTATGGCCTGCCTTGTCAGGGCAGGGGAAAGTGACTCCGCGAGATTATTTATATTTTGAATTTCCCGAAAGAGGAGGCCAGGTGGCCATTCGTTTTCAGAAAT
>Ga0182793_1000556_pt1 | contig 28065 bp, 19 predicted proteins | sample Passage237A_FD_130498 | JGI IMG/M metagenome (GOLD analysis project Ga0182793, IMG submission 130498) | Cellulose adapted compost microbial communities from Newby Island Compost Facility, Milpitas, CA, USA - Passage2 37A (version 2) (version 2) ... | reverse complement strand
TGGCTACCCTTCTTGCCCGTCCGCCCGCCGGCGGACATTTCTAAAACTCTCATGCCATTCATGACATCCAACTTCGCCTTCGTTATCCTGCCACAAGGCATGTTCATGCTCCTGTTTGTGGCGGTGTTCATCTTTGCGCTGTATGCGCAGATTCGCGTTTCGAGCACTTACAACAAGAACGCGAGAATCCCGTCGCGCGGACGTATCACGGGCCGCGAAGCCGCCCAGGCGGTGATGGCCCACGCGGGTATTACCGATGTGGAAATCGCCGAAACCGGCGGTCATCTGACCGACCACTACGATCCGATGCGCAAGCGGCTCGTGCTTTCTTCGGAAAACTACCGCGGCACCAGCCTCGCGGCGCTCGGCGTCGCAGCGCACGAAGCGGGTCACGCGATCCAGCACAAGGTGGGCTACTCGATGCTGAACCTGCGCATGGCGCTCGTGCCCGCCACGCAGATCGTCTCGGGCATCCTGCCGTTCGTCATTCTGGGCAGCTTCTTCTTCGTGCGCGGCCTCACTGGCATCGTGCTGGATATCGCGATCATCTGCTATGCGGTGCTCTCGTTCTTCCAGCTCGTGACGCTGCCGGTGGAGTTCGACGCCAGCCGTCGCGCCAAGACGCAGCTCGTGAATCTCGGTATCATCGATCGCGACGAAATGCCGGGCGTGAGCCAGACGCTCAACGCGGCCGCGCTGACCTACGTCGCGGCTTTTGTGGGCGCGCTGCTCAACCTTCTGTATCTTCTCTCGCGCCGCGAATGATCGCGTGTTGAAAGCCACGTTTCTTTGCGAGCCGGTCCGAAAGGGCCGGCTTTTTCTTTTGCGATGCGGATGCCGCGCGCGCTTGCTCGGCGCTTCGCGTAAATGACTCCTCTTTCGCCACCGCTGGCGCCTCGTCCGGGCGCAACCGATCCCGATTCGGTGCTCGATCGTTTTCTTACGGTCGCCTCCGAGCGCGGGCTCACGCTCTACCCGGAGCAGGAGGAGGCCATCCTCGAGCTGTTTGCCGGGCGTAATGTGGTTCTGAATACACCGACCGGCTCGGGCAAATCGCTCGTGGCGGCGGCGTTTCACTACAAGGCGCTGTGCGCGGGCGAGCGCTCGGTTTACACCTGTCCGATCAAGGCGCTGGTGAACGAAAAGTTCCTTTCGCTGTGCCGCGACTTCGGTCCGGAAAACGTCGGCATGATGACCGGCGACGCGTCGGTGAATCCGCAGGCGCCGGTGCTTTGCTGCACGGCGGAGATTCTGGCGAACATCGCACTGCATCGCGGCGCGGAGAGCGACATCCGCGCGGTGATCATGGACGAGTTTCACTACTACTCGGATCCGGAGCGCGGCTACGCGTGGCAGGTGCCGCTGCTCACGATGCCGGGCGCGCGATTTTTGCTCATGTCGGCGACGCTCGGCTCGACGGAATTTTTTGAGCGCGAGATGACGAAACTCACCGGCGCGCCAAGCGTGACCGTGCGCAGCGATCGCCGTCCGGTGCCGTTGGAGTTCGAATATTCCGAGACGCCGCTGCCGGAGCGGATCGCGGCGCTGCTGAGCGACGGACGCGCGCCGGTTTATCTCGTATATTTCACGCAGCGCGCGGCGAGCGAGGCGGCGCAGGCGCTGATGAGCCTCAACGTCTGCTCGAAAGAGGAAAAAGCTGCGATCGCTGAGGCGCTCGAAGGCGTGCGGTTCAACAGCCCGTATGGAAAGGACATCAAACGCTGGTTGCGTCACGGCATCGGCGTGCACCACGCGGGACTGTTGCCGAAATATCGCATCCTCGTGGAGCAGCTCGCGCAGAAAGGTCTGCTCAAACTCATCTGCGGCACCGACACGCTGGGCGTCGGCATCAACGTGCCGATCCGCACGGTGATGTTTACGCAGCTTTGGAAATACGACGGCCAGAAGGCGGCGATTCTCAACGTGCGAGATTTTCGCCAGATCGCGGGCCGCGCCGGGCGCAAAGGTTACGACGACAAAGGCTACGTGATCGTGCAGGCGCCCGAATACGTGATCGAAAACAAGCAGGCCGAAGCGCGGGCCGCGGGCGATCCGAAGAAGCTCAAAAAACTCGTGAAACAACGCGCGCCCGAGGGCGAGGTGGGCTGGGACGCGAAGACCTTCGAGCGCTTGATGGCGGCGCCGCCGGAGGGACTGACGTCGCGCTTCGATGTGTCGCACGGCATGCTGCTCCTCGTGCTCAGTCGCGAGGCGGATGGTTGTCGCGCGATGCGGCAGCTCATCGCAGATTCGCATGAAACGCCGCACAAGAAGAAGGTGCTGCGCCGTCGCGCGTGGCAGTTGTTCCGCGCGTTGCTCGATCGGAAGATCGTGGAGTTCATCCCGCCGCTGCCGAGCGGCAGGAAACTCCGCGTGAACGTGGAGCTGCAGGATGATTTTTCACTGCATCAAGCGCTCTCGCTTTACCTCATCGACACGCTGCCGCTGCTCGACCGCGAGTCGCCGGATTATGCGTTCGACGTGCTCACGCTCTGCGAGGCGATCGTCGAGGATCCGGATCAGATTTTGCGCCGTCAGGTGGACAAGCTGAAGACCGAGAAGCTCGCGGAGATGAAGGCGGCCGACGTGCCCTACGAGGAGCGCATGGCGAAGCTCGAGGAGATCGAGCACCCGAAGCCGCTGCGCGAATTTCTCTACGATTCCTTCAACGCCTTCGCCGCGGCGCATCCGTGGATCGGGAAGGAAAACGTGCGGCCCAAGTCGATCGCGCGCGAGATGTTCGAACGCTACATGTCGTTTGCAGATTACATCCGCGACTACGGGTTGGAGCGCAGCGAAGGTCTGCTGCTGCGGCATCTCTCACAGACATGGAAGGTGCTCGCGCAAACCGTGCCCGAATCGGCGAAGACCGAGCCGGTCGTCGAGATGGAGGAATATTTCCGCGAGCTGATCCGCGGCATCGACTCAAGCCTGCTCGAAGAGTGGGAGCGCATGCGCAATCCCGAGTTCGTCGCGGCAGAGACGACCGACAAACCGGCGCGTCCGACGAGCTTCGACATCACGCGCGATCAAGCGGCGTTTCGCCGACTCGTGCGCACGGCGATTCTTGGATTTTTGCAGGACGTAGCCGCACGCGATTGGGAAAATGCTGCGTCGCGACTCGCGGGGGCGGATGAGACGACGCCGCGAAAAATCGAGGATGCGTTTCGCCGCTACTTCGATGCGCGCGGTCGGTTCCGACTCGATCCGGAAGGCCGCGCGGTCCGGCACACCCACTGGCTCGAGTCGAGCCAGCCCGGTGAGTTGCCCGTGGCGCAAATGCTCATCGACGTGGACGAGCAGAACGACTGGGAGACGCGCTTCGCCGTTCTCCTCGCGGAATCGCGCGCGGAAAACCGAGCGGTGATTCGCTGGGACGGCCTCGCGGTCGTTGGCGCGAACGAATAAAAAAGCCGCGGCGAAAACGCCGCGGCTTGGTGGGGGAGTGTTGTTGCGCTCTGCGTTAGCGGAGCTCGAGGACGACGACGCTCTTCGGCGGCAGCGTGACGCTGAGCGTGTTGCCGGAGAGCTTGGCGCCCTTGAAGGCGGCCGGCTTCACCAGATCGGCCTTGTCGAGCGTGTTGTGCGCGTTCATCGCGTCGGCGGTGAGCACGCTGCCTGTGACCTTCTTCGCGGTGAGGCCGCTGATCGAGCACGAGACCGTGACCGGATTTTTCGGATCGGAGTTCGTGAACGACACGTGAGTGGCCTTGCCGTCGGCGGCGCGCGTGGCGGAAGCGGTGACGGCCGGGATCGCTTCGTCGCCGAACTTGTAGTCGGGAGACGTGAGCTCGAGCGGAAGAACGGTCGCGCCCTGGTGGACCTTGAACATGTCGAACACCCAGTAGGTGGGCGTGAGCGCCATGCGCGGACCGTCGGTGAGGATCATCGCCTGGAGAACGTTCACCATCTGCGCGATGTTGGTCATCTGCACGCGCTCGGCGTGCTGGTGGAAGATGTGGAAGTTGATCGCGGCCACGAGCGCGTCGCGGAGCGTGTTCTGCTGCTGGAGGAAGCCGGGGTTGGAGCCGGGCGTCGGATCGGTCCAGATGCCCCATTCGTCGACGAGGAGCGCGATCTGCTTGTTGGGATCGTAGCGATCCATGATCTCGGAGTGCTTCCGGATCAGCTCGTCCATGCGTCGCGTGTTGCGGAGCGTGGAGAACCACTGGTCCTCGGCGAAGTCGGTGGCGGAACCCTTGGCGCTCCAGTTGTTGGTCGGGATCGTGTAGTAGTGGAGCGTGGTGCCATCGAGCGGCGCCTTGGGGCCGGTCCACGCGCGCATCTGCATCATGACCTCGGTCCAGTGGTAGTCGTCACCATTGGCGCCGCTGGCGATGCGGAAGAGTTTGTTGCCAGAGTAGTTCTTCACGAACGCGTCATACTGACGGTAGAGGTCCGCGTAATACTCGGGGCGCATGTTGCCGCCGCAGCCCCAGGTCTCGTTGCCGAAACCGAAATACTTGATCTTCCACGGCTGCTCGCGGCCGTTGGCGCGGCGGAGGTTGGCCATCGGAGAATCGGCATCGGAGGTCATATACTCGACCCACTCGACCATCTCCTGGACGGTGGCGCTGCCGATGTTGCCGTTGATGTAGGGCTCGGCGCCGATGATCTCGCAGAAGTCGAGAAACTCGTGGAGACCGAAGTGGTTGTTTTCGACCACGCCGCCCCAGTTGTTGTTGATCATCTTCGGGCGGTTCTCGCGGGGGCCGATGCCGTCCTTCCAGTGATACTCGTCGGCGAAGCAGCCGCCCGGCCAGCGGACGACGGGAACTTTCAGGTTCTTCAACGCTTCGAGCACGTCGTTGCGGAAACCGCGGGTGTTCGGGATCGGCGAATCGGGACCGACCCACACACCGCCGTAGATGCCGGTGCCGAGGTGCTCGGCAAATTGTCCATAGACGTTGGGGTTGACGACTGCACCCGGTTGATCGGCCCGCAGCGTGGCGGTGGCCGTCAACGTCTCGGGAGCGGCGAGCAGCGAGCCCGCCAGACACAGTGAGGCAAGGGAGACGAGGAGGGATTTCATGGGGGATACATGGCCGGCGGTGTTCACCGGCGCGACTTGTTCATCGTTTAGGATGGGGATGCGACCGCTCAAGTGCATGCGGCCGGACAAATTGCAGGACGGTAATGTGGAGCGGGCAATGTGAAACGCGCACACGATTTTTTGCCGCAACCAAGCGGGGCCGTGCGCGTCCTGCGCGGACGACGATCGGGTGGGGCGCGCAGCCGAATTTGGACGTTGCGCCTCTGCACGAGCCGCAGCCTAAGTTCTGTTTCTCCCCGCTTTCTCATGGATTCAACCAAACCCCAAAACGCTGGCGCTGGCGCGCAGCCGCATTTTCAAATCTCCCGTCGGTCTTTTCTGCGCAACTGCACCGTCGCTGCGGCGATGACCGGGCTGCCGCTGTGGTTCATCGAGCGTCAACAGGCGCGCGCCGAGGAAGAACGCGCGACGCGTCGAGTGCTCTCGCCCAACGATCGTCCGCGTCTCGCCTTGATCGGCTGTGGCGGCATGGGCCGCGCCGATGGGCAGATTGCCACGGAGTTTGGCGACATCGTCGCGGTGTGTGACGTGGACGACGATCACCGCGTCGCGGCGGTGGAACAGTTCACCTTGGACGGACGTGCGCCAGCGGCTTATGCCGATTTTCGCAAGCTGCTCGAGCGCGACGACGTCGACGGCATCATCAACGTCACGCCCGATCACTGGCACACGTTGATCAACATCGGCGCGGCGCGCGCGGGTAAGGACATTTACAGCGAGAAGCCACTGACGCTCACCGTCGACGAGGGCCGCCACGTGATCCGCGCCGTGCGTGAGAACAACGTCATTCTTCAGACCGGCACGCAGCAGCGCAGCAATCATCGTTTCCGGCTCGCGTGCGAACTCGTGCGCAACGGTCGGCTCGGCCAGCTGCAGCGCGCCAACGTCTGGTTGCCCGCGGGCCTGCGCGAGGGGCCGTTTTCGACAGCGCGCGTGCCCGCGGGACTCAACTGGGATTTCTGGCAGGGACCAGCGCCGGCAATGGAGTATGTGCCCGAGCGCTGCCACACGAAGTTCCGCTACTGGTATGAATATTCGGGCGGCACGATGACCGACTGGGGCGCGCATCATAACGACATCGCGTATTGGGCGGTGGGCTTGATCGCGCCGCGCGATGTGATTGCGCGGCCGCTCTCGGAGCCGGTGCCCGGCGGCTACACGGCGTTTGCCGATTACGAAGTGCACTACCGCTACGACAACGGCGTCGAGCTGAACATCCAGACCACGCGCGACGACAACATCTACGGCGAAAAGACTACGAAGCAGGGACAGCATAACGGCATCCGCTTCGAGGGCACCAACGGCTGGATCTGGGTGAGCCGTCACGAAATCATCGCGAGCGATCCGGAGCTGTTGGCCGCGCCACTGCCCGACGACGCGGAACGCCTCTACCACAGCGACAGCCACATGGGGAATTTCGTCGAGTGCATGCGCACGCGCGAGCTTCCGATCTGTGACGTCGAGGTCGGTCACCGTTCGGCCAACATGTGCCACCTCGGGGCGATCTCGATGCGCACGGGTTTGAAGCTCACGTGGGACTACGAACAGGAACGCTTCGTCGGCGACGGTGCCGCGGAAGCGAACAAGTTCCTCTCGCGCGAGATGCGGAAGCCCTACGACTACTCGTTCGTGAGCTGACGATCGCCGGAACTCCCGGTCGCCCATGAGTGTGCTTCGCGAAGTCCTGTCGCGCGAGGAAGTCGCGATCGCGGATCTCGAGCAGGTGTATCAGAAAATCTGCGACGATCCGCATTGGACGCGTGATGCGCTCGAGGCGCTTTCCACGCTCGACGAGGAACACGTTGGCCGTCCGCTTTGGCTGCTGCGTCGCGCGCAAGATGACTGTCCACTGCCGCCCGAGACGGTCGCGCGCATCGTCGAAGCCACCGCCGGCGCGCGGCATTGGCTCGTGCGCCTGCAAGTGGGCCAGTTGCTCGCGGCGGCGGGCATCCCCGAACGCGTGCAGGAGGAGGCCTTCGACTACCTGCGCGAGTGTTTCGCGGACCGCCGAGTGATCGTGCGCGCGTGGGCGCTGTCGGCGCTGTATCCGATGCGGCATGACGAGCGTTTTGCTGGTGAGGTAAAGCGCATGCTCGCCGTCGCGCGTCGCGATCCCGCGAAATCCATGCAGGCGCGTCTGCGGCATCTCACTTCGCGCAAGGCAGGGTGAAACCCTGTTTCGCGAATCGGGCACAGAACGCACGCGCCGCGGCTGGGTCTGCGAGCACGTGGACCCCTGTGAACGATGAGCGTGAAAGCCGTGGAAGTTTGCATCGTGGGCGGCGGCCCGGCGGGATTGAGCGCCGCGCTGGTGCTCGGACGATGCCGACGGTCGGTGGTCGTTTTCGATTCGGGCCAGCCGCGTAACTCTGCCTCACGGGCGTTGCACGCGTATCTCACGCGCGATGGCACGCCGCCGCTGGATTTGCGAAGGATGGGGCGCGACGAACTGCGCGCTTACCCGAGCGTGGAGGTGGTCGAGGACGAGGTGGCGACCATTCGGCGACAGGTGGATCGATTCACGTTGGAGACGCGTAACGGTCGCGAGGTGACGTCGCGGTTCTTGCTGCTCGCAACCGGGCGCGTGGACGTGTTGCCGGAGGTGAGCCGTGCGAAGGAGTTCTACGGGCGCGGACTTTATCACTGTCCGTATTGCGACGGGTGGGAGCATCGCGATGGGCGGCTCGCGGTGACGGGCTCGGGCGCGGTCGATCTCGCGCTCGAGCTGCTCACGTGGAGCGATCGCGTGCTGTTGTGTCCGGACGAGGACGCACCGCTGGACGAACCTGCTCTCGCGCATTTGCGGCAACGCGGCGTCGCCATCGCACCTGCGCCGGTCGCCGGATTGAGCGGTCCGGCGGGAGGATCGCTCGAGCAACTGACCCTGAAGAACGGCGACGAGGTGCCGTGTGACGCCTTATTTTTCTGTTCGGAGTGCCGGCAGCGTTCGCCGTTTGGAGAACTCCTGGGCTGCAGTTTCGACGACGCAGGCTCGGTCAAGTGCACCGGTCACGCGGCGACGGGCGTGCCCGGGCTTTATGTGGCGGGCAACGTGCGCGGAGGTTTGCACCTCGCGATCATGGCGGCGGCGGAGGGGGCGGAGGCGGCGGTCGCGATCAACGAAGCCATCCTCGATCAGGATGTCGCATGACCGTCGGAGGCAAAAGGATGCGCTTGAGCGAAGAGAAAGTCGGACCGATTATACCCGGATTCCGGCTTCTTCTAACCCGACGGGGAGGGGAGACGGCGCGCAGACATTCTCAAGAAACAGATACAACGTCCGATGTGGTTGAGACGCGTGATCCCACGAACGACGCACCTACTGGCGCAAGCTCGCCTGAGATGGCGGCAACTGGTCCTCGTGGGAGTGTTTGTGCTCGGCGGAGCGGTCGCATGGGCGGACGCCGAACGCGTGCGCGGTTTGCCGCCGTCGCGGACCTATTCGTATTCCGAGATCGGCAACGTGCCCCCGGGCGCGGGCTTGAGCACGGATGCACTGGGGCGACTCGTGCTCGTGCGCGAAGGGTCCTACATCGTCTTTGACGATCGGAACTGGCGCGAGATCTCCATCGAGCGCGAGGCCGGCACCAACGTCGGCAAGGTCGTGCGCGCGGACGACGGCACCGTTTACTACGGCGCGCAGGCATCGTGGGGCCGCGTCGAATACGTGGATGATCACTCGATCCGCCTGCATCCTTATCGCGGCAAGGAGGCGCCGGCCTGGATGTCGAGCGCCAACATCGACACGATCGTGCCGACGCGGGACTACGTGTGCTTTGCGAGTTCGAGCGGGGCGGTGCTCTGGCATCGCGCAACCGGCGCCAACACGTTCGTCCGGCTGCCTTATCTCGCGACGGTTTTTGCCGTCAACGATCAGCTCTACGCCTCCACGCCGCTCGACGGTTTGCACAAAATCGTGCCCGAAAAAGCGACCTCGGAGCGGATCGAGGGCGAACTCGGTGGCCTCGCGTTCGAGGCCGTCGTGCCATGGAAAGCGGGCCAGGTGCTTGGTTGGAGCAAGCCGCATGGGTTTACGTTGTTTGATGGCGCCAAAGCCGTTCCGTGGACGACGCCCATCGCGGGCGAACTGAAAAGCGTGGCCAAGCTTCTTCGCCTCGCGGGCGATCGTCTCGCGGTGCTCGAGCGCAGCCAGGGTCTCTACATTCTCGAGTCGAGCGGCGAGCCACTGCTCTCTCTTCTCGGCGGAGACAACATCGGTCTGACGGAGCTCTGCGAGAGCGAGCCCGGCGTGCTGTGGCTCGCGAAGACCGATGGCATCACGAAGTTGATCTACGATGCTCCGGTGGAGGTGTTCGACCATCGGCTCGGGCTCGCGCTGTCGTGGGCGTGGGTGGGGCAGTGGCGGAATCAGACTCTGGTGATGTCCGACGGAAAGCTCTACGAGGCCGAACCAAGCCGGTTTGCGGGCCCGACGCGTTTCAGGGAAATGCCAGTCCCGATCGATGGTGGTGTGTGGTCCGCCGCGTCGACCGCGCATGGCCTGCTGGTGGGCAATTTCAACGGCGTCCACGTGCTCTCCGAAGATGGCGCGGTTACTTCCGTCCGCACCGGATTCAACGCTCACCGCCTCATCGCGCTGTCCGGCGACATCTGTGTGGTGATCGGCCGCGCGAGGATGGCGATGCTGCATTGGGATGGCTCGCGCTGGGCGCCCTGGGGAAACGAAATCGAGGGCATCGGCGTGCCTTCCGTGGTGTTGCAGGCGAGCGATCACTCGGCGTGGCTCGAGATGGGCGTCAATCGCGTGGCTCGCGTCTCGGTTCGCGACGGTGTGCTGCGTTGCGAGGTTTTCGACAATCTCCCGTGGCCCACGCCGGCGTGGGTCAATGTCGGACGCATCGGCTCGACCATCGTGCTCTCGCAGCAGCTGAACCAGCGCTTCTACTACGACGAAACGCAGGAGCGCTTCGTGGATGCGCCCGAGCTCGAAAAAATCTTCGACGAATCTCCCGAGCGCGTCCTGCGGCCCCAGCAGGCGGCCGATGGCTCCGTCTGGATGCCGCACTCCAACGGCGTATTTCGCCTCGTGCCGACGCCCGATGGATTCCGGCGCGCGCACGGCGAGTTCGATCTGGTGCGGGACAACTACCCTGTGCTGCAACTCGACGACGACGGCGTCTGGGTCACGGGCTACCGGTCGCTGATGCGCCTGCGTCCGCCCTCGCGCGACAAGGTCGTCCCGCATAATCCAGCAGTGCCGGTGCTCACGTCGGTGCTGGATGTGCGCCATCAACGGGAACTCTACAGCGGCTTCCGGTCGCCGTTGTCGGCGCTGCAGGCGATTCCGTTTGGAGAAAGCCGTCTCTCGTTTCATTTCGCCCCCGGCTCCTACCGCCGGCTGCGCACGCCGCTCTACCAGTTCCGCATTCCCGGCTACGCCGACGAGTGGTCGGTGCCGTCGCGCGAACCCAGTTTCAGTGCGAGCGGACTGCGCGAGGGTTCCTACCAGTTGAGCGCCCGCATCATCGACGATGCAGGCGGAACCGTCGAGTCGCTGGACGTGCCGTTCTCGATCGCTCCGCCGATCTACCGGCGTTGGTATGCATTTGTTGGATACGCGATCGTCTGCGCGGGGCTGCTGGTGTGGGGCAGCAACTGGCTGTTGCGCCGCGCCAATCGTCGCACCCACGAACTCGAGCGCCTGGTTCGTGCCCGCACCGAGGAACTCAGAATCGCCCTCGAAGCGGGCGAGATTGGCACGTGGACGTGGAATCTGCGCACGCTCGAGCTGCGCTGGTCGGAGCGCTGCCGGCATATCTTCGGCGTGCCGCTCGATACGCCGGTCACGCATGAACTTTATCTCTCCCGTATTCACCCCGACGACCGAGCCCGCGCGCACGAGGGGGCACAGACGGCGATTATCACGGGCCGCGACGTCTTTCTCGAGGTGCGCGTCGTATGGCCTGACGAGACCGTGCGATGGGTGCTGATCCGCGGACGAACCCAGCGCGACGCCTCAGGCACGCCCGCGGCCATGCGCGGCGTCGCGCTCGACATCACGGAGCGCAAACGCGCGGAGCAGGATCGGCTGACGGTGAGCAAGCTCGAGTCCACCGGCATTCTCGCCGGCGGCATCGCGCACGATTTCAACAACCTCCTCGCCGGCATGCTGCTCAACGTCGATCTCGCGCTCGAGGGCGGCGACAAACAGGAGATGAAGCAGGCGCTCGCCTTCACGAAATCCGCCGTGCAGTCCGCGCGCGAACTCACGCGCCAACTCATCACGTTTTCGGCCGGCGGACTTTCGGGACGTCAGCTCATCGAACTGCCGCAGCTGGTCGAGGGCGTGGTCACAAAATGGCGCGAGATCTCCAAAGCGCCGGTGCAGTTGCGCGTGGATCGTTCGGTGCCGCCGGTGAGCGGAGATCCCGATCTGCTCGCCGTGGTCGTGCGCAATCTGCTGATCAATGCCGGCGAAGCCTCCGCTCCGGGCGCGGGCATTTCGGTGGTGGTTGAAACCACGCCGGCGAGTTCGCCCACGCTTTCCACGCTGGCGCCGGGCGTATATGTTTCGCTCACGATCGCGGACCGCGGCCGCGGCATTCCGGCTGACGTGCTCCCGAACATCTTCGATCCGTATTTCTCCACGAAGCCGCGCGGAAATCGCAAAGGCATGGGCCTTGGCCTCACGACCTGCATGTCTGTCGTGCAACGTCACGGCGGCACGATCGCCGTGGAATCGACGGCCGGCGAAGGTTCGCGGTTCACCGTTATTCTGCCCGCCGGCGGACAAGCTGCACCCGCGCCGGTGACGAACGAAGCGGGACAGGCGCCGCGCAAACTCCACGTGCTCGTGATGGACGACGAGGAAGTGATCCGCATCGCGCTCGTGCGCATGCTGCAAAGTCTCGGCCACGAAGCGGTCGCCGCGAGCCACGGCTCGGAAGCCGTCACGCTCTACTCGGAGGCGATGCACAGTCCGCGCCGCTTCGATCTCGTGATGCTCGATCTCACGGTGCCCAACGGCTGGGGCGGCGAAGAAACGCTGCGCGCATTGCAGACCGTCGATCCCGCGGTGCGCGCCGTGGTGATGAGCGGCTATACGCAGAGTGCAGTGATGGAGGAGCACGCGCGCCACGGTTTCAAAGCCGCGCTGCCGAAACCGTTCACGCGGGAAGCGCTGCTCGAGAGTTTCGCACGGGCCTTCGCGTAGTGGATAACCCAATACGCATGGCGGAGAGGGAGGGATTCGAACCCCCGGTGAGCTTGCGCCCACAGCGGTTTTCAAGACCGCCGCAATAGACCACTCTGCCACCTCTCCGGCGAGCGATTGTGGTCGCACCGGAACGCGAAACGCGGCGCGTGTCGAGCCCGGAGTAGGCGCGAGTCATGCCTGAGTGCGGACCGGGTCGGGACGCAGTGCGCACCGGGTCGAGCGAAGGTCCGGACATGGTCGCGCCAAGGTGCGGACCGGGTCGGGACAAAGTCCGGACAAGGTCGCGACGCGGTGCGGCTCGCGTCGGGACGCGGTGCGGCGCGGTTCAGCGCTTGCGATCGCGGCCGAGAAAAAACGCGATCCAGATGCCGAGGCCGAGAAGCGCGACCAGCCACCAGAAGTAACGGAGCTCGCGCGCGGCGAGTTCGGCGAAAGCGAGCGCGCCGGGAAAGAGGAGGGCGAGCACCACCAGCGTGGCGATGCCCGCGATGAGCAGGAAGGAGCGTGAGCCGCGTCCCTTCATCGTTTCGTCGGCGTGGTGGTGTTGGGCAGGCCAATCGGGAGAAGGATATTGGCGCCCGAGGATTCACCATTGTTGCCGCCGCCGATGACCAGCGGAGAACGGCCGTCCCACTTTTCGACGATCTGGAGCTGGATGAGGCCGGGGTTGTCGCGGATGGCTTCGGCGCGAATGCGGATCGCTTCGGCTTCGCCCTTGGCGCGGATGATCGCGGTGTCGGCTTCGATCTGGGCTTTCTGCTGCGTGAAGCGCGCTTTGGCGGCCTCCTGTTCCTGCACCATCTTCGACTCGATGGCGGCTTCGAGCTCCTTGGTGAGCGTGATGTTTTCGAGGACGATGTCTTCGACGTGGAGGATGTCGCCGGTCTTTTCGCGCGCGGCGGCGAGGGTTTTGACTTTCACTTCTTCACGACGTTTCACGATCTGCTCGGCGCTGAGGAGGGCGGTGACTTCCTTGAGCGCTTCGTGAATGCGGGGCGCGATGAGGCTGTCGAACGGATCGCCGGCGTATTCCTTGAAGATCTGAACGACGGATTTTTCGGGGATGCGGTAGAGAACGCGCAGGTTGGTGCTGACCTGCTGGAGATCGGATGAGTAGCACTCGGCGGGGAGCTCGCGCGTGATCTGGCGCACGGGGACTTTCACGATGTGCGTGACGAAGGGCGCCTTGGTGCCGAAGCCCTCGGGTTTGAATTCGGGGCTGACTTTGCCGAGCGTGACTTGCACGCCGCGATAGCCGGGCTCGACCACGTAGGTGCCTTGCGCGGCCGCGATGACGAGGACGAGGATGATGATGCCGAAGCCGACGAGTTTACCGATGTTGGGCTGCATGAGGCGGAGCGGACACGAGTGAAGAGGAAGCGGCAAGCGACGAGTGCGGCGCTGGAAAATTTCCTGCGCGTTCGACTCGCGGCGAACGCGGGAAAAATCGGATGGAGCGCGAACGCACAATGGCTCAAGCTGCGCGCGTGAGTTTCACGCGGCATCTCCTGATCGATGGCGCCAACGTCGCGCATGGCTGGCCGGAGTTGCGCGCGATGATGCGGCGCGAACGCGACGAGGCGAGGGCGTTGCTCGTGCGTCGGGTCGCGGTGTTGCACGACGAGGAACAGATGCGCGTGACCGTGGTGTTCGACGGACGCGGCGCGGAGTTGTCGATCGAGCGACCGTCGGGCCACGCGACGCTTTCGGTGTTGCACACGGCTTCGGGCGTGACGGCCGACGAAGTGATCGAGCAACTCGTCGCGGCGGCGGCGGAGCCCGCGAATTGTTTCGTCGTCACCGCGGATCGCGCGGAGCGGGAGACGGTGGCGGCAACGGGAGCGCACGTGCTCTCGCCGGACGATTTGGCGCGATGGATCGCGCAGGTGGAAGAGCGGCAGAGCGGCCGGCTGTCGGATCTGCGCCGCGACAACGAACACAAGTGGAGGAAACGATGACGCCACAACTCAAGCAGCCGGATCCCAGCGCGGCGGCGGAGATTCAGGGCCTGTATGGTCCGTTTACGTTTTCGGAAAAGCTCCTGCAAAAAATCTGGCTGCGCGGTGATTTCGATCGCAGCCGCGTGACGACGACGGACGGGCGGCGAGTGAAGATCGTCCGCGCGGGACGTTGGAATCTGCTCGGCGGTCCTGATTTTCTCGAAGCCACGGTGCGCGTGGATTCGGGACCCGAACAGACGGGCGATATCGAACTGCATCTGCACGCGGTGGACTGGACGGCGCATGGGCACAGTCACGATCATGCGTATGATCGCGTGATGTTGCACGTGGTGTTGTTTCCGCCCGCGGCTGGCCATCGCACGATCGGCGCAGGCGGTCGCGAGATTCCTACGGTGGCGTTGCTGCCCTTGCTGCATCACGACCTCGAGGAGTATGCGGCGGACGAAGTGTTGGAGAAGTTGAGCGACCGTCCGGCGTCGCTCGTCGTGGAGAAACTCGCGGCGCGACCGCTGGTGGATCTCGCGCAGACCTTGCGTCGGCACGCGCGCGAACGCTGGCGGCAGAAGGTGCATTTCGCGCGACTGCGCATTCAGCGGCTCGGTTGGGAAGCAGCGTGTCACCACACCGCGCTCGAGATTCTTGGCTACCGTTTCAATCGCTCACCGATGCTGCGACTCGCTGGCGTCGCGCCGCTGGCGGCGTGGGCAAACGCGGATCCCGTGAAGTTGTTCGAGGCGGAGCGGGAGAGTTGGAGCGTGCAAGGCGTGCGGCCGGCGAATCATCCGCGGCGCCGGCTTGAGCAATATACCGCGTGGGTGACCGCTCAGCCGCAGTGGCCCGCGAAGCTCGTCGAATGCGCCACAGGTTTGCCGGACCTTCCGGCGGAAGTGGCGACCGCGCTCGCGCGTCGGCAAACAGACCTGGTCGCGTGGAGAGAGCGGTTCGTCGCGGTGACCGGCGGAGTGCTCGGCGGCACGCGAATGGATACGATGATTTGCGATGGGTTTCTGCCGTTGCTGGCCGCGCATACGGGTGCGGACCCGCATGGGGTTTGGTTTCACTGGTTTCCCGGTGATCTGCCGCCGTCGATCACGCGCGCGTTGCGGGCGTTGGGAGTTTTCGCGGGACGCAGTTCGCCGGCTACGCAAGGCTTTGCGCAAGGACTGCTTGGCTGGATGGTGGAAGAGGGGAATGGCTGAGGCCGCAGAGGGGGCGCGGGGCTTGACAAGTTTTCGCGCCGGCGAGTAATTTTTCCCCCTTAACAACACTCACTTTTCGAAAGTGGGCCCTGGGGCCCGCTTTTTTTTTCCCATCTTGCCGACATACCCAATCCTATGAGCAGCGAAATTCTTTCCGTCCTCGAATACATGGAAAAGGAGAAGGGCATCCCGCGCACCGACATGATCGCGACGATCGCGAACGCGTTGAAGACCGCGGCGCAGAAAGGCGTGAATTCGGGACAGGAACTCAAGATCGAGATCAATCCGAAAAACGGTCAGCTGCACGCGTGGTGTCTGCTCAAGGTGGTGGATTCCGTCTCCAATCCGAAGACCGAAATCCACGTCGAAAAGGCGCAGGCGCTGAAGGAAGGCGCGCTGATCGGCGAAGTGTTGGAAAAGGAGATCGATCCGTCGTCGCTCGGCCGTATCGCGGCCCAGACCGCCCGTCAGGCGGTGATGCAGCGGCTGCGTCAGTTCGAGAAGGATCGGATCTTCGACGAATTTAAGGATCAGGTCGGCAACATCGTCACGGGCACCGTCCGTCGTCGTGAGCGCAACGATCTCTTCATCGATCTCGGCAAAGCCGAAGCGGTGATGCCCGGCAAGGAACAGGTCCCTGGCGAAGAGTATCAGCCCGGCGAACGCATCCGCTGCCTGCTGCTCGCGATCGAGTCCACGCCGCGCGGTCCGGAGATCATTCTCTCGCGCGGCAGCCCGAAGTTTGTGCGTCGCCTGTTCGAACTCGAAGTCACCGAGATCGCCGATGGCACGGTGAAGATCGAGGCGTTTGCCCGCGAACCCGGTTACCGCACCAAGATCGCCGTCACGAGTTCCGATTCCAAGGTGGATCCGGTCGGCGCGTGCGTGGGTGCCCGCGGCGCGCGCGTGAAGACGATCGTCCGCGAACTCAACGGCGAGAAGATCGACATCATTCGCTACTTCGCCGATCCGCGCGAGATGGTCATCGAGGCGATGAAGCCCGCGGTGCCGCGCGAAATCGTCATCGACGAAAAGTCTCACCGCATCCTCCTCAAAGTCGCGACGGAAGACCTCGCGATCGCGATCGGCCGCAAAGGCCAGAATGCCCGTCTCACGTCGCGCCTCATCGGATGGCGCCTCGACATCGAAGAGTTCCACGCCGTCGGCGACGATCCGCGTGGCAATGCCGTCGCGTCGCTCGTCAAAGCGTTCGAGCTCGAGGCGGATATCGCCGGTCGTCTGGTGGACATGGGCATCAACTCGCCCGCCGCCTTCGAAGGTGTCGACGAGGATGATCTGGTCGACGCCGGCTTCACCGCCGAAGAGGCCACCGCGATCATCGCGCGCGTTGCGCAACGATAACTTCAAGAGCTGGTCCAACCACGATTTATTACCAATAGCTGATGAGCCTCCGCATTCACGAACTCGCCAAACGATACAACATGGAGGGCAAGGACATGCTGGCCTTGCTCAAGGAGCGAGGCTACGTCTCTGCGGACACCAAGTCGGTTTCGAGCACGGTCGCGAACATCTACGTCGAAGAGCTGGAAAAGGAGTTTGCCGCCAAAGCCGCCGCCGAGCAGGCCGCTGCTGCCGCCACTCCCGAAGCCTCCGAGCCACCGTCCGAAACCCCGTCGACTGCGCCGATCGCGACGGACGAAGATTCTAACGAGGCACCGAAACTGCGTCTCCCCGCGGGAGCTTTTGTGAAGACCAAGGCGGACATCGAACGTGAACGCGAGGCGGCTGCCAAAGCAAAGGCCGCTGCCGCCAAAGCACCGGCGCCGGTCACGCCTCCGCCGATGCCGGCTCCGCGCGCGGTTTCGGCCCCGGCTCCCGTCGCCCCGCCGCGTCCGGCCTCTCCGCCGCCGCTGCCGCCGCGCCCGGTTCCGCCGCCGCCGGCCCCGACGGTCAAGGCCGCTCCGGCTGTTTCCATTTCTGCTCCTCGTCCGGTTTCGAGCCCGGCACCTGCGCCGGCGATTCCGCCGCCCGTTTCGAAAGCGCCGACCGCGCCGCGCATGGTTTCGCCTGCGCCGCTGCCGCCGCCCGTCGCTCCGTCCAACTCGCCGACCGCGATCCCCACGCCGGTGGCTCCGGCCGCTGCGGGTGAAAGCGCTCCCGAGTCGTCCGGGGAAATCAAGATCATCCATCTCAAGCCACCGATCATCGTTCGCGATTTCGCGGCCGCGCTCGGCCTCAAGCCGTTCAAGCTGATCTCCGAGCTCAACCAGGCCGGTGGCTTCGCGTCGATGAACTCCAATATCGACGAAGCGATGGCGGTGAAGGTGGCCGAAAAGCACGGCTTCATCCTCGAGATCAAACATCGCGGCGAGCCGAAGGAAGGCGCGAAGGACAAGAAGGCGGAAAAGAAGCCGGAGGAGGACGAGAGCAAGTTCCTCCAACCGCGGCCTCCCGTCATCTGCATTCTTGGTCACGTCGACCACGGCAAGACCTCGCTGCTCGACGCGATCCGCAAGGCCAACGTGGCCAGCGGCGAAGCCGGCGGCATCACGCAGCACATCGGCGCGTATCAAATCGAATTTCAGGATCGCAAACTCACCTTCCTCGATACGCCCGGTCACGCGGCGTTCACGAAGATGCGTTCGCGCGGCGCAAGCGTCACCGACGTCGCCATTCTCGTGGTGGCGGCCGACGACGGCTTCATGCCGCAAACCGACGAGGCGCTGAAGATCGCGCTCGGCGTCAAGGAACAGCACCCCGAGAAGTTCGCTCTCATCGTCGCCGTCAACAAGATGGACGTGAAGGGCGCCAACCTCGATCAGGTGAAGGCGCAGATGCAGCAGCGCAACATCGCGCCGGAAGACTGGGGTGGTGAAACCGTCACCGTGCCCGTGTCCGCGATCAAGGGCACCGGCATCAACGAACTGCTCGAGATGATCCTCCTCCAGGCGGACGTGCTCGAGCTGAAGGCGAATCCGAAGGCCGAGGCCAGCGGCGTCATTATCGAATCTCAGATCGACGTTGGTCGTGGTCCGCTCGCCACCGTGATCGTGCAACGCGGCACCTTGCGCGTCGGCGATGCGCTCGTCTGCGGTCCGCACTACGCCCGCGTCCGCGCGATGTTCGACGATCAGGGTCGCAACTTGAAGGAAGCCCCGCCGGCCACGCCGGTTCGCGTGATCGGCTGGTCGGGCGCGCCCGACAGCGGCTCCGCTTTCCGCGCGGTCAAGAATGCTCGCGAAGCCGAAAAGCTCGCCGAGGAAGAGCAACAGCGCCTCCGCAAGCTGGCTTCGGTCTCCGACGCCCAGCCGAAGGAAGTTTCGGTGGAGCAACTCTTCGCCAATATCGCGGCCACCCAGGCCAAGGTGCTCAAGCTCATCATCAAGACCGACGTGTTCGGTTCCTCCGAAGCCGTGCGCAACGTGCTCGAAGGCATCAAGAGCTCGAAGGTTTCCGTCGAGATCGTGTCCACCGACGTCGGCCTCGTGACCAAGAACGACGTGACGATGGCCGCCGCGGCCGGCGCCGTCGTGATCGGTTTCAACACGAAGCTCGAAAACGGCGTCACGGCGCTCGCAAAGCACCACAGCGTCCGCATCGAGTCGTTCTCGATCATTTACGAACTCGCCGACAAGGTCCGCGAGATGATGGCCGACCTGCTCGAGCCGGATCTCAAGGAGGTCAAACTCGGCGGCGCCGAAGTCCGTCAGGTCTTCCCGCTCGCGAAAGGTTTCGTGGCCGGCTGTCTCGTCACCGAAGGCAAGATCACCCGCAACGCCTCCGCGCGTCTGCGTCGTGGTCGCGAGATCGTGCACGAGGGCAAGATCGGCACGCTCAAGCGCTTCAAGGACGACGCCAACGAAGTGCGCGCCGGCCTCGAATGCGGTATCAAGCTCGACGACTTCAACGGCTATCAGGCTGGCGACGTCATCGAGTGCTACGAGATCCAGAAGGTTCGCGCTGCGCTGTAATCGCGGTTTCCCGACTCGAGTTCCCGCTGGTGACGCCCCGGCGTCGGATTCGAAAACGGGGAATCCCAACCCGAAACTCCGATGTCCAACCGCACGCTTCGCGTTAACGAGCTGATCCAGCGCGAACTCAGCGACATTCTCCGCAAACGTTATCAGGCGGAGTCGGTCGCGATCACGCTGACCGAAGTCCGCGTGTCGCCCGATCTGCGCGACGGTCGCGTGTTCGTCTCCGTGGTCGGCTCCGACGAAGAGGCCGCGGCCAGGTTGCGCTGGCTGCGCTCGCGCGCGAAAGAACTGCGCTCCGAGCTGAGCCGCCGCATCGTGCTCAAATACCTGCCGCGCTTCGAATACGTGCCGGATCACTCCAGCGCGACCGGAGCGCGCATCCTGCAATTGCTCGACGAGATCGACCGGCAGAGTCCGCCCCCGCCGCCGGAGGAATCGCAGCAGCCCTGAGGTTTTTCCGTGGCGAAACATTATCCAGAAATCTCCGCCCAGTTCCTGCAACTGCTCGAACGTCTCGCCGGCCGACCTGTGGCCGTGGTGGGACACGCGCGTCCCGATGGCGATTGCATCGGTTCGCAAATCGCGGTGGCCGGAGTGCTGCGCGCGAAGGGCTTCAATGTCGTTTGCGTCAATGCCGACCCGGTGCCGCGCCGACTCGAGTTTCTCGTGTCGGAGATGAAATTCCTTCGCACCGATGACGTGCTGCAGGATCCGACGGACTATGCAGCGATCTTCGTCGATTGCGCCGATCACGCGCGCCCCGGCGAGCGGCTGAAAGCGCGCTTCCCGCGTCCGCTGGCCAATATCGACCACCACCTTTCGAACACCGGCTACGCCGAGTTCAACCTGGTCGACAGCGCGTCGGCGGCGACCTGCGAGATTCTCGCGGGCGTGTTCACGGATTGCGACATGCCGGTGGATGCGGCGACCGCGCAGGGACTTTACACCGGCATTCTCACTGACACCGGGCAATTCCGCTTCACGTCCACGACGAAGCGCACGTTTCTTCTCGCCGCCGATCTCCTCCAATACGGCGCGAATCCCACGCAGGCAGGTTACGAGCTCTACGAGCGCGAGTCGGTTGGAAAACTCAAACTCCTGCAGCACTATCTCTCGTCGCTCACGATGGAGTGCGGCGGACGCTTGTGCATTGGCGTGCTCGCCCCGGGAATTTTCGAACGCACCGGCACCACGGCCGAAGACACGGAAGGTCTGGTCGACTACGCTCGCTCGATCGATGGTGTCGATGTGGGCGTGCTGATCGAGGAGCGTCCCGATGGCTCGGTGAAGGCGAGCCTGCGTGGCAAGGATCCCGTTTACCGCCTCGACCGCATTGCCGCCCAATTCAACGGCGGCGGCCACGCGTGCGCGGCCGGTCTCAATCTTAAAACGAACACTCAGGATTTCCGCGCGCGCTTGATCGCGGCACTGGCGAGCCAGTTTGCCGCCGTCGACGCGGCGCGTCTTTCGTCATGATGATTCAACCGCGCAAGGAACTGGAGGGCGTGCTCCTCATCGACAAACCGGGCGACCACACCTCGCACGACGTCGTCGCACGCGTGCGGCGGAAATTGAACATGAAGCGCGTCGGCCACGCCGGCACGCTCGACCCGATGGCGACTGGTCTGCTGATCATGCTCATCGGCAAGGCGACGCGCATTTCCCAGTATCTCATCAGCCTCGACAAGGAATACACCGGCACGATCGAACTCGGCAAAGTCACCGATTCGCAGGATGCCCAGGGCGAAGTGCTCGAAACGCGTCCGGTGCCCGCGTTTTCCGAGGAAGAAATTCGCGCCGCGATGCGCGGTTTTCTCGGCGACCAGTATCAGACGCCGCCGATGTTCTCCGCGATCAAGATCGACGGAGTGCCGCTCTATAAATCCGCGCGCAAGGGTGAGGAGGTGGAGCGCGAGCCGCGCTTCATCCGCGTGATGAATTTCGAACTCACGCGCTTCGCGCTGCCGCATCTCGATTTCACGCTGCGCTGCACCAAAGGCACCTATGTGCGCACCATCGCGCATGATCTCGGCGCGAAGCTCGGCTGTGGTGCGCACTTGTCCGCGCTGCGTCGCACGGCGACGCATCAATTCACGATCGGGCAGGCGATCACGCTCGATGCCTTCGAGTCGCTCTCGATTCCGGAAATCGAAAAGCGATTGATTCCCGTCCACCAAGCTGCACCAAGCGTGGCGCTGTGAACGGAGTGGCAGAGTTCAGCGGGATGGAGCGGGCCAGTTGGCCGGACCAACCGCTGCATCTTGCGATTGGCATTTTCGACGGGCTCCATCTCGGCCACCAAGCGGTGATCGAGGCCGCGGTTCAGTCCGCGCGCCGCTCCGGCGGCATCGCGGCCGTGCTGACGTTTTCGCCGCATCCGAGCGCGGTGCTGCGACCCGATCAGCGCACGCGTCTGCTGCTGCCGCCGGAAGCGCGGACGCTTGTGCTCAAGCGTCTCGGCGTCGATGTGATCGTCGTGCAGGCGTTCACGCCGGAATTCGCGCGCATGGCGGCGTCGGAGTTTCTGCCGTGGTTGAAACAACACGCGCCGCGACTCGCGGGCGTGTATGTGGGCGACAACTGGCGTTTCGGCCGCGGACGCGATGGCGACGTGGCGTTTCTCGTGGGCGAGGGGAAGAAGCACGCGATCCACGTTTTCAGTGCCCCGCGCGTGAACCTCGATGGCGAGCCGATCAGCAGCACGCGTGTGCGGCGTTTGCTTGAAGAGGGCGACATCGCCGGCGCGAACGCCTTGCTTGGCTACAGCTATTTCGCGCTCGGTCGCGTGGAGGAGGGCAAACGCCTCGGCCGCACGATTGGTTTCCCGACGCTTAATCTCGCGTGGGCTCCCGAGCTGGCGCCGCGTTTCGGCGTGTATGTCGTGCGCATTTCCGGCCCGAAAGCGCCGGCCGGTCTCCCCGGTGTGGCCAACTACGGCCTGCGCCCCACGGTCGAAAACGCGACCGCGCCGCGACTCGAGACGCATGTGCTCACCGATTGTCCTTTTGGTGCGGGCGACGAAATCGTGGTCGACTGGATTCGTTTCCTGCGTCCCGAGAAGAAATTCAGTAGCGTTGCCGAGCTCACGGCGCAGATCGCGCGCGACAGAGATGAGGCTCGCGCAGATTTTTCCTTGCGCTGAGCCGAGTCGCTCGCGTTACTCGCCAACCTCAGTTTTCGGACCTTTAGCTCAGTTGGTTAGAGCGTTTCCTTGACATGGAAAAGGTCACTGGTTCGAGTCCAGTAAGGTCCACCATATCAAGCCGTTACTCATCCGCGAGTAGCGGTTTTTTGTTTTAACGGGACGGCGGTCGTGGCCGGGCGGGGCGGGCGCAGAAGCCGATCGCACGCGAAACGCTTGCTGCTTGCGACGATCCGCCAATCTGCCGCTTGAAACGGGCCCCGTTTTCGTGCCCATATCGCCTATGCTGCAATCGCTCCGGATTCGCAACTTGGCGCTGCTCGAGGAAGTCGCTCTCGATTTCGAGACGGGCTTCACTGCTGTCACGGGCGAGACGGGCGCGGGCAAAAGCATCCTGCTCGGTGCGCTCAGTCTGCTCGCCGGCGAGCGCGCCGATAAGACGATCATCCGCCAAGGTGCGCCGGCGTGCGAAGTCGAGGCCGCGTTGTTCTTCGAGGATTCGCGCGCGATCGATGCCGTGCTCGCCGAACTCGAGTTGCCCGGGTGCGAAGAGGGATTGCTGATCCTGCGCCGCTCCGTGCCGCGCGAGAAGGCGCCGAAGATCACGATCAACGGCAGTCTCGCCACGCTCGCGGCGCTCCAGCGACTCGGCGAACACTGGGTCGATTTTCACGGACCGAGCGAGCCGCGTCGTCTGCTGAAGGAGAGCTGCCAGCTCGAGCTCCTCGATCTTTTCGGTCGCGCCGGTGATGCACTGGCGGCTTACCGCAAAGACTATACGCGCTGGAAAGACGTGTTGGCCGAGCGTTCGCGGATCGCGAGCGAGACGAAACTCTCGCCCGACCAGATCGATTTTCTCCAAGGCCAGCTCTCACGTCTCGATTCGCTCACGTTAACAGACGATGCGATCGCGGCGCTCGAGCGCGATTTCGCGCGCATGAATCGCGCGCAGGAACTCATCGAGCTCACCGGCACGCTTTCGAACGGACTCGTCGGCGAAGAAGGCCTCCAAGTCACGATTGCTTCGCTCCTCCGCGAGGCGCGTCACCTCGAAAACATCGATCCCGCGAGCAAGCCGCTCGCCGATCGCCTCGCTTCCGTCGCCGTCGAGATCAACGACCTCGGCGCCGAGTTTTCCGATCTCGGTCAGCAACTGCAGTTCGATCCCGAACAGGCCGAGGAACTCGCCACGCAGATGAACACGTGGCTCGAGTTTAAGCGCAAACACGGTGGCGATCTCGCGGCCGTGCTCGCCGCGCGTGACGAGATGCGCCGGCGGCTCGAAGTGCAGGGCGACATCGAGGGCACGCTCGCCCGACTCGAGAAGCAAATCGCCGACGCCGAGCGCGCCGCGCGCAAATCCGCGCAGGCGCTTCGCGCAATCCGCGAAAAAGCCGCGCGCGATCTCGCCAAAGTTGCCGCGAAGAGCATCGCGGAAATCGGTTTCAAGAAAGCCGACTTCAAGGTCCGGCTGGTGCCGCTCGAGACGCTTGGGCCGTCCGGCGATTGCGGCGCGGAGTTTTTGTTTTCGCCCAACGTCGGCGAGCCGCCGCTGCCGCTCAACCGCGTGGCCTCGAGCGGCGAACTCGCGCGCGTGATGCTCGCGTTGAAAACCGTGCTCGCCGATCTCGACGACGTGCCGCTGCTCGTGTTCGACGAAGTGGACGCCAACGTCGGCGGCGAGATCGGACGCATCGTCGGCGAGAAGATGGCGACGATTGCCAAGAATCACCAGGTGCTCTGCGTCACGCACCTTCCGCAAGTCGCCGCGCAGGCGGAGTCACATTTCGTGGTCACCAAGGATCAGTCGAAGGACCGCGCGGTGGTCACGATCGAGCCGATCCAAGGCAGTCGCAAAACGCGCGTGAGCGAACTCGCCCGCATGCTCGGCGACCGCAACGCGAAGAGCGCACTCGCGCACGCCGAAGAACTTTTGGGCAAACGCTAACCGGCTCGCGTCGCGCCAGAGTCCGCATCGACTCGGGATCCGTTGCGTCCCAAGTCGAGCCAAGGTCCGGACACGGTCGAGCCAAAGTCCATCCCACGTCGCGACGAGGTGCGCACATCGTCGCGCCAAGGTGCGTCCCGGATCGGGACGAGGAGCGGACCGCGTCGGGCCCAAGTCCGGCTCGAGTGGGGACGAGGAACGGACCACCTTGTGCCAAGGTCCGGCCTGACTCGCGCAAAGCGCGGCGCGACTCGATCTCGGATCCGTCGCAAGTCACGCCCCAGAGTGCGATGGCTCCAACCGACGAGCGCACGAGTTACATCTCAATGCACCCAGCCGCTTCACCCCGGGCAATGTTTTACCCCCGGCTCTACGCACCCGCCGCACAAGAATCCGGGAAAGACAACATGTCTACTAATAGTTGACATTGTGGTCGGCGGCGGGGCGATGGTGCGGCACAGGGGAATGCTTGGGGTGAGGGTGCAGTGGAATAAGAGTTGAGCGGCGGGAGGAGGCCGTGATTGTGTGTGCCCCCTATGCCCGTCTCCTCCGATCTTTTCGCCGGACGTATCCGGCAACTGCGTCCTTCCACGATCCGCGAGATCCTGAAAGTCACCGCGCAGCCTGAGATCATTTCCTTCGCGGGAGGTCTGCCGGCGCCGGAATTGTTTCCCGTCGATGAGGTGAAAGCGGCGGCGGACACGGTGCTCGCGAAGAACGGGCGCGAGGCGCTGCAGTATGGCCCGAGCGAAGGTTTTCCCGCCTTGCGCGAGTGGATCGCGGGCGAGATGCAGCAGCGCGGCGTGCAGTGCGCGGCGACCGATGTGCTCGTGACCAACGGTTCGCAGCAGGTGCTCGATCTGGTCGGCAAATTGTTTCTCAATCCGGGTGACGTGGTTTTGACGGAGAACCCGACCTACCTCGCGGCGATCCAGGCGTTCCAGACGCTGGAGGCGAAGTTCGTGCCGGTGCCGACGGATGAGCACGGCTTGATCCCGTCGGCGTTGCCCGAGCTGATCGCGAAGCATCGTCCGAAGTTTCTCTACACGATTCCGAATTTCCAGAATCCGACCGGGGTGACGTTGATCGCGGAGCGCCGTCGCGAGCTCGCGCGCGTCGCGGCCGAGCACGGTCTGGTGATCGTCGAAGACGATCCGTATGGAAAACTTCGATACGCCGGTGAGGCCGTTCCGCCGATCAAACACTGGGACGAGCGCGGACTGGTGCTCTACGCGAGCACGTTCTCCAAGACGATCGCGCCGGGCCTGCGTCTCGGCTGGGTCGTGGCGTCGCCGGAAGTGTTCTCGCGTTTGCTGATTCTCAAGCAGGCGTCGGATCTCCACACCTCGAGCTTCGATCAGCGTGTGGCGCATGCGTTTCTCACGCAGAACGATCAGTCGGTGCACCTCGACAAGATCCGCCGCGCGTATGGCGATCGTTTTCAGATCATGGACGAGGCGCTGCGGGCGGAAATGCCGGCGGGCTTCTCGTGGACGAAGCCTGAGGGCGGCATGTTTCTGTGGATCACCGGCCCGCAGGGACTCGACGGACTCAAGCTGCTCGAGCGCGCCATCACGCGCCAGGTGGCGTTCGTGCCGGGCCGCGACTTTTTCCCGGCGGAAGGCGGCGCGAATCACCTGCGCCTCAACTTCTCGAACTCCACGCCCGAGCGCATTCGCGAAGGCGTGAAGCGGCTCGCGACGATCTGCCGCGAGCTGGCGGCGTCGTAAGCGAAGTTTCCCTCCTGAACGGAGGAGTTGCGCGCACTGAGCAATCGCTCAGCTTGCGCGCATGAAGCTTTACCCCGCCTTCTTGTCGTGCCTCGCGCTGTTTGCGCTGGGCGTATCCGTGCAGGCTGCGCCGTTGCGCGTGTTGTTTTTCACGAAGTCCTCGGGCTTCGAGCACAGCGTGATCAAATGGGAAAACGGGGAGCGGAGCTTTGCGGAAAAGATGCTGACGAAGTTCGGCGCCGAGCATGAGCTCGAGTTTACGTTCAGCAAGGACGGCAGTCTGTTTTCGCCGGAGTATCTCGCGCAGTTCGACGTGGTGATGTTCTACACGAGCGGCGATCTGTTGAGCGTAGGCACGGACGGGCATCCGGCGATGACGCCCGCGGGCAAGCAGGCGCTGCTCGATGCCGTTGCGGGCGGGAAGGGCTTCGTGGCGCTGCACAGCGGCAGCGATACCTTTCACACCCTGGAGCACGGCGGCGGAAATCCGAAGGAGCGCGGCAATCGCTACAAACTCCACGGCGAAAAGTCGGATCCCTACATCCGCATGCTTGGTGGCGAGTTCATCAACCATGGCAAACAACAGGTCGCGCGCGCGCGGGTGGTCGATCCGAAGTTTCCCGGTTTTGAAAAAGTGGGCGACGTGATCGAGGTGCTGGAGGAATGGTATTCGACGAAAGACTTCTCGTCCGATCTCCACGCGCTCCTCGTGCTCGAGACGAAAACGATGGAAGGCGTCGACTACGAGCGGCCCGATTTTCCGATCGCGTGGGCGCGTCAGCACGGCAAAGGCCGCGTGTGGTTCAACGCCATGGGCCACCGCGAAGACGTGTGGGAAAACCCGAAATTTCAGCAGACGCTCGTCGCTGGAATCGAGTGGGCGGGCGGGCGCGTGAAGGCCGACGTGCCGCCGAATCTCGTGGAGGCTGCGCCAAAGGCCAACACGTTGCCGCCGGAGCGGTGAGAGAAAATACCGGTCTCACAAAGTAACCTATTGGGTTACTTTGTGAGTCGCGGATACGCGGGTCACGTCTCGTCGGTGGCGGGCAGGACGGGTTTGATGCCGTCGATGTAGACCGGCTTCTCACGGAAGCTGCGCCACTTCTCCAGCCGCGTGCAGGCGATCGCGATGAGCGCGAGCTGACTGGCGACAAACGACGAGAGTGCGACGAACGCGGCATCGGTGAAGCCGTAGCTGTGGAGGCCAACGCCAAGCATGTTGGTGCCAAACCAGCTCCAGCTCGTGATGATGTTGCCGAAGATCGCGAGGTTCATGAGGCCGCGCTGCTTCACGAGTCCGCCCCAGCGGCAGTGAAGGATGATCGCGTTCCACACGACGATCATGAGCGCGCCGTTTTCCTTCGGGTCCCAGCCCCAGAAACGACCCCACGATTGGTCGGCCCAGATGCCGCCGAGCACGGTGCCCACAAAGCTGAAGAGCGTGGCGAAGCAGATGATGCCATACACCATGCGCGAAAGCGCGTCGGCCGTGGCGCGATCGAGCGAGGCCGTGAAGAACCCGCGCACGATGTAGATGATCGCGAGGAAACCCGCGAGGAACGTCGCCGAATACCCGATCGTCACGGTGACGACATGCGTCGCCAACCAGAAGTTGGAGTCGAGCACGGCGCGCATCATTTCCATCGTATCGCCGCCAAGCGAGAGGTGGTGCGCGATGAGGAGCGTGAGGAAACCGACTGCGCCTGCGGCGACCGTGCCGATCGCGTTTTTATAAACCGCTTCGAGAATAAGGCACAGCGCGACTGCGCCCCAGCCGACGAAGAGGGCGGAGGAGTAGAGATTGGTGACCTGCGGCCGGCCCTCGAGCCACATGCGCGTCGCGATGCCGACGGTGGCGAGCACCCACGCGAGAGCGACGATCCAGAAACCCGCGCGGCCCAGAGTTTCGGGCCAGCG